>Ga0307509_10003369_pt1 | contig 24354 bp, 23 predicted proteins | sample 10_EM_MG_FD_202245 | JGI IMG/M metagenome (GOLD analysis project Ga0307509, IMG submission 202245) | Populus trichocarpa ectomycorrhiza microbial communities from riparian zone in the Pacific Northwest, United States - 10_EM | ecosystem: Host-associated > Plants > Roots > Unclassified | place... | reverse complement strand
CCAGACTGATGCCTCCACGTGAGAGAGAAACCAACCGTCCGAGGGGGAGCAGTGAACAGCCCAATGGTATATTCACGCTCCAGCTCGTGTGTCTCTTCTAAAATACCAAGCGTTTCAATAAACCCACTGTTGAAAATGGGCTAGACTGCTCACCATTACTGTTACAGCTATTGCAGTGTTCTCAGCCACCTACCAAATAAAATATATTCCCAATCGAGCTGCACACAAAACACAACCTCTAGCGCCTGCTACGCACACTCGCTCCCATACCGTTTCACCAGCACTCGCTCATACTCAGCCGAACATCTATCCCTACATCTCTAGTGCGACAACATCAAACACTATCAAACATCCAACGAAACACGAATACTCAGGACTACCGAATACCTACTTGATCCGAGGACATGAGCTTAAACCTCGGCATAGCGATTAACCCAAGACCTCGGGAATTCGGTATCACCACCAGAGTGATCCTGAGCGCCGGGAAGAAAGGCAGAGAAACGGAATAATCTCATGTGAGATTGGGCATGTGCAGGACGCATGCTGTGGTGGAAAGGATTCCACAAGGAAGGATATAAGGCAGTTGGATCTTCTCTTTGTTCATTTAGTTATCTGCTTACTTGTCCTTCGTCTCTTTGAGTGTTTTCCTCTCCTTGTTAATTGTTGTCCGCTCTTTGGCCATTTGGTTTCTTTTACTTTTGATAAGTCTTCTATTACACTCTTTATATTTCTACGACTATACAAATTGATCGCTTCCACACTGGACCAGAACGCTCTCTCCATCCGCTGTGCTGTAACCTTGTTCTAAAACCCACCCACCCGAGCTAACAAAGCCGATCACAACTAACAAGATTCCGATACTGAGAGGGGAAGAAAAGCGGGGTCTTGCTGATTACAGGCTGGGATCTCCTAGTGGGAGCAGTGATCTTTCGGGAAACCCCATTCCCGAGTCCGATCTTCAGCAAAAAGAAAGTTGTGTCATTATTGAAACCAACTGTACTTTCACAAACAATGTGGCTATGCGAACAAAAAGCAAAACACTGTCAGAGTCTTCGAACGGACGCCGACATCCACCGTGATACAAGTATGATACTACCAATCGGACAACGCTAACCTTGAACTAAGGCTAAGGATAGCGTATTTTTTGGCAAGAGTTGGATTGAGCTTAGTGTCGATTTTCTTGAACCTGCCCACCCACTGCCACCGATATGCCTACAACTGTGGCGAATGGGCGTTCTTTACGCCCTGCTGTTGGTTCAGTTGCCTTTTAATTCACTTTAGCTCCAATCCGAATTTTTCCTGATAATACGGTACAAGTAGACTGCTATCTCACTTACCCAATTTGAGCGCTAACTGAGAGTGGATAACTGACCGCCTGATGAGTATGATACGATATCCCAAATTAATGTGGCGCGTACCTAATCTTGGGCGCTAACCAGCGGATTAAGGATGCTGTGGGTGAATACGGTACCAGCGCAGCCAGGGTGCGAGAACTTTTGGAACGAGGCTGCACTGTACCGTAACCCACAATGGATGACATAGACTACCGCTGGGTGAATATATTAAACCACTATAATCACCTGACGATGCCAAGACCCACTAGTTAGGTATAGTCATCCCACCTTTCACATCAGGCCGAGTGTTCCTGGCCCCTCGTAAGCCTCACCCCAGATCACCTCAAGCCATACGGTATGCGTCATGTGATTACCCAAAAAAAACTTTTGTCTTGGCACGGTGCTTGCGAGGGGTGTTAACTTTGTTTGCCTCCAGGTCAACCTTGAACCATCGGCTCCTCCTTCTCTCGCGGCGTAGACACCACCCTCGGCCCCCTCGTCTTCCCTCCTTTCTTGATCCTTCTCAGGAGCTCTCCACTCAGAACCAGGCGATTACGGGCTACCGGTGATAGTGGATCCCAAGAGCTCTCAGCGTGCTCTAGATTACGATTATTGAGGGTATGGTTAAAAGGCTCGCTTACTTTGATACTGTACTAATGCTTTAGATAACGAGTCCAAGCAAAAGCCCACCACATCCTGTTTTTGCCCCTTGGTTAGTGGATTCACGGCCATGGCCACCAAACTCGACCCGCACCACCTGGTGGCTCTTATGAACTACGCGTTCAAGGGTGGGCGAGAGGGTTCTCCCCGCCCCTTGGACCCCTCACTTCATACTTTCAAGGGCGGCATTGTCGATAACCCTGAGACAAACGTTCGCACCTTTCCCGTCCTGGATGCGCTCGCCCATATATCAGTTTCTCAGAAGGAAGGCCAGGTCATCGCAATCGGTCTACAATTGAACTCTCGGAGACAAGAAATTCGCCTAACGGTCGCCGAAAACACAAAGGTTACGGATGGCCTAGTTAATCATCTCATCCTGGTATGGAGAAAGTTGCAAGCCCTATCGGCCCATTATCAAAAGAATAGGGGCGGTAGATGGGACAAGCTGAGCTCGCCAGAAATGCCCCAGGAGGTGGGCCTCTCTTTGAAGATAGAGATATTTCGTGACATATACCAGTACTCTCTGGAAAAGCAGATGAAGCGAATAGATAAGTGGTCCGAAGGCCTTGGCCGTTTCGTGAAGGAGTTGCTTAAACGGCGTGTCTCCCTCAACCTACAAGGGTTTGAACTGAACCTGTTCAATGCTGCGGTCGCATTGGATATGGCAGTGAGCATAGTTTCCAGGCTTCGCGGTAACCCCAATGTCCAACTCACAATGGCAGAATGGGAAGAGGTATATTTCCAGAGCATGCTAGCCAACCAGGATGTAAAGATTGTGCTGGCCGATAGAAATGGGTTCGGCTGCGAAGCCTTGGCTCAGGAGTTTTTCTCAGGTATGCTTCTTCTGCTTCCCATTACCATACTCGAGTACAGTCGTGGAACACTTAAAGAGTATGATAGGACAATGTCGCCGACAGGATAATATCGCATATGGCAAATCTGGTTGCAACAACGAAGAGTGAAACCTGTTTACTTCCTAATACCCTTAGAGATGCGACATTGTCCTGTTCGCGACATTGTCCTGTTCGCGACATTGTCCTGTTCGCGACATTGTCCTGTTCGCGACATTGTCCTGTTCGCGACATTGTCCTGTCATACATACTCTTTATATACACACCCTGTCCAAATGCACACTCACTACTGATTGGTCGAATCTTGATAATTGTGGTCTATTCCACAAAACAATCAGTTGGGACTGTGTGTTGGGGCAGGTCCTCTATTTTGGTATTCCGCGATTGTATGTTTTCCGTTCTGGTCTTAGAGCTAACTTTGCTTCTGTAATAGGTCACCCTGGCGAAGAGCCCTTCCCGCTTCGACGTGCTCTTGAGAAACTGACTTCACTGCCCCGGCACATTGCATCTCTGTATGGATTTGCCCATTCTCGCCGCCTCCAGCCCGCCCTGCGATACCGCCTCTCTATTGCTGCTGTTCCGAAGGAGGCTCACAATGTACTATTACCCCCATCACTGAAGGACTGGGAGTCCTTCTTGGTGGCTGCATGTGGTGGGCGCTACGATTTCCAGAAGACATACGCGGTAGAGCTTGCGGAAATGTTTAAGTCAGGGAAATGTGTGTGCCCGGTCCACTGCGAATGCAAGCTTATCCAGTCCCTCCAAACCAGGCTGGGCAATCAATGGGACAATGTCCCACCATTTACCTACATTGGGGTCTCTAAGCTCAGCTGCGGTGCTTGCCGCATTTGGATGGAAGCTTTCAACGAACGGAGCGGACGGAAGTTTTATACTAGGGGTTCGCACGGGAAATGGGACTGGCCCTGGGGTGTACCCGGGCCGGGGGGGGGCGTGGCAAATGCGATGGCACAAAGGGTTTTGGATGAGTACCACGTGTATCTGAAAAATCAGAAGCTTCTGAGATCATACTCGGAGAGCACCGGTGCGTCCTCAGAGGGGGCGCAGCACCGTCTAAGCGATGATGAGAAGAACGATGCTATGGCTGCAGCTGCAGCGAAAATGAAGGCAAATGGGGGTTTCGGGCTTGGGTATTTTGACGCCAAGTATCCGGATGCCTGAGGATTATGAGATGGAGGTTTGTTTTGTTTTGTCTCTTCCTTGTTCCTCACTGTTTATTGATTCCCCCCATATCTGGACAGGTGGGGAAATGCTTAAAAATTTCCTTTTCTCTATTATTTTTTTTTTTCACCTTCCTTGCTCTTGTTTGCGGAATTTGTGCTTGTTGGTTGTGGTAGAGGATATCTTGGGTTTTCGTTTCTCTAGAACGAGGATCCTCAGAGCATGTATAAGCGCATTTGCAATAATTCCTACAATGCTTTTCCGTTCCGTACTATACTATAGGCAATCTCTTCGCGTTTCACTCATTTTATTTTCAAGCTAAATCTTGACTACTTTCCATCCGCCTCCCGTGTTTGCCTTGAACTTAATAAAATATGTTCATAGTTTTCTTACTCACTTCCTCATCATTTCTGTGCTCTTATTTTCTTTGCTTCATTAACTCTCCATGGTTGCCACTCATGTCTCTTTCTCCTCATCTATTGTTACTTTGAGGGTCGGTTTCACGCGTCGCAATGTACTATTTGCACGGCGGTAAAGCAAATTTAACTAAGGGTGCGTTCGGTTAACAGCTGAACGGACCGTTCGAGTAGGATATTTAGGGTGCGTTTACCTATAGACGGCCGTCTAGCAACAGGAAACGTTGCCGACCGTCAAGGTAGGCTAGACGGTGGAAGGTGTGGAGGGAGAACGGATGGCTATGTGTTTACCTAATAGACCGTCTATAGTAGTTTAGTGGATTAACAACCGTCAAGTGCGCAATCATATAGATCTCAATTCTCGACAGCCCTCTGCAACCGAGATATTGTGCTATCCAATAATGCCTCCTCACCAACGCAAAATGGGATTTGTGTTTTTTAAACTTACCCTGGATTATAAGAGAGTCAATCACTAATTGTTCACGGAAAATAGGGCTAATTGGTGGTTATTCCGGAGATTGTGGGCATAGCAAATGGGTGGCAGGGGGGAGGTGTTGATAGACGGTTGTTGCAAAACGACCTGTTGATTCAATAACTCTTTATTACTATGTAATAGGATCACCACCCATCCGGGTTTACGGACCCCAACAGCAGTACATTCCCGAGGTACGCCAGCTCAACCCGCCTATCCCACAGTACATATGGAAAGTACCACCCGCGCGACATGTAGGAAACCCACCACAGGAACCCGAATGCCCGGTCAGAATACGGCTATCTACTAAAAATAAAATAAACACTACCATGGGCGGTCCCATCTCGCAACCCTCCTTCCAAACATAAATCCAACATAACACAACCATGGGTGGTCCCATCTTGTAACCCATGTTCCTTTCCAATAAAACAAATTATTCCAATATGACCCAAACCGTCCTTCTGCCTACTCCATCACCCTGTCATAAAAGCCTCCATAGCATTCCGCACCAGCTCGATTCCTTAAGTGTCTACGCATAAGCGCAGATCTCGAAAACACCGTCCCACACCGGCATGAATTGTCAATCTGTTTGAGCATCGTTTCTGCAATAACAATAGCTCTCCTAAGATCATCCAGTATATTAGGCCAGTCCATCCATGTCTTGGCCCAAAATAGGTCAAAGGTCGTTTCTCGACACTCCGGATGTCGTGTGAAGTGAACACTATAGCTGTGGCCAACAATAGATCTGTCACATCCTGGACAAACACCCTTACTGGCATCCACCCAATCGTAAACATTAGCCAGTCTGGTCATGGGAAGAACAGAGTCGCCCCCCCGATTACATCCAATCCTTAAACACCATGTACACTTCTTCTTGACGTACATGATGTGGAGGATGCCATTGACTAGGGTAGTAACGGTACCGTTAAATGGATTACCGCAAACTGTGACTATCCCCTCATTCTCTTCGTGTTCCCGGGGAATACCAAGATGTAGATTTTGATGCGATCTCCACCAATCTTTCCACAAAGATATATGCTTGTCATCAAACAGGGTGTGGAGAGCTGGTCTACCCCGGAGATACTTCTGGCATCGAGAGAGGTGCAATTCGTGTTTCCCATCAGGACATTGGTCGTGGTCAGCACCTTTACCAATTCGTAACCGGAAAAGAATATACCTGTCCAGCCGTGTAAGTCCTTTCAGATGTTTGGCTTTCGTCGGATTCCCTTTGTTATAGGAATGCCCTTGCTCCTTGTGCCAGGCAACCCATTCCTCCTTCCTCAGTCTTCGTGCATCTGCTTCTTGTGAAAGACCCATGTTTATATCGTTGCATAGGTATTCGTGAAGCCGGGAACCAACTGATTGTTTGGCTTTAATATCCGCCATCTCGTTACCGGTTATCGCTGAATGTGCCGGAACCCACTCAAACCATATCCTATCAAAATGGCTAATAATGGGAACCAGACAGTCCCATATCCCAGCCATATCACCATGCGGTCTCATGTTGTCAATCAGTCTCAGTGCCGGGACGCAGTCCGAGTACATATAAACATTGCTGACACCAGCTTCCGCAAGCTCTTTGAGTCCCAGATATATAGCAAACAACTCGCAGATTACTATATTCCAGGTACCTGGAACAGCAAATCCCTTGGCGCCTTCCGTGAGTCCTCTCTCGTAAACCACGTATGCCACAGCACATCCGTCTTTCTGCCGGCTTCCATCTGTGTACAGGACGTTATCATTTGTCTGGAACAAATCATCGAGTGTGCATAGGTGCCTCTGCTTAGCGGCCTCTTTGTTGTCCCAAATGCATACTTGGAAGTCGGTAGTCAATTCCTTATCGGATGACATCATGACAGGTTTAATGTCCCCGTATGCCCATTCACCCCTAATCCCACCAAACCACTCATGAGATTCACAGTATCTCATGTTGATCATGCGAGCATAACATCTCCGCTGTAAATACGTTCCTTGAATGTGAACCGGAGGTATACCGTATTCAGCAAGTAGGAGGTTATTCGGAGTCTTAAACAGTGTTCGAAATAGGCTTCGTAGGCAATTGTGAACGTGAATCTGGATGGACTTCACATATGACCTATAGTCAGTTATCCATTCCAGTCCGTAATAAACCGTTGGGAGATATGCTGCTTGAACGAGTCTAATCGTCCCATGGGCGTCAATACCACCTTCATCATCAAATCTTCTGCCCAACGACCCAATCCTCCTTCTAACAACCATCCCTCTCTCCAACCAATACCGAACATGAGATGAAAAATTACAAAACTTGTTAAAAAAGAAACCTAATACCCTCAAAACACCCTCCGGTTCCCTTCTAACTCCATTAAGATACATCCCATCCCAATTACCACTCCCAAAACCGATCCACTTTGTTTTGAGACTACTAAATCCCATGTTTCTGGCTTTCCCAACGCGGTCACAGTCCTCAAAAACATCTTGCATAACCCGTGTTGTATGTTGTTTATTCGGTGTGGCGACCAAAGTAACTCCATCGTCAACATAGCTAAAAACCACTTGCCGAACTGTTGGAGTGTATCTCAATCGCGGTACAAAAACGTCAGCAACATAGACCCCGAACAGGTATGGTGACAGCGGAGATCGCTGAGGTATTCCGGCTATACTGTAATATTCCTTTGAAAGCCTGCCGTTGAACTTGAACCGAATAATTCTGCATCTGGTCCATCAGTGTATCCATCTGCACATATCAACCGATGCGCCCCTAGCCTGTAGAAACTGAATTAGTAAGTCAGTATCAATGTTATCAAAACCTCCTTTGATATCCATTGACACCATGGTAGTAGCCCATCCTTCGTCGAGTTTAATAAACTCAAATATGGTAACGACCGCGTCGTGTACTCCTCTTCTCCGTCTCGACCCATATTGTGTTTCCCCCAGTTCCACCTGCGCCGCCAACTTAATCAAGACCACCCTCTCTGCGATTTTGGCGACTACCGGTAAAAGGTGGATCATTCGCCAGGATTTGATTATATTGTATCAAGGCTTATCGGCCTTTTCGATCAAAACAGTATGGTGAATATGCCACCCTTGCGTACCGTGCCTAAGCCCGTATTCGATAAGTCTTTGGAGTAGGTTAGGTTTAAATTTCCACCAAAGCCGAATAAACGGGTATCCCATGTTATCCATTCCAGGTCCTGTATTAATCGGTGATCTCCTAATAGCCAAACCTATCTCATCGATCGGCCCAATACATATTTGTTCCTCCTTCCATATCTGTTTGGGACCAGATTTAATCTGTTCTGCAATAAGGTCTGAAATACCATCATGTGTCGATACCAGATGGTCGCCGTCGACCATTGCGGGAAGAGTTCGTCTCGATAGTAGGTTTCTTGCCAGTTTAAAAATGGCAGGGTCACCTGCTTTGTCAATTGTCTTTCGTATGCTGGCTCGCCGGGCGCTCAAAATCATAGCCCTATACACCCTTCTCACAAGATGGTAACATTCCCGTCCCTGGTCAGGTATATGTTTCCGGGCATTGGCGGTATCCTTCCTCAGTCTGTCCAACTCCTCATTCCAGAATACGACATTCCTGGCGCTCCTCCTCTTCCTCTTAAATGCTCTGACTTCATCCACCATAGAAGTCCACAAGTCACAATCTTTATTCTTCTCCACTCTTTCCAACGCTTCCTTCATCGTATCTCTTGTGATCCTCCCCAAATGAGGTCGCACTTGGACCATGTTGCTGCATTCATCGACGGTCAATCTAGCTAGAATAGCCATGTGTTGTAATCCAGCTTTGTCCACATATTCCACCTTGAGTGCCAGTCGTTCACCTATGCAGAGGTCTATCGTCGAGCTGTTATCGAAGGTGAAATTACCTGGGACATAAACATCCCATCGATAATGGTCGATGGTGTCAGACAGCCATTTTCCTTTCACCATCGAACTTCGTGAAATCGTCTCTCCCGGACTAGCCCACCGCGGATGTTTGCAGTTAAAATCTCCCATCGCCATACTGGTATTCCCAAGCCATGTTGAAAGCAATTGCCTCTCCCCGGCTCTCATATCAGGGTGCACATAACACCCTGTGAACTTCTTCTCCATTCCTCGCTTAACAAACGAAACGATACATCCCCAAACATTATGTTCAACCACTTGAAACATCCCACAAACTTCAGCCTTAATAAACACCTCAACGCCTGAACCTTGAACAAATGAAAACAACTCCATATTCACATTGTCCAAAGCTATATGTAAACCTTCTACACTCCTTGGACATTCGCCAATAAACAAAATATCAACAAAAGAAAATACATCCATAACCAAACTCCTATTAATCACACTCTTCCCCACATTTATGTATAATGCGTTAATTAACATATCGGCTAAACAGCCACATGGGAGGTGAGTTCGGAATCAGAGGTGGACCTCTTCAATATGCTTCTAACTTGTAGAGCAGGCGCAGGCGCAGGAACTGTAATCCCTAAACGGAACCTAGAATCTTTATTGTCATCAATGGTTCGAATGGTTTTAGTACAGTTGCTGGAAGATGGGTCGGTGGGTATCTCGGCGTTTGATGAGGAACCATTGTCCTCATATTCCGACACTCGATATCCTTTACCGTTATTCTTCTTCTTCCTAGGAGGGGGTGGGAGCGCAATGCCGGCATTGTGTTGTGCCAGTTCCTTATGATCAATTTCCACAACCTCCATAATGCCAGCACCGGAGATCTGTTTTTCAACCATCGTCTCACCCAACGGGGTCCCATGACTTCCTTTATTCTGTCGCCTAACTCTGTTCCGAGATCTATCCGATACACCGGTCTTCAAGGTATCATCGGCCCTAATGGGTGTGGCAGCTTTGGCAGGAATAGTGTTAGGGGCAGGATTCGTAACCGCGACAACCAAACATTTATTGTACCCTGTAAAGTGGTCTCCCCTATCGCATAACAAGCATCGTGGGACCGTATGCGAACATGCTTCACCTGTAGCACCGGGGCAATTAAGTTGTCGGCACATATGTGCACTAGACAAATGATCCCCAAAACAAAATCGGCATCTTGGAGGAAAACCACATAGTACTTGCATATGTCCAATCTGCAGGCATTTAGCACATACCGCTGCAGGTCGATGTTTTTTCCATATTCTAATGTTCCTCTCAACACCAAACAGAAATATTCTTCCCTGTGCGATAATATCATCCACCGCATTATTCCTTTCTAGTGTAAACCTAATAGCGCATGATGTCGCGTTATTCTTCCTCATGGCGTAGATCGAGCCTAGAGTGTTAAGTCTCCCAGCCGTTATCACACCAGGGTTAGATTTCTCTATATCATTACGGAGACCATCATATGCCTTATCACCAACCCAATCATCCACCTTCCAAATCGAACCCCTACCTGTAGGAGCAAGAGGAACACCCGAGACCAATACCTTCATTTTCTCCACATCTCTGGCAAATGTAAAGTCAGTCAACCCATTGGGGCCATACTCCCGTAGTAACGTTACCCGGCAACGTTCCAGTCTACTCCAAACATCCGTAGCCGTATGCTCGGCTAATGTCAAGAATATTCAGCCAATCTTGAGCCTCGGCCTGGCCTCCCGAAAATAAGGGGTAGCAGCATGAACCTTACCCAGGTTGCTCAGGGTCTGATTCAGACGTATCCTAATGGCCTCTGGGGTAATAGGTAACTGTACGTTCTTCCCCGCCTGGAACCTCATGGTAACATGTCTCTCGCGAGCGTTCAGGGTCGGGGTAGAGGTAGGTACCCTCATAGAGCGAGGGATTGGTGTAGCGGGAACGTTCCGTCTTATGCCAGGTGGACTCACGACAGAGGAAGAACCCGGACGGGTATGTCTAGGGATGAGGGTAGGGCCAGAAAGTACTTGACTGTACATAGCGGCACCAGTAACCACAGGTACCTGGGGTACAGCAGTAGAAGAAGGGCCGACAGGAGTAGAGCTATCATGGTCAGCAGTACCAATATCACGTGGAACCTTCTTCCCCCTCTTCCTTCTATTCTTCTTCTTATTAGCAACCTCTGTAAATACTTCACTCTCCACATTCCTATTGTCCTCAGCGGGAAGGGGAGTATCGTCAACAATGGGAGGTCGGGAAACAGAGTGAATAGTGGCCGCCTTTGCCTTGACCTCGGCCAGGGTATCCATCTCTTTTTGGGTCGGAACATGGGTATGGAAAGCATGTCCTCCCCTAAGCAGGTGAAGTTCCAACCTCAGACCATCGCAATCCTCTTCAAGTCGCCTAACAGTCGACTTAAAATTGTCAAGCCCATCAGCCATAATGTGTACCACCTCTTTCAGTGCCTTATGACTGGTGTATAGAAACCGGAGGTCATGGATCACATCTCGCATGTCCCGGTATTCTTTCAACATCTCCTCGATGGCAGAGTTATCAGAGGTATCAGAGGTGTCCGAGCTCTTGTCGTCATCCACATCTGGCATGTCGTCATCACTCCCAACCAAAGGGGTAACTCGTTCCTCAGCAATGTCCTGCAGCCCTTCCAACATTGCTCGCGTATTAGCAGACGACGAATACGGTACTGTAGCCGGAAGGGACACTATAGGCTAGGTTGGAGGAAGGGAGCTCCTTGGTTGTGCATCCTGGGAGGCATATTTAGAATTGCCAATCCCCGTTCCTTCAGTGTTAGCGCCAGCTCCTAAGTCCATAGGGGTGTCGTAAACGATCACAGCACTAGACGGAACAACCTGACTGGTTGTCAAAAGGGGAACGGACGATTCTCTCGACGCAGGTGTGTTGCCACGTCGCTCTTTGGTGTGCACCATAAATTCCTGGTGCCGTTTGGAGAGAGGCAGTGCTGGGACGACCTTGGCGGCAACGGGACGGTTTCCATCCAACTGCTGGGAGTTGAATCCATACCCAATGCGGGGGGGGAGTGGAGGGGATGGAACCACACTGGTCCGATCGGCATTCCAAGTCTTATCCGCCGGAGGCACATAATCCTCGTCCGAGCTGCAGTCCATCCTGAACCTGCGATACATATTTCGCTCACCGGACGAAATCTCCAAAGAGGGGGGGAGGCCATTATCGTGGCCCTCCAGAACCTGGGAATTTCGGGGTCTGGAGGGGGCCCCAGGCTCAACCATGGAGGGAGCAGGAGCAGGCAAAACATCGTGTGTCGAAACTAAACTCCCGGAGCTAGTCAACTGGGAGGGAACAAATGTAGACTCACCTTGACAGTGTTGCCTGAAATAAAGTCCATAACTAGACTCCTTGTCCAAGCCACAACCATCACATCCACGGGAAGCCATAGCTGCCGAAACAGCAATCTCAACATCCCTCCATGATTCCACCTTAGTGCCATTGACGACACCACAAATATAATTGTTTGCCACAAACGTTGAGTTTGCGCAACGAGGAGAGTGACGAAAGTGGAGGAAATCCAATCCTCCGGCAGGGGCCTGGTATTCACGTCTAACAACGGAAACCAGACCTCGCCCAAAGTAACCTCCTCCCGGCATCGAGAGACGAATCACTTCTTCCGCTGGTGTGGAGGAGCGCGGGGGTGACGATAGGGGAGAATTCGATGTTGATGTTCCCCCAGCCTCAGAAGGCCAGGGAGAAGACTGAGGCATATCTGCAACCCTCGGAACCAAGAGGATACCAGGCTAAACCGTGGATATCTGCCTCTAAGGGACCCTGGGGAACAAAAACACACACCGGGAACAATAAATAATTAAAGACTGAAGCCTTAGAAAAGTTCGCGATGCTAGTTATTGACCAATAAAATGTAAGAATTAAAAAAGGTGGTGTGGCAAAACCTGTTGAGCTACATCTTGTTTTGACCGTCTAGCAGCTAGAATACAGGACGGTAGAAAATTGGGTAAACAGTTTTGCCCCGTCTATCGGAATAGGATGTCGGTTGAGACGCAACCGTCTAGTTTCCCCACCAAAATGTCAGAACTAGACGGTTAGGTAAACGGGCCCTTAGAGGGTTGAACCGTTGCATCCAACGGGACCGTTCAGGAAGAAGATTTGGTGTTCGGTTACCATCCTGCCGTTTGCTGAAAATGGGTGCGAACGGTCAAAAATGAAAAGGTCCTCTGGAGGTCCTTTTCATCGGCCATTCGTCGTTGTTGACAACCATAATCCCTCCTCTCCGACACCTACAAAATCGGTTGACTAATGAATGGTCGGTTGCACAGTCTGCTTAACCGAACAGCTTTCCTTAGGGGTTGACCAAATCTCAAGCAACCGTTCACGGCTGTGAACGGTCATGTCTGGAACGGCAGTTGAACTGTCCATAGTTAACCGAACGAAGCCTAAGGCCCTGTTCGGTTCATAGATTTTTTCCATGGGTTCACCGGTTCCAACGTAAAATTCTGAGATGACCCCAACTCCAGAGATTGTGAAAAATAAGTGTTCGGTTGTGCAATCCATAGATTCTTGTATCGTTGAAATAATCCCTGCAATCCATGGAAACAATAATTACAAGTATCATACCTCCAGAGGTAATTTTCACATGGATTCAGATGCCTGGAGTGCAACACCACCCAATTATCTACTTTTCAAGTCCTCTGTTGCATGCAACAGGACCCACTTTAAGCTGTCATGTAACCAAAAATATTTTAATAATTCTACCTGACTAAGCACACTAAGGCTAAAAACATCTATAGAAAAACAACGAAAATTCCATAGAATCTCAATCCATAGATCAGTCGCAACAAGTCAACCGAACAAGCCCTAAGAAATATTTGATCTTTTGTAGACTTCGTGCTATAATACATGTTTACAATTTGTGGAGTAGAAAACAGACATCTACTATCGCGGCACCCTCAAATTCGTTTCCACCTCAAATTCGGATTCTGGGCTACGCAGGTCAGGTACCATACCAGCCAGTACGGAACAAGTTATAATCTGCTACATACCATTACGGCAAAACCCTTCCATAGACAACCACTACTGGTATTTTTCTAGTATCATGAGTACCCAATCTTCGTAGCCCAGAATCCGAATTTGAGGTGGAAACGAATTTGAGGGTGCCGCTATAGTATCACCCAATCCCCATTGCCTCTGTTATGATCGCATAAGCACATACCAGTCATCAACCCGTTGTTCCGGATACCCCGCTGTCTTGGATGAAATAAGCGAAATTTGGCTATACAGGATAGCGAGGTGCGACAGTATGTTAAAATAAATCATTTTGGCACTTAACCAAGCAGTGCACTAACCCAGAGTGCATGTTGGACTGCCGGGTGAGTATATTAGACCACAATAGTACTCACCCGACAAACGCCAAGATGTCAACCGAAACCTAGTTTCTTATCCCCCCATCACCACTATACTTAAGCAAAAAAGAAAACTTAATGAAAAATGCAGTCCGCCATCTTCCACTTCGACGCCCCACTCCTAGTAATCCTCCTATTAATCTGTACATGCACATAGGTCCGCCAGACAGTCCCTGGAATGGTTGATTCGAGGAAGGATAAGAATGTGTCTGTTCTCTTCTCCCTCCCTTTTCTCTTCTCCAGCTTGTCCATCTGACCTTTGCCCAAAACAGCTTCTTCCGTATGTTCTGGAAGTTCGCACGTATTATGGAGCGACTGTCCCCGTACGTTGCTATTTGCTGTGTGATTAGGGCTGTGAGTGGATTGATTCCTGTTTTGCTGAGTGAATGGAGATAGGTGAATGGGACTAATTGGGAGGGGGGATGGTGGTTCTAGGTTGTTAATTTTGTTTCTTAAGAGTGAGAGCAGGATTATTTTCTTTTGTGAAATAAATAAGATACGGGGCGGGCTACATCATTCGTGGGTGTTTCTTTTGGCATTGTGATTGACCGAGTGAGGAGGGCACAGCTGGAATTATCCGTATGCTAGTTCCGAATAATTATGGTTGAAGGTAGCAAGATAGGAAAGGGAGCCTAAGACTCGTGAATCTAGTTCTACTTGGGGGGATTATTCAACACTTCGCCAAGAGTCCAAAATTGTAGGACCTCCCGAACCGTACTCTATTAAGTTATCAGGTAACAATATTATATACAGGGCTTTTAAATATCCATCACACAATCACTGTGGCCCATCAAACAAATCCAAGCATGTCACCTATATCCGTACACCCGTACACATAACCCTGACCCTCTTGCTACCAACTACCCTCTCCAGCTTATAGCATCCCACTTGGAGAATATCACACGCACCTTCGGCTGCTCCGTAACCCTCCCCTCGCCAATGCTCAGCCCAATAAAGCCACTGGCGATCTCGCGGGAGAAAAGAGAGTTATCTGGCAGCCCGTAGAATTCCACGCTTGTGACTGCGCAGATGTCGTAGCGGTGGAAGTGGTGCGCTCGCCCAATGTAAAGAAGATCCGAGTGACGGCCTGTGAAGAAATGTGACCAGGCGCGCACGACGGAGGAGACCGGCGTTTCTTCCGAGATGGTACCAAAGGAGATAGGGGTGCTGTGGAGGTGGTTCCGCATTTGGACGAAGTCAAAGTAACTCGGTATGAAGATTAAAGTACTTGTGGAGGTGTTTCGGGGGAGTGAGGGTAGAACTGCTTTTCTGAAATAGTTGAAGCGGGTGTCTGGGTCTGCGGCTGAGGTTGGGGGATCTATTCTTGTGAATGTCTGTAATATGATAGTTAGTGAGAGGAACTATTGTGTTATGAGTGGGAGGGGACATTGCCTGTCGAACTTGAACACCCCAATCAATCATGGACCCTGCATACTCTGCTTGAGTCTTTACTTTCCCGGCAGCATTTAACATACTCTGATTAAACAACTTCATCATCTCCGGTGCCACGAACCCGCCGAGCACCAACGTCTGTCTGAAGTATTTTGCATTAGTGTCTAAATACCAGTTCCGCAAAGGCCCAAAGTCACAACCATGTGGATCCTTGGGTATCAATTCAGGTGTTTGAAGCTATGCTCTAGGTGATCCCAATTTTGCATAAGAAATGGGTCGGCTTGATCCACCACCACTAATTGTATACTGGAGAGGAAATTGTAGTTGCGCTCTTTTTTGTCCGACTCATCACCAATAGTCATACTCAACCCAAGCGGTAAAGCGAGGATTATATCCGAGTAGTAGAATTGACTAAAGCACTTGAGAGTTTTCCGAGTTAATTTTAATCCTAACCTGAAGAGGTCGTCGTGGTTTCCACTAAAGCGAGCACGGAAGTTTTCGGGCTTGTTGGGGCTAATCCGCTCGGCATCCGAGGGTGCGTAGTATGTATCTTGAAAGCGTTTTTTGTTTTTCTAGAATAGTTGGCAACGTGTTAGATATTCAAGTGGGGGTGAACTTGTTACTCCGGTTGGGGTATGTCGACTAGTGCATTTATTACTTCCAAGCAAGCGTTTCGTGTTGGTAGATGAAAGGATTTTGGGTTATGTGAAGGCTTGATCTCTGAGCTCTATTTCCTCGTCCGTAGCCTTTGCTAGGAGGGCATTGTTCTTTAGGACTCCGTCTCGGGTCCTGACTTTTGAGTGGTATGAAGACAATCTAGTACTTGGGTGGGAACGTACTTCAGGACATGATTTAGCGCATGCAAGGAATACATCCTCAGTAACTCTTTAGCATTGCCTAGTGTTCGTTCGCCATATAAAACATCTACATAATTGAAGACAAGCTACCCTAATGACTTGCGTAGCGGCATCAGCTCTCTAGCTTCTTCTTCAAATTCGGGTCTTTTAGGCCTTTGATCCCTCTTCTACCTGTGGTTTGCTCTGAGCCTCCGGGAATGGATAAGTAGGCATTCCCAAGTAGTCTAGATTTAGGCAGCTTAGTATCCTTCCATTCACCTTGTGAAGCGGAGGAGATGGAAGCCAGTCTAGAAGGTGAGGGACTTGCAAAATGTGATTCAAATGGGTCGGATTGATCCCCGTTATCTGAGCCCAAGTCTCTGACCTCTTCTTCGGGCTCTTCCTCAGCCTCAGCCTCACTCGCTAAATCTTCACCGTCTTCCAAGATGATCCCATCCTCCGCGGTTTGTGTGATCAATTTTTCAGCGTTTAGGATTACATTGGTTAGACTCATTGCTCGTTACCAGAGATTAGAGTTGGAGGTTGTAAGGTTTTGCTGCTACTATGTCATCTTCCGATTGCGATTCGGTGTAGTCGCTACTTAAGTCTTCCCCAGAGTCTTTTCAACCGCGGAGTTCAGGATCATGAGAAGTTTCGGGATTAGAATCGGGATCTTCAGCTTCCAAAATTCTATTGCGCAATTGTCAGGCAATGGTAAAGTGGGGTCGGGCGATCATATATTAGAACTGATTGATAGGAAAAACATACTTCTTTGATCGATTTTCAGTTCTAATTGAGGTTCTTCCTTGATCTCTCACTCCTCGAACACCTCGACCAATTCGACTGCCTCTACCACCTCTACCGCCTCTACCGCCTCTACCGCCCGGGCCTCCTCGGCTTCCTCCTCTTCTTTGAAACCCCCCTCCACTTCTGCCGTGCCTTCTGGATCCCTGCGGCATGTAAAAATTCGGTCGATTTTGTTCAGGGATTGTTTGTCGGTAGCTTTGTAGGAATTGGACCATGAGTAAGTTCTGTAGGTCTCTAATATCAAAAGTCAAGTTCCCATAAGGGTCGTAAGAGCGGGTAACGGTGTAGTAGGGCTTGCCCTGCCAAGCCAACCCAGCTTCCCTACAATAGACCGTAAGAAAAAAAGAGTTGAAGCCCTGAAAATTGCCCCAACATCAGTAAATTTCATGGAAGCCAGCCAACCCGCCCCGCAGCCACCCCCTCTCCGTAATCGCTACACACTAATCGGCGTTGCCCAGCATGGCCGAAAAGATTCATACATCTATCTTGCTCGACTGCTTCCTGTCGTCGGTGTTCCACCGGCCCAGGCCACTACCTCGCCTTTGAGTGTTGTTGTTAATGCTCAGGCCCCTTTCTCAACCTTGGACCATTCGCTAAGGAGGAATTTCGATCGGGAGAGTGTTATTGGAATGCTTTTGGGTGTGAGGAATGAGGATAGGGCTGAAGTTGAGATTGGAAATTGTATTGCGGTCGGGCATAACCAGAGTCAAGAACAGGTAGGTCTCTCGAAATCCGCCATTTTATAGAAATTACACTGATTGATGATGTGGTGAAGGTTGAGGTAGATATGGACTTCCACAAGATTGTGTTAGGGGTCCATCTGAAGGCTGATCCCAAGGAGGTCCTCATTGGATAGTATGTTTGAGCAGGATAGATGCTCCTAGGTGCTAGGTGCCTTTCGATATAGCTAATTAATATACTCAGGTATGCGACCTCACTAGAGCCCAATCCTTTCAGTGCTCTTATCCCGAATTTTTATGCCTCTAATGGTGATAGCACCTTCCCCCACCCCGCCGTTCATCTTACCATGCCTACCGCCCCCGGTGAGGACATTGCTGTTAGGACTTATATATCGCAGCGGGAGCCCTCTCCAGACCCCCATCTCAACGAGAAAAAAAACCTAGTTCATGACATAAGCATGAGTTTTCAAGTCCCAACCCCAGATACAACCTCCACCACCAAAGGCTTTCATCTCCCACACGTATTCCAAACCACAGGGCAGCACAGAGCAGCAAGCACCCCATTTCCCCATTTTTTTAATCCGATCCGGTGAAGAAGAAAAAATTACGGGTTTCTTATTGCTATTGTGCACAATACAGAGTCTTGGACGCCACCGAGCCACTCAAACCGCCTCTCCCGCTTCCATTAAACCTCCATATTATTGCATCCACCCTTCCACCCCTCACCAATTAATTTATTCCCCTCCCATCCTCCAGCGCGATCGGATCCCTGTCTCTTTCATTCCATTGGTAGAATGACTGTATAGAGGGCGGGCTACCACTACCCCAGTCAGTCCTCCTACACTATGCAGGTATGATATCATACTTCTATCCAGGGGGCATGGTGGGGAGGTGTCCTGGTTTCCGGGATGGCGCAAGTAAGCGAAATGCCGGCTTTCAAAGGATTTCCTGTGGGATTGCTAGATGAGGAGGGGGTCTGATAGTTTCCAACTGCCACGGGCGGGGGTATACTTGGCGGCAGTCTTAACATAGCACTAGGCATAAGACCTATGGAGACTTGGTTGAGCACGCGGGTGTCTAGGAAAAGGCCCGAGGGGGTCAATTGTGGGTTCTAGCCTTTTTCAGCTTCATCCGTGGCATTGCCGTCACAGGCTTCGGAATGGCTTCGGTTTCTCCTCTGCCTCCGATATTATCTGGGCAAACTTGGTATGGACTTGGTGGAAGGGGAGTCGAGAGGGGCCTACCGCATCCTCTAGGGTAAGATATTCGCGGTTATAGCGGGCGCAGGTGGCGGTCGCAACCTCGATAACCTGTTGTCTATCAGTTGGGATATGAATAGTAGTTAGTGTTGGGGGTGAATGGCTCACCGGCTATATCGCAGAGATCATCTGTCTATGTTACTGGAGACTACAAGAAAGATTCCCCTCATTACGTTAAAAAGTCATTATGTTAAAGAGTGGCGAGTGTGGCAGGTGAGATCCAGTGAACAGGGGCAAAAGCACGAATGTAGAAGGGTATCGTAATCTACGACGGCACCGTGTACCACAAGCGCATCCGGTGACCACAGCGCCAGCCCCACTCTGAAAATACTACACTTCAAATTCCAATAAGTTTCAAAGTTGTATTTCTGAATACACACCACGAATTAACCTAATACAACACCACGGTCACATGCGCTCACTGCTCGAAGAGAAGAACGCCAAACGTTAGTAGCCGTATCCGCCGGATTCTTCCTCATTCCCTCTTCTGTTTCCACCTCTGCGATCATAGCTCTGCCCCTCATTGCCGCCGGTCCTGTGAGGAGACCCATATTCGGATGTGTCATTATCGCGGCTGCCGTACGATCGGCCAGAGGATTGGTAGGAGGACTCTTCGTTATCATCGCCACGACCTAAGCGCCCATAAGTGGAGGTAATGGTACCCTCGCAGCGCCCTGATATTACGTAGGAAGATGTACTATTATCGTTATCGTATGAGCCTGTGTTGCTTCCATAAAAACCACTATTATCTTTGTCATGGCTAGACCTTCCGTAGGATGAAGTTTCCTCGCCGCGGCCGGGTCTTCCGTACGAAAAGGTACCCTGGTCACGGCCGGATGTTCTGTAAGACCTGCTTTCCTCAGTGCGACCGGCTCTCCCGTAGGAGGAAGAGGTCACCCCCTCATCATGGCCGGCGCTCCAGTAGGAAAGTGTTTGTTCCTCACTACCATAGGAAGAAGTATTTTCCCCCGAGCCCCAAGGATAAGATGATGGTTCGTTATCGTATTTGCTACGCCCAGCGCCACTATCTCCACCATATGAAGACGCCCCAACGCGCCCATAACCACCAGGCGTACTTCCGTCATTATTACCACGTCTAGAGGAGAAGCCGTAAGAGTCTTGTGTATTGGATCCATAGTTTCCGCTGACGGTGTCATAACTATCATTGATACGCCTAGAGGAGCCATAGGAGCCAGGCCCCCCATTTTGATGGCGAGAGGAGTGACTGATTCCACTACCGCCATAAGATGAGGTCTCCTGCCGATTGCTTCTCGAACTATACGAAGATTGTTAGCGGTTATCTGAATCACGTCCGCTGCTCCGATTGTACGAAGAAGACTCATTGTTGTTACGACCGGAGCCATAACCTCCGCCAATGTTGCCATATGAGGAGGCTTCTTCGCGATTGCGGCCAGGGGGGACGCGAGACGATCCCTTATAGCCACTATCGTATGGGGAGCCTGAGCTTTCATCCCCGCCAGCATGGAGCTGTTGATTTCAACTAGAATGAGAAGCCACACTACCTCCTCCCGGCATACCCTAATGGCTGTGGCCACATCCGCCAGGCCCAGGATTGGAGTCCTCGCCTTCGTAATTCTTCCCATTTCTGACACCTTCTCTGCTGAGAGCTTCCTCCAGATAATGTTTTTGACTTCCATCCTTCTCTTCCCACCATTGCTTCACGGCCTCAAACATAGCACGCTGGCCTGCCTTGTTCTCGTCTCTCAGGGCTGGGTGATGGAAAACTTGAAGTATCTCGTCGATAATCTGGCGGGGGTCCTTGTTGCTATCGTCCCATGCGCTAACAATCAAAGGAACGGCAAATTAACCCGCAGCGGAAGCAACTCTTCCTGCAACCGGATTGAGAATATTTGTGAAATGATCCTTCGAAAGAACGGAGTGAGTTGGATCTGAGCAGTTTTCGTCCTCAAACACTTTAAACTGGGCCCGCTCAGAAGCCGCCAGAACACCGCCAGAGCCGGCAGCCAGCTCAGCCTTGGTTCTTTCAAGAATAGGCTTGATGTATGGCGCTAGGATGCTGAAGACATAAATTTGCATAGCGCCGGTAAGATTTTCCATCAATGCGCTATCTCCAGGAATCTTATCGATCCCAGCTTGGAAAGCCTTCATGACCTTATCATGGAACTCCAAAATGGGGAAGTTATCCTTTACAGTTTGTTCCGTTTGGCGTTTCATCTCTTCCAGGCGATAACACCCGAGTCGCTCCTCGGTAACCTCAAACTCTCCTGTTGCAAAGCCAAAGGGCATAAACGACAGGACCCACAACTGTCACGTGTGCCGCCCTGTTACAGTGAAACCTCCGATAATTACAGCAGGTAGGGAGCAGCATGAGGCAGGAAATAAGGGGAGGATGGAAAGAGGGGGGTCTTTGCACATCGGCCACAGGGAACTTGTCAAAGCGAGTGACATATCATGATAGGGAGAATGAAAATAAATGTTACTCGCGACCCGGTACATGAAGAATTAAATAGAGAGTATAAATTCAAAGAAATCACAGTAAGACTCTGAGTTGCACTAACTATAGGCTATCGTCAACAGAAAACTATGACAAAATACTGCTTTGAATCCTGGGCGACCGAAGTCTCTACACTCTCTGTGTCCGTTCCAATACCCTGAGCGGTACTAAATTTTCACACTAAATTTCCCCTGACAGGGGTTTTCCGGAATTAAGAACCTGAGAATATGCTGGAATTGGTAACTATAAGAGACTTGGAACTTTCAGAGGGATTACCCATACATCAGATATGGGGTATCCACAAACACTGGAATTAGTCGAGCATTGGAAGTTTGGGAGGCGGGAAGTTTTGGAGGTTCCACTGTAGACCACTTTACACGCCAAGCAGGCAACCCACCGCTATCTCCAAAAGATTTCACAATGGTCAAACCAAGTATGTTTTTGCATATCCAGATATACGAGCTATCGCCTAAGAATTTCTAGGAAAGAAGTCCAAGCGGGTCCCGGTTCGTCTCCACCACAAAATCGAGAAGCCCTCTAACAAAAAGGCCCACTGGGAACGAAAGGAGCCCAAAAAGCATCCAGAACTCCACCAAAAAAAGATGAATGACAAACTCAATATTCCGAGCTGTTTTCCATATAAGATCGTTTACTTTCTGAGATTGAAGAGGGAAAGTTATTGAAGGAAAAGGAGCAATTGCGAAAAGAACTTTCAAAGCAGAGAAAGGAGGAGTTAGTGGGTAGGGCAGAGGGCAGGGAGGGTGCTATGCAGGACCATGGAGGAGGTTATGAGAGTTCCAGTCAGTTATATAGCGATACTATGGATGAAAATGGCGCTGATTCTAGAGTATGTTCCGTCATGTGCGACAAGTACTCATTTCTCTATTTAAACAAATTGCTAAATAATCATAGACTGAAGGTTCCACAATGGCGGCCCTCCTGGACTTACAGGGAGAAAGGGCCTCAGAATATGAAGCCGAACATGGTGGCTTCGGCGGCGAGTCCAATGGCAATTCATATTTAGAAACTGGCATTCCAGATCTCGAATCCAGGAGCACCGGCAAAGATACCTCATGAAAATCGCTTGACAAGATATTCAAGCAAGTGGTAGATACTGCTGACATAATTCTTAACATCCTAGACGCTCGAGACCCCGAAGGCACCCGTTCCCGCGATGTGGAAAGACAGATAATGGGGGCTGATGGCAGAGAGAAACAACTAATCTTTACCCAGAACAAGGTCGATCTCGTGCCAGGAACGCCTGAAAGGGTGGTTGGATTATCTCCGCAGATAATTCCCAACGCTGCCACTAAGGGCGAGCAGGTCTGCTGCGAATGCTCAGACATTTGATCATAAATCCCTGATGGTGCACAGCACCTCAGCTACTCTTCTGGAGGCTCAAAAATCATTTGCGCATTCCAAACAGCACAACCGGTTAGTATCAGTGGGTGTAATTGGATACCCGAATGTTGGGAAATTATCAGTTAACTTATCAACATCCTTCCCGGGCATCCAAGTCACTTACAGATCGCCTGTCCGACCGGTGCTGAAGCCGCCATCACCACTAGCTTACGAGAAGTCAAGCTAGACAAAAAGCTCAAAATGGTGGCTCAAAGGATCATCAGGCACACCTCATCCGCCTAAGGGCCCTCCAACCAAGGCAAATCCTCGACCCGGTACCTGCAGTTGCCCTTCTTATCTACCAGCTATCTACATCCCACAGATTCTTGGAGAAACTCCTCTGCTTTTACAACCTCCCTCCAATCGTCGATACTACCGCCACTGATCTCACAACAGACTTCCTAACTGAGGTCGCACGAAAGTATGGGCGAGTAGGTAAAGGAGGCATCCCCGACATCAAAACAGCGGCAAAGGTCGTCATAATGGATTAGAGAGGTGGAAGGAGTCAAGGTTAGGTTGATCCCCCCAACCGCGGCCCCTACGATTACCAAGGTGCTAAGCCTGCTACCTCTACCATAATGACTGACAATCGGAAAGAGATGGTTAAAGAGTCGGCTGAAGTGTTTAAATTGGATGGGCTGTGGGGTGAGGATTGGAATACAGGTAGAGAGGGCAAGGAGATTGAGATTGAGGATTGATGATCCTGTGGCATCTTTTGTTTTTCTTTATATAAAAGCCTATATAGTGCTTGCTTCGTTTTATCTTGTACACATCCGCCATAGTGCTCTAGCCTTTCTGTAGATATGAGCTATGAATGTATCGTTCCCGCCACCCATGCTTGTAATATCCTTCGCACACAAAACCCTAGTCTCGGTAGCCACCACAGACCCGCGGGGGAAAATCATTATTACTATTGTAAGTTACTCGAGTACAGTAGTGCTAGCTGAGCAGAAGCCCGTATGGCCACCCACCAGCGATATCCATGTAAAACCGGGAGGTGTACTATTCCTCTCACCACCCCCATGCGTGATGAAAATAGCTTATCACACTCAAAATCGTATAAGCAAAATAAAAGGTATAACCTCACCTTTATATCTTCTCCCACGCTGCTCCTCCTTTCTTTGCTGTGCTCCTTCTACGAATCATGAAACTTTGCGACCCGACAATCTTGGAGAACCTGGGCTACCGCCTTGTCGCCGAGACGGATTGGTATACCATCGAACAGCTCAAAGGTTAACTTTTAGGCTGAGGGGAGGCCAAAGACATTACTCTCCCAGCTGCCATCCCTCCGGAACAAGAGGCCACAAACATCACCACTTTTGCCAACATATCTTTTAACTGCATCGATT
>Ga0307509_10003368_pt1 | contig 24355 bp, 30 predicted proteins | sample 10_EM_MG_FD_202245 | JGI IMG/M metagenome (GOLD analysis project Ga0307509, IMG submission 202245) | Populus trichocarpa ectomycorrhiza microbial communities from riparian zone in the Pacific Northwest, United States - 10_EM | ecosystem: Host-associated > Plants > Roots > Unclassified | place... | reverse complement strand
TTTCGTTAAAAATCCCTCGGAGAGACGGTTGCTGACCATCACGTAGAACCAAGAAATTCGTTTCGCCTAGGTTATAGAAGGAATGGCCGATCCTGAGTTTAACTATTTTAATGTCAGCTGAACTCGGTACTGACCTGTTCGTTCTTCTTGTAAAACATTGATATGAGGAGGATAAGACTAGGCGCAACACAACTCTCGCACATCCCTGTCCTTGCTCGTTTCAACTTGTCACACAAATTCACTGATCAACGGGAGGGACAAACCTAACAAAAAACGAAGTGCAAAAAATGCACCGAACGAGGTGCCAACGGAATGGAGCATGAGTACAACACCCCATACACAAATATTGGCCCCTTTAAGATACACGGTTCAAGGTTGTTGAATGCAATGTGAAGGAATGGAGTTACCTAGATATTTCGCGACCCTAGTTTTCTGGGAGATATACACAGTTGGGAATTCCCATACAAGGAAGCCTATTTGAGTTGCATTATTTTACGGTAAATCCGAGAAGCGCTGGTACAAACCCACCAAGATAAAATGCAAGAGAAACCAAGTTGTAATGCTGAAAGAAGTCAGTTTGCCAAATACGAGGTTGGGAAAATGGTCGACTCACCTGGCCGACAATGGGGAGTCCCATGATGCTAGAGGATGTAAATGTTCAACATCTGAAAAATCCATTCAACGATGTTCTCGCCTTGCATAGTTTAAAGACGTCTTATCGCTAAAGACGGCATAAATTTGTGTATAATTATTAAACGAGGTTTAGTGTATAAAAACAACACGAAGGACCCACAGAAATTGTGTGAAATAGACTGCAGCACACAGTGGTGGAATGAGCCGGTCCTGCAAGGTGCGTTAATAATATTTTGAGCATAGTAGTAGGGTTAGATGCTTCATACGAGCTTCCGCTTTAATTTCTCGTTATATTCCTCCGAGAAGTGAGTGGTACGCTCAACTCCAAGCAGCCGGAGCGCCTCATCTCCATCGTTAAGGTCCAGAGAAAGTTTTTCATCAAGGCTGCCTTCTGTAGGAAGCGCAGGGTTCTCGACTTGGTGAGCCTTCCGTTCCTCAATTGTAGCGGACATGAGTTGCGCAGTCGAACAGGGGAGATCGAACCGCTTCGAGAAGGCCAACACTCGGTTTCTTTTAACGGCACTTCAGGATATCTTATCATTCACCGTGACACGGATAGTTTCCGGTGGACCACATGGAAAGGTAGCCTTGAGTTTAACATGGAGAAAACGAGTCACTGAATCGATTTAGGACATGTGGGATCGGAGAAAGACATACTCTGAGAAAACACGTCAAAATGGATATGCCAATGTTATCGCACAGCACATCCCAGCATCCAAAAAGGCGACACTCTCTCATGTTATCAGGTTGTAGCCACTGGAGCTACCTCGATACGCTGGTTAGGACATTACAATTTATCGCATTTAGATGTAAGCAGTAGACTATGACAGACAACACACGAAAACGGAAGATTATAATTTTTTCAGGACAAGCGCTGACGCAGCACCACCCTGTGTGCGAGTAATTAGGAACCAGAGTAAGAAGAGAAACAAGAGAGACCTTACCCCATTACAGATACCAGCGGCGCCATACTCCCCGGACTTGAGAGAGTGCACGAGAGAAACGATAATGCGCGACCCCGAGTTACCGATAGCGTGACCGAGCGCAACAGCGCCGCTAAAATGGAGTAAATCAGAACAGGAGAATAACTGGGTGGGATAGAACGTACCCATTGACGTTAATCTTGGCAGGGTCGATATTGCAAACCTTCTCCGCAATCCGAACGACGACAGAGAAAGCTTCGTTCAGTTCGAACTGGGCAATGTCGTCCACGGTGAGATTGGCCTTCTGCAGAGCAATCGGGAGAGCTTTTGTGGGAGCTTCAGGGAAGTCGATGGGGTCAACACCAGCATCAGCCCACGCTAAAATGGATGTCAGAGAGTGAAGTGGCTGTCGAGGTAGGATGTCATACAGATGACCTCCGCAAGGGGCTTCAGGCCAAGCTCTTGGGCCTTGGCTGCCGACATGAGAATCAACGCTGAAGCACCATCACTCAGAGGAGAAGAGTTGGCAGCCGTGATGATGCCTCCTTGTTTGAATGCGGATCGGAGGGCGGGAACCTTATCGGGGATGACCTTCTTATATTCTTCATCCTCTCTCACAACTGTGTCGCCCTTCTTGCCTTTGATTGTGACGGGGACAATCTCAGCATCAAATGCGCCCTCGTTCCATGCACGCGCCGCACGAGCGTACGATTCCAGAGCATGTGCATCCACTGATTCACGCGTAATGCCATGTTTCTCGGCAGAATGCTCGCCACAATTACCCATTGCAAAGTTGTTATACACATCCCAGAGGCCGTCGGTTTCGAGGGAGTCTCGTGTAGTAAATTTGCCAAAGGCTGGGTTCTGACGGGGAAGGAGGAAGCTTTAAAAAAAAGAGATCTGGTCAAGATAATTCAGTATAAATACCAAGGGGAAACACATACGGGGCATTACTCATACTTTCCATACCTCCTGCGGCAACAACAGATCTCTCACCGAGTTTGATGCTTTGGGCAGCAAGTATGATAGATTTCAAGCCGCTTGCACAGACCTTGTTGATCGTGGTCGCGTCCGAGCTGGTCTGGAGACCCGCGGCGAGCGCAACCTGTCGGGCAGGAGACTGACCAACACCGGCTTGCACGACGTTTCCAAAGTAGACCTCCTCCACGGAAGTAGGATCCACTTTGCCCACCTCGAGAGCGTGTTTGAGGGCGATCGTCCCGAGTTGAGGAGCAGTGAAGGATTTGAGGGCGCCATTGAAGGAAGCGACTGGCGTGCGCGAAGCGGAGACGATGACGACTTGGTTAGACTAACAGATGATAAGAACAGGAAACGGAGATGAAGGGAACAAGCGCACCATTGAACGAGCGAGAGATCGGGTGAAGATACGAGAGGGTGACAGGAGCATGGCTTTTTTATTTAAATAGTCGGATAATCGCAACTTTTTATCTGATGTTCTCGATATGATACGACAAATTACAATTGCAAGTCACGCAGGTGGCACCACCTTTGAATCTGAGGAGAGGTCCAACCATGATTTGTCATGTGTTTTTCGATCCGGCTAAAGGTTGAGAACACTTCCAACTACCATAAGCCACAATTCCAGCCATCGAGCAAGTCTCATCTCCCCGCTCCAATCTGCTTGCTCCACTTCTGCCATGAATTCGTTCACCGCTCTATCGGTCTCACAGGGATGAAAATACCAACAAGGGGTGCCGAGGGTGGGGTGATCGCCCTGCGAGAGCAGTGGGAAAGAGGCAGACGGGAGGGTGAGCGCAAAGCTGGTTGTCTCTGACCCCGAGGGGCATTTCAACTTGAAGATGGAGGTCTGCAAGATGTCATCTAGGGATACCGGCGAGCCATCTGCGAGATGTGAGATGGGCCGAATTGAACAGGTTTCGCAAAAACACACTTGTGTTATGCATGGTGAAGTAAAAAGCTGGTACATTGAACGACGCAGAATATACAATGTACTCTTGTACAGACAACGGTTGTCGTGAAGGTTGAGCGTCCGCGGTTGCATTATCTTCCTCCTCAGGTGGATCGAAAACAAGCTGGTCGTCCTCCGGCTTTGAAGGTTTCATGAAATGCATCGTCGATCGAGTAAGATAGCCATATCCTGGTCGCTGTGTGGGGACCCATGACCAACAGGAATGTCGATGAGCAAACGCCTCACACGCCAAATCGAACTCGCAGCGAGAGAGCATAATGTGTGACGTGACCTCCCCTGGGAAAGCGTTACGCAGTTACCAGAATTAAGGTTTCAAGCCACAGGCATAATACTGCCAAATCCTCAAAATCTTGATACAACCATCCCGCTCGTTCTCAAGGCCCGGTACTCATCAAGAATGGCTGTAGGAAAGGTTCGTTCGTCGTCGGCACCGTCCATGGAGGCCATTCTTATTGTTGCACATAGAACAAGCGTCTATCGAAAGGCAAAAAGGGCATCAAGAAGAAGGTCGTTGACCCTTTCTCGCGAAAGGGTACGTTGCTGCTGTTTGCTTTCAGTGGTCACTCATCTGCATCTCACGTAGACTGGTATGACATCAAGGCCCCTTCAATCTTCGAGGTCCGAAATGTCGGCAAGACACTTGCCAATAGGTCGCAGGGCCTGAGTATGTCGTCTGTCCACTTGTCTCCTGTGTATCTCATAAATTCTCCCTAGAAAACGCAAACGACTCCCTCAAAGGTCGTATCATCGAAATATCCCTAGCCGACCTTAACAAGGATGAAGAACAGTCATTCCGAAAAATCAAGCTACGCATCGATGAGATCCAGGGCAAGAATTGCCTCACCAACTTCCACGGAATGGACTTCACGTCAGACAAACTCCGATCACTTGTTCGCAAATGGCAAACCCTAATTGAGGCCCATGTCGATGTCAAGACGACTGATGGTTACCTTCTCAGACTCTTCGCCATTGGTTTCACCAAACGCCGCCCGTCACAAGTCCGTAAAACTACCTACGCCCAATCCAGTCAGATTCGGGAAATCAGGAAAAAGATGTTCGAGATCATGACTCGTGAGGCGACAACGTGCGACTTGAAGGAGCTTGTGCAGAAGTTTGTTCCAGAGGCCATTGGACGGGAGATTGAGAAGGCTTCTCGCAGCATTTACCCTCTGCAAAATGTCTATGTGCGCAAGGCTAAAATTTTGAAGGCACCCAAGTTCGATGTTTCAAAGTTACTTGAGCTGCACGGCGAGTCAACAGACGTACGTTCCACGCTACACCCTTGAGCCTGTTTTTAAGTACTGATAACGCTTACTTTAGGAGACAGGCACACGGGTCGCCAAAGAGTTCAAGGAGCCTGAGATCCTTGAGTCTGTGTAGATCTTTTGTTGTAGTCGGTTTCGTACATCACTGTTATGCCCATTTGCTATGCATACATCACATCGACCATCCCAAGTAATGATAAGCAAATTTACTTATATAACCTTAAATCTGTGATAAGATAAGCTGTGGTCGACCTTTTCCCTCCACCCCTTGTCTTGAGAAACATGGCGGACGTAGATATCATCAAGAGCCATTTAACATCCCACCTTGATTTTCCTAAGAAGGTTTTTCGTTACATACCCTTTCCTTTTTACGCTTTTCTGACACTGGTGCGTGTTAGGGCATCGTGTTTCTGGACGTCTTTCCCATCCTCCAACGCCCACTCGTTTTCGAAACTCTGATCACGCATCTTGTACAACACATAACCTCGCACACCCTTGGAATTTCCCAAAAAAAGAAGATTGACGTTATAGTGGGTCTCGATGCTAGAGGCTTTTTATTGGGCCCTATCATTGCCTTGAGACTCGGGGCCGCCTTCGTTCCCGTCAGGAAAGCAGGAAAATTACCTGGAAAGTGCATTTCTGCAAGTTATGAGAAGGAATATGGCATAGTCAGTCCATCCGAACCAGTATACTCTTTGCTCTATGACCTAACTATTTTTGCAACGCGAAGGACTCCTTCGAGATGCAAGCAAATGCAATCAAGCCAGGCCAAACCGTGGTCGTTGTTGATGACTTATTGGCAACAGGTGAGCATATCTGAAGATTTTGATCTTCTGAATTTCGCTCATAAGGTCTAGGGGGGTCTGCAAAAGCTGCTGGCGAGCTGGTTGCAAAACTCGGCGGCAAGACACTAGAGTATCTTTTTGTGATTGAACTGCTTCTCCTCAAGGGGGCTTCCAAGCTAGATGGTCCAGTTTATTCCGTCATTCAGACGGAGGATTAAGTGTTACATATTAAGGATGGTTAAACCAATAGACGCGTGTTTATTAATGGGTGACCATTAATATACAATATCCGATTGGGATCTTTAGGCTGCTCTTCATTTTCTATCGGTGTATAACCTGAATCACCACCATCGCCCAGAGACTGATGCAGAGTCACCATAATTTGCAGTGAATTGAGCTGTTCGCTTGCGATCACCAGATCTTCGAAAGTCTCCCCTATTTTCTTTGGCAATAAGATGACCGCAAGATCACTGAGGTCGCCTGCCGCTGCCAGCTCCTCCGGGTTGGCAGTTGGGTTAATACCTGCATCTTCATCGCTGATTATGATGATACCGGCGGCCAAAGCATCACGCGCACGGAGGAGTTTTTCTAAAAACGTGCAATGCCCCCTCCGCACCACCAACATACTGTCGGCGTGATCACCCTTGTATAAATCGCATCCATATAAATTGCCAGGATCCCGGCGGACTGCAACGCCCAAGGTAGTTCGCAATCGGGGCGTCTCTTTGTTTGGATCCAGGATGACGTATGATGAAAGATCCGCCCCAAATCGCGCCGTAAACCCAGAGACCGAGATGTCGAACCCCTTCTGATCGAGATAGCTAGTTTCAACCTGGAGCATTGGATCCATATCGGCGGTAAATAGACGCAAGCGCACTTCAGCGTCACGAGGATGTAATTCATCTTGTGCAAGGTTTGTTTCTTCGCCTGGCGACGCAAATATTGTCGAATCATTGACATAAACCATGTGTCCTGGACGAACATGGTACTGTCCCACTGGAATTTCAATGTTGGTTAGAGAAGTCTCTCTAAATCACTGTTTCTACTCACATTTCCGAACATCATACCCTGTACCGTCTAAGCGTTGGACGATTTGTGTTCGTACGCCCGTGACGTTGTGGATTACATAGCCATCGGGAACGACGGCCAACTTTAACAAACTCGGGCTTAAATCTTCTGGTACAGACCTGCCATTCGGAGCCAGAACGAATTCGAATGTCTTGGGGCCTCAAGTCAGAACGGGACCTGAATGGAACAGGAAACGAACCTCACATAAGGCTGAACTTTTGGTCTCTCACACCAACCTTCGGGAGAGAAGAACTGTTCGTCTGCAGAAGTCGGTGACAACCCAACCAGATGTCGGGCATAATCTACGTCGGGTCGTGATTGAATTCCATGAACAAGACCAGAGCGCCTCTGACGATGATCAACTACCCGAGTAAACGCAATATATGCAGGGCATTGATGGCTTTCAATAGTGCGCATCCGTTTTCGAGATCGAGCTCTTGGCTTTATATGTTCCTGACCAAGTGTTAGGATGTGGCCCTCTGTGGTGAACACATAATTGGAATCATCTGAGTGAATAGGATTCTCCTCATCAAAAAGGAGATAGAGATACTACAAACGGGTGAGAACCTGAGTCGACAAAAAGAGGGTCGCTATTACCTTCAAGGTTTCCGAGAGAGCAAAGGATTCCATCCTGTCGTCGCGTTTGTTAGTTCGAAGGTCTTGAATTCCAGTCAGGCCGCAAGCAACTTTGGCTCGGGTGGTGAGGTCGAACAACACCCTTTCACCAACGTCTAGGTAGAAGGGATCTCGAGTCGCCTTGTTACAATTAGAAGAGCATATTGTTTAGAAAAGAGGATGTCCTTACTCGGTATAAATACCATGTAGATTCAATGAATTCTGAAAAAAATGTCAGAAACTTGCACCATTCAATTCCAATTTAGTGTCATGGTACCTGGTCGTAAAGGGTATTGGTGGGAGGTAGCCTGTTTATAGTTTGTATCATAGACCTCAGGCAGACCAGAATGTTGTTTCCAAAGATTATAATCTGAACAATTAACGGATAAGCAAGACTAAAGAAGCAACCAAAAGAAATACTCACAGATCATGTGCAATTTAATTGCATTTTGAACATCGCCAGCTAAAACTTGTAGCCCTGGCCAGAAGGCCGACAATGAATCGATAGTCAAGTATGCTGCATCACCACTGTGCATGTTCACTGTTCGATACTAAATTACTATTAGAGAGAAATTTAGGTTTGATAAGAAGTTCATGAACACTTACCCAATATCCATCTTTGGCTCGTGAGTATCGCATAATGGCTGCGTAAGCATCGTCCCAGACGTCAAGAAACTCAATTTCACCTAAGCAACACACAGCGTAAGGAAAGTCCGAGAAATAACTTAAAGAAAGATTGACCACTCATAATATACCACTTCAGAGCATATTCATAAAAAGAATCGATCCCTGCCCCGATCCCTGCTGTCTCAGGGTGGGTCCAAGCCTAACATGCTCAGGTTCAGACTTTCTAGTTGAAAACAGAAGGAAAAGGCTGAATCACCCCGCTTCGCGTGTTTATGGTGTTCCCAACCAAACCTATCTCTGACTTTCGGTTCCAAATGCCGAAAAATGCCTATTGTAGATGAGCAAGGAGGACAGGAGGGTATCTGGACGGATCGCACTTTGTGAGCAGCCTTCTCAAAGCGATCGTCGCCAGTGAGGCGACTGAGGGTGGCAAATTCGAGGATCAAAGAGCCTGCTCCTGCAGTACCTATTAACTTTTGTCAAATCACACTGCCTGAACCAACAAGCACTGACATACATGTTTCCACTGTTTCACCTTTGACTACGCCGTGTCGAAGATTAATCTTGGGAGACAAAGATAAATTAATTAAATTAAGGATAAGATGTCGTATACCCTAGCATATGGGAGACCTGTTGGTGTAGCAAAAGCGGGTAGCAACCGCTTTCCGAGGTCGTGTGCAAGAGACAGAAGCTCCCCTTTGTACCAAGGTAAATAAAAGGGTTGCCCCGTTTGATTGGAAAATATGTGTCCAGATAAGAGACCGCCGAGGACACGTATCGTAGTTTCGAAGACTTGAGGTTTGGTATCGACGTCGAAGGAAACCGAATCGATGACGTTTCGGACTGCCGTTTCAAAACCTTGACGGTCGTCGAGGACAACGAGGGTATCCAGGATATCAATAAGGGTCAATGAGAAGTTGCCAGCAACATCGTTCGCAGCTACATTGGCTCTTGATACTCTCCTAGTCAACAGTATGTAAGTATAAGATTGACAAATGTATACTCACGGGTTACCCCAGTCTGGTCCTTGGCCGGAACACGATATAGGGTTCAGCTTTCGAGAACTACATGAGCTTGTGCGAAAAATGGTATGGACAGACCAAACCTCGTCCATTGGAAACGCTGGGCCAAGTGATTTGATGAGTATGATCAGGGCTTGAACCCAACAACATACCGAAGGTCATGTAGTTATCGAAGCCATGATACCAAAGTTCCCGCGTCTTCTCGCTATCTCATGTCAGAAGAGAGGTTCTCCAAAGGAAGTTTAATATATACCGAGCGGCAAATTTCCGTTGTGGGGTCCAACCCGAGGAACGCTTGAGCGGATTTGAGGCATCCGTTGCTTGAAACCACCGAAAACCATTAACGGCGAAAACAGAAAATGCCAGAAGACATTCCAGCCAGTAGCTGCCCCACTTCATAAGACAATGGCAGGCGATGCCCGTTTAAACGCCGGCCTGAGAGTACACCGAGAGGAGAGAATGAAAACCACAAATGCAGTCGTGGCGCCAACGAATAATCGCACGTGATCTGACGCGCTCAATATTTTATGTCTTCACGAACTTGAATCATCGTTCTTCTCCTGAGTCTTCATGGCAACTATCGCCGATATTTCACAAGAACTTGGTGACTATATGCTCAGAGGATGGGTTGGCTTAGATTATCTGATCCAAAACCGATCTGAATTTCAATATCTTTAGGTCCTGACTGACCAATCGTGCCCAACAGTGGGCTGTTCCGTCCCTCTCTTGAGATCTCCCAAAAGCAAGACACCAGTTACCACATTGTGTGTCAAGTGCAATAGGGGTAAATTGCAAGGTGCGTTGGCTCACCTCACAGCTGGATAGATTGAGAGTTTGATTAGGAAAACCATCTAGAGAATACTGTCCCAGCTATCTCTTCCACCTCAAATGCATCATCAGAGCCTCCTGAGTCTAGATCTTCAACCCCGCCAACAGAATTCTCAGCGGCACCGGAATCCCCTCTATTTGTGCCATTGCCGGACACAGAAGTGATCAGACGCCGCCGCGAACAGTCTGATCAGGCTTCATCAGCGATTGGAATGAAACTTTTGCAAGGGTGGGCCATGCTTGCTGATGAGTGCCCCAACGACTCATGTTATGGCGTCCCGCTTGTTCGTCCTCCAAAATCGGGTGGGGAAAAAGATCCAAGGAAGGTGTGATATGTCCTGCGCTTATTGCTTAACGCCATCAAATTAATCATAAACAGGAGTGCGTGATTTGCGGTAATATTTACACCACAGAGGTCGACTGGGCTGGAAGGGAGGTCCTTGTCCCCTTTGAAAGTAAGGGCCAGATAAAATACGCCAGTGCTTTGCCAGCACAAACCAGCACCTTGCATAGTCAAATCGGCCAGATCTCCTCTCCGGTATGTCCTGGCGTTGATTGGAATGAATTCACTTAAAGGTAGCCCTCATCGTAGGCAGCAAACCGACTGCCTTTTGTCTCGTCTTTTGGTCTTGACTCAAACGAACGGGTAGGCTTTTTTTTTTGAGCAAGTTTCGTCTCTCCTTATTTCTCCTTCAGGGGCCATTCCATTCGACCTCACATCTTCTAAAGCCCACTGTTCAAGAGGCGCACCCTGTAGCCACCCTTTCCTTGGATGGATCAATTTTAGAGGACACATCTCGAGCATTACAAACGTCTCTTCAGGCCCTTTCTGGAAGACTGGTATCCGCCTCATCCAATCTGAACGCCCTAGACCCAGTTTCTATAGGTGCCACAGCTGATGCGATTGGAAAGGTTGTACACGCACTTGCTCAAATCCGGCAGTTACAATCAAGTGAAATCCATGGGACCCCTATTACTCAGTTATAAACCTTCCTTTATGCTCGAATTCATGCCATTCTTTGTTCCTGGTAGTACATAGGCGCCAACTTTATTTATCTCCAGTGTAGTGCCGAAGATCCCTGAGGGCATGCGCATGAAGCTCTCGTAAGATTCAGGTGTCCGTCTAGGGCATGGAAAGCCCACATGGCTCCCTCGTGCGCTTTTGTACAGTATAAAAAGAAATCCTACCAATGATCCTTCATCGAGCGAGCCCCCGTGTACATTTCCTCTACGATGCCACTCCCTCCATTCACGTTTCTAAAGAACTTCCATAACCATGATCGAAAAAATGGAAAGCCTCCAGCCATACCTCCAGAGGCCGCGACCGACAAAGCGCATAAAATAAGGCGCAAGCTAACAAAGTCTGCCAAAGGCCAAACACATCACCAGGTGCCACATGTTCCCACCACTACCCGTGCTGAAGATCCTCGAGCTTTCCATCAGCGGCACGAAAACCGAACGGTGTCTCCGACGCAGGTCAGGCGTTGATTTTAAAGCCATTATTCAGTTTCGATTTACTCTTCTTGTGAATCAACTCCCTCAGTCATTGCCAACGCGTTCACACCATGGTACCACACAAAATCGTGCGCTAGAAATGCATTATCACACATCCTCCCCTCCATCACATTTAACGCACCATAACCAGCACGAAGTCGATCAACAAGCAATCACACCAGTCGCTGGCCAATATATGTCCAGTGTTCATCGCTACCCGCAGGTTCCAGCAGCGATTCCAATAGTCCCATCTCGATCATGGAGCCCCATCCCTTCGGTTCACAGGGAGTCAATTCGAGATGACTCTGAACTAGATAGGAGCGACCTTGATGGAAGTGAAGGGAGGAGTTGGGTGAACCACGTGCATCATGCAGTTCCTGAGCTGGACTTCTACAACGATGCAGGGGAAGTTTCAACACTTAGGAAAGAGCCGAACGCCATCCCACAGGAAAGAACTTATATCGATTATTCTATGGGAAGAATATCAAAACCAGAAAGCCAGGTGTGTCACCCGTCCCTTTTTTCAGAGTTGCTTGGAACCGAAACTTTGAGGTAGAAATCGTTTTCGAACCTGAAACAGCAAGATGAGAATGTAATTAGAAGGCAAATGTTTCAACGGAACAATCATCCGCCAGAAACGATCGAGGTAGTTCATTCAGTATACACTTGGAGGGATGCTGACCTCGTGTTCGTAGCCTGCAATACGTGAACACGAGATATCGAGTGACGGCGATTCAGAACCGGAAGTTTATCATTACATTGTCCCCGCTGGCTTGAATGTTGTCTTTCAAGATGAAGAAGGGAATGAGATTACAAGGTACCTACCCAGTAATTTTGCATTTGTTAATAGAATTTATATAAAATTACAGAGTCGGCAGGAGGGGAAGACAAGGACAGGGGAGTCATACAGGAAGGAGTGCACCAATTGTTGTCCATGATGAGTTTGGGAAAGAATTATATCGGTATTACCACTTATTCAAAATCGGCTTTTTATTCCCTTACTTGTATTTTTTTAGAGACCTGTCACCTACGTCAACTCGAGATGCCACCTACAAACACGGAAGACTCGGAAATGGGCCGTACATTTCTCGTAAAGAGTGCGTAGTCATTTCCTTCCTATTGACTACTAGCATTCAGAGTTGGTGGTGCACGCAGGGCTAAGGGAAACACAGCTCTACGCGATTCAGGAGAAATTCAGTGAGTTCCTAATCTTGCCCCTGCTTTTTGAGTTAAACAAGTTGGCAGCCCGCCACCTTGGCTATCTTCCCCAGCCAGTATGACTTCGTCTAAATCGACAAAAACGATTTTGATTGATGAGAGAGGGAACCAAATTCCAATGTATGTTGACGTCGGTGAACATTGCAATGTTTGACTGAGGATAGTGAGGTATGCAGAAAATCCCCCAGTGTCCATCAAGATACCCGCAGACGTTTGCATCACTCTCCTTTTCAAAACGTCAGCTACCATGGGGAAATCGAACATATGTAGAATACGCATTTCATACGCCGCCCTGAAGATAGGCGCAGATTCACAACCAGAAAGTTGCTTCACTCAGCAAATTATTTCCGTCGCTCCAAGGGTCCTCGTGTTGATCCTGAGCCGAACCCGCCCAGAGCCATATCAACGTCGTCGCAACTGAGACGAAGCGAACCATTGCTGAATGTACCAACACCCATCTTCAGACCTTTTTCACGTTTCCGGGTTGCTGGCCGCGATGATGTGACTTCGAAGACTCTCTTCAAGGTCGGATGATAGTTGCCCAAGTTTTTCGCCTGATCTCTCATTGAAGTCTGCTGTTCGCCCAAAGGGTAGGACTTACCTCTTCCAGTTCTTTCTTACCTCTCACTTGTTGCTTGCGCGATATCCCTTCCCGGACACGTTTTGCCGCCTTGTTCTTTTCTGCGTTGCGAACCACTTTTTCCCCCTTTCCTAGCTTGGCGACGCCCGTCAATTCCAAAACTCTCCCCGCTAACGCCTTCTTCCTCGTGGCCGGGGAAAGGTCCAACTCCGTGGTCAACGAGCCAGACAGTAGCTTTGTATGAACTAGTTTATGCAGCAGGGCATCATTTTGGGCATTTGTTCTGCAGGGTACTATTCAATATAATGGAACAACGTTTCATCAATAAATACCTGTCTTCTTCGGCTGGTGTTTTGGTTGACTGAGTAGGTCCTAAGGAAGTTGACGTCAGCTTGGCGATTTTGGAAGACTGAAAACCTATCATTAGGTTGTCATTGGCGAGTGATCTGTAATATTTTACCATGAAAATCTTCATTTGTGCTCTGGAGGTATGGTTAATTGAGGTTCTAATGTTCTTTTCACTTGCACTTGGGTCGGAAAACACCAGAGCTTTATCGTCAGTAGTGAATTCATCATCCGTGTGTTCAAATTCTAAGGTAAGTTAGAGTAATGTCGATAGAGAGCATTGTATGTACGGGACTTACCGCTTCCAGAACGATCGCTCGCTTCTTCATCCACGGAATGGTCTCCAAACCCCAAGGTATTTATGCCAAACCATTCTTCGTGTTCATCGGATGAGGGTTCCTCCACTTTCCGTTTCTTCGTCGGGGTGGGCGAGTCATCCGGCGTGCCTTTTCTTTTTTTCTCCTCGAACATAGAGAAAGAATCCAAGAACGATTGGCCATGGCCTTCGAGGATCTTTAGTAAGCGGGTGTGCTCGTCCCGTATGGACATGTGTAGGAAGAAGGCGCAGTGTGACATGTGACCGAGTACATTGTTGAGTTTCCATGGCTCGCCAGCGGAAAGTGCGTTCGGCATCCATTCCACTCGTTCCACCCTCCCAAGCATCATATCGTCCTCGGCCCAGCAAACCTCTTATTGAAATATCAGATGATGAAACACGGCGTCTTATCAACCAATCGGGTATCCTCGACTCGCAGCCTGCTGCCCTCGAATCGCCGTCTGTCATGACTCTGCGTCCTGGGGAGGTCGTGCCAGAAGTCTTGGCTGAAGCTACACCATTATCCGACGAAATATTCAACGCTATCCTGTTGATCATGCCTTTCTCCGCGATTCTTCTATTGATGGAGATGTACTTATACGTTCTATCCGATGTCGCTTATTTCTCTAACTGCTGTTCTGGCAGTCTTATCCGACAGCAATATGGCAAGACTGCTTCGTTTGAGATCATCATGGATAGAATGATTCCAGGCGTTCCCAGTATGTTTTTGGCCCATGCAGTATATCCGAGGCAAACTTACGCTCGCAGTCCTTTCTTTTTTTATATTTTACAGTGCGTAATAAAGGGTTCGTGTATTCAACGATCGTCACCCTCCTCCTTATATCCAGCGACTCGTTACAAGCAAGACCGAAGAATGCAAGCCCTCCTTTTTGCCATCTCCTTCACAGTGGGAAGTAGGATGATTTTTCTTTTGAACAATGCATCTTGGCTGGTAAACATGAAGCAGGTAAGTACGAAGAGCCCGAATTTCTGTGCAATCTGACTTAGCGATATTCAGTGTCCTCCACTGGCCACGCTATGGATATATACTGTTGTTCAGCTTGACTTGGCGCCTGCTGTCCTCAGCCTCATCGCCATTGGTGCATTCGTCAAGTGGAAAGACCTCAAAGTGCTGCAATAACTTTTTTTTGTAGATACCTGCATATACATAAATATAATAGTTCAAGTATAATGTATCCTCATGGAGGCGGGCATAGATCTCGAACAGAGTATTGTAATTCAAATCTGTAGAGTGGCAGGTCTGAATTGCTGCAACAGTCGCCCTCTTTTGATCTGTGCTCGAACATACGCCAGTGATTTGGGTGCGGTCTCTCCCCAACATGGCACCTTTATCGAGCAATAAATGATCTTTTGTGTCGTTTGTGACTAGAAAAGGTTCAATTTGGCATCCCCTCAATAATGAAAGTGTTGTTAGAAAGTGTACAACAAGAGTTCCAGGGTGATATACATGGCTATATGCCTTCACCTTCATCAAGTTTGCTTCTCAACAGCTCAATTTTTCTCTGCAGTGTGTCACGAATGAGTACCGGATTATTTCCACGAGCTGGGGCGAACATACCCTATAGGTATCTGAACGACCTTCCAATCCATCCCTTAGGATCTGCAGTTGCCATTTGAGGCGCCGACTGCATGAGCGCTTAATATCTGTGCTATGGGTATCCAGCCGCTCTGTGAAGGCCTTGTAAACCCGGTCGTCGCGTGCGAAATAGTATGACTGAAATGAGACAATCTTTTTAATTCGATGGGAAATAGTCGTGCGTTGCAAGGCTTACAGGCATAGCAGCACCTCTCATTGTTTGCAAAGTGTTGGCCCACGCACCGAACATCAGTAAATCTCTATGGCGACAAACTCAGATCTGTATACATTTCTGTGGGAAGTAGATTGGAAAGCGTCTCACGCAGTCGCATTAGCCACACTGTGAATTCGAGTTGTCAATCCGGAACTCCAAGGGGACCACGAAAAACATACTAATCCTCCAACGATGCGATCAAATCTGCTTTTCCAAGTTCTTTGGTTGCGAATCTTCGCACGGCTTCTCCGGCTACTCGGACAGGTTTGCCTTCTGGACCGGCGTTCAGAGCCCTAGAGACGGCAGATGCTTGCAAATATACCCATTTATCACCTTCACTCATGATAAGAGTTTGCATGAACGAGGCGATAAGGTCATTCTGAGACTTTGCCAAACCCTCATTAATGGCAAGTTTCAGGCCAACGCCTGAACAACCGGTGAATGAAAGAATAGATCTTCATGAGGAATCACTCACGCAGCGTCTTTAGATACGATTGAGTTTGTGGCTTCCGGATATCCGCGTCTTCAAGATAGTTAATCCATCGAGAAAATGCACCAAGGAGGACGATGGCAACATCCTTATTTCCGGTACGGATAGCATGTACAAGAGGAGTCTCGCCACCAGAACTCTGCAGTAAAAGCTGGTTTTCTGGAAATGTAGAGAAATTGAATACCATATATAAGAAGTGAACTGACCGGAAAAGCTTTATCCCTGATTTCCATTAAGAATATGATATCTTTTTCCTCAACTGCTTTCATCACTTCATAAGGCTTCAAATAGATCGGGTATTGATTGAGGTGTCAGCAAAATGTAGCACTTTCATACCTGTAAATTTTGCCAAGCCGAAGATGGAATTCGTCCTACACGATGGCTAACCATAGACCGAACCAAAGACCTTATCGAGGAAGCAGACCGAGGGGATTGTGGTAAGCTCTGCCGAGCATCATCGAGATGATGTTGCTGTTCAATGTCTTCGTCCTGGAGAGTTTCCTCCATTGACATTTTCAGCTTTTGCCTCAAAAGCTCTTTCGGGGCGAGATTGATTGCCTCTCTTTGCATGAATCCTTACAACCGAAATTTCGGGTCAGCAATAGTGTACCAACGCAAAAACGCACTAGACGTTGGAAGCCTCTCAGGAAGACAAGGCTCTGAAACGAGGGGCCTTCGCGAGCGCGGCTTTCTAATGACTTTGGAATGTGGCAGCGTCTCAGCATCGCGTTTGAGTGCAGTTATAAGTGGCGAGTTGTTGAAGTTCATTGAAAATTCGAGGCCTATATAACAAGATTCAAGGGAGCTCTGATGCTGGCTCAAACATAAACAGGATAGGTAAGAGAATAGCCGCGGATTACGCTGGATCCTTTATAGCCAGAACAAACAAGAACCTGAGGAAAGCACCGCCGCATTGTTGAAGGACGAAGCGTCCTTTACGGTGGCAGTGCCAGGAACTTCTTGTATTACCTAATCATGTGCTTAAAGTTGTCGAACTCCAATATTTTACTATTAGTATCGATTGCGACCCCTTCATCTACTCCTGGCCCGTGATGCTGAAGATTTTGAAAAAAACATGGAAAGACGAAGGGGCACTATCAAAGACTCCTCAAGTCAGCCCAGCACCATCACTCACTGTCCCTTCTTCCCCCATCACAGATTTTGAAGATACTCTCATTCATGACGACATTCCAAACTTGATCCCGGACATTGCACCCCCGTTTATATCTCACCCTAAGCGAACCCGAGATACATGTGAACCAGATGTGAACGAGCCAGCTCTCTCTGAGCGTCCTTCGAAACTCTTCAGGACAGGAAATCCGGACTCGCTTCGAAATCGTCTTCCCGAAATTCTAAATTTCCGCGAACGAGAAGAAATTGAGCCTCAGTTACCTATATTGACCCTGAAGGAACAAATCTGTGAACAAGCAAAGCATCAGAATAGTGAATACGCGTTTCTTCTCTATTTCATCGCCTCTGATTATCCCTTCATCTGAAAGCTATTGCCGACCTTCCCCATGCAAAATGTGAAAGCTGCATCTTTTTCTGATTTTACTATCTCTCTCACCGTTTTTATTTAAGCTTCTACAAGTCTCGTCGTTGAATTGGTAACTTGGGCTGTCGAGCAGGAGCGACAACGACCGAAGAACATCACTACGAAAGCTCGAACTCTTTTGATCATTGTTGAGTTAGCCAAGCTTTTTTTGGTTGTGGGGTCCTCCTGATGCCATTTTACAGGGATTTATCTGTAATGGAGAAGTACACAAACGCCTTCGAGACCGATGCAGTTCAGGTCTCTGTTGGCAAGTACACCGAAGAAATACACCGCCCTGAATTAGAAACCTGGTCCGAAATATTAAAGAAAGACGTGGTTATGGCCCCTTCACATGTAATTTGTGCCCTTTTGCCTTCCATACATTCACTCATACTTGAAATCGTGAAGCTGCTCCTTGATTCGCTCATACGGGGCGCTCTTGCTGTCACCCAGCTTCATTTTATGGTTGTTCTCGATGCGCAGAGCATCAAAAATCAAGATTCGCACTCCTCGATGCCTATTGTTCAGATCATGAATGATTTTTACCGCGTAACTGACCAACTCTCGCGACCTCGAGTTTTCGCATTAGCTTCTCCGCCTTCCGATCGCCGGTCATACTTCGACTCCAAAATGTTGAAACTCGAGTTGACTTTGGATGCCAAGGTGTTTGGAGTGACAGACGAAAAACGGGCTGAAATACTTGCCTTGCCTGATCGCCCAAACGAGATCGTCATATTATATGACCCAAGTCGAAGAAGCTCAGAAACCCGCCTCCTGAAACAGCTTCACCAAATTGATCCCACGGAAGACATTTTTCGTCGCCATTATCGTGCTTCGCAGCATGCCCATGAAGAAGTTGGACCTTGTGCCTCTGACTTGGTTTGGCGAAGGTCTCTGAAAGCTATTACAGCCACCCTGATGTCTGGCCATGAAGATATAGACGAAGATGACCCCGAAACCCCCACATCCGACCGCATTAAATTGAAAATGTATAAAATATTAAAAGATTGGAGTTTTACCATGCCAAATCTGGATGCCTCTTCCAAGGGCTTCAACGTATCTCACAAGTTTTTGAGGTTAATTCAGGTTCTTAGGACATTCAAATCCTATGGTGAAGGTTTTCGTGGCATTATTTTCGGTCTGTCGCGTCCTTGTCTTTGAATCAAATTGAGGGTCTAACTTGATCCTAGTGCAAAGACGAGCTATTGCGTTAGTTCTTGTAGATCTGTTACGAACCCTCGATGACCGTATTGGGTTCTTACGTCCTCAAGCAGTAGTCGGATCCGGCCATTACAATAATGATTCGACCCATTATGTTGAGTGGTTCTCCGTTCTTTCAGATCATTTGTCTAATTTAGAGGTAGCAAAAAACATTTCACGAATTTGCTACCGGGGTATGCAATTTACTTATTGCTACTAAATCTATTGAGGATTTGGACATCCCGAAGGCCTCAGTGGTCATCCGGTATGTATTTTTCTTTCTTTTTTTCCGGTTATGTTGACAAGTGCATTTTTCCAGCTACGACCTTTTCGAGAGCCAAATATCTCATGCTTATGTACGTGCCCGCACTCGAGGACGAGAAAGTCACCTTGTTCACATGGTAGAACGAGGCAACGATATACATCGACGCATCTTGTCACGAATCACAAACCTCGACGCCGATATGCTTCGATGGACTGAAGTTCTCTGCAATTCCCCCGGAAGTTCCGCTCCTCCTCAAAGTCTAAGAGAAACCATCAATCCATATCACTCTGAGAGTGACGGCGAAGATGAAGGCGAGCAGGGGGGAACCTCTGGTGAATACATCCAAGATCCAACAACGGGTGGCCGCATATATCTACAGGATGCCACGACAGTCGTATATCGCTACGCATCAAGGATACAGTCGAGGGGTACAACCAACTGGAGACTTTTTGAATTCGAAGATATTCAGAAGGAATTTGGGATTCCTCGAGCACACATCTGCAGTATCGACCTTCCAGACACACCGATTAATAGGGTGTTTGGAGATGCTCTTCCGTCTAAAGCTGAAGCCAGGCGATCTGCTTGCTTTAAAGCTTGCGAAAAACTGTACAAACTTGGCTTACTTGATTGTCAACTCGTGCCTCTGCCTTACAATCTGCGTGCCCAGCATGAATACGAACGGAACAAGAATTTAGAAAAGGATTTATTTCCAGAAATCAAACAATCTGGGACGAGATCATACCGCCGAAAACTTCCAACTTTCTGGGAAAATATTCCAACCACCATTCCCTCTGTCTTATATCCAACTATTGTTTACACTCCCTCTCCTAGCGAGGGGTCTAATTCATTTGGACCCATCGTAATTCTGACCAGAGAGCCTCTTCCTAGCTTACACTCCTTCAGACTCTTTTTCTCCGGCATCCCCATCCCTATCCATTTTCAAAAAGCTCTGCCTATTCAAGTAGACGAGGCACGCATTAAGGACGTCCATGCATATACTGTTCGAATATGCCGAACCATCATGAATAAGGCACTGGTTTGTTATCTAGAGGAGGCGGCATACTTTTTCCTTCCCTTACCAACCGATTGGCAGCCCCCTAATAATGAGATGGGAATTCCGGATATTGTTGAAACCATTCCATGGGACCTCGTCTCATTGGCGGGTCAGCATTGGGCGGTGCCCATCAAGCGTACCTCAGCAGAAGACCTTGCGACTGACCTTCAAGACGCCATCGTGCAAGATCGTTTCATCGAGTTTACACGGCGGTACAAGGTGGCGAAGCTCCGCGAAGACCTTACGCCACTCAGCAAACCCACCGACAGTCCTGTATGTTTACCTAACATTTTTAACATTACCCCCGCTTATCTGTTCACTCAGCGTGAATCTAACTATCCAAATTTGTTCGAGTTTTGCAAAGCGAAACGAAAAAGCTTCGAAACGTTGACCAATTTCAATCAACCCATCATTGAAGTTTCCAAGGTTCAGCCAATTCTCAACCATCTCAATCCAACTTCGAAGCCGCCATCGAGCACCTCCAAATCGCCCGCCAGATGTGTGTGGCATTTAATCTTCCCTGCTTCCTTTTCTCACTGTGTCCCAAGATTTGATTCCGGAATTGTGCGCAAAATTCACGATACCTGCGAGGCAATTAAAATCATCCTTTTTTCTGTGAAAATGATTGACATTAATTTTCTAGTACCCTATGGACTGCGATGCTATTGCCTTCGATAATGAGGAGGATAGATGATCTTCTCCTCGTAAAAGAACTTGATGCAACGTTCTTCGATCATGCGGTAAGGGAAGATCTCTTACACAACGCCATTTGTACACCGTCGGCAGGCCTCGAGTATGACTACGAACGTCTTGAACTGCTGGGTAAGATTTTACACATAATCCTCTGCTGGTGTTTGATTTTTTTTTAGGCGATGCATTTTTAAAGTACCTGTCCTCGATATACGTTTTCGTCACAAGCCCATCACTCAGTGAGGGCTCACTCCATGTGGTCCGGCAAAAAATCATTAGCAACAAGTCCCTGCTGATGCACTCAACTCGTGTTGGCTTGCCAGCATACATCCAATCCAAAATCTTTCCTTACAAATCATGGCACCCACCTAATTTCCGAGTCTATGCACCCCTCAAAACGCCGAAGGAGACTGAGAATAAGCCAACCGAGGCTTCAGAGACTTGCGAAGCAAAGAAAGGCACAATAACCAGCACCAATATGCTCAAGACTGCACCGTCAGAGGATGTAATATGTAATACGAACCGAAAAGACCACGCCTGTCCCAATATCGACAATGAAGGTTCACCGATTTTGGTTGATGGAATTCTTCCTTTGTGTTCTTCCCAGACGCAGCCTACGGAATCTGTGGATCAGGAAGATTCAATCTCAGAGCAAGCTAGCGCAGAGCCTGATATTGTCAGTTGCCTGGACACGTCAGCAGTTCACTCCCATCCTCCACACAACGCGGAACCTTCAGGCAAACAGATAAGCACCGCCTCGAAGAAAAAGGGCAAAAGTAAGAAGAAGAAGACGGCTTCAGATGACCAAGGTGTACAATGGCTTGGTGACAAGGTGTGTTCAGCATTATCTCGGAATTTGATGGACGCCGACTTGTTCCGCAGGCGATCGCAGATGTAGCTGAAGCAATAATCGGGGCTGCGTACATAACAGGAGGTCGTGAAACTGCTTTACAAGCAACGAAAGCTCTAACAATACCTCTTTCCAACATCGATCGCTGGTCAGACTTTGGGCGAAAGGTGTTGACTCCTCCGCCTAATATGACAGCGAAACTTCGTCCAGGGTCTATCGCTGCTATTGAGAAGATCATTGGTCATAGATTCAACCGACCTCACTTGCTTGGACAAGCTATGGTTGGTGTTTGTTGAAAATTTGAACCTAGAACGTAATCAATGATTTCTTGCTCCAGACCCATTCTTCTATCCAGGGGTACGAGTCGACCTCATACGAGCGCCTCGAATTCATTGGGGATGCCATTCTTGACTTCAGTGCGTCTTTCTTTTGCCCAAATGCGTTTAACGAAAATAATTCACCATACGTGAAATGCAGTGGTTATACGACATATCTTCGATCGCGATCAACACTTATCTCCTGGGGCTTTAACCATGCTGAAGGTGTGCATAATTAAAGTTTTTATTGAAGGTCGCGTGGGTGATATTGAAAACGTGTTCGCCACGCTATCAGGGAGCGATGGTATCGAACTCTGCCTTGGCTGCTGTTTGTGTGTGGTCTGGACTGCAAGAATATTTGTTGTTCGAATCAAACCAGCTCTCGAATAGCATTCAGACCTATGCAAATGAATTAAAAGAAAGGCAAGAAAAAGAGTATGCGCTGGCAGCGGAAGAGGGTAGACCCCCCGGCCAGTATTGGCTTGATACGGAACCACCCAAGGTGCGCCTCATTTCTCACTCAATATCAATAGATGCTGTAAATCCCTCGAATGCAGGCGCTATCTGATGTTGTTGAGTCCATCATTGGGGCAATCTATATCTCGGATAATTTCTCTCCCGTTGGAGCCGAATCACTATTCGACAACGTGCTCAAACCCTTTTACGATAAGCACATCACACTGCAGACACTCGCTCACCATCCCACAAAGATTTTGTTTGAATTGTTCCAGGCCCAAGGTTGTCAGCAGTTTGAAATCACAAAGGAGAAAGACAAGGATGAAAATCTAACTCATTCGCATGGTAAGGAGCTGTGGAGATCAGTATTCATACCCTGACTGATGATCAAATAATTTAGTTCTGGTGCATGAAGTTATACTGGCAAGTGCCGAAGATATTTCGCCTACATCTGCAGGAAGAATGGCATCGCTTTTGGCATTGGACGCGCTGGAAGGAGATGCGGATTTCATGACAAGGACATGCGATTGCAGAACGCATCTCTCACACAAGAAGCTCCGAAATAAGAGCGATTTCGAACGCGCGCTCGAAAAAGCATTTGCTGGGGGATTGGCCGAAGATGAAGAGGGCGAAGATGAAGAGGAGAAGAGAATGCTGGAGAGATTTGAGTTCGAAAGGGCGCTGGGGATTGGGTTGGGTTTGACAGGTCACCAGGGAGACGATGTAGGTGGAAATCCAACCAACAAAGATGAGGATGATATTGATGAACGGAGGTTTGAGGGACTGATCTAAGAACCCCGTCGCGCGAGCAGAGCCATTTCCAAGTAAATGCTACTTAAGGATAGTATGAATAACATGACCCATTTGATTGCAAAAATAAAAATAAATCTAGTTTTCTCCTGCGATGAATTTAATCAGAACTACCGGCATTCTTTTTCCTGCATGAATCGTCAGTGTGGTGATGTGGACAAGTTAGCACAGGAAAGGGGCGAACAGCTGGTACAAGGAACTCAAAAAGGGTAGAGAAAATCCTAAGGCGAGGTAGGCAGAAAGCTTGAAACCGAAAGAGAGTTTTTTGTTCCCCGGCCACGCGAATGGCAGATGCTATGGAAGGGTGAATTTCTGAAGAAATGGAAAAGAAAATATGAACATACGTGGTAGTCGCCGTGGGCAGAGCGAGCAGGACCAGATGCGTGGAAGGCGCGTGCATGAACAATGGCCTGTTGGCGCAGGGCAGGGGAGCGAGCGAGAAGAGACAAGGACATGGTGGTGGTGTGGATAACCGTCGGGGTGTTACGGTGAGTAGTTTGTGTCACTGTCACCATCACAATATCACACGCAGTTCCCTGTAATTGCACTCCTCCGATCGCTAGCATTGGATTCTTACAAGAATATCTCGCGGAGAAAACAATGTACTCCTTTCTGCAGCTTTCCTACTATCGTGATTTACAACAGAGGGAGTATTCCTAGACCCTCCAATTCCGACCAAGACGTTAAAACGGATTCTCGATACAGTATTCGAATTGTGCGTCTTTTTAAGAACCACATCCCTGCATATCTCATGTTCCCCAGCGTCTTTTGTTCTGGAATACTCTTGCAAATCGAACTGACCAACCTGGCTTTTATGCTCCTGGGATGTGCCATAATCCTAGCCATCGTCATTTTCTCTGTGGCTTGATGGGATGTCATGACGAAATTGGCACTATATGCCATTGCAGCATATCCATGAAGCGCTAACGCCAAATAAATTGGAGTATAAACAGGAAAGCTTACTCTTGACATATCATTTCTGCTAGCCAGAAAGTAGACCTGCAAGCGTTCGGAGGATGAGGTGACGATGGAGTAATCGAGGATTCTCGGCATCGTCAACTCATTAACAGATGGTCACGAGCCTAGCCAGAAAGCCCACGTGAAGAAATTGCTTGCCGAAACAACAATTACTCCGTTCTCGAACCCACTGTTATCAAGGAAGGCCGTATTGCATCTTTGTGTAACGTCGCGGCGTGTGCCCAACTTGA
>Ga0307509_10003367_pt1 | contig 24357 bp, 47 predicted proteins | sample 10_EM_MG_FD_202245 | JGI IMG/M metagenome (GOLD analysis project Ga0307509, IMG submission 202245) | Populus trichocarpa ectomycorrhiza microbial communities from riparian zone in the Pacific Northwest, United States - 10_EM | ecosystem: Host-associated > Plants > Roots > Unclassified | place... | reverse complement strand
GCGCTGGGCACCGTGGTCCAGACCGCGCACCAACACGACATCCACCTCAACGAGGATGAAGAAGGCGAGGCGGCGCAGGAACTCCTCGCGCAGGCTCAGCTGGCCTGAGGCACAACGGCCGTGAGCATCCGGAACGATTTCGCCGCGCTGCGTGGTGCGCTGGCAGCAGCCAAAGACGGCCAAGCCGTTGCATGCACGCTGGAGATCCAGTGGCACACGGACGGCGATGCGCCAAGGGTCCAGGGGCCGCTGAGCGGGACCCTGACGGTGCAGCAGCACAAGGGCATCCCTTGCGCGGTGAGCTTCTCGGCACTGGACGATGAGTTTGACCCGCGCTGCGACATCGAGGCCGACTACGGCCGGCCCTGGTTGGGGGTCTTCAATGGCGAGCGCTGCGTGGTGGTGCCGCTTTCGATCAACGGTGTGAACCTGGACGTCCGCGGCTGACCCGGGCGGGCTGACAAGGACATTCCCATGCGAGGTGCCGAAGAGAAAGGACTGAGGACTGAAGGTGGCCCGCCGCGCGTGGTGGTGGTCGGCGGTGGCCGGGAGCTTGCGATGGTGCTGATGACCGTGCTTGAGCGAGGTGATTTTGGCGATGTTGCGCAACAGTCCTTCGAGATCAAGGCGAGGCAGGACATGGACGGCTGGCCGGTGTTGGCGGTGCCCAGATCAAGCGGGCCGACCTACGGGCAGCAGCGCAAGGGCCACGGCGGCAAGCCGCGGAGGTGGTGACTGTTAGTCGCACTACGAATCGAGCAGGCGCCGGGCAAAGTCGAATCAAGGAGAACAACATGAACAGTTCGATGTCCGCCACACAAGCCAAGCCGTACACCGGCCCACTGCACGCCCACTGCGTCACCGCGATCACGCGAGACGGCGAGCAAGAGACAGTCATCCTGCTCAGCAGCAACGACGAAGCCGCCTACGAGCGCACGGCACGCCAAGGGCATCTGATCGCGGCGGTGCTCGAGGAGAACAGTGAAGCGCACGCGGCGCGGCTGGCGGCGTGCTGGACGCTGTTCCAGGGTGTTTCGACCGAGACGCTGGTGAAGGCCGCTGGCGAGGCTCGAATGGGAACCACGGACGCCTCCATCAACGCGATCCGGGCGGCGGCGCTGGCCATGCAATGCGGCTGCCAGATCGAGGCGCGCGAGGGTGGCGGCTGGGACGTGTGGCCGCCGCTGGCGGACAGCATGGGACGCCCGCACCCGGGGACGTTGACCGACCCATTCGAAGGCGACACCTACGCTTCGAACGCGGGTGAGCTCCTGCGCATGGTGCAGCACTACGCCAAGTTTGGCTGACGCACAGCGGGACCGGCTGACGACGTGACAGGGGATGGCCCGTAGGGAACGGGGCGACGGGATATGGAAAAGCCGACGCGAAGCCCGGCGGATGAGCAAGTAGCGAGACACCCGAAGGCTCAGGCCGCAAGTAGGGTTCCGGCGTGCCGGAGTAGCGAACGTGATTCGGGATCGGGAATGGCTTTCGGTGCATAGGTCTCGCGGGCAAGATGTCGAAGCGAGCAGCACGACGAGCGGCACACAAAGTCCCTTGGCTGCCGCCCTATCGAGCCATCCCCTGTCACGTCAACCACCCGGAGTAGCTGTGAACCTGCAAGGCGTCGAGGTCCTGCGAAGTGATGCGAGGCTACCCAAGTGGGTGGGCGGCGACGTTTTGTACCTGGACTACGACGGCGTCCTGCATCACCACGACGTGCGGGTCAGCCGCAAGCACGGACTGCACTTCGGGCCGGAGGCATCCGTTTTGGGAAGAGAGCATGCCCTGTTCGAACACCAGTCGATCCTGGTTGAACTGTTGCAGCCCTACGAGAGCGTGCGGATCGTGTTGAGCACGACGTGGGCGCGCAAGGATGGGTTCTCACGGGCGCGTGCGTGGCTGTGCCCGGCGCTGCATCGGCGCGTGGTCGGGTCCACGTTCCATTCCGGTTGCGATCGCCAGGCCTTCGCGCAAGCCTCACGCGGGATGCAGGTATGGAGCGACGTGTGCCGGCGAACTCCCCGCCGCTGGCTCGCAGTGGACGACGACGCATTCGGATGGCCCACCTTGTGCCGGGACCGCCTGGTGGTTTCACATGAGGCGCTGGGGCTGTCTTCGAGCGGCACGGCGAGCGCATTGGAAGCGGCGTTGCGCTCGACTTTCGGCGCGTAGGCCGGATGCGATGGAAGTCGTGGACGGGCCCGTGCGCGCTAAGCACACGGCAGCAACCGCACAACATGGACCCACTGGACGAAAGGCTCTGAACGTGACCCGCGCGATGAACACGAGACTGGATGCGATGCGGCTTGGCAACCCGGGCGGCGCACTGGCGGCGAGCGCGGGTGGACGCGACCTGGGAATGCGCAAGCGGGAGTGCTGGGAGACTCGGCCGCACCCTGCCCACGTCCACCACTGGCTCGAGGCGGAGTTCGAGGCGTTCCTGCGCGAACACTCGTACCCGCCGAACACCATCGGCGACCGCCTGATGGAGCGCGTGCGCTCCATCGCAGCCGCGCTGAAGAATGGCTTGTACGTGCCGCCAGCGGTGATGCAGGAACCTTCCGGCGTCGAGGCGCTGTCCGACGCGATCCTCCACGTGCAGGCAGAAGACCAGGCGGTCCGGGCGGAAGACCAATTCGCGCGCACGTGCGACCGATTCGGCACCGAGCTGAGCATCCGTTTCGGTGGCGATGAAGAGATGGCAAAGAAGGCGTTGGTGCTGGCGGCCTTCGGCGGCGCGATGGCGCCGAATTCAGGGGCAACGAACGCGATCGGCTCTGCACAGTGCAGCCGGTTCGAACTGGATGGGCTGGACTGGAAGCTGGGGGCCTACATCGCTCACTTCCGTCGCAGCGGCGGTGGATCCAGGACGTGGCTTTCCATCCGGCTGGCTGATCTTCCGCTGGCCTCCCTGTACGGAGAACTGTGCCGGATCGACTGTGGCGATGTGGACGTGATCGCCACGCGAGCCGTGCTCGACGGCACGCTGCAGGTGTCGCGCGTCCGCGCGCTGATGGGCTACACCTGGGCGCCACCCGTGATCCACAGCAGCGGGTCGGTGGCGGTCTGACACCCGGCTAAGCGCGGAGGTCCAGAAGCCGAAACTCGACCCATGGACCAACAACAAGTACCCGCTGAACTGCAAGCCAAGGTCCGCGACACATACCGCGCCTTCCTGGCTCAAACCGGCGGCCGTCGTCGCCGCGGCCAACAGGAAATGATTGGCGCGATCGCCAAGGCCGTCGCCAACGCGAAAAAGGTCGGCCAGGTCGGCACCGGCGCACGACTGCTCGCCATCAACGCGCCCACCGGCAGCGGCAAGACCGTCTCCTACGCAATGGGTGTGATCCCGATCGCGCTGGCCAACGGGCTCAAGGTGGTCCTGAGCACGGGCAAGGTGGCCTTGCAAGAGCAGCTTTACGGCCGTGATCTGGTGGCCATGCAGAAGGTCATTCCAGAAATGAAGGTGGCTCTTGTCAAAGGTCGCGCTAGATATGGCTGTCCGACTCGGATGGCAGAGGCGCGGGAAGCCGGCGGTGCGTTCGGTGCGGTGGCTGGCAAGCTGCTGAACGAACTGGAAAGCAAAGCGTGGTCGGGCGACGTGGACGACCTGAAAGAACAACCCGAGAGCAGCGTGTGGGTCAAGCTGACCAACGACCGCAACGGATGCGCGGGCCGCAAGTGCAGCGCCTACGCTCAATGCCCGTACTACGTGAACCGAGCAAAGATCGACCAAGCGAACGTGCTGGTGACCAACCACGACCTCCTAGTCGCCGACGTTCGCTCTGGCTTCGTCATCCTGCCCAAGCCCGAGGATGCAGTGGTCGTGCTTGACGAGGCCCATACGTTCCCGCAGAAGGCGGTCGCATCGCTGGCAGACGGCCACACGCTGGAAGATGCGATGCAGTTCGTCATGAAGTGCGGAACGCTGGTGGCGCAGATCCGCCGCGCCGACAAGTTCGGCCCTTGCGGCAAGCTGGCTGCGGTGGCCATCCAGGCGCTCGAACTGATGAGCGGTTCGCTGTCCGAGGCGCAGATGGCGATCGCCAGCCTGGGCCAGACCACGAACACACGCGATGCGAAGCGCCCGGTTCGCTTCAAGGGCGGAAAGCTGCCACAGTGGCTCGACAAGGTGGCAACCGACTGCCGCACCGCTTCGGAAGCCGCAGCGGCCGCGCTGGCCCGCCTGATGGAGTCGCTGCAAGGCGAGGACGGCGACGGCATGCCGAACAAGACGCGCGAACACCTGTTGTCAGAGGTCGGGCAAGCGGCGGGCCGAATCGCGCGCATCGTGGGCGTGTGGAAGCTGATGACCGAAGGACCGGACGCTGAAGGTGTCCCCGTGGCCAAGTGGGTTGAGGTCTCGGGCGAGAGCCGCGAGATTCGCGTCTGCGCGAGCCCGGTCGGCGTGGGCGAGTACCTGCACGAAGCCATCTGGTCGAAGGTGGCCGCTGCCATCCACCTGAGCGGCACGCTGACGACCGTCGGAGGCATGAAGCCGTACCTGCGCGAGAGCGGTCTGGACCGCACCGAAGACGTGCGCACGCTGTCGGTTGATTCGCCGTTCGACTACGCCAGTCAGGCCACGCTGATCGTCCCGTCCGACGTGTGCAGCCCGAAGGATGCCGCTGGCCACACGAAGTGGCTGATCGAGCGCATCCCGGCACTCATCGAGCGCATCCCGGCAGGCCACGGTGCCCTGGTGCTGTTCACCAGCTTTGGGCAACTGCGCGAAGTGGCGGACCCGATGCCCGAGTGGGTCAAGGACATGCTGCTTGCACAGGACAAGCTGACCAAGCGCGAAGTGCTGGCACGGCACGGCGAGGCGATCGCACAAGGACGCAAGAGCGTCATCTTCGGTACATCGTCCTACGAAGAGGGTGTGGACCTGCCGGGCAACTTGTGTTCGCTGGTGGTTCTGGCGAAGCTTCAATTCGCCGTGCCGAACGACCCGGTTGCGGAGGAACTGCGCGACCATCTGGAAAGCAAGGGCCTGAGTCACTTCGCCGAGGTCGCGGTGCCAGACGCCTGCCGCCGATTGGCGCAGTCCACGGGTCGCCTGATCCGCACGGAATCGGACTCGGGTTTCGTTGTCGTGGCTGACCCCCGGCTGACCGGCACCGAGTACGGCCGCAAGATGCTGGCCAGCCTGCCCGCCTACACCCTAAGCCGCGAACGACTCGCAGCTTGAGTGGGCAGTCGGGCGGGCCGGCTTCGTCGGAACCTGCGACAGCGCACCATGAATACATACCCAACGACGAGCGCGACATGACCGCAACGAGCAATGCCCGGACGCCTGAGACCCTCCGCACAGAAGCGGCGGAGTTCTTTCGGCACGTGACTGAGGTTCCGAACCTCATGGGACTGACCGCGGAGGACGCCGAGACTCAGGGCAGCCTCGCGCTGAAGGTGGTCGAGTTCGCACTGGCGCTTGCGGCGGAAGACGTGATGGACCTGAGCGAATGGTTCAAGGCGCAAGGGTGCACGGACACGCAGAAGGCGCTGGTCATACGAGCGATGCCGTACCTGCAGGGGAGCCTGCGGCTGCTGGACATGGAGTTCGTTCATCCGGCGTGCGGCAAGCTGCCGATAGACACAGTTCGCACCTTGATCGAAACGCGCGAGCCGGTGATGCACCAGGGCGTCGAACTGACGATGGACACGGTGTGCGTTCAGTACCGACGCATAGCGCTTTGAGCGGAAGCGCCGAAGCCGATCATTGAACCCAGACGAACACCACGGAGCCACCATGAGCAACGACCTGACGATCACCCTGGACATGGGCCACTGCGGCGATAGCTGCTCGGACTCGCCCGACACGATGAAGATTACGCTGACGGCACACATGCTCCACACCATCGCGGTGGCGCTCGGTGCGATCGCGGCGATGGGCGTCGGCCTGGCCGAGATCGTCCTGCCGTTCGACGCGGAGATCGAACTGTTCACCGGCGACGAGCCCTACGACGCGAGCGATGAGGACGCGAGTGCTCGCGGCATGTTCGTCCCTTCGAGCGCGTGGCTGCAGATCCAGGCGAACACGCTGGCCGTCGAGGTCTGGGAAGAGCACGACGACGACACGCTGAACGGGAACGTGACTCTCACGGACCACCCCGAGGTGATGGACGCACTGCGCGCGCTCCGGCCAGATGTGGTCGGTGCGATGCTCAAGCGCCTCGCCGCCTAGCAACGAGCCGAACGGAACACCATGAGCACGAGCACCTACGACAAGGTCCGCAAGGTCGTCATCGAGCAACTGGGCATCGTCACGCCTCCCTTCGACCTCACCGGCGCCTCTCGCTTCGTTGCCGACCTGGGCGCCGACAGCCTGGACACCGTCGAGCTCACCATGGCGCTCGAGGACGCTTTCGAGCTGGAGCATGTGGCCGACGAGGACTGGGAGGCTGTGATCACGGTTCAGGACGCGGTCGCCGTGATCGACAAGTACCTGCTGGCCGCGCCGAAGAAGCCGGACCGGACCGCTCTGCAGGAGCACCCACCGATCGACCTGTTGGCACTGTCGGACGAGATTCGCGGTGCGCTGATCGGACGGTTGGCGCGCTCCGAGACACGGGTGCTGATGGGGGCCGACACGGTACGGGCCGTCCTGGTCGATGGCACTCTCTACGTCAGCATCGACGGCGCCAACGTCCTGACAGTCACGGGCAGGGAAATGCGGTTGGAGGTCACCGATGTCAACCGGCCACGAGCCGCTTAGGCACAGGACTCGAACTGGGAAACTGAGACCCATGGACAAGCACAACACCCCAAGCACCGTTGCCGGCCCTCTCGCGGGGCTGGCCGAGCCCACCCGGCCCAGCTTCAGGCTGACGCCTCTGGCGGTCGTGGCGCGGTTTCACGGACAGTGGATTCACAGTGACCTCGGCAAGCTCAGCCAGGCCGAGCGGATCGGTCGCATCCTGCTGGCAGCGGGCTGATCCGCCGCGGCGGCAAACAAGGAGCCGGAGATGTACTCATCGTGTGTGTGCACCGGCCGATCGCCGATGAAGGCGCGTCTGGCCGATGCCTACTTCGAGGCGTTCGTCGTGAACGGTGGCGAGGTGCTGGACTGGATCAACAGCGGCTGCATCGACGCGCCCGATCGGATGCCCGCGGGCAGCATGGTGGCGGAAGGCCAGCACCGCATCGAGCAATCGTCGGTGTGGCGCAAGGACGCGCAAGAGGTCATCGACCGTGTTCTGGCCGCGGTGGCGCAGGCACGCAAGGTTCGCTCGGCGTCGCTGGTAGCGGCCTGAGCTTTTGCGGGTCCCCGGCCGCAGCAGAATTGGTCTTCAAGGAGAAACACCGCATGAACATGGAACAGATGATGGCCCTTGAGACAGGCGATGTCATTCGCCGCCAGGGTGAGGCAGACGGCTACGTCGTGCACAGCAACTACACGGAGCGAGTCACGGCGGCACGCACGTGGGATGTGACCAACGCGAGTGAATGGGGGGTGGGTGCAGGGGGCATCGCCGGGCTGCGTGTCGGCCAGATGATCGGCCACGCCGACCTGACCTTCGGCTACGTTGTGACGTGCGTGAACGGCGACCGAGCCACCGCCGTGCGAACCGTCGATGTCACCGATCCGACCGACTGGGACCTGGTCTCTAAGGTGAATGGCCGCGAGCGCATCGACCCGGAGCCGCGTCCGGCGAAGTGACCCGGCGCGATCAGATCAACCACACCCGGCAGAAGCGAATGATCAAGCTCCCCAAGCAGTGGAAGCACTGGTGCCGCGCGGCACGGCTGGCACCGCGTGACAGCGGACGACGCGGTCAGTACGCGTGGATGTACCTGCGTGGCCGCGGGCGCGAGTGGCGCCTGAACGACCGAGGCATGCTGCAGTGCGGCGACACCTACGCGGACTTCGACCGCTGGGCGCTCTGCGACATCCGCGAGGCAGGCGCCCCGAAAAGTCGAGCCGAGTTTCTGGCCACCGTGCGCGATCTCCTGGCAGCGCATAAGCCGAAGGACAACGGCATCCCGGACGCGGCCAAGGCGCTCATCAAGACACTCAGCCTGGCAACGGAGCAGCAACGGGTGCGGATCAGATGGAGTGGTACGAAGGTGCCACGTGGCGCCAGCGTGGGAGGGGTTCCGATCGCATGGAGCCAAAACGGCATGCTGAGCGGCCCGAACGGCGAGCAACTGGGCTTCTACACACGCGGCGTCGAGTTTGGCGGCGTGAGCGGGCAGGAACACGAGATGACGCTGTCGGTGAAGGCTCAGGTGGAGTTTCCGGGCGCGATGGCCTGCGAGCCTGCTTGAGGCTTTCGGCTATCTGGATTTAAGAAGGAGAGCGGAGTGATTCCCAAAGGAGCAACCGACACGCCGCCACGCGCCAGTGGGGCTCAGCGCGTCTATCTGCCGCGCAAGCACGGCGCCACTGTCTTCTGGGCCTTTTGGTCTGCCGAACGCAACCAATGGTCGCTTCCGTATCACGGCACCGCCAAGCTACCCCCCTCGTTCGACTCGATGCAAGCAGGGGGGCATTTTCAGTGGAGTGAGCCGGGCGTCATGTTGCACTGGCTGAACCTCGATGGCGACCAGGGCAGCGACGCCCACCTAGCACGAGCACTCAGCAGCGGCGAATGAGGCCGACGCCGCCAATCGGCGTGTGGGGCCACCACAGCCAGACCCGAATACCAAGGCTTTCCCAGGACTCGCAGCGGCGCAACATTGACCCATCACCAGCCACCAAGGACCGCGCAATGCCTGCCTCCTGCATCAAGTACACCATCGTCGTTCGAGGCGACACGGAAGAAGACCGCGACGCGGCTCTCTCTGAAGCCATCAACCGAATCAAGGCCGGCAACCTGAGCGGCACCGACCGCAACGACGACGGCGGCTTCTACTTCGACTCGACCCAGGATGTGCCGGCTGGCGACTGGCCGGCCTGAGCGCGCTCGACACCACAAACACCGAGGACACGAGATGGCCACGACCGAGAGCGGACTGTGCGACGAGTTGAAGGCGTACTGTGAACAAGAAAAGCTGCCGTACGTCAGCGCGGATGAGTTGATCCTGCGCGAAGGCCTCAACGTGGCGCAGCGCAGCTGGATCAGCCAGTACATCCTGCGTTGGGACGCCTTCATGGACAGCGAGGCGGCCCACCGCCTGCCGCTGAAGACAGCGCTCGAACTCGCTGGGACGTTCGTGACCGTCCTGCGCGAGACGGTGAGCGCCGAGGACTTCGCCGGCTGCATGACGGCGCGGTGCGATCCGGACGACGTTTGCGACTCGAACATGGTCATGGCGAACGCGTTCACCCGGCTGCACAAGCGGTCGACCTGGATGGGATCGGATCAGGAGGAGGGGCGGTGCACACAGTCCGAGGTGGACCGTGACCTCGAGGTCTGGAACAGCGCGGTCGAGATCGTGCGCTCGCAGTTCGGCAGGGTGCGCTAGCCATGAAGCTTCACGTCTACCACGACCCGGGCCATGCGTGGCTCGCGGCTCCGAAAGCGCTGCTGGTCAAGCTCGGCATCGCCGACGACATCAGCGCCTACAGCTACGAGCGCGGCCAGTGGGCCCACCTCGAGGAAGACTGCGACGCCGGCCGACTACTGTTCGCCTTGAAGGCCAAGAGACTCGCCTTCGAGTTGGTGCACCACCACACCGACCGCCGGTCGAAGATCCGTGGGTACGGCAGCTACAGGCGGCCAGCCGATGCGGAAGCGGCAAGGAAGGCGGCTGACGACCTGGCGGCACGTGCCGACGCATAGCGCTTAGGGACCGCCGCGCAGCCGGCATCCTGAGCCCAGACACCAACGACGGCCCCACCTGCGAGGTGCCTGGCTGGCACAGGGTCATACCTGGCCGGTTATGGATCACTCCATAGGGCGACTTCAAGCACCTCTCACGTGCGTCCGGTAGTCGATCGAACGAGCTTTCGATGCGAAGGTGTCTCGGTAACTTGTGACTACAGCGAACGAATCGGAGAGACTGATGAACACGACGACAGCGACAGCGCTGGGCAAGAAGAAGACTGCGTGGCTCCTCGAACGGGAGGCACGCGAATCTGTCGCGGCCATGGTGCGCACCACGCTCTACCTGCTGGGCCGGATCTCGGTCGATCCGCGCGAGGTGGACACGATGCGCGAACGTCTGGCATCCGGTGTGGTGCTGATCCGCTTCTTCGCCTACAGCAACCCGGCGACCTTGTTCGAGTTGCCGGTGGGCAGCGCCGACCTGCAGCGCATCCAGGCGGCCGTGGAGGCCAACATCGACGGCCGCATGTTCGACGCCGCGTCGCGAGTCCTGCAGTGGCGTGCGTCCCCGAAGAGTTGGGGCCGGGGTCGTCAGGAGGATGCTGTGCTCGACAAGATGCGCGCGACCATGACGTGGCCGGACCGTGATGAATGGAGCCGAGACGCGGCTTGGGCAGGTGCGCGCAGGAACGCGCTGATGGACCTGCTGAGCGCCAAGCTCACCGTGGTGCGCGACCGGCGCAATCAACGCTTGGCGATGCTGTCGAGCGCGGCGGCCCCGGGCGTCGGCAGTTGGACGGAACTGCTTGAGGCGATCGCGACGCATGCAGCCGGCCAGATTCACTGAACCGGCCCGAGACGGACAGTCACAACACAAGGGGGAGAGATCCAGATGACGAAGACGATGACCAAGGCACAAGCAAGCGCGGTGCTGGCTGCACTCTCAAGCGGAGGCGCCAAGGATGCCGCCGCGAAAGCCACGCTGAAGCAGAATGTCGCATTCCCGCCGGAGTGGGTGTACCGGCGCGTGTTCGTGGGGCGCAACCTGCTGAGCGCGCTGGAAGTGCCCCGGTACATCGTGCGCATCGACATTGACGAGCCCGGTTGCGTGGGGACGCATGGGTGGCAGGTTCGCTACCACCAGCCGGGGTCGCGCCTGATCTCCGATTCGACGTTCGACACGGCACGTCGCATGGGAACGCCGCTCGACTCGCTCACGGCGGCCAAGCTGTACCTGCTGGCGATCTGGACCGGCCCTCGGGCGCGGGAGTTGCGACCGGAGAAGGCGGGCAAGCGAATCCCCACTGGCATGCCGGGCGTGCGGGTGCGATGGGACACGCGGCGCGGTCTGGAAATGTGCAACGTGCGGGTGGACAACCTCGAAGGCAAGCCGATCGCCTCGCTGTACGTCGGCACGCGCAGGACGGCAACGGAAAGGAAGCTCGCCGCGAAGGTCCGCGAAGGACGGCGCATCCGCCGTGAGTACCTGGAATCGCTGGGCGGCAGGGTGGTGATGCCGGCACGATCGACCGCCAGCGCCATCGGATGATCCTGACGACGCGGCGGCTTCTGTGAACGGGCAGGCGGCGCAAACTTCACCTTGAGTCGCGCATCGCGCAGCGACATCCAGGAGCACACGATGGACGACTGCTGCACCGAGGACCAGAGCCAGGCGACGTACCAGCGGTACGAGCTGCACACCGGGGCCGACGGTTCGATTTCGGGGACCACCGAGACGAACGACAACGAGGACCGCGGATACCCGAGCGAGTACGCCCGCTGGGCCGTGACGTTCCGCAACTACGACGACATGAAGCGAATCACCGGCCTGTCCCACATCGGTTGCATCGGCTGCGTAGTGACGGTGCACCTGGACGGCAAGAAGGTCTGACGGCGTCAGGCCCAACCCGAGGAGATGTAGACATGCAAGGTGCGATCGTTCCTGCCGTCGTGGCGTTCGATGTGGAATGGTTCCTGGCGCTGGCATCGCAGCACGGCGAGGACAACGGGCTGCAGAGCGAGGTGGACGACCTCGAGACGCTGCTGCGAACGGGCTGGGCGCTGCTGTCCGAAAAGCAGCGCGAGACGGTTCTCGGCTCAGATGAAGTCCAGGCGGCTGTCGAGCTGGACCTGATGACCACGGCGCCGGACGGCGGGCCGGAAGGGGCCGCGTGGCTCATCAAGAGCGCGGAACTGCACGGTGATGGCGACGACCCCGATCACCAGGCAGGCGACCTGCAAGGGTTCCTGCGGGCGGTGTGGGAGCGGATGTCGGTCGACCAGCAACGCCAGTTCATCGAAGACTCGGACGTGAGCGATTTGGCCGAGCTGGGCGGCTGCGAGCGTGCACTCGTTTCGGCAGGGGAAGAGATCGACTCCGAGGACTGGGATCGCGTGCTCGAGCATTTCGGCGTGGATCACAGCTTTCAGTACGCCGACCAACAGGTGGCCGACTACATGAACGCCTTCACGCTGCAGACGGGCGTGCGTTCCGAGGACGCCCACACGCAGCACCCGATGAAGCGAGCGGCCTGACAACCCAAGGAACGGCGGAGTAGTTGCCCAAGTAGGTGGGAAAGGAAATCAGATGCCTAGGTTGGAAGATGCGCAAGCCTCGTCTCAGTACCTGGGGAAGTTCTACTTCGACGCGTACTGGCGGAAATGGGAAGAAGTCCTTGACTGTTCGGTCGTAAACGGACTGTCGCAATGGAAGGTGAAGGGGGTAGGTGAAGCTTCGATCCGCACGCATCAGACGGCCATGAATGCTCGTATGTTCTTCGACGCGCCGTCCATCGCAGCGAACGGACGACACCTCAGGCCGCAATGACGCGCTGCGCATCGGGCGCTTCGACAGGATGCATCCACAGGCACCATGACCCCCATGAACACACAGAACACCCCAGCAACCACAGACACAGCTACTCCAGTAGCGGACTGGCAGATCAGTCACACGGAGAACAACGGGAAGACCCAGGTGCTTTTCAACATGGCCAGCGACCCCGACGACTCCGGCGACACGGTCATCATGGTGCGCGGCCGCAATGCCGAAGCCATGGCACAGCGCCTCGTGGCGCTGCTCAAGGGATGATGGGAGGACCACCATGAGTGAGACCATGCAACTGCACCCCGAAGTCATGTCCGGCGTTCTCGCCTGCATCCTGTGGGCCTTCGTCGGCCTGATGGGTGTGCTGACGGCATCGCCCGTGGAGGTGAGGACCGGCCCGCCGATACCGACCCGCACACTGCGCTTCAGGGTCGGCAACGCGCAAGCCGATTACCAGTGGGCTCACGACGTGGCCGGCCTCGCTGCAGTGCTGCAGCGCCAGCGGATCGGTGAGGCGGTCGAAATCTACGATCTGGTGCGCAACCGGGTCGATACCGTCAGTGTGTCCGCCGACGGCAGCGTGTGGGAGTTCTACGGCAGCAGGCACGTCTTCACGCTGGATGATCGCTACACCGACAACCCCGCGGAGGGCGGGTGATGGGTGCGGCAGTCTCGTTTGCTGTCGAGTTGAACGACCCGCCGCTGTTCGCGGTGCACGACGGGCAGGCAGTCTGCTTCAGACGCTCTGGTGAATTGGTGCCGGACTTCGAGGGCGTGGCCTATGCCCACGAGGAAGGGTTGTACGTCCGGACGGTGTTGGAAGACGGGCATCGAAGCTTCAAGCTCCTGGGTTCGTCGACCTACGAGCAGGCGCTGATCGAGGCCGAAGCGGCCGCGCGGCAGATGGGGTTTGCGTGGTGAGATTGGCTGGGTAGGGCGCTTCGGCGCGCGACCTCGATTGGAACAATGAGGGAACTACCGAGGCAATGCGATGAACCAGAACAACCAAGCCCCAGGGTCCAGCGTCGAGACGGATTGGAACAGCCTGAAGACGATGGCAGGCGAGTGGTTTCGCGCCCTGAACGACAACCCTCCGATCGAGTCGATCGACAACGGCTTCAAGTGCCTGATGCTGGGCTACTTCGGCCTGACCTGCACGGACGCCGAACGCCACCAGGCAGAGGTGCTGATGCGGCTCGCGTGCCGCAGGATGCTGGACATCAACATCCACGAAGACGACAAGCGCGCCCGCCTGCTGCAGTTCCAGGGGCGGCTGAATCGAGAGCCGGCGCTAGCGTAACGCCTAACACCACACCGTCTACGCACCATGGTCAGCACACCACAGGCGGATGAGCCCTCGAACATAGGCCAACTGCCGAACGCAGTGGCCAAGCTCGTGCCGCCGCACGCCGACAAGCACTGGTCGTTCCAGATCGTCAACCGGACGGAAGCCCATGGCGACGCGGTGAAGCGCAGCATGGCAGACGCCGATGTCGCCAGCGCGAGACCGTTCATCCAGGGCATGAGTCCGACGTGGCTGATGGTCGAGTTCTGGACCCGCGACAAAGCCCTCGTGGACGCAGCGGCGCGGCAGATCGCGCAGCGGTGCGGAATGACCTATTCCGAAGGCGAGTTCACTCGCGCGGATGTGGGCCTCTAGCTTGGCAGGGCTTCGCCTTACCATGCCCGGTGACCCTGGCGAAGTGACCCTATAGAACCTCGGAGCAACCAAGATGGCAGGCAAGAAGGCAGCAGCAAAGACGACCCGGCCAGCGGGCGGCGTGAAGATCCGGTGCGAGAACTGGTTCTGGAGCCGCAAGCTGCAACTGCTGCTGGCGCAGGTGCTCCCGTGCCACTGGGGCTCCGGCATCACGGTGCCATGGAACACGCGCCGCGAGTTCCTGGTCGTTCAGCCCTCGGTCTCGGGGGGTTGGTTCTTTTCCTGGGCCACGCCGTGGGAATTCGAGGCGTGCCCGCTTCCGGAATGGTCTGCCAAAGCGCTGATCTCCGCCTACCCGGGCGCCACCAAGGTGGCCTGAGCGAGACCGCAAGGGATGGCGAAGCAATCTGCGAAGTGCGCGGTGGCCAGTGGGCAGCACCCGGACACCTGGCGCCTGAAGCGCACGCGCCAATGCCCGAAGTGCCCGTGGCGCGTCGGGGTCGATCCAACGACGATCCCGAACGGCTACAGCGAGGACCGCCACCGCGCGTTGGCCTCGACCATCGCCAAGCCGGCCGACATCTCGAACCTGCATGGTGAGCAGCGCTCGATGGCGTGCCACGAAACACACGACGCGCATTGCATCGGGTGGCTGGTGAACCAGTTGGGGGCAGGGAACAACATCGGTCTGCGCTTGCGGATGATGACGTGCTCGAACGCGGATCAGATCAGGACGCTCGGCGAACAGCACAAGAGGTTCGAGGACACACTGCCGCAGGCGTAAGCGACGGGCCGTAGTGGCTTTGCGAGGGTGCGCGGAAGCGGACCATCGACTTGCAAACCAGACCACTACCTGGGCACGAGAGCGCAGCGCCATGACAAACCGGACCGAGCGGGCCAAAGGCCCCGGCTACGAGACCCAGTACCTGCGGCAGGACGAAATGGTCGCCACCATGGTGGAGGACTACAAGGCGGGCCGGCCGGTGCACTGGCCGGTGCTGTCGAAGACGTTGGTCCACCGGGTTTGGGCCGACTTCAGCCGTGATGGCTACGTGCGCGACGAACGGGCACTGGACGGCATCTTCGCGTCGATCAGGGACAACGTCGTTCGGCTTCAGATCGCAAACATCGTCGGCGGACACGAGGCGGTCGGGCCGGACGTGCTGCTGAGCGAATACCTCGATGAGGAGGAGTACGAGGCCTTCTGCACGTGGCTGGTGGACTACGAAGACGGCTGGCGGATCAGCGACTACGGCATCAAGCCCCTGTCCGATGCGGTGGCGCTCGCCTTCGAGGCCCGGACGGCAGGCGCGCGGCTGAAGTACCTGGATCGCGCGCTGAACGTGACGCACATGCGCGGCGACCTGTCGAAGCTTTTCATCGAAGGCGGGCGATCGACCGTCATGGCGGTGTCGCTCGAAGAGGAAGAGACGCCGGCATAGAAGGCAGGGTGAGTGCCGGGGCTTGGCGAGAGCGGGGCGCGATGCACTATGACGATGAAGAACACACACGAGGCGAACCGCATGAACCCAGGCACCAGCTACTACCGGACGCGACAGCACATCGTGCCGCAAGAAGTCCCGCAGGTCACGATCCGGCGCGTGAACGCAGGCGGTGTGGTTGCGACGAACTACCGCGCGTGGCGGCAGGCCACGTCGTGGGCGACACTGGACACGCAGTCGATGATCGTGCGCGAAACAGGGCTGGCTCGCGTGGAACTGCTGTCGTTCCAGATGGCCCTCGGCATCGCTGGGGTTGGCAGCCCGGAAGACACGCGCTTCAGCGACCTGGTGGCGACGGGATTCGTCCAGGTCGAGGAGGCGGAAGCGGTCCTTCTGGGTTGGTGCGACGACGGGGTCATCCCCGAAGGTTTCAGGCGCGCAGGTGAAGCGAGAGCGCACTGAGCGGCGGCGCCGTTTGCCGCTTAGCCGGCCCACCTGAAGGCCGAAGATCAGGGCTCGATTCACCCAATACGCACTCACCCATGACACACGCAAGCATCACGCTCTACTGCACCGAAGGCTCGGCGGACAAGCAATACACCGTCACCATCGCACCAGCAGCAGGTGAACTATTCCATGTCGTGTGTTTCAACGGGCGGCGCGGTGGCTCCCAGAAGACCCAACCCAAGACGCAGGAACCAGTAACCCTTGCCGAGGCACAGAAGCTCTACGACCAGATCGTCGCCAAGCAGAAGCGCAAGGGCTACACGCCCGACGAATCCGGCGTGCCCTACGCGCTCACCGAAAAAGCGGGCGAGGTGTCGGGCTGGTTGCCAGCTCTGCTGAGCGCGATCGAGGCGGTCGATCTGGAGCGCTACATGCGCGACGATGCATGGGTCGCGAGCGAGAAGTTCGACGGCGAGCGCCGGGCTGTGGAGATCGGCGCCGACGAGATGCGCGGCATGAACAAGAAGGGGCTGTACACGAACATCCCCGAGTCCTGGACGCACATCCTCGCGGGCCTGCCGAAGGACACCATCATCGACGGTGAGCACGTCCTCGGCGACATCCTGTACGTGTTCGACGTCGTGCGGCTGGCGGGCAAGGACATGACGGGGTTGGGCTTCGAGGCACGCGAGCAAGCCCTGCTGAGCCTGGAACGCATGATAGGTCAGCACAAGGACGGCGCCGTCGTCATCGTGCGCACCGAACGCGGCGAGGCACGCAAGCGGGCGCTGCTGAAGGACTTGGATTCGGCCAAGGGCGAAGGCATGGTCTTCCGTCGCATCGACGGCACCTACCGCCCGGGCGAGGCGGCCAGCGCGGCGAGCGCCGTGCTCATCAAGTTCAAGATCAAGGAGAGCGCGACTTGCATCGTGCGTGCCGTCAGCAACACGAAGCGTTCGGTCGGCGTGGCGGTGCTGGACGAGTCGGGCGTCGAAATCGATATCGGCAACGTGACGATTCCGGCGAACAAGGACGTGCCGAAGGTCGGCGACGTGATCGAGGTTCAGTTTCTCTACAAGTTCGAGGGCGGTTGCCTGTTCCAGCCCTTCTACCTGGGCCTGCGCACCGACCAAGACCGCGAGGACGCGCAGTTGCGGAAGATTCTGCGAGTCAAGCGCAAGAGCGCCGTCACGGTGGACGAGGAAGAGGCCGAGGAAGCCTGAGCGTCGAGGACAAGGCACCAAGCGCGGGAGGCTGCACCAGCTACCCGCAGCGTGGAAACGGACAAGCAAGGAGGGTTGCCAATGGCGCTCACAGCAGAACTGAAGAACGTGGTCAAGGACGCGCAGGGAAAACGCAGGTTCCGGCTGCTGGTGGATGCGGCCTGCCGCAACAACGTCCGGCCCAGTGTGGGCAACGTGTTCGTGCCGGCGGGAATCGAGATCAGCGCCTGTGCCGAGGGCTCCAACGACCGAGGCGAGTTGTTCTTCGCCATCGAAGGCTCCCCGAGCGTTTGCGTCGAGTTGCCAGCCTCGATCTACAAGACCCGGCACCCCTACGACGCGGGCGTGTTCGATCCTTCGGCGCTGGAAGTGATCGGGGCGGAGGACACGGCGCCGGTGTGGCCGTGAGCTTTGCGGGGTGGGTGTAGGGGGCAAACTCACTCCAGGAACAACGAGGACGAACCCATGAAGCCGCAAACCACCACCGCTGATGCGCACGACAAGCCGATGCCGCGTGGCCCGCTTGGCTACCCGCTGTTCGCCTACCACCTGGGACGCACGGTGCAGTGGGGCAACTGGGGAATCACCTTCATGGAGAAGCAACCGGACGAGCGCCTGAACTTCGGTGTGATCGTCGGCAGCGTGCAGTTCCCGGTGGGCAACGCCGGACCTGTCGACGGCGTCTACGGTTCGGATCGTCGCAAGAGTTTGCAGGCGGCGTGCGAAGAATGGGTCAAGGACGGGACGGAGCCGCGCGGGTTCATCCCAGTGGCACACGAGCACGCATGCTCCACGCACTACCTCGCGCGGGCCGGCTGCGACTGCGGCGCAACGGCGGCCAGCTGATCCGAAGGGGCGGACATGGCCAAGGAGAAGAGCTGGGGTGTGCAGCAGTACGAGACCATCCTGCGCGATGCCAAGACACGCTACGGCGCCGGCTGGGCGCTGATGAGCGACGACCAGCGCAACAACTACATCGAGGCGCGAATCCTCAACCTGGTGATGGGCCAGGGCGGCGACAAGTTCGAGCCGGCGCAACAGCTAGCACGACAGGTGTACGCGGCGTACCGCACCTAAGAGGGGCCGACGCCAGGCGGTGCGTCGCTTGAGGTTGGAGTTTTGAGTGTCCCGCACGAGCTCGGCCCGCCAACCGGCGCGCAACCCAAAGGAAGACGATGACCACGACAGCCACCGCAACAGACCCGCAACGAGAACGCGCCCGCCAATGGAAAGTGGTCGGAGAGCGGGTGCGCCAGGGCATGCCGGTGCTCGCCAGCCTGGTGCGCCCGACGAGAGAAGACTTCAAGGCGGCTGCGAGTCAACTCGGGTTGACGGCGGCCGACGCGCAGCGCGCCTGGAACTTCGTGCTCGGCGAGATTGAAGCTCCGAAGAAGGATGCCCCGACACTGGTGTGACCAAGAGCCGTCAAGGAAGGCGGGCTTTACTAAGGGTTGCGCGCTAGTAAAGCGAAGGTGGATTCGCTTTAACAACGGGCGCCACTAGGAAAGCAAAGGCACTCTTGGTGTGCAGGCCAGCATCTAGCGCGGACAGGTGGTACCGCACTCGGTCGCACTCTCCCACTGACGCAGACAGCGCTACGACGCCCGGCCCCAACGCGCAAACTGAGCCCATGAGCACACCACTTCCCACCCCCGAATTCGTGACGGCCAAGACCTCCTGGGGCATGGCCTACGGATGGAGATGCGAAGCCCACGGCGTGCTCGCGTTCGGTGACACCAAGGTCGAGGCGTTGGCCAACTGGAAAGAGGCCTACACGGCAGAAACCGGCCTCGCGATCGTGGAGCCACCGCAGGCCGAGCTGTTCGCAACCTGACGCGAACACCAAGACAAAGCCGCCCGGCCCATCGCCTGGCGAACCATTCAACAAGCTGGAGAAAGTCCACATGAAAGTCGTTCTGGGTTCGTACGATGTGCACAACGGTGGTCAAGGCGTCGGCGTCTTCGTGAACAAGAAGGCGGCCGTCGATGCGGTGATCGGCTGGTGCGGTGAGCGCGGGCTGTTGTCCGATGGCGATGCGGGCAACGACATGACCGAGACGCAGGCACGCGAGAAGCTCATGCGTGGCGAATCACTGGTGTTCGAGAACCAGGAGTGCTACTACAGCATCGAGGAGCAGGACGTGCTCGGCGAGGGTGGCGATACGGCGCCGGTACCGATCGAGCCGCTGCTGGCGGTTTCCAATGCGCACGTCACGCCGGCGGCGCTCGCGTGGATGGAGGGCGGTGGCAGCGGGTCGATCTTCTACCCCAACGAGTACGGCGGGTTCCTCTACGTCGGTGGCCCGGAACCGCGTGCGTTTGGCGATGCGGTGCCCAAGGAGATTCAAGCGATCGCGGCGTGGGCGCGCGAGCAGGGCATGGTGTGGGTCAAGTTCGACCCCGACGGTACCGACCTGGCAGGCATGGCGGTGTTCGAGCACTGACCGGCACGGTGATCGGCAGGCCGCGCTTCGGCGTGGCTACCAACATCACCCGCCCTGGGCGCGTGCCTCGACAAGGTCCGATGGCCAGGCGAGAACGGTATCTTTCTGAATGGGCAAACAAGGAGAACACCAGCGATGAGCGGCACTGACTTTGAAATCGGCGAAACCGACCCCTTCGCGGTGAGCCAGGAGAGCTTCGAGACCTGGCTGTCGGGCTACACGCTGCCATACGCCGCGACCAACGCGGGCGGCAAGCGGCTGAGTCTGCTGATCGCCTTCGAGCCGAACGGCGACGAAGGTGCGAACACGCTGTTCAAGGTGGTCCACGGCGAGAAGGTGGTCTACCTCGGCATGAACCTCATCGAAGCGGTGAACCGCTTCAATGCGGTGAAGGATGGGGCCGCGCAGCCGGAAGGATTGCCTGGGCAGGGGGGCACCGGCGAAGAGCGCTGGAAGGACGCCTGCAACGTGCGTACGTGGGACGAGACCACCCAGATCGTGCACCTCGAGGGCTTCGTGCGGGACAAGGGCCTGTTCCCCCAGCTCGCGACATACGCGGAGCGGGCAGCGAAGGAAGAGGAGTGGGGCATGCGCGAGTCGGTGTTGGAGAGCGTTGGCTACGAGTTCAAGGCCGCGCCGGACCAACCGGATTCCTGGGTCTGGACCGCACCGAGCGACCAGAGCGCGGAGTCCTTCGCATCGAAGTCCGATGCGGTGCAGGCAGCATGGGCTGACGCGATGCAGCAGACCATGGCGATCGCGAAGGTGACGGCGCAGGAGGTCGGCGAGATGCGTGCGGAGGCCCAGACCGACCTGGTGGAGTCCACACTGAGCGGCGGTTGATCGCGGGCTAAGGCGCGACGGTGAACGCGGCAAACTACAGAGGTGGTGATCGAGATTCGGTCGCCCGCAGATGCGGAGAACAAGCGCATGACCACGCTCACCGAAGTCAAGCACCGCGCCTGGGTCGAAGAGACCGGGGAGAAGCTGCGTGAGAAGCAGATGCAGCGCCTGGACGTGATGTACGAGCACACGCTCGGCAACAAGACCGGTGCTCGGCGTGACTACGAGCGCACCAAGCAGTGGGCTCTCATGATGAAGCTGGGCGACGTGCTGCACTGCAACTCGATCGATCCCGATTTTTTCTCGACGTTCTCGGACTGGTACAAGGACGAGAACGGGTTCCGCCCGCGTGGTGCGGAATGGACCTACACGCGGTGCCGCGAGCACTGGGACCTCTACACACAACCGCAGGTCGCGCAAGCGGCCTGAACAACCGGACCTTGCACACGAAGCGCGGGGCTCACAACGAATCGAAACCGGCTAGGAGCCAACCATGAAGACCGTTTCCCTGCAAATGACAACCGACCAAGCGTCGGCGAACGCGAAGGCATTGGATCTCTACGCCCGCGTGCTGATGGGGCAGTTCAACATCGTCGCCGAACTGTTCCGCCACGACTCCCTCATGGCGCGCGATCCGAACTCGCCGACGGGTGGGCGGCCGGTAACGCTGGATGAGATGGAACGGGCAGACCTGCTGTGCGACGAGCTCAAGCGCGTGCTGGGCCTCGAACGCGGCGCCTCATTCGGCGTGGGCAGCAAGGCCATCGTGAAGGACGCACACCGGTCCTACGAGGTGCTCTGCGTGCTGCAACACGCGCTGGCGTTCGACCGCAACCCCGATGGCAAGAGCGTGCACCACGACGGCCTGCGCCTGCGCTACACGGACGACCCGGCCCCCACGGCGACGATCACGGACAGCGAGCAGGCGGCCAGCCCTGGCGACGTGCTGGGCATCTGGGCACAGAAGCACGGGGTTTCGTTCGTGTCGCGCAGCGCCGGCCAGTACAGCACCGACACGATCAGCCGGGACGCCTTGCTCGAACTGGCACGCGGCGCAGCGACAAGCGCCGGCACCTGATTCGCGCCGCCGCGGCGCTTTGCCGACCAGGGCCGAACCGGAGAATCGACGGTGAGGCAGGCAACACAGGGAGTTGATGATGGTCGACACACCGCGAGATGGCAAAGCATGGTGCGATACGGTGAACAACCCGAAGCCGTGGGCAGCGTGCTACCTGCGCGTTCCCAGGGACGCGATCCTCGGGTACCGCTACAGCGGTGTGACCCCGACCGATGCGCGGCGCCGCGCGGAGGATCTGATCGCTGACGGAGAAGAAGTGGTGTCGGTCTACCAGTCGAGCAGCGGCAAGATGGAATCGGTTGCGGTGCTGTACAGCACGCACGGCTGGAAATACTTCGGCGCGTGGGCAGACCCCAACTCCGAAGAACGGCGCGACGACCCGAACCGGCCGCTTCGCCTGCGCATCAAGGTGCGAGCGGACGGCAGCGCGATCGCCGCGGCACAAACCTGAGCGGGAGAGAACGAGATGACCGGAATCAGCATCAAGCCCAACGGAACACCGAACATCACGGGATGGGTGCAGGGCGACATCGTGGCCAGCCTGGCAGGGCTGACCGTGGGCACCGTGCTGCTGGACGTGAGCGACCAGTTCGACGCGCAGAACCTGCTGACCATCACGCGTGTCGGGAACGACATCCTCGCCCCAGAGAACGTGGTCTACGGGCGCTTCGTGAGCCCGGTGGACGGTAAGACACAGCGGGCGAACGGCGACGACGAGTTCGTCATCTACGACTTCATGCTCGGGGATCACTGGCACCGCACGCTGTACCACGTACGGCAACAGACTCCGACGGAGTTGCGTTCGGTGGCCCTGGCGTGACAGCGCGATGAGCACCGCAGCCACCCTGTACGCGCGGCACAGCAAGGCGGACTTGCTGGCGATGCAGCAGCGCGTGTCAGACGACCCGGCGAACAAAGCGCAAGCGGGTCTGTCGATGTACACGTCGGCGGCGCACAAGCGGCTGACCTTGATTGCCGCAGCCATAGCGATGCACATGGCAGACGCCCGCGCGGCGCAGGGGCGTCCAGTCCCGACATGCGGCTACAGCGGCAGGCAGTCGAATCGCCGGTAAGGCGGCAGGGAGGGGAAGGCGCCAGAGGCACTTCGGCGCGCTCAGTGAAGGCGGATCATCAGACCACACAGCACGGAGCACGAGATGAAAGCAGCGAAGTCCAAGAAGGTGAGCAACGAGCGGATCGCGAGCCGGGCCATGCAGCACTGCACGGTTGCGCAGTCGGTGCGCGTCGGCGAGCGTGCGTTGACGAACGACGGCCATGTGGTCGAGCGGTCATCGGCTTCGGAATGGATCGTGCTCGAGCCCGCGTCCAACGACGAGCGCTACGGCGCCGGGACGGTGGTGATGGGCCGCACGCTCTTCTGGCGAATGAACGGGTTGGGCCGGCGACTGAGCGCGTAACGCCGCGCAGCCGGTCGCGAACGCATTGCTTCGACCATCGGCGCTCGGTGGCACCATGCAGCAGGAACGTAGGAGAGTGACGTGACGAGTTTTGGGCACACGACATCGAGCATGAATCGGAATGGCATCCAGGTCGCGATTGGCCAGCGCTGGCAAAGCATGGACAAGCGGCGGCCCGCGCGGTCGTGCGAAGTGGTCAGCATCAGTGGCGGCGTGGCGACCCTTCTGGAGTACGAGCGCAACCGACAGTCCGACGGCCTGGTGGCGGCACTCAAGTCGACGGACACGCAGATCGCCGGCCGGGCGGCGGCGTGGAAGCCGGACCGTGTGCAGGTCCACATCGACCGCTTGCACGAGCACAGCACCGGGTGGTGCTTGCTCGCATGAGCTACGGGTATCACCAAGACGGAACGCTGCCACCAGAGGGTGGCGGCTGGATCTTCGTCTTCGGGTCCAATGAGTCTGGGCGCCACGGCAAGGGTGCGTCGAAGGTGGCTGAAGGGCTCTTCGGCGCCAAGCGCGGTGTGTCCTACGGCCTGCAAGGGGAGTCGTTTGCGATCCCGGTGAAGGATGCGCGGATTCGGACTCTGCCGCTTGAAGCCATCCGGACGTACGTGGATCGGTTCCTTCGAGACGCTGCGGCAATGCCGGACCGACGGTTCTTCGTCGCGCGGGTCGGCTGCGGTCCGTTCAACTACAGTGACGAGGACATGGCGCCGATGTTCAGGGGTGCGCCGACGAACTGCAACTTCGCCCATGAATGGGCTGCCTACCTCGGGTCAACGATGATGGGCCAGCAGTGATCAGGCAAGGAATATGAACTCAGCAAACCAGCTTGCTAACCTGCGAAGACGAGTCGATAGGGCCCGCCAGTTCCCCGACAACACCTGTCCCGCCTCTCGACACCTTCACTTGATGGCCGAGCATCTGGCGGCAGGCCGGCAGTACCCGATGCTGCAAGAAGAACCACAACATTGCGCCGAGACGATGCTGACAGTGTTGGAGTCGCTGTGGAAGGCGCGCAGCGCGCTGGCGAGGTTGAAGCGGTCCAAGGCCCGTGATGACGGCGGCGCTTCGACCATGGTGCCAACGGCAGATCATTGAGCCAAGGAGACAGACCATGTGCACCATGACGGAAGAAGCGAAGGACATCGCGCAGCGAATCGCCGGTGGCGAGGACGTGGTCAGCAGAATCGTGACCATGAAGTACTTTCAATACTTCATCGAGGGTGAGGAGGTGATCTTCATGGAGGACATGCGGGCGG
>Ga0307509_10003366_pt1 | contig 24361 bp, 22 predicted proteins | sample 10_EM_MG_FD_202245 | JGI IMG/M metagenome (GOLD analysis project Ga0307509, IMG submission 202245) | Populus trichocarpa ectomycorrhiza microbial communities from riparian zone in the Pacific Northwest, United States - 10_EM | ecosystem: Host-associated > Plants > Roots > Unclassified | place... | reverse complement strand
GTCATGTAAGCTGACGATAGCATTGAGGCAGTGTTATGACTCTTAGGTTTCATGTGGGATCACAGGACATGCAGGGCAAGGTGCACTGCCCGGTAGTGATCGTGGTTGCAGGATATCTGATTACTATTGCTCTGAGAGAACTCTTGTATTTAAACTCATCTCCTGGCTAGCAGGAGAACGGCAGACTTCAGCAGACTCTTGATTTATGAATATACTTGGTTGAACGGCGATGTCAGAGTTCCACTTGCCCTTTAACTATTATCTCTTTATCTCCGGATCACTTGAAGCCTCCCGTAGACCTACCGCTTGCCGGTCAACCACTAGCCTTCTATTGTACCTTTTCGTTAGACCGGAGAAAACCTGTTACAAGGCCCATATTCTCCAGTTCTACACTGAGGGCATTAAGGTAGTGGTGGATGCCTTCCACCCTAGTGTCACTTAGGGACAGTAGCACATCCCCGAATCTGTTCAGGCTGGCTTTCGAGAAGTATGCCTTCCTTTCGTGAAGGTTCCGAAGGCATTCGTTCAACCCGTTTCCAATGGTTTCCGGGTTAACACCGACTTGTAGTATCATCACAATACCCTTGGCAGTGTTATATCTGATCTTCAGGTGGCATTCCCGCTCCTTGATCTTTGAGGTTTCGACAACCGTCACCGGTTTCTTCTTCTCGAATCTCTTCCGTCCTCTGACGATGCTGAACTCCTTGATTCCACTTGCATCGGCGGCGATCTTGCTGTAGGTGATCGCTGTGGACGGTCAAGCGGCGATACCATGTTCGTAAGCAGGTTTTACCGGAGGAACCGCCGTAACCAGACATTCCTCCCGCGTCTTTCCGGTACTTTTCCCCTTCCATTTCTTAGTGGTTGGGGTCGGGATGAGGATTGCCGGTTTCGTTTCCCTCGAAACCTCAACAATATTTTCAGGTTGACATTTCAATTCGACCTCAAGATCCACGATGCTGTCTTTCAGTTCGTCCACCTCCTCCAGGAGATCCAGGATCCTCTTTTCAACCCGTTCCATTCAGATTACCATACGGGTTTCCATCATGCCCCCCTTGTTATCCATCATGGAGGTGTCTTCCTCGATGGCGGGTACGGCTTCGCGGGTGTTGAGCTTGGCCAATTCTTCCAACATGGCCTCGTTCTGGGATTTGGATTGAGTGTATCCTTTACTCTCTGGTAGGGTTTCTTGTGTTTCAGGGATCACAGCCCACTTGCTGTTTCCCACACTGGAATCCTCCATGTCCTTTCCGTTTTCGAGGTCATAGGTATGTCAACCTTCGAACCCATTGCTTTCACCGTCCTCTTGCTCAGAGGCGTTGTGTAGTCAGAGTCGGACGATCTGTCCAACCTGAACTTATTCCCATATAGGGCCCTTTTGGAGTCCGGGATACTCCCCGGTCCATCCGAAGTTGGCCAGCTTGCCGCAGTCGAACTCGGTGACATGACCGATACGTAGTCCCCCTGAGTAGAACGGGTCGATGGTACGTATTCCGAGCTTTGGGAATGGTCGAACAGTATCCCAATTGTTGTATCTTTAATCAGGGAGCATCCGCTACAACCTGATGTCTTCATCAGACCTCTGATGACCGCGTTAACTTCGCTTATGGTCCTCGGGTCGCTGTTTCGGATGAATCCGTTCCACGATTCATCTCTCCCTTAACTCCTGCATCCGTCCATATGGGCCAACTGAAAAGTCAACCTGCAAGGTAGTTTGTACGAGGTGACCAGCATCCTCGTTAGCATCTTTTGGGCGTTCTCAGCCCCCTCCCTTCTTCCCCCTTCGTATCCTTCAGGCGTAATACGCCCAGCACTCATCCCCGACATTTCCACCCTGTTTCCGGAATTCAGCACTTGCAATGGGTGCTGATGCCTTCTCAAGATGAATCCAACTCTTCTCCTTCTCTCAGGGATCAAATCCCCGCCGTACTGCCCAGGTATTACTCGGTAAACCAAGATATCTCAACCTCAACCTAAGCGAAGTCTTTAATTTCCCCTCTTTGAAGCTATTCACACTTCCCCTCTTCTTTTCCTCTCAGCCAGTTAAGTCCACTCAGCCTTGTTCGTAACCAGTAACAATCCGCCAACAACTCAAAATGTGATATATCACAAAATTTTTAAAAAGGTGAAAAGTCAGGTTAACAGAATTGCGAATACCAGTTAGCGAGATCAAGCACACTCAGCACACTCGGGCTTGACCGTGCGAGGAAAACACTAATCCTCCTTAGGGGTTTTTGTCTCTGATCATGGAGATAGCTTTGCATACGGAGACAGTGGATTATACGAGTAAATACGGTATTGGGGTTAATATCTTTCTGCCGGAACCCGGGGTTCGTTCCTCATTGACATCCATCCTCAGCACCCCGCAAGAGTGGTTTCCGGACTTAACCTGCGTCCGTCTGCAGCGTCGGGGCTAACATCTCCCCGCACCAATCGCAAATTAGCAGGCTATTAGCTCGTGGCTACTCCTCAGATATTGTGCCATCAACGAACTTGAAAAACTTCAGCCATGACAACAGCACTCCTCCATCAACCCCACTGTCATGAAAATCAAAATATATATATATATATATCCTAAATACATAGAAGAATATATAGTAGAAATTAATATTTGATCGAGAAAAATATCTTTAGGAGGTGTTGAAAATGCGGGGCGATCAGGATGGTTGAGATGCCATTGCCGGTATGTATGCGGCTAATTTTGTTCACGAACCATAGCAGCCAAGAGGGCGCTATTAGGCCTCAAGCGCATCCCTAGCCCGGAAACTGGGCCCTTGTAGTGCTACTTAGCCTTTAAACCCTCCTACCAACTTTGGTGGAGGTTTTCTTAGCGCCGGCTGTAATCTGATTAAAAGGTAGCTACTCAGAAAAGGCCCCCGTGTAGCTGAAAATCTCTTCGCTAGTGAAACCACCCATCCCCAGAAGCCCCAATATCTCACCATGCCTCCCCTCAAGCAACTCTGATTTCCGCACCTTAGAATCTCTATTGCACGAAAATTTTCGCCCACTGACTTTACATCTCATCGCAATCAAAATTTTGTTTTCCTACTTGCCGAGTGAATTGCTTCTGGTAAGTTTAGAGCAGGTTGCCCTCGAATAATATTGTGTCGCATCCTGTCTGATGCAAGCTTACCGTCTGAGCATAATTGAGAGGCAAGTGATGTGCCGCAGTAGCTCTCTGATGACAAGTTAGGAGGGGGGAACGAGAAGATTTATGCCAAAATCAAGTCTTGCTGGGCCACGTCGAGTAATTTACCAGACTACTCAACCTACTCGAGTAGCAGCCAGTCACCCCCTACATGAGTACCGTACTCGAGTAAACCATGACATCCATCCCCAACATATGCATATATCGCAATCGCACCAATCCATGCGACCCCAAGGATCTCCCGATGCCAAGCCTTGACACGCCCGCATCACAATATGTCTACGAGAACTCGCGACGTGGAAGTGTTTTTCAAAAAAGACCGCTAAGTTATTGCACACCACTAAAATTTGGACTTTTTTTTTTTTGCTTTGATCCGGGCAGCATGCAGTAGTGGCCTTTTTTTCTTGAAAATGTTTCCACACAATGAGTACGGCACTCTGACAACTGAGTTCTTCCACTGTATTTAATGCAAGTCTAATCAGATTGTGAATTGAACTGCGCATTTTTTTCCAAACAGGAAACAGTATAAGCTACACGCTAGATGGAATACAGGATGAAGATGACCGACCACTCTTGCCTCGCAGGTCGTCCAGTGAACAAAATCTTTCTTATCCTGGGTTCATTTTCCTCCCAATTACCGTGCCATGCGTCGCTCGAGAGTTTTTTCTCCACATTCAGCCATCCCCCCTGGGTCCCTGCAAGATCCAAGCAGGGTGGAGGCGGAGTCTCCCGCTTAGGCTGTGTATGCAGTCTCAATGTCATGTCTCTCATTGGCATAATATTTCCTTGTTTTTTCGAAGTCGCGTGCAGAGAATATTGTCAGCCTTACTGGAGGGAAGTTTTTCTGTTGATCTGGGGCTGAGGTGTCGTGGGAATTGAAAATTAAGCGATGCCCCGGTACGTTATATCCACCAAACTATCCCTGAGCGATTTTAGCTCTTCCCTGTCTCTCAGGATTAGTCTAGGATAAATTACACTTCCAGTGGATCATATTATTGTTATAAAAGAGCTCGTAAATGATTCGATACAAAGCTAATTTGGAGGTACTCGAGTAATCTAGAATCTGTTGGGGAGGGGCACTTAGCGACTACTTAGACAGCTTAACCGGTAATGATTGGCTGGCGCAGGATTGTGCAACTCAAGAGCCTCTCGTCAGCCCCCAGAGATTTCCTCATGCTTGATCAGAAGTCGCGCCGTCTCACTCCACACAATACTTCTCTTACTCTTATAAAAAGGGGAATTCAGATAATTAACTATAGTGCTGATATCATTCCACGGCAGATCACCGATAATTTCAACTACCTTAATAGCAATAACTCGTCCAACGAAACTGCAAGCTCCATTTCGGAAATATGTTTGGCGCTTTCACCGTACTAGTATTAACAGATAGACAGCGACAGCCAAATAACAGGCCAACCATTCACAACAAGTTACCTAAGGGGCAAATGGGGAAGTCCGCTCGTTCTCTACTTTTATCTCTCACACTTTCAGCTAACTACCGGTACTCGAGTAGCGGTAGAGACAGGAGTATCTACAAACTACAACAAAGTCGCCCTCATATCTTTCCATATATCACCACACATGCCCATTCTCATCGCCCTATGCCCCCCTTCCCTTACGCATACTCTGGCGCTAACAAAGGAAAGGCAAAGACTGCCGCAATTCATAGCCTCCAGATGTCCACCCCTCCCACGCTTATTTCCGCCTCTTGCGTTTTCCTTCCGCTCTCCTTCCGGCTGACGCATCAAGCGCATTCCCGAACAATTTATACGAACAAAGATATAACTATCGCGAGGGCATGCCGAGCCGCATCTCCCGATTTCTAACATGGCTTATTTCCAGGCAACCTGTTACAGTATTAGGCGAGGGATCCCACGACATATAGGGAAAATCTTTCTGAAGGCTAAAAATGAGTTTGGTGGGCAAGGTCTCCTCCTTTCTAATATTATAGATATTGTGAAGAAGACTGCTACATCTCTACCACGGTTATTTTATATAAGGACACTTCACATGGACCGCCTCCAAAGCACCGATTTAACCTCGGATGTCACTACCAGGAATCGTTCGAATAGCACTAAACATGCTAGTATTCTTTACCGGAAAACCCTATATCGCCGAAGAAGTTATGAGATGTTTTAGTGAGGTAGTTAGGGTACTAGGTTGCACTACCCTGGCAGGTATTAAGCATTATCAGATGATCATCTTACACTGCAAGAACTAAAGCCGCGGAAATAGAACTCCGATTCCCTGATAACTTTGGGGTCAGCGTGGAAGTTCCCTTGTTTGTTAAAAAAGAAGTTCACAGCGGCGCCTTCATTTTCCTTACAAGAATACTGTGCTATGCCTATGTCCTTCCGTGGTTGTTTTTGACTTCAAGTAGGCCATGCACCATGGCCCCCCGGAGAGCTAAGCCAGGCAGAAGCAAAACCTCCGGGCTTCCCTATGGATGTACAGTGGGAATGTCATTTCTCTCGTTGATATCGTTGTTTTTTTTCTTCTCTTTTCACATTCGGAGAGTACAGTTAACCCTACTGTACCCATGTTTTTCTGTCGATCTGTAGTTGAGCTGTCAGGGAAACTAGAACAAGAAAATTAAAAATTAAAGAGTTTGCGCAAAGAGGCCTGGTGGTAAGAATTTTTAGTTAACCTAAAAGGCCCGGATACCTAGGCAAGCGGCGAGACTTTAGAGAAGTGTAGAGGCATCTTAGGCGTTAAAGAAATTTGCCCACCACAAAACAAGAAATCAGCAAATGACAAAATATGTTTCGACCATCTAGATATTTCCGATATCGAAACCAGCTTTAAGAAGATACTTCCTTCACGAGTGGATAGCGCTGGTACTCTAGCATCTCCTCGGCTTCGTACCCCACCCAAATTTGGATAACAAGCTACGCAGGCCACGTACCAGCGTTTCTAGTAGCATTACTAATATGGTGATATTTCGCGACTCCATTAATCCACATAGTGTGTTGACCAAACCGTGTCACAACGCTGTTATTGCAATCGCGATCTTTGAATAAACCGGATGATAAACTGTGGGTGGATGGACCCCCCCAGTCGGTCGCCGAATTGAATTGACTGTGGAGATGCGAAAGAGGTTAACCAGGCCTGATTGAGATTGGAGGGAAGCGTTATCAATTGTGTAGTTCCCAGAGCGGGTTGTGGCCGGTCTAAGAAAACATGAGGGGCTTCGTCTATGAAGAAACCTTTGCGATTTCTGCTGAAAGACTTAGCTGAAATCTGCGGCTCAACCCAACCTTGCGGCTTAGCATAGGAGCTCTGCGGCTCAACATGATTTCGGGGCTGAAAATAAGATTAGAAGCCGACGATGGCATCCTACTCTGCATCAATTTCCGCAGCCTCGGGTGTCGCTTAATACCTGCAGTGATTTGCTTGGGCATCCCCTTCTTATATGCTCAGGCAGCACATCTCTCACAGGTGCTTCATCTTGTCATGTACCATAGGGGCCAGCTGCCTGCTCCCTCTACTCCCTTTTATGCATTCTGAGTCCGGTACCAATGTTTTGTTAAGCCACGAAATTGCTTTGGGCCCCAAATTTACGTTGAGCTTTTACTTTTTCCTTCTATTTTGGGTTTTTACTCTCTTTGGACTTTTTGTAGGTTCATTACCTATCTGCCTTACCTTATCTTAAAATTAAAAATCATAATTTAATTTAGACTAAGCTGTCGGGCACTCTCGGGTACCCTTAATTGTGAGCCATTGGGGGCTGTGACACTTAGATACAATCTAGGCACGAGTATCATAGCTGCTGAAAGATTCCGGGATACAGGTCCCACCCCTCCTTTGGAGATCTATCCCTAATCCTAAAGCTGATACCGGTATCTCATCATCCTCAATCCCATCGCCGGCCGGGGATGTCCAATGAAGATGGGTGACCTCCGATGAAATATGAGTGATATATTATAATGCCATGTAACAGTCGAGGTAAACAATATTCCTGCAAGAAAGAGAAGAAGTTCTCCATATCATCAAGTCCTCCAAGTATTAAGATAAGACTGAGCCAATTTATTCCCCTCCGACCTTCGATTTCTTTTCCAAACACCTCTATAAATAGATTCTCAAAGAGGTACCTGTACCCCTACTCGCTTATTAGTTTACCCTGATGACACATGATTTGCGAGATCATAAACAGTGCAAGACATGAAATCTTCAACTTGAAGTCTCTGGGTATTGCCGGGCATGCAGATGGCCATGCGGTAGATTACCACCGGAGGAGGTTATCTGTATACTGGGGATATGGAGGGCTCCACGTCATGTATTTATACCTCTTGCTTTCTTGTACCTCTTACGAAGAACAACACCCCCCTCCCCACCTTACACGGGAGACCTCCCACAGTATCCCCACTGAAAAGATGAAACCGGAAACATCCTAACCCTAATATGATTCGATCATTAGGTAAAAGAGTGGGGTAGAGTAGTGTGGAAGTGCGAAAATAGTTTTTTTTTATGATACCCAGGAAAATTCTAGCATGGTCCTTAAAACATTAGAAGGAAAGCTGTAGGCGGGGGGCAGTAGCCACTAGAGATGACCCGGACAAAATTCATATCCATCTGGCAGTAGCAGTACCAAAAAACGAGGATTTCGATGAGAGAAAATCACAAACTCTACTAAACACGGATGGACGATGACACCTATACCATGTTGAATTTCTTGTTACTGTCTTCCATTTCCCTCAAACAAAGGCTTGGTCGCCTGCAGTTCTTTCCAATACAAGTATTATTCCGTCCTATAAGGTTGCATCACATTCTGTGATGAGACATCGTTGGTGGGGTTTGGATTATTGGGCGACTATTTTGTGTTGTCTAGGCTTCTTACACTCTTTAAGTTTGGAGGTGTATACTCAGCCTGAACTCATGATGAGTTGTCGGCTGAAGACGGGAAACAGGTTCCTTCCCATGAAGGATCAGGTCACTGATTGTTGAAAATGGTGCTGCTCGCCATACTCTCAGGATACTTTCTTTGTTCTTTAGATAGCTTCCGGGGATGCACTTTGCCTTCAGGCATATGGCTTCGGGTTCGGGCGTGTGTTTGGACGGGAAAGTATTTCCTATATAGGAATGTCACGATCGGACCGCAAGCGGATAGGCTGTAAGGACGGCCGGAGAGCAAGTATAAGGATATCGTGAACAGCGATGTTTGTTTCCCTTTTGTTAACCGGGTGTGCTCATGATGGAAAGGGAGACTCACAGGTAGCAGCACGGTAGCTCATGAGGAGCATAGGGTCTTGTTGGCATATACTCCTGTCTGCGCCAGTTAGTTAGTTAGTTGACCGAGAAATAGAGGGCGCCGTGTAGTTGTCGAGCGAGAGCCTGTGATTGTTAGTGGAAATATTTTTCCCCGTACTTGAGTGTGCGATCGTTTTCGTTGTGAGTTGCTTGGCATTCGTTTCGTTTCACCGCTCGTCACTCGTAGTAGTCAATCGTATCGCCGCAGTTGAAGTTTATCACTGATGTTCTCTATATATGTTCAGCTGTTAGACCCTTTCTTTAGTTAATTGCAAGTAAGAATCTTACAGCGAGTCCAAGTCGCCCAAAGTCTTTACCGTTCCGTTTCACATATTGGGACTTATTTCAACCTATCGTGTTGAATTTCATGTTACTATCTTCCATTGTTCTCACTGGCGAACAACGGCTTTGTCTAAAGCGTCTTCCTTCCTATGTCATTCCGTCTTACAGGGCTGTATCTTTTGTGGTGGTCATGAGACATCACCGGTTGGGTGATAATTATTGGGCGGCTATCTCGTATCGGCTAGGCCTCATTGCGCTCTCCAGATTTGGAGGCGTATACTTTGTGGGAACTCATGATGCGTTTGGGCTGAGGACAGGAAACCGGTTCCTTCTGGTGACGGATGAGGTCACTTATACTTTCTATATATGTTCGGTCGTTTGACCCTTTCTTTTGGATAAGTAACAAAATACATGGCGAGCAGAAGTTCCGCGAAGTCTTTATCGTTCTACTTTCACACGAGATTGGGGCACAATTTCAACATATCGACCACGAAACACGACGAGTGACGAAGCATGAAACTAATCGCCTGGCAACTCACAACGAAAACGATTGCACACTCAGGGGCCTGGAAAATATTTTCACTAGCAATAACCACAGGTTTTCGCTCGGCGATTGCTCCAGGATGCTCTATTACTCTATCTAACAACTAAGGGTGGTCACAGGAGTACATATCATCCACAAAGACATCGTGTCCATTCATGAGGCACAATACTACTCCATCTACTCCATGTAAGTCTCCCCTTCCCCCGCGAGCACTCCCGGGCTAACTAAAAGGAAAACAAACACTTTCCCACCTCTGGGCTTCCAGCTCTCTCCGGCTGCCCTCCCAGTAGTTCTGCTTTTCTCCCGGCTTTCCCGAAAGCCGCACAATCCCAAAACCATCCCTTATTCCTACATTCGCAATGCTTGCCTGAACTTCCAAACAAACGCCCGAAGCCGAACCGTATGCCCGAAGGCAAAGCGAGTCTCCGAAAACAAGCCTATTCTCAATGCGGAGCCATATGCCCAATTCCTCAGCGCATATCCAAAACCACAAACAAGCGCGCTCCCGGAACTATCTGGACAACAAAGGAAGTATCATGAGAGTATGGGCAGCACCATTTTCAACAAAGAAACTTGCTAAGAAAAGAGGAATCATGCGATACATACAGGAGGATTCTCAGGAGCTCAAAGGAAAGTTTAGCGGGCAAGGTCTCCTACTTCTCGATACGCTGGAAATTCTGAAGAAGGTCACTACATTATTGCACAGGGTATTTATCTGTATTGAAGCATTAGAGCAACCCCCTCCCAACTCCCAACCGGAAGCCCTACAGCCACTAAGGGATATCATCCGAGTGTCACCAAACACCCTACTATTCCTTACCGGGAGACCACATATCAAAGATAAAATCGTGAGAGGTGGGTAGGATACATCCCATTGCTACTCGTACAAAATTGGAAGTTATCCGGATATGAGGCTGGATGATTAAACTGATCCCAATTTAATAGGAAACGGACAGCGGGCAGATATTATGAGAACTATTCCAGAAGAGATCGCGGAAACGTAGGCAACAATGTTGAATACATTGCCAATACAAGTCTGGGGTATGAGTTTCTAATGCTGGTCTCCTGTTTCCTTCTCGTTTCTCCAAAATTTGATACCCTCTTGAGCGAGATTATTTGGAACCAGGGAAGATGGAGGTTTGATGGGATGGTGAAAGGGGAGGGAGGTGGGCGCTCACGCGGCAACCTTATATCCCGGCAGGAGAAAGTCAACTAGCATGCCTTTCTGGCTCATCACCGGCAAGAAGTTCTTGTCTGCAGTGCTGGCTGCCCATTACAGTCTGCGAGAGTACCTCTCCTATAACACCAACTTTACCCCTTCTATAGTTTATGGGGGCTTGCCAGGGCTACCTCAATACTCGGCTTATCAGGAGCTTTCTTCCCGCAGCTGATTCCACCCCGCCAACCCTGCTTGCTAGATCTGGATACTAGGCTATATATGATAGACGGGGGAACACCAAAATTGTGTATACGCTTGCTTACATTGAAAGTACATGATGGTCTCGATTAGAATATCTCCCAGATGATATTCTTGTATGTGTGGCACGCCAGGGTTGCCGTTGACCAAGCTGTCTTTGACAACCGCAAGAATTAGAGGCATATTTTTAGTATAATTCAAAGCACAGCATATATGAGATGTCTCTGGAAAGTGGCCCGTCCTACTCCGCAAGGATATACTTATATTTTAAAGGCTTTCGTGATGTCACACTGCCACTGCTTGGCCTCCACGCTACAAGATATCAATCGCCCCTGTGCACCCCTGCGTGAACCAACAATCATCGCATCTGAGAAAAATGTCTTATAAACCATTACACTCCAATCCATTTCACTCAATGCGAACAAGAAATAAATAAATAAATAAAGAGCTATCAAACTATACCGAACCGAAATTCCTCCTTCCCAAATTAAAATCTAGGATATACCCTCTACTAAAACCCAAATCTATTCTGTTACCGAGCTAGGGGGTGTAATTGTCTAGGAACGAGAGAATGGTTAACTTATCAAAGAAATCGGTGAATTGATTCCACGAACGCCAAAAGGAAAAATGAAGAACAAGAAACGGCTAAGAACACACCACAAAGGACTCATGCATGTGACATTACTGATGCCAACAATCAGCAATAGCCAGGGGAAAAGATGATAAACTCTAAGGAATCAGGAAACTGAATCACAGGATAGATGAGGGATGTAGGTCCTGTAGTAGTTTTACGACTCGGTAGTGCCGGTATTTGGTCGCCAGTTGGAGCGGTGTTTCACCGGATTTACTGAAACAGTTGGGGTTGACTTCTTTCCGCTTCAACAGTAACTTTACTATCCCCTCATGGCCATTCTCGGCAGCCAAAGAAAGCGGTGTATGGCCAGAATTACTTGAACTATCAGGGTTAACATCTTTCCGTCCCAAGAGTAGCTTCACTATTCCCTCACGACCTTTCTCCGCAGCCCACGAGAGCGGTGTTTGGCCATGCCAGGTGCATGGGGTGTCCGGGATGACATCTTTCAGCCCCAACAGGAGCTTCACTATTCCCTCGTGGCCATTCTCGGCAGCAAACGAGAGCGGTGTTCGGCCATCTTTTGTGTCTGGGGTGTTGGGGTTTATATCTTTCCGCCCCAACAATAGCTTCAATATTCCCTCATGGCCATGCTCGGCAGCCCACGAGAGGGATGTTTTGCCATTCCACCTGGCCGAGGCTTCGAGGTTGATATCTTTCCGCTGCAACAGTAGTTCCACTATTCCTTCATAACCGTGCTCGGCGGCCAACAGAAGTGTAGTTTGGCCGTATTTTTCCCGGCTATTAGGGTTGACATCCTCCCGCCACAACAGTAGCTTCACTATTCCCTCATGTCCATTCTCGGCAGCACGCCAGAGCGGTGTTTTGTCATTCCCTCTAGCCGGAACGTCGGGGTTGACGTCTTCCCGCCCCAACAGCAGCTTCACGATCCCCTCATGTCCATTCTCAGCAGCATACCAGAGCGGTGTTTTGCCATTCCACCAGGCTGGTGTATCGGGGTTGATACCTTCCTGCTCCAACAGCAGTTTCACTATTCCCTCATGTCCGTTCCCGGCAGCCCACGAGATCGGTGTTCGGTCATTGTCCCTGTCTGGGGTGTTTGGGTTGACATCTTCCCGCCCCAACAGTAGCTTCACTATTCCATCATGGCCATGCTCGACAGCCGACAATAGTGGTGTTTTGCCACTCCACATGGCCGGAACATCAGGGTTGAGGTCTTCCCGGGCCAACAGCAGCTTCACTATTCCCTCATGGCCCATCTCGGTAGCCCACGAGAGCGGCGTTAAGCCATGATCCGTGTCTGGAGTGTTGGGATTGACATCTTTACGCCCCAACAGTAGCTTCACTACTCCCTCGTGGCCCTTCTCGGCAGCAGACAAGAGCGGTGTTTGGCCATAATCCGTGTCTGAGTTGTTGGGGTTGACCTCTCCCCGCCCCAAAAGTAGCTCCACTATTCCCCCATGGCCATTCTCAGCAGCCCACGCGAGTGGCGTACGGCCGTCCAGACTTGAACTATCAGGGTCAACATCTCCCCGCTCCAACAGCAGCTTTACTATTGGCTCATGGCCATTCTCTGCAGCCCACGACAGTGGTGTTTTCCCATACCGTGTGTCTTGAGTGTCTAGGTTGACATATCGCCGGCCAAACAGTTGACGTGCTACCTGCGGTGCTCCCCACAGCCGACCTATGCTCCCAAGATTGAGAAATTGAGGCCCAAGGAATAACCTCACCACTCCCTCATGCCCATTTCCCGCAGCCCATGACAGTGCCGTTCGGCCCCCATCCCTGTCCCGCTTATTAGGTTTGATACGTCCTTGTCCCAACAGCAACCTCACCACTTCTTCACGCCCACAGCTTGCAGCCCATATGAGTGGCGTCATACCGGCACTATCTCTTTGGTTTACATCCCATCTGTTCATCTGAATCAAAGTATCCACAACACCGGAGATGCCGAAGTAGGAGATACAGTGCAACGGAGGAAACGGCTTATGGGTAGGATGGTAGTAAGAGGGCAACCTCTCAATGGCTGACTCCCAAAGGTATTTGGCAGATGTGTGACTATCCCATTCGCAAAGAAGTTGAAGCGCACACGTTTTTGCTCGATCTGAGAGCTCCATTCGCATGTGGGTTCCCCAATATAGAGAAGAATATTCAAGGAAGGGTGTGTCTCGGGGGTCAGGGGATGAGTCGGCTGAAAAGTCCTTGACGCTCTTGAAGTTGAGGTACGTCAAACAGGTTTCCGCCATCGTCGAGTGCGCTTTGTCGAAGAATTCGGGATGAGTGCCAAGATACTCTTGGAGGGAAAAATGGATCAACCTAACAGTCGAGGCACGTTTGTCCACCGTGACAAGTCCTTGACAGCAGCTTAGCCAGGTCGAGATTGCAGAGATTTCATCGTTATGGAGATCGTTTGACCCTCTCCGGATTGCTAGGGCATTGCCTATCTCATCCACCTGCAATGGCCGCCTCGAATGGAAGATCCACATCAGAACGGCCATCCCGAGTCTTGCCCTTTCCTCTCCTTGAGCTTTTACCCTTCCTACCATTGCCCCGTATGCGCCCCCTAGGTCTAAGCCCCTCTCCATTCTTCTAAGCCTTTGTCTTCTTCGATATATAGTCGTTTCTTGTAGAATCGTCTCGATGCTTAAGAAGGCAAGTAGGAATCTAGATACAATATTATTTAGCACACAGCTTTACCGATTTTTGAGAGGACTCTCTTCCGACTTACATTTTCGAAACCGTTTTGGGAATATACTTTATAATTTCCCCCTCTAATTTCTTGTCCATCTCATGCGGCATCGTATCCTCTCTCAGTTTTGCTCGCAGGAATGTTATAATGTCATTCTTGGTGGGTGTTATTAATCTGATCACCACCCTCTCCTCAAGGTACTCGCCAACTTCATCCCTGATAAATGATCTCCCGGTCAGAAATAGCCGAGCGCCGGGGGCGTTTTGGAGAACTTGGTTGAGTAGGTCGAGAAGCTTCCTCCGATGTTCAGCCGGATACTCGTCCAGGGCGTCTATGCATATAAATGTGCGTCGCGCGGACGTCATATCCTGCAAGAACCCCACAATCTCATCGAGCTGTAGTCTCTTGCCACCAATGACCTTCCTTCGGCTCCGAAAGGCTTTGACTATTTTTTCCGGAACCTCGTCCAGTCCGCCGACAACCTGTTTCAGCACCGAACCCAAAATTGCCTCAAGGGATTGCTCCTCCTTAACGGCGAAGTCAAAGTAGAAGCACGCAACTCCAGTGTTTCCTTCCATTGCCTGCTCACATAATGAATCTATCACTTGCGAGCTAATATTACGACTTATTAGCAACATCTTTTCTAGCTTTAAGTATCTTCTTGCTTACCTAATGTAGGTCTTACCAACCCCCGGGTCTCCATACCAAAACAAGGCCGAACCATTATTATGTCCACCGCGAGGAATACCAGAAGACCAATTCCGATATTCCTTGGTTTTTAAGAGCCAGCTTCCCACCTGGCTCACCCTACGGGTTCGGATATCCTGGTGCCGTATCTGCGGTTCAAGTGGTGACAGCCAGGCCATAATCTCCTCATCCTCATCAGCGATTATGCAGTTATTCCACACCTTGTTAAAAGAATCCGTGATATTGAAAGAGTCGATATTGCCATTGATGTGGTGGGGAGGCATTTTTGTATATTTTATTGTTTTGAAGATTAGTGAGGACGATTCTTGATCAATTTTATGCTGTAGAGTCCGTTGATATAATTCCTGGGGGGGGGAGCAATTGCTATTTTAAAGACTTATGAGCGAAGGCCTGGTCCACCAAATAATAGCACACTGCCTGTGGCACTAGCTTGATTTTTCCTTGTTATAGGTTCAATCTATTTTGTTCTTTATCCGTAGTGAACAAATCAAACCTGTCTTTCCCACTTTACCAAACGCACTCGTGGCCAGATGCCTCGAATATCCATCCTCGTCAACCCACAAGCAGACAAAACACCCACAAACCCCAAAACTCTGATGCCTCAGTGGGGCTGCAGTGAAAGTATGGCAGCTAACACCCCGTGCTATGATGGTCCTGGGCTGCACGAGGAGAATGTTTATCAAACTCTCCTTGTTAGAGCTCCAAGAATTAAGAGACATATCGATGCTATCATTCAATAACACAAGATATTAGGTTGATCCAGAGAGAACTCCGTCCTTTTCCGGAATTTCACTTTCCTATTTCCGAATACCCTTTTAGATCTTACACCGATCCTACAGTATCACCACCACCAACTTCCCCACATCAAATATCGAATGCACCACCCCGGTGTAATCGGAAATCGGTGAATCAAAAAAAAAAGCTCATTAGTGAACCCTTACATTACGCTCGATTTGTAGAGGCTAAAAAGAAAGCAAGAGCTACCGTACTACGCAAAACTAAGACACCCTCTGCCCAAAAGTAGTTCTCATGATCTAGGCTCAGCTCCAGTACTTAAACCAAAATCTATTGCTTTATTGCGCAAAAGCGTGAGATCCCCCGAGAGTGAGGGGGGTTAACATATTCGAGAAACTTTGAGCTCGATCCCCAACTCACCACAACAAAAACTAAAAGCCACGAACAAATACACATCCCAGACTGCACCGCACATAGCTCATACATATAACGCTTCTCCTACTCAACTGCTAAAAGAAACTATTTCTAAAATACAACCTGACAGACTCCAAGAAATCAAGTGGAGCCTGATTCCCGGATATTTCTGGAATGCAGCACCTCTAACAGCTCCACGATCGTATTATGTCTGTTCTCAGTAGGCTGCGAGAGTAGTGTCTAGCCAGATTTACTTCGACGATTGGGATCGATATCCTCTTGGCGTAGCCGGGGTTCGTTACTCCTTCCCAGCCCCGCACCCATTCTCAGCCCCACAAGTCTTGTGCTCGACCGTGCTCGTATCCTACATCTGCCTTTTGGGGGTTGGCCACTCCCTGCCTGAATGTTCACATGCTGTTTCCCTTCCTAGTTATTCTCCGCAACCACAAGAGAGGTATCAGGCCTCAAAAACTTCTTCAACCTGAGCATCATTATCCCCGGGAGTCAACCACTCTACTAGCTTGTAAACTGGGACCTCGTGGTATTAGTTACACTTCATTCCCTCTTCACGAGCTGTCGTGGAAGTATTCGTAGACTCCTGTGAATATGATTAAAGTATACTCTCTTAGAAAACCCCCCATTACCGTAGGCGAGATTTCTTTTGATGAGTAACAACCCCCCACAGAGGCCCCAATATCCAATGATACCTTCTCATAGGCCACCATAATCTCGGTCAAATGGAATCTCCACTGACCATTGTTTTCGCCTTTTAGCTTTACAATTTCCATCCTCTAAAGTGCTTTTATCCCATAAGCTGTGGAGACATTCCGGTCCTGTTTAAAATCTGTAACACAAACTTATTTGGGTAATTGGGATTAAATCTACCCAGAATCTCCTTTCTATCTTGGCCGTACTGAGCAGTCCAGATTTTGCGATATTCTGAGCACTACATATTTGCTAAGAACACACGTTTTCCTATCACGTTTGCTCAAATAGGCTTGTGTTACAGATTTTAAACAGGGCCGGAATGTCTCAACACATTATGGGATAGCAGCCAGCCACACTATTAACCTTGACATCCATCCCCGAGTCTCTACTCGAATATCATAATTGAATGAATCCATGGGACCTCATAGCTCTCCCGGTACCGAGAGCTTACATGTGAGCATTACCATACGAGGACACCTTCTCCAGTTCTCCGACTACCGTTATTGGTTCCTTGCATTATTCTTAGTGCAACTCTCGTCAAAATGTCAGCTGCACTGCGCATTTTTTCCAAAAAGCATACTGGTATTTGTGTGTACTACACTAGTAAAGATATTAGGCGACTAGAATGAGACACGAGTACAAGGGATGAAGATGACGCTTACTCTTGCATCGCAAGCCCCCCACAGACAAAACATCTGTCTTATCAGTAACTTCACTTTCCTCCGCAGTGTTTTCTGATCGTGAGACATCCCATCTTAGTCCCGGGGAGATCCAAGTTGGGCAGAAGTAAAACATTCTGCTTGCCCTGCCCTGTGGACATGCGGTGTCAATCTGTTGTCTCTCATTGGTATTTTCTTCGGTTTTTGAAGTTGCATGCCGAGAATATCATCAGCCTGATTATAGTGAAGCTTTTCTGTTGATCTGTGGTTGAGATGCCGTGGGAGCTGGAAAAAATAAATTAAGCGATGCCCGAGTACTCTAGCACTCGAGTACAGTATATCCATCGAACTATTCCTGAGCTTCTTTGGTTCCTCCCATGTTATGGGAATTAGCCGGGGATAAGGTAGACTCTCAGTAGATAGACCACACTATCATTATAAATGATCTGTGAAAAGATCTGATATCGTACTTGTATGATAAAGCTCATTTGGGCATACTTGGCTACCGGCATGACCCTGGATGATTGGATAGACAGGGATCATGAAAACTGCCTGTATGCATTCCCACAGGTGTTCAAGTCCCTGTCTCTCTGATCGCCCACCTCCATAACCTGATACATTTTTCACTTGCCAAAGTAAACTTACTTGAGGCTGATGTCGCAATTTACAGGGGTATGAGGAGCGCAGCGAATTCACGGGGAAATTACGGCATGGCACCTGCCGCCCGCCGGGAGATGGGACAAGTGTGTAACCGTGGCTACCGGGTGACTTGCATGGAAATCTTCAGCCCATGGTTCCTCCCACTCCTTTAAAAAAAAAAAAGCAAAGTGCGGGGTTACACTTCCCCTCCATGGATTATCCCACCATCCATGTATTGTGAATAGATATCCAATGCCGTATACTAAAATTACATGTGCCCAATGCAATGCAAGTGAAGAACATTTTTCACTCAAAAACTTAATGCAATGCAAGCTAGTTTGATTATTTCTTTGAGATCAAAGGTTGGTCGGGAGGGAAAATCGATTTCCGGACGGGTGCTGGCATCTAGCGTATGATTGGGCTGCTCCAAACTCGTGCGACGGCAGAGCCTCATAAGTTTCCCCACCCCCTTTCTTCAGTTCCAAAAGATTTCATCGTGCTTCGACAGGAGTTGAATTCTCACAACACAGAATCTCTAAGTCTCCCAAGGGGGGGGGTTCAGATTCCGGGAGCAGTAGACCACCGGTAATTAGGTGTTGAGTAGTATTAGCTTGTGCAATGGTATCTATCATCAACTTCAGTGCAGAAGGAGGGCTGGGGGGTGGGTCAAATTCTGCGGCAGCGATCTCTACTTAGGCCACAGCAACGGCACCAATGCAAGCCAACCGACTGACTCACCGGAGTGGGAAGCCTGACACTAGAAGCTAGCAGGTACTGAAAATGGCATGATGCCGAAGATAGTTGAGTTGAGCCAGTGTTGTTCGGTCGCAAGAATTCGGGGGCGGGGAAAGCACATTCGAGTGAGGACTCATGCCCGGCAAAGTCGCCTACTTCCCAATATGTTGGAAATTTTGAAGATGATTACATCATTTTCAAGGGTATGCATATCGATTGACGCTTTAGAGCAACCCCCTCCCATACGGATACCGGAAGTTTTCTGAAGATGAAATTGGATGGTTACAGTAATCTTATTTCAACGAGAAATGGACTACGGCCCGATATTGTGTGAATCATTTCAAAAGAGATCGCCGAAATGTAGGTAGCGATGATGCATACTGTACATTGCCAATAAAAGTCCTGGGTATGGTTTACTAACACTGGCGTCTAGTTTCCTTCTTGTTTCTCCAAAAATTGATAGTTACACTGCTCGGCGAGATTACTCGGAACCAGAGAAGATGGAAGTTTGATGGGATGGCGAAAGGGCATGGGCGCGGGGGGGGCTCACGCAGAAACATTATATCCTGCGGCAGAAAGACTACTAGCATGTATACACTGGCTCATTACCTACGAGCAGTCCTTGCCAACCTTCGGTTAGCCCACTATATGCGAGAGTACCTCCCCCATTACCCGAATCTTCCTCGCTCTATAGCTCCAGGGGGCTTGTTAGACCTGCCTCGATTCTCGGCTGGTGAGGGGCTTTAGTTGAAAATGATGCTGCTAGCCATAACTCTCACGACACTTCCTCTGTTATTTGGATAACTTCCGGGAGGGCACCCGTTTGTTGCTTCGGAAATGCGCTGAGGATTCGGGCATTATTACCCCGGCTTCGGGTATTGGTTTGTCTTCGGGGACTCGCTTTGGCTTCAGGCATATGTTCCGGAGTCGGGCATGTGTTTGTGGAAAGCATTTCCTGTGCAGGAATCCAGCCTTCGGAATGGAGGAGGAGTGGCCCTAAGGAAAGCCGGAAAGAAGGCGAAAGGGTTGTAAAAGGGTTTTATACCCGGAGGGGGCGTATGTGGGTGTTGTAGACAGTGTGGTGGTTGCTTTCCTTTTTTCAGCCCGGGAGTCATGATGGAGGAAGGGGAGACTCACATGGACTAGCATGGTGGCTCATGGATGGATAAGATCTCTTTGTGGTTGATAGTGCTCCTGCGATCTCCCTTAGTGAGTTGAGTGTAGCCATCGTTGAGCGTGAGCCTGCGATTGCTGTTGAGTGAAAAGATTTTCCCAGCGCCTGCGTGTGCGATTACTTTCGAGGGGTTGCTTGGTGCCTGCCTTGCTTCACCGCTCGTCACTCGACTTGTTTCATTGTCACTATTGTTGTCGATCGACGTTTATTAGCATTTTGTCCACTCCTCCATTTCACCAACCGCCCTGCTTGCTAGATATGTCTCGTTACTCTACTATATATGATAGATATGGAACTACTAAACCTATGTAACCGCTTGCAATCAAAGTACATAATAAGGGGGATAAGCACATTTCCCAGATGTTATTATGCGTGGAGAAAATTAATAGCGAAGAAAGAGACATGAGAAGCTCCTACCATCACAACAGCACTCCCCCACTAACCCCAATACATGAAAACCAAAATTAAAAATTAAAAACGTAAATTTATAGTAGAATACATAACATAATCTAATATTTGATCCGGAGAAATTTCTTTGGGTGGTGTTAGGAGTGCAGAGTAATGAGGAGGGTTGTGCGGCTCTCAATTAATGGTGGGAGGTTAATTTTGTCCACGAACAAGATTATTGTGCCGGATGCGTGGGTTCCGGTTGACAGAACGATCTCCGGCAACCGCAAGCATTAAATTAGAGGATTATTTTCAGTATAGTTCAAAACACAAGATACGAGATCGCTCCGGAAAGAAGTCAGTCCACCGGAAGCTCATCCTTATATTTGAAAGGTTTTTCGTGACCCCCCACCGCCACCAGCACTGCCACCACCTGGCTTCCATCCTCTAATATATCAATCGCTTCCATGCACCCCCGAGTGAGTCGACAACCAGCACATCCGAAGAAGAAAAGTCTAATAAACTATTACATTCTAATCCATTTCACTCTATGCGAATAAGAAAGAAATAAGGAGTGATAGAAAGGCTAACTTATAGAAGAAAGCTGTAAATTATTCCCAAAGACACCAAGGGGGGAAACAAAGGAAACGTATTAGGGTAGACTGCAAAAAGCTCATTCACATGACGTTACTTATACCAACAAAAAGCAATTGCCAGCAGAAGAGAGGATAAATTCTAGGGAACCAGGGTGAGACCGAGTCACGGGATAGGTGGGGGATGTCGGGGGGCGTGTAGTAGTTTTGCAACTCTGTAGTGCCATCTTTCGGCCGACAGTGGGAGCGGTGATTCACCGGATTAACTGGAACTGTTGGCATTGTCATTTTTCTGCTCCGACAGTAGCTCCATTATCCCCCGGTGGCGATTCACGGTAGCCCACGAGAGCGGTGTTCGGCCATACCTCGTATCGGGGGCGTCCGGGTTGACATCATTACGCCTCAAAAGTAGCTTCACTATTCCCTCATAGCCATTCCTGGCAGCCCACAGGAGCGGTGTTAGGCCATCCTCTTTGTCTGGGGTGTCCGGGATGACATCAGTCCGCCCCAAGAGTAGTTCTACTATTCCCTGATGGCCATTCCTAGCAGCCCACAGGACTGGTGTTAGGCCATACTGCGTGTCTGGGGTGTTGGGGTTGACCTCTTTCCGCTCTAGCAGTAGCTTCACTATGCACTCATGGCCACTCCGAGCAGCCCACAAGAGCGGTGTTCGGCCATGCTTCGTATCTGGGGTGTCGGGGTTGACCTCTTTGCACCCTAGCAGTTCCCTCACTACTCCCTCATGGCCATTCTCGGCAGCCACCGAGAGCGGGGTTCGGCCATCTTTCGTGCCTGGGGTGTCCGGGTTGACCTCTTGCCGCCTCAACAGTAGCTTCACTATCCCGGAGTGGCCCCTCGCAGCAGCCCAGCAGAGCGGTGTCCGGCCGGATAAGCTCCAGCTATTGGGGTCTACATCTTTCCGCTCTAACAGTAGCTTCACTATCCCCTCATCGCCTCTCACGACAGCCCAACAGAGTGGCGTTCGACCGGACAAACTCCAGCTATTGGGGTTTACATCTTCCGGCTCCAACAGTAGCTTTACTATTCCTTCGTGGCCCTCTGCGGCGGCCGATAGCAGTGCCGTTCTGTCGTATTTCTTTCGGCCCTTAAGGTTGAAATTATTGCTGCCTGATCCTAGCTCCACCTGTTCCTCCTCGCCATTCGCCACGGCCAATTTGAGTAACGTTTTTTCATCGTTCCTGTTTCGGCCAGGAGGCCCGACATCTTTGCGCCCGAATAATAGCCTCATTATTGTCTCATGGCCCTCCGGCCCGACCGGTAGGGGTGTTATTTGGTCGTATTTCTTTCGCCCATTAGGGTTCACGTCTTTGCGTGCTAATAGTAGCCTCACTATTGCCTCATGGCCATTCCCGGCAGCCCAAGAAAGCGGTGTTTGGCCGGACTCACTTGTACTATTCGGGTTGACTTCTTCTCGCCCCAACAGTAGCTTCACTATTCCCTCATGGCCATTCTCGGCAGCCAGCGAGAGCGGTCTTCGATAATACGTCGGGTCTGGGGAATCGGGGCTGACGTCTTCCCGCCCCAACAGCAGCTTCACTATTCCCTGGTGGCCATTTTGGGCAGCCCACGAGAGGGGTGTTCGGCCATCCAACCAGGCCCAAGAGTCGGGATTGACATATCGCCCGCCAAGAAGTTGACCCACCACCAGCGGTGCTCCCCATACCCGACCTATGCTCCCGGGATTGACAAATTGCGGTCTAAGCAATAGCCTCACCACCCCCTCATGTCCATGTTCGGCAGCCCATGACAGTGCTGTTCGGCCCACATACTTTTGCCTCCGATCAGGCCGGATATGTTTTTGTTGCAAAAGCAACTCCACTACGTCTTCATGCCCACAGATTGCAGCCCATATGAGCGGTGTCATAAAAGTACCATCTCTTTGGTTCACATCCAATCTGTTCACCTGAATCAGGGTATCCGCGACGTCTGAGATGCCGAAGTAGGAGATACAGTGCAGCGCAGGAAACGGCTCAGGATGCTTGCTGTCCGAGTAAAGGTAAAACCCGTCAATGAGCGACTTCCAAAGGGATTTAGAAGCTATGTGACTATTCCATTCTCCAAGAAGTTCGAGAGCAAGCCTCTTTCCTTGATCTGAGAGCTCCATTCGCATGTGGTATCCCCAATATAGAGAAGAATATTCAAGGAAGGGTGTGTCTCGGGGGTCGGGGGGTGAGTGGGCTGAAATATCCTTGATCGTCTGGAAGTTGAGATACGTCAAACAAGTTTCCGCTATCGTAGAGTGGGCTCTGTCGAAGAGGTCGGGATGTGTGCCAAGATACTCTTGGAGGGAAAAATGTATCAATCTAACAATCGAGGCACCCTTGTCCACGGTGACAAGTCCTTGACAATAGTTTAGCCAGGTAGATATTGGCGGAATTTCATCGTTATCGAGATCCTCTGACCCTATCCGGATTGCTATAGCGTGAGATAGTTCATCCACCTGCAATAGCCGCCTCGAATGGGAGATCCACATCAGAACGGCCATCCCGAGTCTTGCCCTTTCTCCACCCTGAGCCTTTATCTTTCCTAGCATTGCCCCATATGCGCCCCCCAAACCTAAGCCATCCTCCATTTCTCTAAGCCTTTGTCTCCTTCGATATATTGTCGTTTCTTGTAGAATCGTCTCGATACCTATGAAGACAAGTAGGAATCTAGATACAATATATTTCAGCACACCCTTCAGGAAATTTTGCCAGTGTTCCTTCATACTTACATTTCGGAAACCGTTTTGGGAAGATTCTGTATGATTTCCTCCTCTAAATCCTCGTCCATCGCATGTTTCATCGTATCCGCTTTCAGTTTCGCTCGGAGGAATGTGATGATATCATTCTTGGTGGGTGTTATTGATCTTGTCACTGCCCTCCCAGGAAGATGCTCGTCAACCTCATCCCGAATATTCGGTCTCCCGGTCAGAAATAGTCGAGCTTCGGGGGCCTTTTGGAGAACCTGGTTGAGTTGGTCGAGGAGCTTCCTTCGATGTTCAGCCGGATACTCGTCCAGGGCGTCCATGCATATAAATGTGCGTCGTGCGGAAGTGATATCCTGTAAGAACCCCACAATCTCCTTGAGCTGTAGTCTCTGGCCACCAATAACTTTCCTTCGGTCCCGAAAAGCTCGGACTATTTTTTCCGGAACCTCGTCCAGTCCACCAACCACCTGTTTCAGCACCGAACTCAGAATTGCCTCTAGGGATCGTTCCTCCTTAACGGCGAAGTCGAAGTAGAAGCACGCAACGCCAGTGTTTCTTTCCACGGCCTGCTCACATAATGAATCTATCACCAGCGAGCTAACATCATAGTTTATTAGCAATACATTTCTTCCCTTGAGCATCTTCTCCCTTACCTAATGTAGGTCTTCCCAACCCCTGGACCTCCGGAACAAAACAAGGCTGAACAAACAGGCCCACCACTGCCGGTACCACCCAACCAATTTCGATATTCCTCAGTTTCCAAGAGCCAGTCTCCGACCTCCTCAACCCTACGCGTTCGGATGTCCTCGTGTCGTGTCTGGGGCTCAAGCGGAGATAGCCAGTCCAAAATGCCAGAATCCTCGTCAGCGATGGTGCAGTTATTCCAGAAATTGCAAGAAGAATTGGTTGTATTGAAACAGTTGATATTATTGGAATAATTGGGATCGCAAGAAGAGTTCATATTTTCATTGATGTGGGGT
>Ga0307509_10003365_pt1 | contig 24365 bp, 19 predicted proteins | sample 10_EM_MG_FD_202245 | JGI IMG/M metagenome (GOLD analysis project Ga0307509, IMG submission 202245) | Populus trichocarpa ectomycorrhiza microbial communities from riparian zone in the Pacific Northwest, United States - 10_EM | ecosystem: Host-associated > Plants > Roots > Unclassified | place... | reverse complement strand
TTAAACCACTATATCAGAATAACAATTTATCACCAGAAAATAAAAACTAGATTTTCAGATTCTCTATATTTCAAAGTACCTGTGGCTTGATTCTCAGGGTGGTATCTCATTTATTTGTTGTGATAATTAAATGTAGATTTGATTTTCCAATGGTTGCTATGGGTGAGCCGGATCCCTGTGGTGAGCCACATCGCCGTAAATTACGTTATCGCATCACGAAATATGCTGCAAATCTTTTAGTTGGGCGTTATGTGTGTTTATTGGTAGATTTGCTTATTAGGCCTGTTGTACCTGTATAACACCAGCTTAAGTTAGACTAGCGGATTCTGCTGCCGGCGCTCAAGGGTGTTGTTGAGTTGGAGTAGGAGATCTATGTTGCAGCGCGGGCAGGATTCCGAACAGTCCGACCGGTCAAGTCTTGGAGGCAGGACCAGACTGGCCCCTCCTGGTTGATGTCGATGACGGGACCCGACTAACTTGGGTGGTCCGGTCCTGTTTGAACTAGTCCCAGACCAGTCTTTATAAAAGATCGCATGAGAGACCCAGGCCAACACTCGCTAAGAATAGATGTGTAGCTATCCCCTGCAGTGTTGATAGTGCCGAATTTCCCTACATCGTGCTAAAGAGGCACTAGCAAGATTAGCGTATTTCTCTGATTGGTGGATTCAATCTCATAGCTGTGTAAAGCTATCACATGACTCGGGATGTTGGTTAGTAAATCTCAACAGGTGCATTACCTCACAGCTACGGCTAACATCGCTCTCATACCAGGTTTAGTGCTCCTGTGGATGGAAAAAGATCTGCATCATAACTTGACCTAAAATGCTTTGATATCACCCGATTGACATATCTAGAAAAGTGGGGAGCTAGTTTTTTAGTTTTGCATTTTAGCGTGATGTAGGGAAATTCGGCACTATCAACACTGCAGGGGATAGTAGGATTTTAAAGCCACTTGCCATGGTATAAATCAACAGGCCCCCAATACCGGTTGATAGAACATCCTGGAGAGGATAGCATATTGTGGAAATGCAATTACCCGATGGATAAGTCACATCGAATACCTGTAGCACTTGGTCATGTAATATCACTCACTTAATGCACTAAAAATAGTTCGGTACTTGAGAACCTTTTTCCGCCACCTCTAATCAAAGTGATGCACTGTTGCAACCGTATAATTCATGGAAACAATAAGTTTTATTTAGAAAAAGGTTTATTTGAAAGTAATATATTGTGATAAAAATAGCATATCCCATTGCCTGGCGGGCCTGGTTGGACTAGTCCTAGTTAAGTCGGTTTCAATAATCCTGACTGTCTAGTCGGTCTAATTTCCACCATTAGACTAGACTTGACTTTCGACCGGACTAGCTAGCCCGGTCCAGTCTTCCGCCGACCATTCGGAACCCTGAGCGCGGGATAGGGTGATACTTAAATAACTGTGGGACCCCTTGCTACCGATGCAGTATGCAAAATAAGCGCATCCCAACGTGGGCAGCATGTTAGGGAGGTTAATCGGAGGGTCCATCAGGTTCCGCAGGAAATCTCGCTTTTTTTCAGCCGCCCAGGAATTTCAATAGCCTGATCATTCATGATCTACGATATCATTAGCAGAAAAAACAAAACTGAAAATGTCGCAACTATCCAGCCATTATATCGGCTCTTTGAATACCAATAACATCATCAATCCTAATGCCGCCGCCGGTGAGAAACCTGGTATCCTGGCGTGGCTATCACCACCAGATCCTAAGCTACGTCAGGCCATTCGGAACCGTGGAGTCGAAAATGTAGGTGGCTGGCTTTTACAAACTGAGGAGTTTAGGAGCTGGTACGCCGGTAGTGAGGGAGGTGAATCCCATAGCGCAGTTTTGTTTTGCTATGGGGGCCCGGGTGTTGGGAAATTTTTTATCTGGTAAGAAGAATGAACCCTAATGGGTAGAAAAATGGCGGGCCGAGAAGCTCTCTAGTCATAAAAAACCTGTGCGACCAGGGTGGAGGAGGCAACGCCACCTTCGCATATTTTTATTTGGACTTCGCCGCCGGAAAAGAGCAGTCCCCCGTGAGGATATTGGGTAGCCTGCTGAAACAATTGGTTTTGGACCGGAGGAGATACCAAGGGCATGCAGAGACCGAAAGATTGCTAGTGAGGGGCAGGCACCGCAAATTCCCACTATTTCAAAAATGCTACACAATCCCTGTTCCAAAAAGCCCGCGTTCATATGCATCAATGGTTTGGACGAATGCGCGGCAGAACACTGTGGTGGGCCGCCGGACCGGGTAAATGAACCCGCTGAATAGCCCCTGGCACCCGAACATCCAGGCGGGAAAACGGCGCATCCTGCCTGAGATCAAAAAGCGTCTTGTAGGGAGGGTGATGAGTGCATCCATAAGTTCCAAGAGGGGTGATATTATTAGATATTATTTTCATAGGTTAGCCGCGGACACAACTCTGGATGCGATGGACGGCACTCTGGAGGCAGACATGCTGGAGAAAATTCCTAGCGATATTTCGGAAATGTGCATCACTTTCTACTGCCTGTCTAGTGAAAATCGCTTACTGCCTGTTGGGCAAAAATCAAGGGGGGTTATAGTTCTGTTTTATGGATATTTTTTACCTGTAGAAACGGTTGTTTCGGAATTTTAGAACGGAAGGGAAACGGTCATTTATATGGGGTAACAGATGTTCAAAATGTGAACGCCAGGGGCACAATCTATTCTATGTGGATAATACTGCGCAAGTGTGAGGGGGATTGCGAGGCACGCTTGGTGAGGAGTAGAGAGCAGATTTGGTAGGAGTTCTGGTTCTTAATTATTCCAAAACAGGTGGGCGGTAGCAAGCATATTTATACAAAAGTGTGCGCCCATATGTATGAAAGAAATATAGGGAAAACTATGTAAGAAACATAAGTGCGAACATGTTTGACCCTGAAATCCTGCCAAGTAATCCTAAACAATGTGCGTGAAACTATGAGGGTGTGATGTGAATATTAGAAATATCATGACCAATAATAGTGCATAAGAGATGCATAAAATCCTTAACACCGGATAGAGAAGCACATGTTAAATCCCCAAATATTATCCTAAAACAATCAATAAAACACCATAATATATATCTTAGCTGTAGTAATGTAAGCGGTGTACAGGTGGAGCCGAAACACAAACTAAGTAAAAGAATACACGGTAGTGTTATGAAATGCACATAGGAAATATAACGGAATTTCAACAACAGAATGGAACCGTTGTATCCAAACAGGCTCTTAGGCATAGATTAGGACCAGATAGTTAGCAGGAGTTTAGTGTAGGGGTGAAGAGGGAATGCTGGCATATAGTCAAAGAGCTTGTGACGTTGGCAGGAGGCGCTCCAGAGACTGGGATGGGCACCCCGTTGGCGAGGGCCCCGTTGGAGTAATCGAGATGGAGAGACTATTTTCCGGGCTCACTTCGGCTATGATAGACTGTTAGCTGTCTCAGGCCTACCGGTATTTGGTTCGGCAAAGGAGGCGCTAGGGTAAGAGAAGTGGAACGGTCGCCGAGTAGGGACAAAGGGGATTTTAGCTGGTTAGACAAGAGGGACATTAGGGTAACAAGAGTGGAATAGTGCGCCAGTCTATGAAAGAGGTAAGGGAAATTGTCCATTTACGTCATTTGGGCTAAAATTGCCCAGTTAATCATGTGTGAAATTTTAAAATCACACTATTCTCAATTAGTCTCCTAACAAAACATTTTGATCCTCTCTTTTTCCCTTCTACCAGTGTCAAAACTACATCCTTTTTTTCCAATTCTACTTCAATAAATAGCCTAGGTATTTGGCTTTATATTCCACTTCAGATATCCATCACAGGACCATCAATAGTTTTTTGAGAAGCATTTAAAGACAAGACAGCTTCTAGGCAGGAAAATACCCTCCTAGGTGTGGCCGAAATGTTTTCGGGTATTCTCACTAAACTCTTTGCAGAGTTTTCTTGGCCTAGCGAACAATGCGCCGAACCAGCTAAATCCCCCTATTGGGTTTTTGGGTTTGAATGTTTGTGTTTTTTTGGTGGCGCTATCTCACAGATCCTGGACCGAATGCAACGGAGCCTTAGCTGGATGCAGCAGGAGATCGCAGCAATTAACACAGAGTACGGTAGTGTGCGCTTACTCCAAATTTATAGACCATGCAAGTAATACTACCGGTATAGTTGCGCGTATTCCGCAACCTTCGTCTACGGTAGGCGGGTTGTAGAATTACCGGTGATATTTTATAAGCGCTAGGAAGGATGTTTTGGTATTGCTAATTTAAGTTAGGTTAACTTAGTAATAATGGCTATTTTGAATGAAGGTATTCCCCTTCTGCCTATTATAGCTGACGGCAGTGGATCCTACCTCCTTCTTTGTTCACTTTTTCCTCAAGAGATCTGTTCTCGCCATGTTTGGTTTCAACCTTGATTCTCCACCAAAAGATAAAGTGTATAACACACCAGATGATAGGATCATGCTCTCAATGGGCAGCACGATATCTCCGACAAAATTCGTGACCCTCCCCACATTTTTCATCAACAATGGACATTTTCACCGCATAAAGTCACAGCCTGTGTTCATGAAAAAAAATGTTAGATTCCTCAAAGTCTCTAGACCCATCAAGATATTGTCATTTATGTGTGACAGGCTGTTGGTTGATACCAATGGTGCAATATCAGGAATAATGGTGGTCGGGGGGGGGGGTACTTTTCATTCTGTATTTCCCATACCAAAGATACATTGCAACCGCATCCAATGACAATCCTAAGCTCCGAGAGAATGGAAGAATTCTGATAATTTTTACTTAGAAAGTTTCAACAATTATCTACACTATAAGTTGGTTTCATTAAATCGATACAGTTTTGGGATGAGTTATGGGTGTCCAAAATCAGCCATTTTTGGAGTGAAAAGGTGGGGGTGCCACGGATTGTGTCCCCAAGATCGTACTCTGGTACAACGCTACCAGAGGATCTTTCCCGTTTTAAGCTCGTACATCGGGGGGAAGGCTGCGATTCTTGAAGTTAATACGCATGATTCTAGGGCGATTCATTCATAAGGATCAGTGCGTTTACATATATCAGGCCAGTCAAGATCGCAGCAAGAGGTCTTGTGTAGTATTTCTCCTAAGTTCAAGGATTGTGTTGAGCCGCAGGAAGTTAAAGTGCTTAAGTAAGTGTGTGGCTTTGTGCTACAATACAAATGAGATAGGCAAAAGAGGAGTATTGAGCCGCGCGGTATCCCCCGAGTCCCACCAAAAACCCCGCTTTTTTTATGCCACCAGGAATTCCCAGTCAACTGACCCCATCCATCATAAACTCGTACAGTACAATATCCTAAGAAGAAAAGAACAAAAAATGTCCCAATCATTCAATAATAATTACCGCTCCAATAATTACAACTCCTTCAACACGACCTGCATCAACACTACCGTTGCCCATGATAGATCCGATATCCTGGCCTGGCTATCCCCACTAGATCCTAAGCTACGCCACCAGGGCCTCCGGGAGCGCAGAGTCGAAAGTATAGGGGAATGGGTTTTACAAACCGAGGAGTTTAAGAGCTGGTATGCCGGTGCCGGTAGTGGGAGGGCTGAATCCGATAAGCCAGTTTTGTTTTGCTATGGAGGTCCGGGTGTTGGGAAAACCTACATTAGGTGACATGAATGAATCTCGAGTAGTGAAGGAAAAAGGGCAAGTGCTAACAAAGAGTGGGGGTAGCTCTGTGGTAGTGGACAATTTGTGCAGTCAGGTTAGAGGCCAAAACACCACTGTTGCATGTTTTTATTTCGACTTCGCCTCACAAGACGAGCAGTCGCCGACGAGGTTTCTGGGCTCTCTGTTAAAACAGATGGTATTTGGACTCGATGAGATCCCGGAGGAGATGTCGGAAGCATATGAAGACCGAAAAAATGCCGTCGGTGGGCAGGGATTGCAAATTTCGGATATTTTGAGCATGCTGCAGACTACCTCCGCCCGAAAGCCCGCGTTCATATGCATTGACGCTCTCGATGAATGTGCAACAGAACACATAGTCAAGGTTCTCGATTCATTGGGCCAACTCCTCCATCGGTCTCCGGGTACTCGAATATTTGTGACCGGAAGGCCCCACATTTTACCCGAAATCAGATCGCGGCTTGGTGAAAGAGTGACAAGTATATCCATAAGTCCCAAGAGGGATGATATCATCACATATATCAAAAGCAGGCTGGCCACGGACACAACCTCAGATGCGATGGATAGTTCTCTGGAGGCGGACATCCTAGAGAAAATTCCTAGCGATATTTCGGAAATGTGTGTGAGGGAAACAACACCCCAAGACTCATCTCGAGTTTGCTAACAGATATATATCTAGATTCCTGCTGGTCTCACTGAATGTCGATGCGATCCTACGAGAAGCCACAGCCCGTCGCAGACGACAAAAGCTAAACGCAATTACAGGTGGCTTGGGGTTGGAGGGTGCTTATGGTGAAACGCTGTCTCGGATAAAGAGACAGGGCGGGGGCAGAGCAAGGCTTGGGATGGCCGCCTTGATGTGGATCTCGCATTCGGAGCGGCCCTTGAAGACCGACGAATTGTGCCACGCCCTGGCGGTCGAAATCGGGTCACTGAATCTCCATCCCGACGATGTTCCATCAATAGGAACATTGCTTACCTGTTGTCAAGGACTTATCACTGTAGACAAGGAGGCTTCCACGGTCCGGTTGATCCATTTTACCCTTAAAGAGTACCTTCTGGCTCATCCCGATAATTTTGGAAAAGTTCACTCTACGGTGGCTGAGACCTGCTTAAGTTATCTGAATTCGCAACAGGTCAGAGCACTTTCGGCTGGGAACTTCCCCGACCTTCAAGGCCAACCTTTTCTAGAATATTCTTCCCTTTACTGGGGAGTGCACGCAAGGAGGGATCTTTCAGATTGCGCGAGGCAGCTTGCATTGAAGCTGTTTGACGATTACAATCACCACATATCGACCAAAGTCCTCTTGGAATCCCAGCAAGACACTTCCTATGATATCGATTTTAATAAACCATTCCTCTTTAGTGGCCTACATTGTGCATCTTACTTCGGGATTGTTGAGATTGTGGCTAGTTTGATAGAAGTGGAGGGTTGTGATATCAACCAGAGGGACTGTGTGGACGATACACCACTTACGTGGGCGGCTGTCAATGGACACGAGCGGGTGGTTGAAATGCTGCTCGGACAAGGTGATATTAGCTCCGACAAACCGGGGGAGGACGGCCAAACACCTCTCTGGGTTGCTGCTTGGAAAGGGCACGAGGGGGTGGTGAAAATGCTTCTCGGACGGGACGAGGTCAACCCTCAAATGCCAGATAAGAAAGGCCGAACACCACTCTGGTGTGCTGCCATCGCTGGGCATGAGGGAGTGGTGAAAATACTCCTCCAACGGGACGAGGTCAACCCCGATAAGTCAGATAACGACGGCCGAACACCACTGTGGTGTGCTGCTTGGAATGGGAATGAGGGAGCGGTGGAAATACTTCTCCAACGGGACGAGGTCAACCCCGATAAGCCAGATAACGAAGGCCAAACACCACTCCGGTGTGCTGCTTCGAATGGGCATGTGGGAGTGGTGAAGATACTTCTCCAACGGGACGATGTCAAATCCGATAAGCCAGATAACGACGGCCAAACACCGTTGTGGTATGCTGCTCTCAATGGACACGACAGAGTGGTGAAAACACTTCTCCAACGGGACGAGGTCAAACCCGATAAGCCAGATAACTACGGGCGAACACCGCTCTGGTGTGCTGCTTGGAATGGGAACGAGGGAGCGGTGGAAATACTTCTCCAACGGGACGAGGTCAACCCCGATAAGCCAGATAACGAAGGCCAAACACCACTGCGGTGTGCTGCTGAGTATGGGCACGAGGGAGTGGTGAAAATACTTATCCAACGGGACGAAGTCAACCCCGATAAGCTAGATAACGAAGGCCGAACACCGCTCTTGAATGCTGCTTTGAATGGGCACGAGGGGGTAGTGAAAATACTCCTCCAACGGGACGAGGTCAAACCCGATCATTCAGATAACAACGGCCGAACACCGCTCTTGAATGCTGCTTTGAATGGGCACGGGGGGGTAGTGAAAATACTTCTCCAACGGGACGAAGTCAAACCCGATAAGCCAGATAACGATGGGCGAACACCGCTCTTAAAAGCTGCTTTGAATGGGCACGAGGGAGTGGTGAAAATACTTCTCCAACGGGACAAGGTCAAACCCGATAAGCCAGATAACGATGGGCGAACACCGCTCTGGAACGCTGCTTGGAGCGGGCGCGAGGGAGTGGTGAAAATACTCCTCCAACGGGACGAGGTCAAATCCGATAAGCCAGATAATTACGGGCAAACGCCACTCTGGTGTGCGGCTTGGAAAGGGCACGAGGGAGTAGTGAAAATACTTCTCGAACAGGAAGAAGTCAAACCCGATAAGTCAGATAACTGGGGGAAAACACCGCTCGGGTGTGCTGCTTATAATGGGCACGTGGGAGTGGTGAAAATACTTCTCCAACGGGGCGAGGTCAAACCTGATAAGCCAGATAACGACGGCCGAACACCTCTCCGGTGGGCTGCTGGGGTTGGGAACGAGGGAGTGGTGAAAATGCTTCTCGACCGGGACGAGGTCAGACCCGATAAACCAGATAACGACGGCCAAACACCGCTCTGGTGTGCGGCTTGGAATGGGCACGAGGGAGTGGTCAAAATACTTCTCCAACGGAACGAGGTCAACCCAGATGAGCCAGATAACACCGGGCAAACACCAATCTCTTGTGCCGCTTCCAATGGGCATACCGAGGTGGTCAAAATCCTACTCGAAAGGGACGATGTTCACCCTAATATACCCGACAACGACGGCCGTACACCGCTCCGGCATGCCGCCCGCAATGGGCACGAGGGAGTGGTGAAAATTCTTCTCGAACGCGGTGTGGTCCGCCCCAACAACCCACCAAACGACCACCGAGCACCACTTTGGGCTGCCGCTTGGGAAGGGCACCTAGGAGTGGTTAAAATGCTACTCGAACGGGATAATGCCAACCCACCTAAGCCCCATTAGGGTGGCCGAATGCCACTCTGATATGCTGCCGGCACTCGAGAGCGGTGAGAATACTTCCTGGAACGGACCGCTTCGACCCCAGCAAAACCAGACGAGAACAGACAAACACCAATCCCCCTGGCTACTCCGCAAGGCCACACACCCGTGGTGGTGCCCATTTCTTCTGCCCGGGGTTCCCCAGTGTGGCTCACAATTTTCATCTTATTTCCTTCTATCATTTTCCCGTTAGATATTCACTCGGTTTATTTTTTCATTTTTTCATTTTTTCATTTTCCATTTCCAATTTTATCCTTCCCCTTCCTCCACAGTCTCTGGCCTCAGTGTTGTTCAGGTAATATACTGTGTCGTTCGGATAATATATGTTTGACAGATGTGCTAAGCTTTGTTCCAGGAGTGCGGAGGATGGTTCAGAAGACATGAAAATGGTACGAATACGCCAGATTATTCAACAATAGATTATATCGATATTTTTTCCTTTTGGTATCACTGGAGTCTCGAAGGAATAAAAGCATATGGGGGAATACCAAGATGGGTATGGTGATCCACGGGAGGATTAGGCTGTGTTATTTGTCCTTTAAATACACACCTACCTTTACCATTTATCAATTCCTAGTGGGAGCGAACGAGCAGAACGCATCAAGCGCAAGTGTTGGAAGTTACATTTCATATCCTTCCTACAAAGTGCCTAAGTTTCACGTGAATTCTCCTACCCTACCCTCTACCGGTGTGCTATCCTCATTTCCAACATTGAGATAGTGTGAGGTAACGAGGGATTCCTAACCCATGTCGGAGCGCCTCTGGTATTAGTAGAAAATGCTCTAGGGTTTTGGGTGGGCGTTCTGTGAAGGACATATATTGCCTCTCTATCCGGGAGAACTTCACCAACGGTGCTGTACCAAACGACTCTGCTGGTATTGAGGGGTCGGTTACTGTAAATGTCGCAACCTGCAATGTCACCTCACATTCTAACAGCACCGGTCCGCACTTCGGGGTTTTGATACCGGTATATATCAAAGGCCACGATCACTATCCGTGAAGAACCTGTTATGGTCCAAGGTTCCCAGGGGGGGGTCTTTTTCTGGCATCTGCCGGTCTCGCATCACGAAATATGCTGCAATTCGTTTAATTGGGCGTTATGTGTGTTTATTGGTAGACTCGCTTATCAGGGCTGTTGTACCTGTATAACACCAGCTTAAGTTAGACTAGCGGATTCTGCTGCCGGTGCTCTAGGGTGTTGTATTATAGATCTGTGTTGCAGCGCGGGATAAGGTGATACTTAAATAAATGTAAGACCCCTTGCTACAGATGCAGTATGCAAAAGCAGTGCACCCCAACGTAGGCAGCATGTTAGGGAGGCTAATCGGAGGGTCCATCAGGTTCCACAGGAAATCTCGCTTTTTTTCAGCCGTCCAGGAATTTCAATCGCCCACCAACTCGATCATTCATGATCCACGATATCATTAGCAGCAAAAAAAACTGAAAATGTCGCAACTATCCAGCCATTCATTATATCGGCTCTTTGAATACCAATAACATTATCAATCCTAATGCCGCCGATGAGAAACCTGGTATCCTGGCGTGGCTATCGCCACCAGATCCTAAGCTACGTCAGGCCATTCGGGACCGTGGAGTCGAAAATGTAGGTGGATGGCTTTTACAAACTGAGGAGTTTAGGAGCTGGTACGCCGGTAGCGAGGGAGGTGAATCCGATAATGCAGTTTTGTTTTGCTATGGGGGCCCAGGTGTTGGGAACAATTTATTTGGTAAGAAGAATGAAGCCTAATGGGTATGGTGGGGGTCGCCTAGAATGTGTGATAGAAAAATGGCATGTTCCCTCGGCCATGCCAGCTCCCCGGCGATAGACAACTTGTGCGACCGGGGTGGAGGAGACAATTCCACCGTCACATGTTTTTATTTTGACTCCGCCGCCAGAAAGGAGCAATCCTCTGGGAGCATGTTGGGTAGCTTACCAGAACAATTGGTTTTCGGACTAGAGGAGATCCTAGAAGAGCCATCGCATGAATGCAAGGACCGAAAGAATGCTGTTGGGGTAGGGGCGGCAAATTTCCACTATTTCAATGATTCTATGAAATACCTGTTCTAAAAAGCGCGCGTTCATATGTATAGATAGTCTAGGCAGAGCGCGGCAGAACACCGGGGCGAGCTGCTCGATTCAGTAAATGAACTGCTCCAACACTCTCCCAGCACTCGAATATTGTGACTGGAAGACCGCACATTCTACCCGAGCTCAAAAAGCGTCTTGTGGGGGGGCGTGATGAGTGTACCACTAAGTTTCAAGAGGGGTGATATTATTGTTTATCTTCGTCGTAGGTGTAGGTTAGCCGCGGACACAACTCGCGATGCGATTGACAGTACTCTGGAGGTAGATATTATGAAGAAAATTCCAAGCGATATTTCGGAAATGTACAGTACTTGCTTTAACCGCTTGTATGGTGCAGATCGCTCATCGCCTGCTGGGCAAAAATGGAGGGGGGGGGGGCAACCGTTCCGTTTCTTGATTAACTTACCTGTAGAAGCGGTTGTTTCGGTATTACTGGAACGGAAGGGAAACTGTTATTTGTATGGGGTAACGGAACGAAACCGCTGTATCCAAACAGGCTCTTAGACATAGATTAGGGTTACATACTGTAGTAGGCGGGAGATTAGTGTGGAGCGAAGAGGGAATGCGAACCTGTGGTCAGAGCTGGTGACATTGGGGGGAGGTGATCCAGAGATTGGGATGGGGGCTCCGTCCGCTGGGGGGGTATGTTGAACCGATCGAGATGGAGAAATTATTTTCCGGGCTTAAACTTCCGCTATCCGATTTGCTGTCTCAGGCTTATCAGTGGCGCCATCCCAGCAATCCCTGACCGAATGACATGTATGCTTGGTTGGATGCAGCTGGAGATCGCGGGAGCATCAAAGCAATCAAAGCGGCTCCCGGGATCTGTTGAAGGCAACGGGCGCAATCTGTCTGTGTGCATCCGAAATAGAGCCTCAAACCCGGCACCGCACCTAACACTCATATAGCCCGTTGAGACTCGAAATATTTTTTTACACCACTTTGACTCATGGCAAACTTACCCAAGGCTACCGTGCTGTATCATATTGTATCATATTGTATCATATTGTATCATATTGTATCATATTGTATCATATGGCACCCCATGTGAGCCCCACGCCCAGGCCACAAACTCAGGCGAGGGAGGGTGTCAGGGGATAATGAAAGGAGCGAGGAAAGAGTGGTGATAACCAAGTGCTTGGAGGTAGACCAGAGTTGCGCTTTTCTTGCTGTATGGTGTTGGTCGTGGGTTTGTATATTTTAAGGCATAGTACGCCAATGGTGTTGTTCATCCACGGGGGGTAATTTCTTTCGAAGTTTACCTCAGGGTTACTCGGCTGTCTTTTTTCATTAGTTTGGTGGTGGATATTGGACCGTAACTATCAGAGGTTCTGACAGAAGGCTATTCATTTAACCCTCGGAGGTGACTTGCTTCCGACAAACACACTCCTCACTCGATTAAGACATCGGGTAAATTGTTCGTATATGGTTTCTTGTTCCTCTCAAATATGGTTTCTTTCTCCTCTCAAATGTTTCTTTCAGCTCTTTATGTTTTCATACTCGCTCGTTACTGGTTGACTCGGAAGCCTATTGTGCGTTCTTTCATTGTTCCTTCCGTTCCTCCCAGGATACTTCTTTGAGAGTCTTTGTTGTTCCTTGTTGAGGGGATGCGGTGGTAATGGCTGCACTCAGCTGCTGTCCTATATAGCTGAGCCATGTCTTTCTTATTATTTGATAAACAAGCGCTGTTACAATAAGAGATCCTGACTACGATCTATTATATTATTACTTCTTCGTCCAAGTTCCGATTGCATATTGCACCAGTCCGAGTTCCGATCACATATTGCAACATAAATTATGGCAAATGTACTAGTGCATTACTCTAGCCACCTACCGTACCCCATGGCTGCCTAAATATATATCTAAGGGCATGGTATCTTCGCCGGGCCTGGCACAGCACAAGGTCACAGGAAGATCCCCCCGGCTCTGCACACACTCAGAACTATTCCGTGATCTTTGCGTTTGCCGACTAATTTATTCACAAGGCGTTAACTTTATGTATTGTCTCATATCAAAAATAACTGACTGAACACCCCCGGGTAACCATTAGAATTAGATAAGCGAGTTGCAAGAAGGACTAGCTGTTATAGGCGGTAAAAGTTTTTCCAGTTGCTACCTTGGGGCGTTCAGTTTTGTTTGATATTTGACAATATCGTAAAAGTTTGAATAGTTGGACGGTGTGCTATGTCGTTGGACTTTCCTCTCCGAGTAAGGTCAAGAAATTTTTGTTTTTTTCTGTCTCGGAGGGGGAAAGGGGCCGTGTTTTTGCTGTGTTTTTTGCCCCCTTTCCGGAGAAGGGAATTCTGGACTTCATAGCACACAGTCCAATTATTCAAGAGGATACATATGTCAAGCTAGCCAATTCGGTTACAGGGGCCGTCATCGTAGAACAAGATTTATCTTCCGCATGCCGGGGGCGTCAAAAGCGGGGGACTTGCGGCGCAAATTTGGGGAGGTTGAGAGGAGTGGTCCTGGGGTGGTATGTCAATCGGGCGTCACAAAAAACCTCTTTTTCTTCATCCCCCGCAGGAATTCCCGTAGTTCGCAGACTTCATCGTCCATCCTCTGTGATTTCCTAATCAGCAAACAAAAAATGGCGCAATCATCCAGTAACAATTATCATGATAATTATTTCAACACGATCTACATCAACCTTACCATTGCCGATTAGCAACCCAAGATCCTGGGTTAGCTACCCCCACTAGATCTTAAGTTGCTTTATTAGATACCCTATCGTGCGAGCGATGATTGAGGACCAAGGACCCGTTAACCTAGCAAAACTTGAAGGTTGCATCTCAACCGGCATCATTTCTAATAGGCGTAGGACGGTGCAAAAATGTTTACCTAATTTTCTACAGTCTTAAATTCTTGTATCATAGCTAGCAGTCAAAACGTGATGTTGCCTTGAGGTGAGTTTGGAAATTCCACTAGACTTAGACGTTCCGCTATAGTACTGAAAAACAAGAAGCCGAGCAACAATTTATCTACTCTCTGAAGCGGAGGAAGTTACAAATCACCAACTATCGCAGATATCAACCCCCCCTAGTAACAAAATTACACAATTCACAATCAATTCAACCTGCTCCAGCCAATTCACAAACCCTTCACGCAATTCAAACCCAGAGAGAGGAAAAAAACTAAAGCGCAAAAGCAAGCCCAAACTTTTCCGGCGGTCCAACTATCTATCCCCAGGTGATCTTCTTGTCCGCTTCTCCAAAATTTCTCCCCGTCTGTTGGCGGTCCTAACTATTCTTCAGTTGTGCCGTGGTAGCGTGGTGGAAAGAAAATACGAAAGAAGAGAATAGTCGTTGCCTTACATAGAGTCGCTCCCCCTTGTCCGCAAAAACTAAGCAACAGCCGTCCCTGTAGTAAACGTGATGCCTCCCCGCCCACCATTCAACCCAATCCTAGCGTACTTCCCTTCCCGAGCAAAGTTATAAGTTATTATGAACCGTTATCTACCTCTAAGGGCCCGTTTACCTATAGACGGCCGTCTAGCAACCGGAGACGGTGCCGACCGTTAAGGAAGGCTAGACGGTGGGAGGTGTGTAGGGTGAATGGATGGGTGTGTGTTTACCTAAATATACCGTCTAGAATAGTTTAGTGATTAACCGACAGAGGTGTGCAACCATGTAGCTTCAACTCTCAATAGTGCTCAGCAACCAAGATATTGGACTGACCAGGAACGCCTGCTCACAAATGGAAGATAAGAATTTCGTCTCGGAACTCACACTGGATTATGAGAGAATGGATTGCTAATTGAGCAAAAAAATTAGAGCTGATCGGTTGCTATTCTTATGATTGGGTGCATAATGTAAGGGTGGTGTTGATAGACGGTGGTTGCAAAAGGACCTGTTGAGCTCCGTCAGGTTTTGACCGTCTAGCAGCTAGAATATAGGACGGTGGAAAATTAGGTAAACAGTTTTGCCACGTCTAATGGAACAGGATGTCGGTTGAGACGCCACGGTCTAGTTTCCCCACCAAATTCCCCACCAAAATGTCAGAACTAGACGGTTAGGTAAACGGGCCCTAAGTTATCTGCAGACTAGCTAAGAGGTGCAAACTAAGAAGAGTCAAATTTTATCCGCAACAGTACAAGTACCATAAGTGCCAGTAGACACCATCTGCAATACTTGCGAGCACACCTCGAATCGTTAAGCCCTGCTCGCCGGCCTGTGCTGTCTCCACCAACTAGACGGCCGCCCACTGTAATATACCAAGGACTAATGAGACCTCGATCCCAGGATTTTTTCAAGCGAATAAACTTGACAGCGCCCGGATTAGGAAGGCGAGGAATCCGCACGTCTCGTCGGTTCATCGGATACTCGCCGAAAAAAAGTCTCCCCTGGGCCTTACTTACCGGTAGTCGCTGGGAAGGTAGTTCAGAACTGCACTTCGCTCATCGATGCCATACCGTAGAAACTGGAATAATTGGACCTCACGCTAAGACGTTCGAAATTCCCTCTCTTGGATAGGGGGGCGAGCGCACAGCGAAAAGTGACCTCCTGAGACCGAGCTTAAGACAGAAAAAAAAGAAAAAATAGTCAGACCATACCAACAAAGGCAACTCCAACGTCCTAAAGTCAGGTCCAATTATTCCAGTTCTTACGGTATATGTCTGGGTTGGCGGTGCTCGCTTTTCTAGGTATTGAGCATGGACAAATTAATCGATCACCCCGAGTGAGAGTGGCAACCCATCGCTTCCGGCCCCCACAAAAATCGTTACCACTCAACAGGCACCTCATAATACCTTCTCTTTTTTTATTATGGCTGATGGATGGTAAGTTATGCTAAGTGCTGATTACTGCCATATATTTAAATTATTTTTACTTATTTCCCTTGGCGGGGCTAGGGCAGCTGTATCGGGGTGGTTGACAACCTCACAGCGAAAATTATGGGTGTTCGTTGATCGGTTAATTTTTTCCACGCACAATAGTAATAAAATTTGTTGAAGCTCCTGCAACGGATAGCGCCCGAGTAGCACTTCCGAGTGGGTAAAGGTTAGCCACAGGGCTGTTTTTTTCTTTTTTTCTTTTTTCTTCCGGTTATTCGATAGGATGCTCCGAGGTGGCATCGAATTTAGCAGAATGTGTTTCCTTGATTGAGTTTTTCGTTAGTGTTTGTTCATCCCCCCACCCGCTCCATAGGTGTAGCACATAGCGGAATTATTTAAGAAGTCGGAAAATTTTCCAAACGACCAATTTAGTGACAAGTTCAGAACAAGGCTATTAGAAGATGGGGTGATAGCCAATGAGAGTTCAGAGCCTTCTATCCTCATAGCATTTGATACGTCGATAAGCAAACACAAAGCCCTTGCCCCTCTGAGAATTGTGAGTAACTAGTGGTGAGGTGGTGTACGGTAAGCGAGGTCGTAGCTTCAAGTTCCCTTGCTCCAGTATATTCGAGTACAGAGCCAAGCACAATGCAATCTGTTGGAAGAGAAATGGGCCGGGATTTGGGGTAGAACTGTTACCGATAGGGGCAGTAGATGGAAGGAGATAATCCCCTTCATCGCAGCGATTACAATTCATGGGAACAACTATGTAATAAGGCCCGGCTCTCGTTTCTTCTCATCCCTTCGTTCGTGCCCGAATTTCAGAACCTTTTAGCGTTGCACTAATAGGATAGAAAGGACAGGAAGGGTAACGATAGACAACCCATCAAGATAAATTAAAATTAGGCGAAGTACTCGTACTTGTACCATAGTTGGGAGCAAATCTACGCAGCCAGCCAGGTTTCCATCATGACCATGCTAACCAGTACTCGTTTGGCACTATTCTGAGCACTACACCGCTTCTGAAGCATGAAGTTGTTCCTATCACGATTACAAGCTATCTCAGCGGTGAAGGGGATACCGGTGTGGGGGTATTATTTCGCCTTCCCCTAGTTGGATGGTGTGTTCGACCGAGCCGTATCCACCTGTGTGAGTGTGGTCGTGACCTTCCGCTAAACAGGACAAAAGGTTTGTAAAGAGTTGACTTGGTAACCAATTGCCTAATCAAACGAACAGGGGTAGGACAGACGAAGAAGATCTTGGATAAATTAAAAGGGCAAGTGAGCATCGTCTATTGGGTGTTGACACCCCCGGTCGCTTCTCTCTAAACTATGATACACAAAGATGGATTATATGCAAAGAATGCGTGCACGCCAAGGCTAGCTAACAGGGTGTTCTGTTGGGTGGAAAAGTGTCCTCCGAACCGCTAGGGTGCCTCATCAATCCGGCCCTCAGCACACAGGGCCCTTCTCTCCCATAGCCTTCGCCCCCGAAGGCAAATAGAAACGTCACTATCTATCTAGCTATCTGATCTTTAACTTCTCACTACACCTTGCTGCCATCCTTCCGCATTCCTGGCCTTGTCTATCGAGTGACTAAACATGATTGCCCACATCATCCTTCTCTGGTTTCCCGATCCACTGCAAATATGACTTGCCTCCGATATCAATCTGCCCTATTCCATGCCCTTCTTCCAGCCTCTCAGTTCTCTGCTCGTACTCTAGTATATCGACCGTCTTCGCATCTTCTGCTGTCCCCGTACCCCTTTGTAGATAGACCTTAAGATCATTAAGATGTACCCGATTGCGTAAGGCTCCCTTTTTAACCCGCACAAGTTCCCTTGTATTGACATCGAGTAATCTCCCACTTTTGCCGTGCCAGGAGAGGTCCGCTAGGATATAGGGGCCTTCCCACCTCGCTTCAAGCTTGTTGCCTCTACGCTGGTCCAGAAGAAACCGTCTCAACAGGACTAAATCCCCTTTCTTCAGGGGTGTAAATCGCGCTGGCCTCTGGTTGCCTTCTCGCTTCTCGGCCTGGCTTGCCATCCTTGTTGCTGCTTCCGCTCGAATATGGTCGAGTCGTAAAAGTCTTTCCAACTGCCTCTCTGCTAGCTCTTCCGGTTTGGCCCATGTGTCCTCTCCCAGACGAACACTCGTAGACAGGACAGCCACGGCACGCTCGGTTTCCGGTGTAATCTGCCAACCCGTTCTACTTGGATTGTAACCTAGGAGCAATTCAGCTGGACCGAATCCGTGAACAGCGAGAACTCGGGTGTTGATGGCGTGGACAACCGAATCCAGAACCAGGTCCCAATCTCCCTGAGGTAGGTTTCGTCCCATCACAGTGACCTTCAATCTGTGAACAAGAAGCTTGACGTACCGCTCAGCCAAACCAACCGACTGTGGGTGTGCCTTTGGTGCAGGTATGTGTACAACGGAGAGCATTCTGAGCAATTTAGCAAATTCCCCAGAAACGAAGTGTGCACCATTGTCAGTGTAAACTGCGCGTGGCCAACCAAACATCTTCACTATTTCCGTCAGGAGTGAAACAGCTGATTTGCCCTGGGTGTCAGGAACAGCCTTTGCAAACAGAAAACGGGAAAAGTAGTCGACCCCAATTATTATGTATCTGTTGCCACGTGGAGTTTCGGGGAACCTTCCTACGAAGTCGAAGCCCATCATGTCAAGCGGTTGGAGGTGGACAATGGCCATTTGACTGACTGATGGTTTCAATGGGCCTATCATCTGACAGCTTTGACAGGTAACGCAGTATAGGTTGACATCTCTCGCTCGCCCTGGCCAATAGTAACGTCCCATGAGTGTCCGCAACAGCACCCCCGCCGCAAAGTGCCCATGGCAGTCGTGCCACTTATAAAGAATCGCTTCAACCTCCCCTGCTCGGACACAAATGGCTTCCTTCCCATTCCTTTCTACAAATAGCAATCGGTTCGGGAGTTCTGTAGTGTAATGGCTAGTACTCGGAACAGTGGTTTCCGTAATCGTCTCTTTGCTTGGTGGTCTATGATGGAGGAGTCGGTAGGGCTTAGACTTATGTCGAATAACGCATCGCCGATGGGCGGATAGCGGTTCTCCATCCCTATCACGGTAACTATCCAAGTGCCCAAATAGCTTGTAGTATACCACCTCTCCATACCACTCGTCCTCAAGCCATTCTTTCCACTCGTCTGCCAGCTGCTCAGTTTCTACCGCCAATACTGCCAAAGTAGCCCCTTCCTCTACCTTTTCACTAGCTCCACTAACCCATCCCATTCTACTCATTCCATCTGCTAGGGCATTTTCTTTCCCTGGAATATGGATATACTCTAAATCGTACTCGGCAAGACGTACCTGCCACCGGACAATCCGCCCGTGAGCATCGTCCTTTCGTAGCAATCCCAATAACGCTTAATGGTCGGTGTAGACCTTCGTCGGAAATGGTGACCCCATAACCAACCAACGTACCTCCTGAAGACATCGGAGTATTGCTAGCCCTTCTCGCTCAGTCGTAGAGTATCGGGTTTCGGTTGGGAGGAAACGTTTCGATATAAACATTATAATCCTCATTTCCTGCCTGGTTGATACCCTAAGGTTCATTCCTGCTGGAAGCCCAGGTAGTTGGAAAAGTACACCGCCCAATGCAGAGACCGAAGCATCAGTCATCAGATGATACTGTCTTTGGTCGTCGCCTCCAAACACCACATTCTTGATGATCGCTTCCTTTATTGCCCAGAATGACTCCTCCTGCCTTTGTCCCCACTGCAGCCCACAGGCAATCTTGACCGGCTTCCTCCTCTTGCTGGTAAGGCCAGGCTTATTCTCCTCATGCTCGTGCTTTCGACAGTAGATTATGCTTTCTTTGAGGATACGTGCATGCTCTGCCCGGCCCGGAATGAATTGACGTAGGTAGATGGTCATATAAAGGAAAGCCTCGATCTCGGTAGCATTTACTGGTCGTGGGTAGTCTCGTATTGCTCGCACCTTGTCTAAAGATGGCCGTAGTCCACTCCCGTCACTTGCGTAACCTAAAGGATTTATCTTATCCAGGAAAAATCCGCACTTACTACCCTTGAAAGTAATTCTAGCCCATGCCAAACGAGGAAAGTAGTGATTGTGTAGGAAGGCAAACTGCGTAGCAAAACTAGGAAAGGCTGCAAAGTCATCGTCCACGAAGCACTCGAATGATCCCGCTGTGCACTGATTTAGACATGGCTCGGCATTTGGTGCAGGAATGGCCCCACAAAACAGTCCCTTCAACCGCGCATATGTTTGGGGTGCACCCGCGAGGCCTTGACCCATCCTGAGGTATTGCCATTGCCCTTCGTGTGTAGAAAAGGCGGTACGGTAAGCATGACTGGGGTGCATGCTAACCGCCCAAAATCAATTTGCTGCATCTGCCTGAAAATAACTGGAGAACTTCGCTTGCATTAAGTTATTGAGAACAGGCTCGATACGCTTCGTAGGGTAGCCAGACAACATTGTTACACTATTGATGGGGCAGAAAACGTGCACCATTCTCAAACCTCCATCCTTTTTCCGTACAAACTTTGTCCTGTGCGCCCATGGAGACTCTGAGCGAGCAATGATACCAGCCTCTTCCAACTTGGGGAGATTAAGTTCCAACCAGTCTCTTTCTTCCTTCGTATAGAGCTTTTCTTTTGCCCGTCTCGGCTGCGCTCCATAGTGAACCGGAATGTGATGCACTACTAGATCCGTTACCGGCATGTCTCGAATATTGTCGGCGAATAGATCCTTCCAAGTATAGAGTAACTTCTCCGCTTCCCTCCTTTGCTCAATTGTCAAACTCGCTCCTAATTGTATCTCTGATGCTGCAAACCATGTGGGAATCCCGGATGCTGAATCCACGATTGGACGACGATAACCGGCAGGGCGCCGCTTCGTTGGAAACCCTAAAACATGCCCGAATGCCTGTAGCTCAGCCCTCTCTGCTTCCTCATGCTGGATCCCCTCGTTCGCCCATTGGTAGTCTCCACCGCGGTCGTATTCCTCTGGTACACCCGGCGGCTTCCCCTCTCCCTCAACCTCTTCGAACTTACGCCTCCTAGCCTCTTCATCATTCTTCATTCCCACTGTCCCACTGTCTCGTCCCAACTCCCGTGAATTTCTCATCTCCGAATCCCATCCGCCATCCTTCCAGTAGCCAACCTCTCCGCAACAGTAAATCTCCTCCTCTCCAAACAACTCTAACTCGGGTTCGTCAATCTCGCGCTCTAACGTATCTAAGTAATCTGCGTCAAGCTCGTCGTCCTCTGTAATATCCGTAATGCAATCACAAAAATCAGTGCTGTCTTCCTTCCTTTTTTCTTTCATAACTTTCAAGTCTGTAAGATTTGACACATCTAACATAGCTGCCATACTCCCCGTATCGTTAGCACCAGATAATCGACGTGAAGTATTATCCGGTGGCTCTAGTTTTCCGACTTGTCAGAGAAACTGTCTTCGTCGTCTTGCTCTTCCTCATCTTCTTGCTTTATCTGCTCCTGTGCTTGCTTCTTGATAAACTCCACCAGCCTCTCGAAAAAGTTACTTCCGCCCGCTTGCTGCCATTCCAATTCTTCCTCCACTTCAGCAGACATTTCCCGCCTCTCGGCATTTCTGTCTTTCATAACAATAGGGACACGTGGGCGATGCTTCTGAGGCCTTATTGTCGTGTTTCGATCGCTTGGAATTTGCACCCGCGTGCCATGAGTGTGCATAATATAATACCGGCCCGTGGCATAGTCTCCCTTTGCCTTAACCGCCTGGAGCCACCTCCTACTCAATAGGAGCGTGTAAGTTGGTTTGTATTCTTCCGGCAGAGCGTAAACTCGTAAATTGCACGCAACGCCAGCAATTGTGATACATATGTCAGCACAGTAAGCGATCTTCGCAAGTGCATTCGTCGCGGTCCGGATTACCATTCCTCCGGCCCTGCGCAGCTTTGCGCCAACGAAACGTAGGAGATGTATGGGCATTAGATTGACCACCGACCCAGCATCCACCAAAATTCGTGATATGCGGTACTCTCCTTCTCCTGTACGAATAATCCCTTTCGTGTAGAAATTTGTGACATTTCCGAGGTTCCTATCACTGATGACAGCGAGGGCTGCAGCTCCGTCATGCGCATCATTCTCTCTTGTATCAATGGTGACCTTTCTTGCCCTTTCCTTTTCCTTTCCTTTTCCCTTTCCTTTTCCTCGCTCCTGTACTCACAAGTGGCAAATATCCTTCTTGACGGAAGGTGCCAAGTCGAAAAACGAACCCCAGCTAAGTCCAGTAACTGGAGCATCCCGGAATGCACCGACCAAATCGAACTTCTCCCTTCCAGCCATCATCCGGATGGGCCTCCGTATCACTCTTGAAACTGCTGGCTTAATCTTTCTCTTTCCCGGTGTCCCTTGTGCTATGCCGTCATCATCACTTTCGTCTTCTCTGCGTCGTTGAGTCGAGGGGCCAGCTTCTGCGTCAAACTCTGGGGGCAGCTCACTAAATCGTCATGCCTTTTCCCCAGCCATTACCGGAATGCCATCCTCCTGGTTATCACTGTAGTCACTGCTGCTATTGCCCCCCTTCTCGGAAGCCTCAACCTTACAAACAAATTTCTTCAAATCAACTAAATCTTCCCCAGCTGCAGTTACCTCACATACCCTCATCCCATTAAGCGCCGAAGATTTAGCAGCTACTTCAACCACGCTAACTGACCGGCTGCGACTCCCAGTCGGCGCTGACTCCCTGCGAGTATCTGGATGCTCTGGTCCAACTGTCACAGTTCTTAGGCTCGGGTTGTGCAATCTCGGGCACTGTGGGCGCAAGTGTCCCTCTTCCTGGCAATGAAAGCAAATGCGGGGGCGGGCAGGGTAGTATAGTGTGCCGTTAGGACTGATAATCGGCGGCAATGCAGAGCTTCCTTCGTAGGTCCGTCTGGTGTGGTACTGCTCTGGGGGTAGGCTCATCTGCTGAGCTATATGGGTGCTCTCTGTTGGTCGTCTTGTAGGTTCCCCAAAGCTGGTGCGAAAGGGAGGCCTCACATATCCGGTTTCCTGGCGTCTATTATCACTGAATGAGTGGTAGTCCCCACGATATCCCTGATTGTAGTCGGCAGCCTGCAATGTGTGGCTTCTTCTATTACGATATTCGGGACGCCACGCCGTAGGGTGGTGAGTGTTTCGTTGCTCATAAGCCTGCTTAGTAGACTGCGGATACCGCTCATAGCCACTTGTAACAGCATAGGTGTCAAGAGAGATAATGTCGTCCTCCTGTCGGTTTGTGCTACCTCGAGTTCCTGGCGCCGCTACCGCCTTCTGAATTTTCATCAGATCACGCATCATTTCACGCAATTCCTGCACCTCTCCTTTTACTGATTCCCCACTATCATGGCCCTTATGACCTTTTCTTTCCCTACTCTGTGATCCCCTCTCTTGCCTCTTCCTTGTCCTTCTTGACTTTGCTGATCTATTTTCCTTTTCCTTTCTCCTACCAGACATGCGGTAGCCATCTGCCTCAGGTTCGGAATCGCTACTGGAATCATAAAAACTAGTCAACTCGTAGTCATCGTCATCGTCGTCATCACTTGTATCGTTGTCACCGTTCCGCCCACCAGCTTTCCTATATCCCTTTACCCTCAATTGCTTGGCTAGCAGCATAACCCCCTTCACCACTTGATACGGTGTTTCCCCGGAATCTGGTTTAAGGAAGCTCAAAATGGTGAGCTCGCGCAAGCGCTGGCTAGCTAACCCATCAAGATAGTAGCGGATCAGAATCTTATCGTAGTGCTGTAATCCACCAGGGTGTCGCCGAAGCAATCTTAGGACTCGACGTGAATAGGTAAAGACGTCATGGTCACCTTGGTGCAGTGTGCTCATTGTCGAGAGAATGTCTTCCTGTTCCTGTCCGTCCGTTTCTCCGTCCTGGAATTGTGCGATCAAGGCACGTGTCAAAGCTTCCTCGTCCCACAAAACTTCCGTTGGGAGTGTTCTGAGAAAGTTCCCTGCAACCGATCGTATGGGACAAGACACATGGATTTGTGCGACTCTTCTTCTTTTCGATGGCACCGATTCCCCATTGAAGTTTTCTCCTTGTGTTGCGAACCACGATTCCATCCACCAAAGAAATTCTTTAACTCCGATCCCTCCATCTCCTGTGAACACAACGCCTGTCCCCCTCAGAGAACCTGTGACTCTCATCATATGGGGAACGTTTCCTGCTACTGCAGCGGATCGGCAGCTTCAATTGCACAGCTGGGGGCAAGTCGTCGACACCAAACACCAATCCGTTTCAGAGCACCACGGTGTGGGGGTATTAATTCTCCTTCCCCTAGTTGGATGGTGTGTTCGACCGAGCCGTATCCACCTGTGTGAGTGTGGTCGTGACCTTCCGCTAAACCGGACAAAAGGTTTGTGAAGAGTTGACTTG
>Ga0307509_10003364_pt1 | contig 24372 bp, 23 predicted proteins | sample 10_EM_MG_FD_202245 | JGI IMG/M metagenome (GOLD analysis project Ga0307509, IMG submission 202245) | Populus trichocarpa ectomycorrhiza microbial communities from riparian zone in the Pacific Northwest, United States - 10_EM | ecosystem: Host-associated > Plants > Roots > Unclassified | place... | reverse complement strand
GAGATACCTCTGTAATACAAATCTCCATTTTGACTTCTGCTCTGGCTAATCATTATATTCCTACAATATATTAGATATCAAGCTATGATCTGAATGCACTACAGCTTGCTGTTAATAATGGTACATTGATACTAGAACTGTATTACTCTCCTTGCTTATTTGTTCTTTTCATACTGCGTATCCTGTGGAAGTACTCTTTTTCCATAACAGCATTTTTCCCTCATATCCCGAGGTTTTTGACTGAATGGTTTTAATGAGGCTTTCTATATACTGTTTGCATTTTTTTATCTTGGTTCAATAGCTGCTTCTTAATATATATATCGATCTTTTTATTATTTATATACTTTGTTCTTACATAATCAACTAATTATTTATATTATTATCTCAATTCCTGCTATGAACTTGAATACCTATTATTATATCAACCACAACACACAGGACACGTCCTCAAGGTCTTGAGGAGGGCTGCTAGTTGCATACTACTGTGCCACATGGTTCACACTCTTCCCTTCTTGAACCGTACAAGCACGCTAAACCTTATCTTGGTCACGATGTTCGTCCCCGTAGAATTTACCCCGAAAATGGATAGTTTCAATCACTCCTAGCTCATCCAAGAGCAATAAAGAATTAATGAAATCAAGCTATGGTGTAGTAAACTGTCTAAACTTTCTGGGCAGAAATTATGGCAATTTTCTCACTCTCCCATGAGGGTCGAGGGCTTAAGGTCATTATCAGGTGTTATTGCAATGAATCTCCTAGAATCACCACGAGGTCAAGTCTTTAGACAAAGGGGGCAACGACAACTAAAACCGATGCCATTCAAAATGAGAGGTTCCACCACTAGATCCAGTACCTCTACAGAAGGGGGGGATACAAATATACAGATTTTGCTATTGATAGTTATTGTGGTTGTAAAATGTAATCGCCATTGTGATTATCGTGACTGCCGCATTTCGTACTCGTAATGTCCTGACGTTTGTGAACACAACTGCTATTGCATGCAGGCAAAAAATCAGCTGAGCCTCAGGATTTTAGTGGATGCAATAGCACTTGTGTTCACAGCTATCAGGACATTGCGAGCATGGGGAATTCACGTAAGATTAAAAATACCGTGCGCCTCGACATCCCTCTAAATTACTCGGCTTGTAAGACCTATTTCCCCTACATTTCCGGCTCGCAGGTCCCGAATATACTGATGCCGTAACCTTGGATTCAGTGGGGATAACCAGATTAGGAGATACTGGTAGATCAGTCATCGGCGACAGTGGAGTTATTGACAGTGTCGTTCAAGGAGTTGGTGTGTTATTGCTGAGTAGTTGTGACATTTTTCTATTATTTTTTTGCGTTGGGTATGATAGATAATGAGTGATAAAGGCAGTCAGCTGCCGGTCTTACAATTCCCCGAGGCTGAAGGAAAGCAGGGTTTTTGGAGGAGCCTCATTGATGTCTCAGGACTGCCCAATCAATATTACTTAAATTTTGTCACCAATACTCGAGTACTCTGGCTATGCGTACGGCATCACTAGCAAGAAATGTTACCCCTTTAAATACCACCGCTATGCTGCGGCGGAGTTCAAACCCTTCACTGTGGTGAACGAACGCCATAGAGCGCCTAGGATGGAATCCACTCGCTTGGTATGATATGTAAATAGACAAGTGCATCAAGTCCTGTAAATGAACAGGCTGAAAGCGCACCATCCCATCCGAAGCGCCGCAACCTTGGCGCGGGTATTTCTTCACACTATCGATGGGGGCCGGGAAAGCCCTCTCGTAATTTACTGTATCATCCCGTATCCTGCGAAGCTAGATACTATGCTCTCTGAACTTCATCAAGGCAATCAAGTACTAGTACAGTACCCGTGCAGGGCAGCCCAGTTCGGCGTCACCGTGTATTTCTATAGGCACAGCTCCCCTCTCATAATAAGGGCCCGTTTACCTATAGACGGCCGTCTAACAGCCTGAGATGATGCCGGCAGTTATGGGGGCTTGATACTGGAGTGGGTGCGGCAAAGTAAATGACTCCTACCCAGAGGACCGTAAATTCTTTTACGATTCGCCATCTCAGGAAGAGGTGGTACAGTAAAAACTTTGGCCATTCACCATCTCGGTTAGGTCGCAAATCTCTGGATTCAGAGACAAAGTTTCTTAAGATGGATTAGTACTTTCCTAACATGGTATAGCCTGAGTGATTTGGCCTTGTTTGATCTTCTCAGCTTCCAAACTACACCTATCTTGGGCTAATGACTCGGTCTCTAGGAATCTCAGATGGCTAATTGTAAAAGAATTTACGGTCAACGAAACCTTTTGACGGTCTAGCTACACGAATCTAGGACAGTGGAAAATCGGTCAAACACTTTCTCACCGTTCACCAGATGCTGGCTGAGACGCCACCATCTAGTTGGATCCCCTATTATAAATTAAATTTTTAAAAATAGACAGTTAGATAAACTGGCTTTAAGCTATAGTTATACTAGACAATATATTAGCTAAACAATGTCATGCAACTATTATATTTTCTTTACAACACCTTCAACTGGATACCTGGATAACTTTCTTTGACGGTCGCCACTGTCTCTGGTTGCTATTGTAGACGGCCGCTCTAGGTAAATTGGCCCTAATATACCATAAATTCTTAATAACGGAGGCGCAAATTCGTCAAAACTAAGTGCCCTTTGACGGCTCACCTAGGGGATAATTCAAAAATTTGCTGTATCTCACAAACGGTCTTCTCTCTCTAAGTTGATCAACTGACCGAGGTAGTGGGATAAATCTCCCGCGAACGAAACTCTGTGACATGAACTATTGAACATGGACCCTTGTCCGGTGCTCGCCATATACCGTACTTCACTGTTATTAATACCAAGAAACCAGTAACACAACCACCACCATCCGTTTTGCATCTCACCCGATACCTGTTTGTCTTCTGTTAGCCCCATATAACCGCAGACTAATAGCTAATAACGTACCTGACGGGATACTCAGGGATACGGCACAACGAAAAATTTGGTGAGCAACACACAGCTTCACAGCAAAATGTAAGTAAAAAATATTAGTTTAAGTGGATTAACTATCAAATGGTTAAAAAGCGTTACTACCAAGAGAAGTATCAAACTCCAAATCAGAATGAATATTTTCCGCCTGCTTTGTTGACTAACTTTATGTTTCTTCTTGTTGAAGTTTTTTGATCTTCCCACACGGTTGCTCCTCTAAGACGTTTCCTACACTCACCAAATTTTTCGTTGTGCCGTATCCCTGGGTATGCCGTCAGGTATTATACATTATTCGCAGGGACAGATGTGGGCTCCGCTGCCTAGTCAAACTTTTGAGACCTTGGCCTTCCGCCTTTAGCCCCAAGCGCATCGAGTGACCTACGAGTAGTTTGATCTCTGCGCTGCTTCTCTCGCTACAAATACAACATATTTATCATAATATTATCATAATATAACCCATCTTTTAGAAATTCTCGAGGGGGAAATTCGTCAAACCAAATACTTTTCGGCCAACCTAAGCGGTAAGCGCATGAGTTGTTGAATAATGGGGCGGGGTTTTTCTGGCTATTTTTCACGAAAGGCTAGGAATGGAACTCGGAGGAGAGGGAAAGCGGGTGTTTGCACCGTCGAGGGCCTGGGGCACGGCGCTAGTGGCCAGCGCGCAGAATTTAGGGTCTAGGAGACGGGCGGAGGGGCTGCGAAAGTGGGCCTCATTGTGGAATTCCGCGCTGTGCTGCGAATATGGACTGCATTCACCAAGGAATAAGCCGGCGGTGCCTAGCACAAGTACGGTAGTAGAATAGATTGTTGGGGAGGTAGCGGGGTACTGTAGCAGGGCTGGAGACGGGTCCTACTTGCGCGATTCAAAAGTCTCAGGAAATCCTGGCGCCAAGATTTCCGGAGACTTTTGAATCGAGCGAGGGGCTCGGCTTAGGCTGAATGAAAACCGCGGAGGTTAATGTTGCACTGCGGAAACCCTTTCAGGTGCTGGAGGTGGGAAGTCTGAGAGCGGATTTTAATTGTGTGTCTCCCGAACTCCCGTCAGGAGAGGAAGGATGGAAGTATTCGAGTAGGGACGTGGGTGATCGGACAGACAGGGATTAAATTATATGTATCCCCATATAACTTTAATCCCTGTCTGTCCGATCACGTCCATACCCGAGTGGTTTTATTTTTGCTATCAGCGTTTCTAGCTGGAAAGATTATTACTGTTGCTGGGGTTGTTGGCGCTGTTTTTGTTTCTTCTATCATAGGAGTATCCAGGAGTTATGATAAGCCTGAGCACATGAATGTTTATTCCGCCTCTACTACGAGTACTGCCCCTACTAAGATGTGTTCCCTGTGGCCCACCCATAGTTTTGTGAGCTCAAAAAGATACTCCGCAAATATTTCTTGTTTCTCCATAGATCTGTGACCTGCAGGTCACGAATCTTTTTACCAAAACGTCTGCCCGCGTCTTAATTTTCCCGCCAGACAACGTATCTTTTGAGCCCCGCTTGAGCAATAACTTTAGTGTATGACCTTCGAGTAATCTATGGAATTGCGGGCAGATATTAAAACGGATTTGGACGGCGCTGAAGGTATCAGTTTCTCAAATTTCTACTGCATTGGAATGTATCAAGCGAAGGGCATAAAAGTGATGGTGTGTTTAAGTTCGCCAGCGGATGGGATCAGCTCCTAAGTTAGTTTTTTAGATGAACAGCCCTCAGGCGTTTGTGTAACGATGCCTGTGGTTGGGGCGCTGTCGACAAGGTGCAAGGCTCTACCATCAGCCCCGCTTTTCCTCAATTTCAAGCAACTTCCTTAATTGACCCAAGCTAACCAACACTTTGCCCTCAACAACTTTCACAGCGGTGGAGATCGAAAAATGTCGCAAGGTTTCAGCAATAACCAAAACTCTTTCAACACCACAAGCACGTTCAACAGCAGCACCACAAATACTTTTAACTACCTCACCCCCGATGATGAGTCTAAAATATTGGCCTGGCTGTCTCCGCTAGAGCCAGGGGTACGGCATCGAGACATCGGAGCCCAGCGGCTAGACAGTATAGGATCCTGGGTAGTGGAAACCCAGGAATTCAGACACTGGCATGGTGGTAGTCGGGAGGATGGATCTAATCATCCCACCTTGTTTTGCCACGGAAATCCGGGGGCGGGAAAGAGTTACATCATGTAAGAAGAGAACCCAGCACTACCGGAAGTCAAATAATGGCATTGCTGACAGACTGGGTGACAGCTCACTAGTGATAGACAAGTTGTGCGACGAGGCGGTCGAGGAAGATACTGCCGTTGTCTGTTTTTACTTTGACTTTGCTGCCCGGAATGAGCAGTCACCAGTAAATATGCTCGGCTCCCTTCTGCGACAGCTTGTCACTGGATTGGAGGGAATTCCAGAAGCGGTAGTCCGGTCTTTCCGGAACCAGAAAAAGGTGATTGGGGGTAGGGGACTACAAGTGTCAGGAATTTTGAAGATGTTTCAGATGATCACAACAACGAGGCGGGCGTTTATATGCGTTGATGCACTTGACGAATGTGCGCCTGAGCATCGAATGGTAATCCTGGAATCACTCGGACAGATCGTGCGGGAGTCGCGCGATACTCGCATATTTCTGACAGGAAGATCACATGTCCGGAGTGAGGTGGAAAGGAGGTCGGGTGGAACGGCAGCTTTTCTATTGATAGAGCCTACGGGTGCTGGTATCATTGGCTATATACGTGAGAAGCTCAGGAGTGACACTACCCCGGAGATTATGAGCAGCGCATTAGAGGAAAATATTATGGAAAGCATTTCCCAAATAGGCTCGGAAACGTATGTAGAAACCATGCAAGGGCATATATACATCAGACTAATGGCTAACATACTCAAATCTAGATTCCTATTGGCTTCTCTTCACATCGAGGCAATCCTCCGAGAAACTAGTATAGCGCACCGAGAGAAAAGGCTCAAGGCAGTGAAAGATGGGGTAGGGCTAGGGGAAGCATATGGTGCAACCCTGGAGCGGATAAAGGCACAGGGTGGGGCAAAGACAAAACTTGCGATGGCCGCCCTCATGTGGATCTGTCATACTGAACGGCCATTACAAGTGGATGAACTGCGTCATGCACTGGCAGTGGAAATAGGTTCGACTATCTTCGATAGCGAAAGTGCTCCTTCGATAGGCGTATTGCTAGGTTGCTGTCAAGGACTGATCACGGTCGACAAGGAATCTTCGACCGTCCGGTTGATCCACTTTACTGTCCAGGAGTATCTCTGCGCTCATCCAAACCTCTTTAGTCATCCCCACACAGTAATTGCAAAAGCCTGCTTGACCTATCTAAATTCGCGACAGGTCAAGAACCTCCCATCCTACCCTCCCCCAAGCCACCAATCCATGCCATTCCTCGAATATTCTTCGAGATATTGGGGAAACCATGCGAATAAGGGGTTCTCAGTCCACGTGGGGGCCCTTGCGTTGAAGCTCCTAAGTTTGTACGAAGACCACCCATCCGCTGTATCACTTCTGGGGCAAGTGCTGCCTGGCGGATCTCCACCAGATGCCAGTTCCCCCCACCGCTTCTCTGGATTACATTGCGCATCTTTCTTTGGGATTGATCAACTTGTGGCCGCATTGATCAATTCAAAAGGTTACGAGATTAACCAAGGGGATTACGCAGGAAATACACCACTCTCATGGGCGGCGAGGAATGGGCATGACGGTGCGGTCAAGCTCCTGCTGGAACGGGGAGGTGTCGACCCCGAGAGGCCAAATAACCAAAACATCACACCACTTTCATGGGCCGCTGAGTACGGACATGAAGGGGTTGTCAAGCTACTACTTGGTCGGGAAGATGTCGAACCCAATAGGCCAGGCTACGAAGGCGGTACGCCACTCTATTGGGCAGCTAATAGCGGACATGAAGGGGTCATCAAGCTACTACTTGGTCGGGAAGATGTCGAACCCAATAGGCCAGGCTACGAAGGCGGTACACCACTCTTTTGGGCCGCTAATAACGGATATGAAGGTATTGTCAAGCTACTACTTGGTCGGGAAGATGTCGAACCCAATATACCACATAACGAAGGCGGTACACCACTCTATTGGGCAGCTAATAACGGATATGAAGGGGTTGTCAAGCTTCTACTTGACCGAAAGGATGTTGACCTCAATCGCCCAGAAAACAATAATCGAACACCACTCCGGGCTGCTGCATTTGAAGGACATGAGGGAGTAGTCAGGATACTACTAGATCGAGAAGACGTCGAACCCAATAGGCCAGATAACGGAGGTGGTACGCCACTACTTCGAGCAGCTATTAACGGGCATGAAGGGGTTGTCAAGCTACTGCTTGGTCGGGAAGATATCGAACTCAATAGGCCAGATGACGAAGGCGGTACACCACTCTTTTGGGGAGCTAATAACGGACATGAAGGGGTTGTTAAGCTACTACTTGGTCGGGAAGATGTCGAACCCAATAGGCCAGGCTACGAAGGCGGTACACCACTCTTTTGGGGAGCTAATAACGGACATGAAGGGGTTGTTAAGCTACTACTTGGTCGGGAAGATGTCGAACCCAATAGGCCAGGCTACGAGGGCGGTACACCACTCTTTTGGGCAGCTAATAACGGACATGACGGGGTTGTCAATCTACTGCTTGACCGAAAGGATGTTGACCCCAATCGCCCAGATAAGAATAATCGAACACCACTCCTGGCTGCTTCTATAGCGGGACATGAGGCAGTGGTCAAGCTACTGCTGGGACGGGCAGACGTCGGCCCTAACCTACCAGGTTTGGGTGATTGAAGGCCACAGGAGTCTGCTGCTGAAAATGGGCACGAAAGGGTTATCAAGCTACTTCAAGACCGTAATAATGTCGACCCCAATCGCCCTGATACGGATTCTTTGACACCACTCGGATGTGCTGCTTTCCGGGGACACAAAATGCACGGCCAAGCTACTGCTAGCGTGGGGCGATGTCGACTCCAATTGCCCCCATATGTACAGTATCATCAAACACCACTTGGATAGGCAGCGAGCAAGGGATCTGAAGGAGTGGTCGATCTATTACAAAGACGAGAAGATGTAAGCCCCAATCTTCCGGGTGACGATGGCCGAACACCACTCGTGTGTGCCGCTATGAATGGCCATAAAGAAGTGGTCAAGCCTTTGCGAGCCCGGATATCTATGGAACTCGCAGCTGCGCAGCCACCCCACCAGCTATGAAATAATTAGCAAGTTAAACCCGAGCACCCAATTGAGTACGCTCAATCCGGACGGGATTCCTCCCTTTCCAGCCCTCTTTTTGCTCAACCCCGGGTGCCTTCTCTACATTATTACCGCTCTCACCCAGTCCAGGAACGCGACCTTAGAGTTCTCTCTCTGGCTCTCGTTAGTGCGAATCCAACACTTATGTAAATTATACCCCTCCGAAACCTTCTGACATATGTTAATCTCTATAGGTGAAAGCACATAAGTCTCTATTCATTATGTTGGGCATGCAGTAATCGGTGGACTGTTTCATTTCTCATCTTGCGCTATTTATCATAATAAGCATTCCCCCCCCCCGAAACATATTCCTCATTAAAAAATATCCCTCCTTTTTATTTTTCATTCTCCGCCGATATTTATTTCCTCTGTATTCTCCACTACTAGCGATAGGCAGATCGATAGGCAGATCGATAGATAGATCAACAGATAGATGAACTGCACATAGATTTTCCTTTCCGATACCAGCGGTTTTAGAATAGGCGCTCCTGACGGCTAGCATAACAAAAAGAATAACCTTTCCACCTTCTCTTAACATGGCCGCACGCAGTCGGAATTATTAGATTAACTTAAAAGAATTGCAATTATACACTATCCTCCCAAATACCCCACTGTAAATATGCCAGAGATTTTGTTTCTATACAGGTCGCAGCCACCGATATTTATTCGGTATAGAGGTAATCGATGTAAACTAGCACTTTACTGTTTCTAGATTTCTAATACAGGCCCATATCACCGGATTTTGGTGTTCGGTTTTCATAGTAGTGATGCCTGGCAGCGGTGGGAATCACGGGTATTTCTGAATTAGTACGGTATGTTTTGCGTGTTTGGGGGGGGGACACGGTATTGTGCGTGCGGGTATAAGATAGAACACCAAAAAGGGAAAGGAGAAGGAAGAAGAGAATTGGTAAAATAGGTCCCTCACCGCGCTTTGCTCCAGCCAAAGACTCAATGGAGAAAAAAAGGTCCTATTGGTACAACACTCGTAGTGGCAAATCACTTTATGCACCCCGAAACTCAAAGTATTCCCCTTTCTCAACCCATCCATCGGTAACCTCCCCAATGTCAATGTTGGAAATCATAGATCATGCGCCCGCAGACGGTAGGGTAATATAATTGATATAGAACTTGGGGCACATTGTAGGAGGGATATGAAATGTAACTTCTACCACTCGTCCTTTCACTCACGCTTTATCTAAAACTAATAATCGTAAAGATAGGTGTATAAGTAAAACACAAATACCACGTCCTTACCCGCTGATCTCGGTATTCCCTCACATGCGATTATTCTCCTTGTAGGCTTCGGGAAGGGCTAGAAATAGACCCGGCAGGAGCGGAATGGGGCTAGTGTTTGTCGCACTAAGGGCCGTGGGCATGGAACTGGCGGGAGTGCGGAATTGCCAATTCATGAAACGAGCGGGAGTGTTGCGATTGTCGGCCCCGGTAGTGGAATCTCGCCCTGTACGATGGACAAGGATTGCATCAACACAGGAATGGGTCAGCTGTATCCGGCAGGAGTAGTAGAATATGTTGGCAGCGAGGTAGCGGAGTAGTAGAGAAGGGAAGTAGATAGTAGAGGGTCTCGGTGTATATTAAATGAGGGATGCGGAGGTGAATGCTGCAGGCAGAGGTTCGGGAGCGGCTTCAATTACGGCGCCTTGAGAACTCAGCACAGCAGATGGTGTGTGGAGATAGTGTTATTGTAGTTGCCGGAGCTGTGGTCGGAAATGGCGTTACCGTTGCCGGGGTTGTTGATGCTGTTGGGGCTCTGGTTATTTTCCCGGACTAGCGTACCTTCTCGTTTAATGTAAACTCTGGTAGACGCGGTTCGGTGTGATGTACTGTGAAAATCTTGTCTTTCGCTACCTGCGGAAGCAGAGACAAAGCTGTTCAAAAGTGTTCGAAGGAGTTCTTCCGGAAGTGTCGGAGGGATCGAGGGGATACGATAAGCGGGGCACGGAGGTTACCATATCTCTTAACTTACCGCATGCAGGCATTCAGGGAGTTGCCAAGACGGGTACCGGTGCGGTTGGTCCCGCTCCCGGCCAGTTAGGTGAGAATTCGCACAGCCCAGATCGAGGGTAGAGGGAGGGAGGGAGGGAGGGCAAGGCTTTGAACTGGGATACTGTAGGATAGGAACAGGAATGATTGAACTTCGGGTTAAGAGGTTGGAGTTGCCTTTGCAGGTATCATAAGTTCCGGTATTCTTTTGTTTTGTTGCCTCAATTTTAGGGCTCAAGCGGTCGGCTTTCATTATGGTTTTGTCCCCAATCCAAGAGTGAGTGTTAATTTCGGGCGCCTTCACGCGAGATTCAATCGTTCCAGCTCCCGCGGCAGGAGCGAGCTTGCACTAGAGTTTGTTTTGGGCAAGAGGGATACTGTATGTTCAGGAAGTCTTTGCTGAAATGGTGCTGCTCATCACACTCTCACGATACTTCCTTTGTTCAGATAGTTTCCGGGAGCGCGCTTGTTTGTGGCTTCGGATACGCGCTGAGGGTTCGGGCATATGGCTCCGGCATCTGGCATAGGTCTGTGTTCGGAGATGTGCTGGGGATTCAGACATGTGTTTGTCTTCAGTGACTCGCTTTGGCTTGGGGTATACGGTTCGGCTTTGGGCATTTGGTTTGTTTGTTCGGGAAAGCATTACGAATGCAGGAATGGGCGATAGTTTTGGGATGGTGCAGATTTCGGGAAAGCCGGGAGAAAACCGGAAGTACTGTAAGATCAGCCGGAAAGAGCTGGAAGTCCGGAGGTGGGAAAGTGTTTGTCCACGGGGAAGGAGGGACTCACGTGGAGTAGTGTGGTGCCTTATGGATGGATGTGAGATTTTTGTGGATATATACTCCTGTGATCGTCCTTAGTTAGTTGGAGGAGTAAATTAGTAGTTGAGCGCTAGTCTGAGGTTGTTGTTAGTGAAAAGATTTTCCCCGCCTCTGAGTGTGCTATCCTTTTCGTTGTGAGTTTCTTGGCGTTTCGTTTCGTTTCACCATTCCTCGCTCGCCGTGAATGGTCGTTTCGCCGTAAGTCTAAAAGTCTGCAGATATCTATGAACTAGCTTTGAACTTTTTTTTCGCCCTTAATCACTTAGAGTTTCCAAGTGAAATGAAGAGCTTGCGGTTCTATATTTCGCTTAAGAGGAATCAATGTCAAGAAGGAGACACCACTACGATTTTCATATCCATGGTATAAGTACCAGATTCTACCTTAGGTCCCTTTGCTAGGCCATACTTTAGGGTGCTTGCTTGCCCGGATTTTCCCGGATTTTACAAATAAATTCAGGGATTTAACAAAAAAAAAACTTGGGTCCCTTTGCAAAATCCTTTTCACGACGCTTCTACCACCTTGAGAGCAGGCCAACAGAATTATAGCTATGACAAATGAAATTCAAAACATCCTAAGAGCTCATCTTATACACTACCAGGAAAAGGCTGATCCTTCTCAGGTGCTTTGCTTTCTCCATCCCGAAATTATCAGGCTGACAGGGGTTGCCGATTTCACAAGATACTATGGTATGTGTAAAGCAGCACAATGAGCAAAGGATTACGGTATAGGAATTCGACGCCTGCGGGTGCAAATGCCATCACTCCAATTCTCCAGCCGAGCCTCGGTAATTCGACGGAACTATCCCTCAATTAGCCCGCCCAAGAAATCGGTGGAATATGTCTTAGTTTGAAAAGCCAAGGGAAGTATTGCTAGTTAAGGAAGGATACTCTCCGAATGCTATTAATCCATTCCCGATTATGGAAGAGTAAATCACGAGATTTCTTGTGCACAGCACCCAACGGACTAGGTATGTGCATACTCGTAGGGCCACCGGCAGAAGTCTCTGAGAGAAAAATCTCATATTAGTCATGTGCCCTCACCAAAAGAAAGTTATTAGATATAATCGTGATTGTACCACAAGCCACATCGCCTCACTTTCTTCAGCTCTTGTCCGAGAATGTTTGTAAATTCTCCTAGTCCCTCCACCAACCACTAAACCATTTCTACATTCAACCAACATTTTAAATAGAGTATCATGGCTCAAGCTTCATCCATGCTATCGGTCAGCATCGGCGACGGCAGTGCCCACTGTGGCAACACAATAGGCAGTTTCAACAATACCTTCTATATGTCCAGCGAGGATGCTCAGGTTATGCGCTGGCTCTCTCCACTGGAGCCGAATAACAGGCATCAAGGCGTGCGGAACGACAGGTTCGACGGTGTAGGGGATTGGCTTTTGGAGACGAACGAGTTTCGGGAGTGGAGGGACAGTATCGGTGGAGCTGATAATGCGGTCTTGTTTTGCTCCGGGAACCCGGGGGTGGGAAAGACATATCTATGGTAGGAGGCCGGATTCTTTGAAAGCGAATTCCACTAACGGCGACAAATACCAGTTCCTTAGTGATCGATAGCCTATGCGATCAGGCAAAAAGGGAAGATATCGCCGTCGTGGGTTTATACTGCGACTTCCCCTCCCAGCAAGACCAGACTATCACGAACATCATGGGCGCGATCTTGAAACAGCTAGCCGGCAGGGGGGCCATGCCGAATCACCTACGTCAGGCGTTTCAAGAGGGGAAAGCAGAGTTTGGCGGTAGAGGGCCACGACTTGCAGATATGATGCGTCTATTGAGGATTGCTATTGCTTCGTTACCCAAGGTTTTCATCTGTATTGACGCCTTAGATGAATGTCTACCGAAGTGCCTGCCAGAGCTTCTCGAGTCTCTGAGGAGCATTGTTCGGGAGTCCCCTAACACCAGAATATTCATCACTGGGAGACCCCATATTGGGGAAGACGTTCGAAGATATTTCCCCAAGACACATGTGATACCCATCAGCCCAAATACAGATGATATCCGAAATTATGTGGAGGTGAGGTTAGACAGGGATGCTGAGCCGGAAGCGATGACCAATGATCTTCGGGCGGATATTGTGGGGGCTATCCAAGAAAGGATATCTGATATGTGTGTAGGAACATTTAGCTCTTCCACCCTATTAATGATGTATACCTACTAATGATTACCCGTAGATTCCTCCTCGTCTCGCTCAGCATGGACGCTATTCTAGGCGAGGTGACAATTCGTCGGAGAAAAAGGAAACTCGATGAGATGACACATGGGAACGGATTGAGTGATCTCTATTCAACAACTCTAATGCGGCTGAAAGCGCAGAAGGGATATAGATCAGTACTTGGGCTGAAGGTTCTCATGTGGGTGTTGTATTCGGAAAGGCCATTACGAGCCCAGGAACTCTGTGATGCCTTGGGAGTGGAGACGGAATCTACGGATCTGGATTCTGATAACGTTCCTGCGTTGCGGACACTCGTAGCATCTTGTCTGGGGCTTGTCACTATCGAGGCGTCTTCATCCACAGTCCGACTAGTGCACTTTACTCTTCAGGAGCATCTCTCCCGTGATCCGACCCTATTCCATAGTCCTCACTCAACAATTGCCGAGGTTTGCTTGACTTACCTCAATTTCGGATGTGTCCGGGATCTTTCGCCAACTCTTAACTCGGCCCCCAAAACGGCACCACTTCTAGAATATGCGTCTGTCTACTGGGGGAGGCATGCAAGCAGGGAGATGACGGAAAATATCAAAATACTCACACTGAAGCTTCTCCATAGATTTGATGAGCATATCTCTGCACAGCTACTTTTATTGCACTACGAGCCTAATAGAGGCGGGGGTCCGTACTATGACGGGATAGGAGGACCTGCTGGATTTACAGGACTCCACGGAGCAGCATTTCTCGGGATTCCGGGCATATTTTCTGCTGTATTAGTGATGAAGGAATGGGACATTAATGCAGAAGATTGCATGGGGATGACGGCTCTCGCCTGGGCATCGGTCAAAGGGCATGAGGAGGTGGTAAAAGCACTTTTGGAGCGAGATGATGTCAATCCCAACCAGGTAGACACCCATTCTGGACGGACGCCACTCTCGCGGGCGGCTGAGAACGGGCATGAGGGGGTAGTAAAGATCCTGTTGGAGGGGAACGATGTCCACACCACCACTCCAGATAAACAAAACGAAACCCCACTGTCGTTGGCTCTCTCCAATGGACATCATGAAGTTGCGAGGATCTTACGTGAGCGGGACAATGTCAATTTCTAATAGTCGATTGCAGTAGCCATTCATTCCTCTCACCTCCCATTAGGCCTAGAGACTAGACCGTGGTGAAGATGGAATCCATAGATGATGGTTATTACACCAACGCCCTGTACCTTAGCAGCCAGCCCGCGCTCCTATGGCAGACGCCGACGACAAACCTAAATTATCGGGCCCCAATGATCTAGTCTCCAGTTCAATCAATAGCGACCTCCCTCAACCGAGCCCCCACACTATCCTAACACCCTGCCATCTTGTCCCTATAGTTCTGGTACCCTCCCACCAAAACTAACACCCATCCTGACACCCAATCACTCCCCTCGTTCGTCGACAGGAGTTTTATCACAGCCTATTTCATTTCACCTTTCACTTTTCCCTTTTATATTCTTCCCTAAGTAATTACCATGCGAGGGATTGTCTTTCCCCCATTTAAGTCATAACAGACCCCGATAAGGGAATTATTTTGTAGCCTCTTCCACTTACCTCTTCGCAATTCATCTACTTTAACTTTCTTCTTTACTTCTCCGCCTCTTTTTTTTTCCACTTACAGCTTTTATCTCTAGATCCGGAGCTTACACAGCTGATGGAGATTGTGGATTTCAAGTGTTCTTATGTGCGTATTCATTATTGATGTGGTGGCTGGCTTGGAGCAAGTCCTCTGGGAATGGCTTAACAAATGTGTCGCCCCATAACAGATGGCAGTGATTGGAACCACAGATATTTGTGATTTAGTATATAATATAAAGGATAAATCGAATTTATTTAGCAAAAAATGCGGTATCAGATCCACAAGTTTAATAACCTGGAGGAGAAAAAAGTGAAAGCAAAAGGAACAAGCGAATTTGAGGGATGGGCTCAGGACCGCGCTTCACTTCTCCACCAGCCATGAAGGGTGAAAAAATGCAGATATCGGTGCGACAACTCATAGCGATAAATCACTTCATCGACCCCCCCTCCCCTCAAAGTGTTGTTGAGAATGGTGCTGCTGCTGGCCATACTCTCACGATACTTCCTTTGTTCTAATAGCTTCCGGGAGCACGCTTGTTTGTAGCTTTGGGTATGCTTTGAGGATCCGGGAATATGGATCCGGCATTGGGCATAGGTTTGTGTTCGGAGATGTGCTAAGGATTCAGGTATGGGTTTGTCTTCGGAGACTCGCTTTGGCTTCGGGTATACAGTGCGGCTTCGGGGGTTTGATTTGTACGTTCGGGAAAGCATTGCGAATGCAGGAATGCGCGATAGTTTTGGGATCGCGCAGCTTTCGGGAAAGCCGGGAGAAAAGCCGGGAGAAAAGCCGAAGCACTGTTAAGCCAGCGTGAGGGAGCTGGAAGCCCAGCGACAGTGGGATAGTTTGTTTCCTTTTAGTTAGTCTGGAGTGTTCACGGGGGAAGGAGAGACTCACATGGAGTAGTCTGGTTCCTCATAGACAGATATGATGTCTTTGTGATTGATATATACTCCTGTGATCGCCCTTAGTTAGTTGGTTAGTCCGTCGATGTAGTCGTCGTTGAGCGCGAGCTTGAGGTTGTTGTTGTTGTTAGTGAAGAAGTTTTCCCCGCCCATGAGTGTGATCGTTTTAGGTGTGGGTTCCTTGGAGTTTCATTTCGTTTCACCGCTTGTCACTCGCAGTATCTCGTTTCGCCGTCGAAGTCTAGAAAGGGTCTCCCCTCCCTAATCCTTTCATAAATAACCCTCCAACCATTCGCTTCCTCTCGCCTCGTAATACTTACCTTACCCGAGGGGTTCGAAAGCTTCCGCAAAGCCTGTTATGGGTCCCTGGCCCAGGTTGCGGTGGTGGTCACAAAAACTAGTGCTGTGAATCCACGAGTTATAACCATGAGTGGATCGCTCGCCTATCCGCCCGGAGAAGGAGAACGCCAAGCATATGTCTGGCGTTGCTGCCAATAGAACTCCGCACGTCGTTTATCGCCCAACACCCCTGAGATAAGTACTTCAGCAATGCTTGAAACTAGACGTGTTTCCAGCCAATGTCATTAGCGCGAGCAAATCCAGAGAGCCCAGAAAGCCCAACATCCATAGTTGATCCATCTAATCTGCTGTGAATGAGATGCCCCCAGTATTTTCCTAGGCGCCTATCTCCTCAATATTTACCCCCCGATTGAACAAGCCAGCTGTATGCAGAATCTCCTCCCAAAGGGCCTTCGTGATCTATGGCCGCTTGAGGGTCTTATCGCGCGTGCGCGAGAGCTCGTTATCGTTGGATTGCCTATAGGGCATGCGGTTAGGCGGCCAGGCGGATATGTAGTTGCATGGATATGTGAGCATGCCGATAGGTGGATAAGTAGCTAGGAAATGTACGACTCTAGGGCATGTGGCTTTGTGGTGCGCGGTGACTAGTAGGCATTTAACAGTATGATAGGTTGTTTTTTTCACCTCCGGTGTCTCTATGCATAAGGTACTGGTTTTTGGTTATATTGATGCAGTGCCATTGGGAATTGGGTATCGGTATTTGGTTTCATAGTATTTCTTTCACATTCTTTTTCCTTAGACATACGGGAGTTATCATACTTGCAGAGCATAGACTTTAGGTATCACGGAGGATCATGGGATGTCAGGATGTTCTAAATGGGTTGAGACCTTTAATATTTAGGTTTTCTTATCCTGGCGTGTTTCTTTAGAGTTCGTTGAGTTTCGAGAGCCTCGCGGTGTTGTTTGTTTGTTGGGGGGAGATATATATATATCCTGGCCTGTTGTTAGCCAACGGAGAGGTTAGCGAACTAGTCCACCGTTCTTCAATGTTCCACCGTGCTTAGGGCCTATTGCGATCGCACTCTTGTTCTTTCCTGCTTTCGGGTCCTTCTTTTGGCTCCAATAGCGATGGCGGCAAAGCTCTCTATCAAAAACTTTCCCCCAGTTTCCTCACCCTTCCCCTAGCGCAGGAGGGCCACTGCTATTTCGGCGCCTATGGTTCCCTTGTGCACGCCACTGGCGACTTAACCTCGGTCATGGTGATGTCCTGTGCATAGATCAGAATCGTGCAGGGATGGTGGTTATCACTAACTTTACTATTTTATGCGGACCAGGTCGATTCCGCCAGGTTTCAGGAAGGGCTAGGAATGGGACTAGGAGCAAAGGAGATGGGCTGGTGTTTGGTGGGCCAAGTACCGAGGACATGGCACTGGCCCGAGTGCAGAGTTGCCAGTCCAGGAAACCAGCGGGAGTGTTGCGATGGTGGTCTCTAGTAGCGGAGACTTGCACTATGCGGCGGGGAGAGATTTTATCCACTTAGTAATGGGTCCGCGGTATCCGGTAAGGGTGATAGAATAGGTCGGTAGGGAGGTTGTGGGGCAAAAGGGCTGGGCGACGGATGATAAAGGGTTTCAGCGTGGATTGAGTGAGGGATGCGGAGGTGGATGTTGCCCTTCCGGAACGATTGCGGGTGCTGCGGGTAGAGGTTTGGGGGTGGTTTCAATCACGGCGCTTTGCAAACTCCCAGCGGGAGAAGGAGGGTAGGAGTCATACATACAATTTTAGCCGCTTGAGTTGTAGTTAGAAATGTTATTACGGCCGACGAGGGTGTTGATACTGTGGAAAGCCCTAGCCATGTATTCCGGACTAGCTTAGTTTCTCGTTTAATGTAAAATCTGGTAGGCGTAGTTCGGTGTAATATGGCGTATAAGCTCTTGCCGTAAGTTATCTTCAGAAACAGAGGCAAGGGTCTTGGAAAGGGCTCGCAAGAGTGTTTACGGTATGGGGGTGTCGTAAGGAGGGAGAGGCTACTCGTCCCTGGCAAGAAGTACCCGAAAATTGGACTTTGACCTTTTTTGTATGGGCGCACTGATGTGCACAGACGGTCGGCCATACAAAATCCCCCTGCTCTATCCCTGAATTATCCCTGAATTATCCCTGTTTTCCTCCCAAATTTTCGGGTACTTCTTGCCTGGGACAAGTACATAAAATAAGGTTATCACTTAACTTACCGGCATCTAGGCATTACGAAGGGGTTCCTATCCGCTGCCAAAACGGGTACGGCTGCGGTTGTTCCCTCACCCAACCGGTCGGGAGAGAATTTGCCGTCCATATTTGGGGCTGAAGAAGGGACGGGGGGGTGAAAAGTAAGGATTTGAACCGAAATACCACAACCATGATACTCGTAGGATAATTGTATCGCGCTAGGATGCTGGAGTTGCCATTGCTTCCAAGGCTCGGCACTCTTTTTTTTTTGCCTCTGGGCCTGTTTGGATCCGACAGTTCTATTCCATTCCCCTATACAAATAGCCTCTTCCCTTCTGTTTCAAAATGGAGAGAACGGCATTTTCAGTGGAATGGTCCAATTTTTGCCAAACGTGCCCTTAAAGCTGCGGGGCAGGCAGTTAGTTTTTGTTGTGGTTTTGCCCCCAATCCAAGAGATGGAATTTAAGCATCTTGGTGCGGGGTTCAATTATTCTATCATAGATCCCACGAGTCGGCTTGCGCTAATGTTTTCCCGCGATTCTAGAAGGACAGGTGCTGGGGTGGATGCACACGAGTATTTAGGGGGGGGTTACAAGGATTATTATCCCTTAAACCGTTTTCAAGCACTCGCTCTAAGTGCGGATACACCTGGTTGTGGAAGCGATCGGTGGTGAACTAACTGAAGAGAGCAAAGTTAGGAATAATTGTGACAGCTATGATGTAAGTATTATGATGGACGTAAAGGATGCTAAGATAATTCAGCCCCTTTTAAACACTAGCCTATTTGGATAATTGTGATATGAAAAACTGTGTGGTGTAGGGCTCAGAATAGTGCTAAATGAGTACTGCTCAGCATGGCCATGATGGAAAGCAGGTTGTCTGCGTAGATTTGCTCCCAACTATGGTACATGTCTAAGTACTTTTAATTTATCTTGGGGTGTTGTCTATCATTACTTTTCCTGTATCAAGCGTCTTATTAGTGCCACGCTAAAGCTGAGTGAACGATCGTACAGGTTAAGGGATGGTGTTTGGGTGGGTAAGCTAGCTTGGAATGAGGCTCCGGGTATTTTTTGTCAACTAGCTGAGTTGGGTTAAGTTAAGCCCTGAACCCTAGGCAAAACGTGAGTTGCAATCACCACATCCTAGGAACCTACCCTCTACGAACTCTAAAGGTAGGCAAAGACGCCCAAGCCGTGCTGCCGGTGGTGCCCGGACATGAAGAGGAGCCTAGACTAGCGTTTGAATTTCACAGCCCCAGTTGGAGAGGAACAGGGTCCTCGGCTAATTGAATCACTGCATACCACTCACTTTTCTTACCAAAAGTGAGGTCATTCGCGTGGGTTAAATATTTTATTAGATGACACGAACTAGCTGATGCAGGGTACGGCACTTCCTACGGTATCATAGGACATCTGTTACGCTGTCGTTCTGTGTTGCTTGTCTGTCTCTGTGGCACCGGGTCACTCACCTTCCGATTCAACCTACCTTGCTTTAGCTGCTCTAGCAACAATCAAACTACGGCATCTTCCTAGGCAACATTACTACCGTAAGAACTCGAATAAACGATCCTTGTGCTGGGGCGTTGGAGTTGCCTCTTTTAGTAAGATCTAGTGTTTTTTCTTTTTCTTTTTTGTCTCGGGGGCAGATTTTTGGTGTGTTCCGCCCCCCCTCTTCCGGAGGAGGAAATTTCGGACTACCTAGCATAAGGATTGTTTATTCAAGTTCTTACTATGGAGTAAATCCACCGAGCCCAAAAATTTGACTTTCGCAGTCCATCCATTTGTGTCTCCACTAGTGAGATCGCTTCCATTATGTGCCTGGACCTCGTCCCCTTCCTTATTTCCTCCTCCCACCTTGGTTGAATGAAGCAGATGTATAAGAAATCTCCTCCCGAAAGACTTTGGCAATCTGCGGCTACCTGAGGATCATATTTTGCGGACGCGCGAGCCTCGTTATGAGGGCGGAGCTCATGATCAGTTATTTTCATGTGAGGTTTTCATCGTCTTTCCCGGGCATAGGAGGACCTCCGCTATTTAGGTATTCCTAATATCTATCGGGGGATGCACAGCTCACAGGTTGGAGCTCTACAAATGTGACCGGTTCTTATTGCTACCGTGTTATATCGGCCGCGGCTTTCCTGAGGGATGTTCTAGAAGAGCTAGAAATAGAACTGGGGGTAGAGGGGAAGCGGGTGTTTTCTCTGGCGTGGGCTGGGGGTACGACAGTGGCTTGAGTACAAAATTGGGGGTCTAGGAGACGGACAGAAGGGCTGCAACAGTGGGTCTCGTTGTGGAACCGTGGGCTGCGCTCTGGAGATGGACTATATTCACCTATGGATGAGCTAGCGGTGTCTAGTACTGGTAGTAGAATGAGTTGCCGGGGGTGGCATGGTGGCAGGACAGGAAGACAGATGCCGGTGGTCTTGGCGTGGGTTGAATGAGGGATGCAGAGGTTAACGTTACGCTCCAGCCACCGTTTCGGGTAACTTACTGAATGTCAGGGGTTCGAGAGCAGGTTCAATTGTGGTGTCTCTTAAACTCTACTAGTACTCAGGGGAAGGATGGAGGTATTTTATTTTTGCTATCGGTGTTACTACCGGTAGTTGGAAAGGTTACCGCTGTTGCTGTGGCGATTGATGCTGTGACTATTTCTCCTATCAGAAGAGCATTTAGGAATTATGGTAGCCTTAGCACATGAATCTTCATTCCGCCTTACCACCGCCCCTGCTGTGATCCTAGTGCTCCTAAGGTGCGCGCTCGAAAGAATAGCTTGCAAATGTTTCTTGTTCCTCAATAACTCTGTCAGCCACACACTAGCTTTTTTACCAAAAACGGTGCTCGCGTCTTAATTTTCCCACCATATCATACCAGAGGGCATACCTTTTGAACCCCGCTTGAGCAGTAGCATACAATATCGGTATTCGAGTAATATACCAAATCAGGCGGGGAGATTAGAAAAGGATTCGCATGGCGCTATGGGTATTAGTTTCTCAGATTTCTACCGCTTTGGAATTTAGCAAGAAAAAGGCGTGGAGTGATGCTGTGTTCAATTTCACTAGCTGATGGAGCCAGCTCATAGTTTTTGAGATGAACAGCCCTCAGGCGTTTGTGTAACGATGACTGTGATTGGAATGGTGTCGTCGAGGCGCAAGGCTTTACTATCGCCATCAGCCCCGCTTTTCATCAATTTCTTGTAATTGCGTTAACAGAACCCAAGCTAACCAACACTTTACTCTCAACAACGGTCATAGCGGTGGAAATCGAAAAATGTCGCAAGCCTTCAGCAATAACCAAAACTCTTTCAACACCTCAAGCACCACAAATACTTTTAACTACCTCTCCCCCGATGATGAGTCTAAAATATTGGCCTGGCTGTCTCCGCTAGAGCCAGGGGTGCGGCATCGAGACATCGGAACTCAGCGGCTGGACAGTATAGGATCCTGGGTGCTGGAAACCGAGGAATTCAGACGCTGGCATGATGGTAGTCGGGAGGATGGATCTAATCATCCAACCTTATTTTGCCATGGGAATCCAGGGGCGGGAAAGAGCTACATCATGTAAGAGAGAGCCCAGTACTGCCGGGAATCAATGCATGGTATTTCTAACGGTCTAGGGTGACAGCTCACTAGTGATAGACAAGTTGTGCGACGAGGCGGTGGACGAAGATACTGCCGTTATCTGTTTCTACTTCGACTTTGCCGCCCGGAATGAGCAGTCACCAGTAAATATTCTTGGATCCCTTCTGCGACAGCTTGTCAGCGGATTGGAGGGAATTCCTGAAGCGGTAGTCCGGTCTTTCCGGAACCAGAAAAAGGTAATCGGGGGTAGGGGACTACAAGTGTCAGGAATTTTGAAGATGTTCCAGACCATCACAACCACCAAGCGAACGTTTATATGCGTGGACGCGCTTGACGAATGCGTGCCGGAGAATCGAATGATAATCCTAGAATCACTAGGACAGATCATGCGGGAGTCGCGCGATACTCGCATATTGCTAACTGGAAGATCACATGTCCGGAGTGAGGTGGAAAGGAAATTGGGTGGAGCGGCAGATTTTCTATTGATAGAGCCTACGAGTGATGGTATCATTGGGTATCTACGTGAGAAGCTCAGGAACGACACTACCCCTGAGATTATGAGCAGCGCATTGGAAGAAAATATTATGGAAAGCATTTCCCAAATTGGCTCGGAAACGTATGTAGAGACCATGCAAGGGCGAAGCTAGGCAAAGCTACCTCAGACCAATAGCTAACATACCCAAATCTAGATTCCTACTGGCTTCTCTTCACATCGAAGCAATCCTCCGAGAACCTAGTATCGCGCACCGAGAGAAAAGGCTCAGGGCAGTGAAAGATGGGGCAGGGCTAGGGGGAGCATATGGCGCAACCCTGGAGCGGATAAAGGCACAGGGTGGGGCAAAGACAAAACTTGCGATGGCCGCCCTCATGTGGATCTGTCATGCGGAACGGCCATTACAAGTGGATGAACTATGTCATGCATTGGCAGTGGAAATAGGATCGACTACCTTCGATAGCGAAAGGGCTCCTTCGATAGGTGTATTGCTAGGTTGTTGTCAAGGACTGATCACAGTTGACAAGGAATCTTTGACCGTCCGGTTAATCCACTTTACGGTCCAGGAGTATCTCTGCGCTCATCCGGACCTCTTTAGCCATCCTCATACAGTAATTGCAAAAGCCTGCTTGACCTATCTGAATTCGCGACAGGTCAAGAACCTCCCATCCTACCCTCCCCCAAGCCACCAATTCATGCCATTCCTCAAATATTCTTCGAGATATTGGGGAAGCCATGCGAATAAGGGGTTCTCAGTCCACGTGGGGGCCCTTGTTCTGAAGCTCCTAAGTTTGTACGAAGACCACCCATCCGCTCTATCACTTCTGGGGCAAGTTCGGCCTGGTGGATCTCCACCAGATGCCAGTTCCCCCCACCGCTTCTCTGGATTACATTGCGCATGTTTCTTTGGGATTGATGAACTTGTGGCCACATTGATCAATGCAAAAGGTTACGAGATTAACCAAGGCGATTACGCCGGAAATACACCACTCGCATGGGCGGCGAGGAATGGGCATGATGGTGCGGTCAAGCTCCTTCTGGAACGGGAAGATGTCGACCCCGAGAGGCCAAATAACAAAAAAATCACACCACTTTCATGGGCCGCTGATAACGGACATGAAGGGGTCGTCAAGCTACTACTAGGTCGGGATGATGTCACCCCCAATATGCCAGATAACGGAGGTGGTACGCCACTATTTTGGGCAGCTAATAACGGACATGAAGGAGTTGTCAAGCTACTACTTGGTCGCGAAGATGTCGCCCCCAATATGCCAGATAACGGAGGTGGTACGCCACTATTTTGGGCAGCTAATAACGGACATGAAGGAGTTGTCAAGCTACTACTTGACCGAAAGGATGTTGACCCCAATCACCCAGAAAACAATAACCGAACACCACTCCGAGCTGCTGCTAGAGCGGGCCATGATAGAGTTGTCAGGCTACTACTAAGTCGAGAAGACGTCGAACCCAATTTGCCAGATAACGGAGGTGGCACGCCACTACTTCGAGCAGCTAGTAGCGGACATGAAGGGGTCGTCAAGCTACTACTAGGTCGGGAAGATGTCGAACCCAATAGGCCAGATGATGGAGGCGGTACACCACTCTCTTGGGCAGCTATTAATGGACATGAAGGGGCTGTCAAGCTACTACTTGGTCGGGAAGATGTCGAACCCAATAGGCCAGATAACGAAGGCAGTACACCACTCTCTTGGGCAGCTATTAATGGACATGAAGGGGCTGTCAAGCTACTACTTGGTCGGGAAGATGTCGATCCTAATAGGCCAGGCTACGGAGGCGGTACACCACTCTTTTGGGCAGCTAATGGCGGAAATGAAGGGGTTGTCAAGCTACTACTAGGTCGGGAAGATGTCGAACCCAATAGGCCAGAAAACGAAGGTAGTACACCACTGTTTTACGCAGCAAATAACGGACATCAAAGAGTTGTCAAGCTACTACTTGATCGAAAGGATGTTGACCCTAATCGCCCAGAAAACAATAATTGGACACCGCTCAGGGCTGCTGCATTTGAGGGACATGAGGCAGTGGTCAGGCTACTCCTAGG
>Ga0307509_10003363_pt1 | contig 24379 bp, 22 predicted proteins | sample 10_EM_MG_FD_202245 | JGI IMG/M metagenome (GOLD analysis project Ga0307509, IMG submission 202245) | Populus trichocarpa ectomycorrhiza microbial communities from riparian zone in the Pacific Northwest, United States - 10_EM | ecosystem: Host-associated > Plants > Roots > Unclassified | place... | reverse complement strand
GCAGTACTGCTTCAGAAGCTTGGCTAGATTGGTGGATTTCTTTTGGCGTCTCTCTTGGGTCATTTCCTATCTCTCTTCTCTCTTGTTGTCTAGCTAAAACCTCTATTATACGGCTTTGGAAAATTGGTGATGGTTGGACGATCAAGTAGTATTGTATCAAGAAAGTGTTAGTTTGTTTGGCTAGGAAGTTAGACGAGGGGGAAATGTTTGGGATGTTTGAGGGATTGGCACTAGGGATGACGGAGGTCAAAAGCTAAGGCTAGCTAAGGGGTTTGGGAGACATCGGTGTCACACTATGACATTTAGGAAACGACAAAAGGTGTCAGAACAGTATTGGATCATGGATGATGAGGACGACTGTGTAAGAGGACGAAACAAGGAACTAGGGAGTTAGGGAAATGAGTTTTGGAAATGTTCGACGAAGTTGAAAGGAGGGTGAAAGGGCGAAATGACGGGAGAAGAGATAAGTTCTTATGTTGATGAAGAATTTTTCTATAGTGTGGAGCTTGTGTATATATAGGACACCTCCGGTGACATAGAAACAATAAGGACCCCAAGATACTCTCGTCTGATCATAGCCAAAGAATTTTACTTATTACGGTGGATAATGAGGCATCAACCGTGCGATTGATCCACTTTACTCTCGAAGAGTATCTTTCCGCCCATCCTGATATTTTCAGTACACCTCACTCTACAATGGCAGAGGTCTGCCTAACCTATCTAAATTCCCAACAGGCCAAGGCCATTCCACTCGATGATGACCCAGACCTCTATGACATGCCCTTTCTAGAATACAGCTCCCGTTATTGGGGGGTCCATGCAAAAAGGGAACTCTCCGCCATGTCAATATTACTTGCCCTCCAACTGTTGCAGGATTATGATGGACACATATCCATCGAACTTCTTTTCAGATTTGAATACTGTTACTTGCAGGATGTAGAGACCTGGTATCCATTCAGTGGATTACACTGCGCCTCGTTCTTCGGAATTGTTGATATTGTGGCTGCTTTGGCGGGGCTGGGTTGTTGCTATATGAACGGAGAGGATTTTCTGTGGCATACCCCGCTTGCATGGGCTGCCCAGAAGGGGCATGAGGAAGTGGTGAAAATACTACTCGAGCGGGGGGAGGTCAACACTGACCAGTCAGATAGTGCTTCAGACCGAACTCCGCTCTCGCTTGCAGCTGGCGAAGGACATGAGACCTGTGTGAAAATACTACTCGGACGGGAAGAAGTTAACCCCGACAAGCCAGATAATTCGGGCCAAACGCCGCTCTCGTATGCAGCCGGCAATGGAAAGGGTGAAGTGGTGAAAATGCTACTCGAGCGTGGAGATGTCAACCCGGACAAGCTAGATGATATGGACCGAACGCCACTCTCCTATGCAACTGGGGGTTGGTGTATGGATAGTGGGATAGTGCTGAAAGGAATTCGGGGCAGGGTTCCGAATGGTCCGACCGGTCAAGTCGCGGGGGCAGGACCAGGCTCGTCAGTCCTAGTGGATGTCAATGACTAGACCTGACTAACGTCTTTATAATAGATTGCATAGTCATGTAATATCACTCACTTAGGGCATCCAAAAGATTTGATACTTGAGAACATATTTTTGCCGCCCCTAATCTAAGTGAGGCACTATCTCCATTGTAACTCTCCTGAGATTCTACAATATAATCTATGGAAACAATAAGTTTAATTAAGAAAAGATTTATTTCAACCTAATTTATTGTGATAAAAATGGGAAAAAGTAAAATGGGGTGCTAATTTTGTTAGAGGGCCGTGCATATCTTACTTTTTGGCGGGCCTGGTCAGACCAATCCCGGTCGAGTCGGGTCCGATAATCCTGACTGTCCAGTCGGTCTAATTTCCTCCATTAGACTAGACTTGACATTCGATCGGACTAGCTGGTCCAGACCGGTCTTCCGCGGACCATTGGGAACCCTGACTCGGGGGCGGGGAAAATACTACTAGGGCGTGACGAGGTCAACCCCGACAAGCAAGATGATCAGGGGCGAACACCGCTCTCGTATGCCGCTGCTATAGGAAAGGGGGAAGTGGTGAAAATGTTACTGGGGCGGGCAGAGGTTAACCCCGACAAGCCAGATAATTCGGGCCAAAAGCGGCTCTCGTATGCCGCCGGCAATGGAAAGGGTGAAGTGGTGAAAATGCTACTAGAGCGTCAAGAGGTCAACCCCGACAAGTCCGATAATGAGGGCCGAACGCCGCTTTCACATTCAACTGGCCAGGGAAAGAGTGAAGTGGTGAAAATGCTACTGGGGCGGGAAGAGGTCAAACCCGAAAAGGCTGATAATAAGGGCCGAACACCGCTCTCGTATGCCGCTACCGCTAGAGATGGACGAGTGGTGAAAATGTTACTGGGGCGGGAAGAGGTTAACCTCGGCAAGTGAGATAATTCGGGCAGAACACCGCTCTCCTATGCAATCTTGGGTAAGCATATGTTTGAACCTGAGCAGTGTGCGGGGGTAGTGAAAATGCTACTAGAGCGTCAAGAGGTCAACCCCAACAAGTCCGATAATGAGAGCCGAACCCCGCTCTCGTATGCCGTTCAATATAGATATGTGGAAGTGGCGAAAATGTTACTGGGGTGTGAAAAGATCACCCCGGACAAACCAGATAATATGGGCCGAACGCCGCTCTCGTATGCCGCTGTTGACGGAGATGGGGAGATGGTGAAAGTCCTACTAGCCCATGAAGATGTCAACCCCGACAAGCCAGATAATAAGGGCAGAACGCCGCTCTCCTATGCAGCTGAGGGTAGGTATGGGAGTGGCTTTAGGAAGTGTACGGCTGTGGTGAAAATACTACTCGGGCGGGAAGAGGTTAACCCCGACGGGCTAGATAATGAGGGCCGAACACCGCTCTCGTATGCCGTTATGAAAGGACGTGTGGGAATTGGGAAAATGCTACTCGAGCGAAAAGAGGTTGACCCCAACAGGCCAGATGATACTGGCTGGACGCAACTCTCGTATGCCACTAGTAAGGGACATACAAGCTGTGTGACGATACTGCTCGGACATGGAGATGTTAACCCTGACAAGGCTGATAGTACGGGCAGAACGCCGCTCTCGTATGCAGCTGGCAATGCATATGGAGAAGTTGTGAAAGTCCTACTCGAGGGGGGAGAGGTTAACCCCGACAGGCCAGATGATGACCGAACACTGCTCTCCTATGCAACTGAGGGTGGGTATCTGTACGAAGCTAAGATGTCCACAAAAGTAGCAAAAATACTACTTAAGCAAGAAGAGGTCTACCCTGGCAAGCCAGATAATAAGGGCAGAACGCCGCTCATTTATGCTGCGTTTAAAGGATATGATGAAGTGGTGGAAATGTTACTCGGTTGGGAAGAGGTGAACCCCAACGAACAAGATATTGAAGGCTGAACGCCGCTCTCATATGCTGGTGGGCATGGATGGACTTGGATAGTGGAAATGCTACTCGGACGTGAAGAGGTAAACCCCGACAAGCCAGATAATTTGGGCCGAACGCCGCTGTCGTATGCCGCAAGGAGTGGATATGAAGAAGTGGTGCTAGTGCTACTCAAGTGCGAATGAGTCAACTCCGACAAGCCAGATAACATGGGCTGAATGCCGCTCTCGCATGCCGCTGGTAAAGGACAGCAGGGTGTGGTGGAAATTCTGCTTTTGCAAGAAGAGGTCAGCCCCAACAAGCCAGATAACGAGGGCAGAGTGCAACTCTCGTATGCCGCTCGGGGCGGACATGAGCTCTGTGCCTGAATGCGATTCTGGCGGGTAGTGCTGAATATCGACAGTCAAGCCAATAACCTCTAAACACTACGTATGTCCGCTGCTGGTATAGCTGTTGGAAGCCCTAGACACTCCCACAGCCTCCCGCAGTGGTAACCCACAATACCCCGATTACCCCACCTCATGGAAATCACCGCCATCCCTTCCCTTGTGGAGTCTGTTCTACACATTATCATTGTTGTTATAAGATCTAGAGAGGAGAAGAAAGGGCTCGATGGATAAAGAAGGACAAAGAAGTCAAGGAGGAGAGATCTGTCTATTCTGCGGATTCGTATCTGACTTGCTTATCCATCTACCTATGGCGGAGTAGAGGGGTTAAATACAGAGAACTTCACAATACATCTTCGTTGGTGGGAATCCTTCCAGAGGCCGAGTTGCTCCCCAACACGCACTATCTTCCGACACATTCCTCGCTTTGCTCTCTAAGCGCTTCCAGCCATGTCTGCGAATCCATCTACTAGTATACAAACCAGGTATACTCGTCCCTCCTCTGTGATTGATAATAACTAACAAAGGAACTAGTAACTAACAACTAAGAAAGATAGGAAAGGTACAAAAACAGAATATAGTTAGGCGCCTAGTGATCGCCAGTGATAATCAATCATCCTTGGCCTCATGCTCCAAGGCGAAAGAAATCCTCCGTCATTGCAATCCACCTGACCTGTTATCATACCCTTGTCAATCTCACAGTTAACCTTAGTATGGTCAAGGTTTATGCGTTTCTGTTTACAAAGTACAGTAGTAGCTGGTCTGTAGCATGACATAGTTTTATTATTCTGAGAAGATCCAGTTTATAGCTTTTTTTTTTCATCCTATTGTATTTCCTTCCAGCTGTCAGCTCTCGTCTCTTTTCTTTTTTCTTCTCCTGTACTCTTCCCCCTTTTCTCCTTGTCTTTCTCCCTGATCTCTTCCCTACGGTATAGATGAACTCTAATTCGTATAAGGTATATAAGGTGCTTTGTTTATTTGATTTGATTTTTTGATGGAGGAAAAGCGATGTACGTTAGGATGAGGATTCTAGAGGTGTTTGTGTCAAATTGTATAAGATGATGCCTGAAGTTCTGAGGGATCTACCATAAGTAAGACAGTTTAAAACCAAAAACCGACAACTTACCTGTACTGTTCAAAATGTGAACGGCAAAGGCACAATCTATTGTGTGTGGATAATACTACTCAAGTGCCAGGGTGGTTGCGTGGCACGCTAAGCGAGGAGGAATGTGTAGTGTGAGAGTAGATTGGTAGGAGTTCTGGTGCTTATTCTTCTAAGTGAGGTGGGCGGTAGCAACCATTTTTATACAAAAGTGTTCGCCCATAGAAGCGATAGAAATATAGGGAAAACAATGTAAGAAACATAAGTGCGAACATGTCTGATCCGGAAAACCTACCAAGTAAATACCAAATAATATGCATAAATCCATTAGGGTATGAGGAGATTATTAGAAATATCATGACCAAGAGTGGTGCATAAGTGATGCATAAACTTTTAAAATATTCGCGAATGTTCCATATCCTCAACACTACTACAACACTGGACGTTTAGACGAGGAGTCTTTGGGTATGGATAGGGTTGCAGAACATGGGAGTTGAGACTATGGTTATTAAGCATGAATGGATAGCTGTACCGGAGATGTTTTGTGTACACTCAGAAAACGCACTAGGATGTGCGAAAGGTTTCGGACTCAGGTTAGGTGGAAGATGGAACCAACTGGTGTCGCATCATGATGATAGCGAAACAGGCAATAGTATCATGAATGTTCAGAAAGAGAAAACTTTGCAAGTAGATGAAATGAAGGGAAGGGGTAAAGGGATGGAATATGTTTGAAGGTTGTGGGTATGAAGTGAAAAGGAAGAGAAGGTGATGGAAGCGAAGACTTAAACAAATGAGATGAAGAGTTTTTCTGTACGGGAGATTTGTGTATATATAGAACGTGGCTGGCAGCACAGAAAGAATAAGGACCGCAAGACTCTCTACTCTCATATCCTCAACATTATATAAACAACCGTAAAATCCTAAACACCTAATACGAAACCACATGTTAAATCCTCAAATATAACCCTGAAATAAACAATAAAATACCATAATATACATCTTAGCTGTAGTAATGTAAGTGGTGGACAGGCGTCGCCGAAATACTAACCAAGTAAAGAAATACACCTTAGTGTCATCAAATATACTACGAAATATACAGAAAATTTCAACATGTACTGTGTTGGAAATGGTCCTGTTCACCATACTTTCCTCATACTTCCTTTATTTAGTTAGCTTCCAGGTGCCCACTTGTTGGTGGCTTCGGATGTGCATTGAGAAACCGGGCATTTCGCTCCAGCTTCGGGTATAGATTTGCTACTGGGTATGCGCTGAGCATTCAGTAATGGGTTTATGTCCGGAGACTAGCTTTGGCCTGGCATACGATTTGCCTTCAGGGATTTTGCTTGACTTCCAGTATATGGTTCGGGTTGAGATTTGGTTGTGGAAAGCATCGTGAAGGTCGGAATGCGTGATAGTTTTGGAATCATGCAGCCTTCGGGAAAGCTGGGAGAAAAGCAGAATCACTGTAGGGTCAGCATGAAAGAGCTGGAAGCCCGAAGGCAGCAGAATGCTTCATTCTATTGTTATCTTGGAAGTGCTTATCATTGAAAGGGAGACTGACATGGAGCAGCACAGTAGCTCATGAGGAGTATAGGGTCTTCTCGATATGTACATCTGTCTTGGCTGTTTGAAAATTGGCTATGGTGTACAATCTTTACTACTACGTGGAAAATACTACACAAGTGTGAAGGGGTTGCATTGCACACTCAGGGAGGAGGAATTTTATGGTAAGAGAGCAGATAAGTAGGTGTTCTGGTTCTTATTTCTTCTAAGCAAGATAGGCCGTGACTCCAGTATTTATACAGGAAGTGCACTCTTCATATAACAAAGAAAAGTAAGGAAAAACATAGTAAGAAACATAAGTGCAAAGCATTTTTGACCCTGAAATCCTGCCAAGAAAATCTCAATAAATATGGGTAAATCTAAAATTGTGTGAGGAAATAATTAGGAAAGATTATGGATGATATGACCAAGCCAGGTGCATATAATAAGATATAAACAACTGTAAAAACCCGAATATGAGATAAGAAACACATGTGAGAAAACACTAATTGTTATAATGAAATATTAATGAAATCTATGCAATTATATCATAGCTGTAGTAATGTCTGCCGTGTATAGGTAAAACTGGGAACACATACCAAGTAGTGAAATATACGATATTATCAAGGAGAATACACATATGAAACGAATCAAGAGAAAAGTTCAACATTTGCTAGTTAGTTATATAGAGCCTAGATCATCATGGGGCTGTTGAGCGAGAACCCCCATGGTTATTAGTGAAAATATTTTTCCCCACACTTGAGCGATCGTTGAGTTGAGTTGCTTGGCATTTATTTCGTTTCACAGCTCATCACTCATGTGATTGTATTGCTACTATTGAAGTCTAATACTATGAATACCTGTTTGGATGGCGGAGAAGGCGGCTAATTGTAAAAACTCGCTCTACCCACCATCAGAGATTTCCACTATGCCACTCCTGAAACGAGACTACTGGTAGACCTAGTACAGGATGTTAACAAAATAATGAATAGTAGTTAATAGAATCCAACAAGCTCTACTCGTTGCCAGTAGTAGATACAGAGGGTTTTTAGTGTAGTTGACATTCTAAGGGAAAGAAAAGCTTTAGAATACCATGCGCTTGGCGGTCAACCCTTTTGGATACAATCCATTGGGATGCTCCCTGTAGTTTTACGAAAAGTGGAATTTTATACCATCCATCAAGAAATATACAATTGAAAAAGTGAAATCTTTGTATTGACAGCTGGTCCACATTCTGAAGAACAACAAAGCTTTACACACTGACATATCTTTTTATATCTTAAACAACTCAAAAGAATTGAAAAAGATGACAGAAACAATAAAGAATTACCTTAACCCTTCTGGTTTTATTCTATAATCTCCCTACAATTTTTTAGTGACTTTCTATTGATCTTTTGCTTCAAAGACCATCCTATAGAAAGCCATTCTGTGGGTGGAAAAATAAATATAAAACATTGACCGCATTTGGTTGTCCTTTTTCACTATATTTGTAAATTTTAATTCACTATTTAATAGAAGCCGAAGTGAAAGCTAGTTCCCTGCAATGGTTTTATTTTTTCGATGATATATTTCACCGTGGATGGTATCTGAAAGGGTTGGCCGCCAACCGCATCGTATCCTAAAGGTTTGCTTGAAAGAAAATAATACCTGAGGAAAGGGGAAGGTGGCCTACACGGTCAATTAGCATGGTCCGAGGGGTGTAATACAGGACTTTCACTACCAAAAATGTACCAATGCCTGCTGATGGCCAGCAGACAAACAGTTTGCCTTATTGGGAGTCTTTCATGCTGCTTGGCGTGCTAAGCATCTCACTCTTGGTATATAACCGCAGCTTAGAGTTTGATTATTGGGATAAAGGCTTCGGATAAGTGCTTGGGATTGATTGAGTGATGGAAGAAATATGATATGAAATGATTTAGATGCACAGAGATTTGGATAGCTGGCATGGAAGCTAGGAGCAGTGAGAGTTCCTCGTTATGACTGTCTTGGTTTTTTGTAGCGAGGAGGTGGGCCAAACAAGGAGAGTGAACAGTCAGGGAAAAGATGAAGCTTACAATGGCCATCGGGCAACTACAGCCACTGACAAAGCTTTTCTTTCCACAAGAGAATAAGTGCGACTGTAGATATGAAACCCATGACAATAGAGGATCACATACTCTCAGAGGTACTTAACTCTGGCCTTCTACCATTATCAGAGAAATGTATTCCGTGACTGAGGATCAATAGATTGGGAAACCGGGGGTGTTACTATTATTGAAACCTATGACTGGAGCTATTGATTCATGTAATGTTTTGCTAGTATCCTGCATTAGGTCTTGTTTCGTTTTGTTTCACCAACAACCTCAGACAGAATCTCGTTGCAGAGTTAAAGGAGCTTGTGTCGTGTGGGGGAAAAGTTTTCTAGTTAGTTATCTAGCACTTTCTTTCTCTCATAGTTCACATGGGATAAAAGCAGGATCTCTTTCCCTATTCCCTTACTCCAAAATCAGTCTCTTTACTCATTCACTTCTTCACTCTTTTATTGTCATGCTATAGTCAATTCAAATCGCATTCATTTGCTCGTAACTTATTAAGAGGTTATGAGCCCGGGTTCAGCGCTCTGAACCATCCTTATCTCGTACAAAGAAAGTCACTGCCTTTCTCGTTAGGAACACCTCTCAATTCGCCCACAATGTCGGAAGTCTCCAAATCCCTCAAAATGCCCCAGATTGAGAAGTTGCGTGGTGTTACAAACTATCACACCTGGAGGTCAATTTCAACGACCTTCCTCGATATCATGAGAGTGTGGGATGTCGTAACTGGTAAGACCTCAAAGCCTGATGGCACCGATGCTACTAACGAAGCCTCCTGGGTTCGTCTATCCCAGCGCATAAAAGGCTTCATACTTTTGAATATTGACCGCGGTCTAATGCCGCTAATTTCTACCGCTTCCAATGCCCCAACTGCTTGGGCAAAACTCGAGGAGAAGTTTGACAGAAAAACACCAACCAGTCTCCACTGTCTCCTGAAGACGATCGTAATTCTGCACTGTAGCAACAAACGCAAAATTGCTGCCCATGTCAAAAAGTACGACGAACTCTAGCAGCGTCTACTAGAACGAACCTCTAAAGCCACTAGTTTGTCTAAGGATGCTAATACAACATCCAAGGACGTACTCGAAGCTGTTTTGCTCCCATTAGCCAACAGTCCAGTCGTAAAGGGGGCTTTCTTGCTTATCTCACTTCCTATCACCCTTGATAATGTAGTTGACAATCTCACTACGAGAGAGTCAGCAACATACAACGAAGTATGTACCCGATTACTGGACTTCTATCCAGCAGCACAACCAGCCGACACCAATACCGCTTGCGCAGCCCTGAGTAGTAGTCGGAACGATAAGGGAAGAAGAAAAGAGGAAAAGGTCTGTACGTACTGCAAGTCCAAAGGTTTTCGAGGACTTGGCCATCTGGGAGCAGAGTGTCGTACACAGAACAAGGACACCGGAGGTCAAGCCTCAGCAACAGCAGCCTTAGTTAACAGAGCAAAAGGCTATGCATTTCTAACATCCGTGAGTGAGTTCCTCCCTGATGCCTGGATTCTCGACAGTGGAGCAAGTAGCCATATGACCCCAGATGCCAGCCGGAATACTGGTTTACGGTCAACAAATATTATGGTTACTATCGGAAATGGTGAGAAACTTCAAGCAACATCTATTGGTACAGCAACCTTTACAGCACTTCTAGCCGACGGTTCTACACACTATATTCGCCTTCACAATACCCTCCTAGTCCCTACTCTTTGGTTTTCCTTATTCTCATGGCGTCAAATGGCAGGGGCTGGTATCTTCAAGACTGGTGATGCTCTAGGAACCACAATAAATCTCGATACGAACACTGTACTTGAGACAATTCCATATCCGGGTTTGGAAATTATTCGAATGCCTTCGGTAATCGGAAGTGTGAGTGTTATGCAAATGCACAGAAAGTTAGCTCATCTACCTCCATCCGCATTCACAACTTTACAAACACAAACCAATGGACTTCCCCCTGTTCCACCGGTAAAAGGAACATTTGACTGTAATGCATGCAGTAAAGGAAAGTATACTCACACTATCCCCAAGACTCGAACAACATCAAGTCCTTCCCCATATCATACGGTACATAGCGACATTTGTGGTCCATTCAGTTCACCGACTCCGGGTGGCAGCAAATACTTCATATCTGCCATCGATGAATACTGCCACTTGGCAGAAGTACAATTTCTCAAAACCCGAGAAGAAGCTCCGAAGGCTCTAATTGAGATGTTAACTCTTGCTGCCTGTCAGTATGAGACAAAAGTTAAAGTCCTACAAACCAACAATGCGGGAGAACTAACATCAGGCAGATTTGACGATGGATTGGCGAAGCTGGGGGTTAATCACAAGTTAAGTATCGCTTATATCCATGAGATGAATGGAATTGCGGAGAGATTTAATTGCAGAGTGACTGGGTCAGCGCGGACTCTGCTCTTTGACTCTGGCTTACCACTAAGTCTCTGGGGAGAAGCACTTACCCATGCTGTTTATACAAAGAATCCAATGCCCGCCGCAAGCCTTGATAATCAATCCCCATATGAAGTTCTGACAGGAGAGAGGCCAGATCTTGAACACTTGCAGCCTTTTGGATCACCTGGGCATGTATTTGTTCCAGAAGAGAGGAGAAGAACTGGGGGAAAATTGCTACCACGCAGTATAGAAGGATTTCTGGTCGGGTATGGAGGGCAGCGAAATCACTATCGTTTCTGGATTCCTTGACTTCATCAGCAAAAATAGTAGCCTGCATCCTGGGCATCCTGTGCGTCAGACGCACCTGAGGCACAGAACGTCAATCGCGAATCAGGACGCACCGGGCGCACACCTAACACTCAGGACGCACCGGGCACACCCCTAATACTCAGGACGCAACCAGACGCAGCACCTAATCCTCAGGAGGCAACCAGACAAAGCACCTAATTCTCAGGACGCCACCAGACACCACACCCAATCCTCAGCACGCAACCAGACGCAGTAGCTACTCTTCCTGAGATAACTGAAATAAGCGAAGGGTCCCCCCTTTACCTGTTTCTGACCTTGGTCACCCGGGTCACAATATATTTTACATCATGAAAAGGTATTAAATTTACTACTAATAGTCTTCTATTCGTCAAATATACAGCTCATTGAATCGCCCCCCTCCTCTTGCCTCCCCCGGGACCATATACCTACATGGAAAATGGGCACATCAGAACCCTCTTTATACCGGTGTGTAGCTGGCGTTGAGCCCAGTGACGTCCAGGTAACGGAATCAAAATCAGTTCAGCAGTTGTGGAGGAATCCGCCATCGAGTTCAGGATTCGTAGAGACAAAAGACCACTGTCAGAACGGTGGGCAATCTCCATGAGTATTAATGCGATAGGGATGTACCTTATACCGGCGTGAAGCTGGCGTCGAGCCCAATGATGCCTAAGTGACGGATTCAAAATCGGTTGAGCGGTTGTGGAGGAAACAGCCATCAAGTTCAGGATTGTTAGAGACAAAAGACCACTCTCAGAAGGGTGGCGAACTCCATGAATACTGATGCGCCAGAGACTGTAACAATCCTACTCCGGTGTAGATTAGTGGTGCAACAGGTAACGAACTACTTACACGAGAATCCTGAACTATCGTTATAGTTCTCGTTCGTTCGAGTATCTGAGAGTGTTCTTCTTTCCGATATTAACTTATAATATCTTCTTTCGTCTTAGACTATCTTATAGTCTTCTTATCTCACTCCAATATCTTATTGGGGAGATATGGTGAGGGAACTTCTTTGTGCTTCTATCTCTTCTCAAATGAGAGAGATGTGGTACTGTCTCTTATCGTATCCAGGTCGTAGTGGCTCTTACACTATTAAGAGCTAGATTGCTTGCTTTCAACCGAGAGGTAAAGATAAAGGTATATTGTAGAAAAGTACTTAGATGGTAGCGTGAAGAGCTCTAACTACTGTAACCGAGTCTCCTTCTTATAGACTCTTCACGCTACCAACCCTAACCCTGGTGAATCATAACTTGAGTCACGCAGTCCTATGACTCATGACGAGTCATGCCCGAAATCCATCAGATGACTCCTATGAGTCACTGCGTAACATGCCGTAAACCAATCATAAAACATAAAACATGTCAGGTGCGCAAAGCGCGTCACCTGCGTGAAACTCATAACTCATAATGTGAGTCAGGCGCGAAAATCATTACATCATTATGACTCACAATCGTGAGTCATGAAAACATTAAACAATGATAACATAACGATGACACGCATGTGCTAGTCATGTGAGAACTATGAGTCGACTGACTGCATAGCGTGAAACATAAACATATATGACTCACAATCGTGAGTCATAGAAACCTAAACATATCTTATGACTAACAACTATTAGTCATGTGAAATCTGCCTTGCTTAGTCATGATTTGTGACAGAGAGGTACCTTATACCGGCGTGTAGCTGGCGTCGAGCCCAATCATGTCCAAGTTACAGAACCAATATCGGTCGACCGGTTGTGGAGGAATCTGCCATCGAGTTCAGGATTGTTAGAGACAAAAGACTACTCTCAGAAGGGTGGCGAACTCCATGAATACCGATGCGCCAGAGATGAACCTTATACCGGCGTGTCGCTGGCGCCGTGCCCAACGACGTCCAAGTGACAGAACCAAAATCGGTTAAGCAGTTATGGAGGAATCTGCCATCGAGTTCAGGATTGTTAGAGACAAAAGACCACTCTCAGAAGGGTGGCGAACTCCATGAATACTGATGCGCCAGAGACATACCTTATACCATCGTGTCGCTGGCGTGGAGCCCAATGATGCCCAAGTTACAGAACCAAAATCGGTGAAGCGGTTGTGGAGGAATCTGCCATCGAGTTCTGGGATCGCCAGCATCTCCTCTCAGCCTTCCCATGACCCCCCACCACAGTTGATAGCGACTTCATGAGTATTGATCCGACAGTGACGTTCTTTATACTGGCGTGTAGCTGGCGCCGAGTCCAACAATGCCCGGCCTGCAGATCTGTAATCGCTTAAGCGGCTGTGGAGGAATGTGACATCGAGCTCTGGGATCGCCTGCACCACCCCTTCTGCCTTCCCAAGACCCCCTGCACAGTAAATAGTAACTTTATGAGTATTGATGTGATAGAGACGTACCTTATACCGGCGTGTAGCTGGTGTCAGGCCAAACGACGCCCAGGTTACAGATCCAAAGTCGGCTCAGCAGTTGTAGAGGAATCCGCCATCGAGTCCTGGGATCGCCAGCATCCCCTCTCAGCCTTCCCAGGACCCCCCCACCAAGAGTAGATAGCGATTTCATGAGTATTGATGCGCCAGAGACGTACCTTATATCGGCGTGTAGCTAGCGTCGAGCCCAACGACGTCCAGGTGACGGATTCAAAATCGATTCAGCGGTTGTGGAGGAATCTGCCATCGAGTTCAGGATTAGTAGAGACAAAAGACCACTGTCAGAAGGGTGGGTGATCTCCATGAGTATTAATGCGATAGGGATGTACCTTATACCGGCGTGAAGCTGGCGTCGAGCCCAGAAACCTCCTGCTGTCAGATTCAGGATCGGATGTGTAGTTGTAGTGGAGTAGTATGCAGGATGCCTGGGAATATGGATGTTAAGGGTGATGATGAGAGAAGAGAATATTGAGGGGGATGATGAGAGAACAGTGTGTCGCGTCACGTGTGAGGCTAAGTGCCGAGAAACCATGATGAACTATGCCAAGAAATACTCAGGGGTACCCCTGAAGCGAGCATCTCTTAGTGGTAAATCATAATGAGCAATGGTGTTGATGGACGAGTCTGGATGCACCAGAGGCAGAGTTGCTTTGACTAATATGTCAGGATGGAATGTGGTGTATTGGTTTGGCTCCAGATGCATGGAATTTGAGCGGGCGTTGCCAGGAAACTCAGGACGCACAGGACAGAGGGGACGCAACTCAGGACGCACAGGACGCAACGGCGCCGTATCTGACGCAGGGTAATTTTTTGCTGATGATGGAAATCTGGGTGTTGGAAAGACATTTATTAGGTAACCCGAATTATTCTCGGAAGAGAGAAGTGAGATTGGGCTAACATGCTGCGATGACAGCTGGCTAGTAGTGGACAGGCTAGCCGATCAGACTAGAGGACAAAATACTGCCGTTATATGTTTTCACTTTGATTTTGCAGCACGAAATGAGCAGACAGCCACCTTTATGCTGGGTTCGCTGCTGAAGCAGGTGATCAGTGGAATGGGAAGGGTCCCGGAGGATATATCGCGATCCCAACAGGAGGAAAAGAAGGCTGTCAGTGGACGCAAGCCACAACTTAGCCATATCGTGAGGATGCTGTGACTCATAACGTCCTCACAGGCCACATTTATGGTCATTGACGCGCTCGACGAATGTATTCCTGTTCAGCGATTTCGGCTTTTTGATTCATTGAAAAAAATCGTTGACAAGTCCCCGGATGCCCGAATATTCGTGACGGGAAGGCCTCATATTCGCGCCGAGCTTGAAAGGTCACTCGCCGGGCGAGTGATAAGCGTCAAAGTTGGTCCACCAATGGACGATATAGTCAGATTCCGTGATGTCAGACTGAGCGAGGACGAAACTCCGGATTCCATGGAGTGGTCACTAGAGGCAGACATTCCGGAGAAGATTCCCCGAAGTATACCGGAAATGTGGGTAGTGGCCATGGTGCTGGGGATCCAATCCTATTTTACCGGCTGATATATAGATTTAAGTTTCTACTCGTCTCCTTAAATATCGAAGCAATCTTGAAAGAGACGAGAAATACTACATAAAATGACTCCTAAGTTAGGGCTGAGTGATGCCTACGGCGCAACGATCGAACGAATAAAGGCACAGGGTGGGGATAAATCAAGACTCGGGATGGGGGCTTTGATGTGGATTAGTCATGCGGAGCGGCCATTGAAGGCAAATCAGCTCTCCTATGCCATTGCAATCAAGCTGGGCTCTACATATTTCAATGCCGGCAACACACCTTCAATGACGACATTGGTCAGCTGCTGTCAAGGGCTTATTACTGTGGATAAGGAAGCACCAACTGTACGACTGATCTAATTTACTCTCAAAGAATATTTTTCCTCCAGATCCCCTATTTTCAGCAGACCCCACTCGGCGATAGCAGAGATTTGTTTGACATATCTGAATTCCCAACAGGTCAAGGCCCTTCCTTTCAGCCCCCGTTATAGTGATTCCTCCTAAAACGAGGATGATCCCTTTTTGCAGTATTCTTCTCTGTACTGGGGAGTCCATGCGAACCGGGATCTCTGGGACTGTGTCAGATCACTTGCCCTGCAGCTGCTTCAAGAATTCCATAGCCACATATCCAGATGCTTCATTATAGATCACCTAGGAACTCTTGACCTCCGCGACTACAGTCACGGATTTGAGCTTAGTGGCGTGCAGTGCGCATCTTTCTTCGGACTTATTGAGATTGTAGCTGCATTAATAGAGAATCAGGGTTATCGTTCCAAGTGGGGCTGTTATTTGGACGACTCACCGCTTGTGTTGGCTACTCGGAATGGACATGAGGAAGTGGTGAAAAGGTTGGTAGGGTGGGAAGGGGTCGACCCTGATGAGCCGAATAATTACGGCCAGACACCACCCTCCTATGGTGCTGGGTACGGGCGTAAGGCGCTAGTGGACATACTGCTTGAGCGCGCAGAGGTCAATCTTGGCAGGATAGATAAACTCGGCCGAATGCCACTATCCTATGCAGTTGGGAATGGGAATGAGGAAGTGGTAATGATACTACTCGGGCGGGCAGGGGTCAGCCGCGATTGGACAGACAACAAGGGCCGAACGTTGCTCTCGTAGGCTGCTGGGCATGGACAAGAAGCGTGGTAAAAATGCTACTCGGGTGGGAGGACGGTGACGTGGACAAGCCAGATAACAAGGGTAGAAGGCCGCTCTCGTATGCCGCTGGGGGGGGGGACATGAGGGAATGGTGAAAATGCTACTTGAGTGGGTAGAGGTCGACCCCAACAAGCTAGATTATGATGGTCGACCACTCTCGCGTGCCGCTCACCTTTGGAATGAGGCTGTGGTTAAATTACTGCTCGGGCGGCAAGATGTCAACTCCGATGAACCAGACAATGACGGCAGAACACTGCTCTCGCATGCTGCTCAGTTTGGATTTGGAGAAATGGTGGAATTACTGCTCGGGCAACGAGAGGGCAACCCTGACAAGGCAGATAACTGTGGCAGAACACCGCTCTCTCATGCCTGCAAGGGTAGGAATGCATTTGAAACTGAGGTATATACGAGATTGATGAAAATGCTATTGGGGCGGGAAGAAGTCATCCCCGACAAGCCAGACAATGACGGCAGGACGCCTCTCTCGCATGCTTCTGAGCATGGATCTGAGGGCCCTGTGGGGGTGCTGCTTGGGCGGGAAGAGGTCAACCCTGACAAGCCAGATAATGGCGGCAGGACGCCTCTCTAGTATGCTGCTGAGTACGGATTCGAGGGAGTTGTTGCAATTCTCCTCGGGTGGGGAGAGGCCAACCCCGAGAAGCCGGATAATCTCGGCCGAACACCCCTCTCGTATGCCACGGCGTGGGTATTCATCTGGGACTGAGGCATATATGAGAGTGATCAAAGTGCTATTGGGGCGTGAAGAAGTCACCCACGACAAGCCAGACAATGGCGGCAGGACGCCTCTTTCGTATGCTGCTGACCGCGGATTTGAGGAAGCTGTTGAAATGCTACTCGGTCGGGAGGAGGTCAACCCTAACAAGCCGGATAATCGCGGCCGAACGCCACTCATGTTAGCAGCCAGCGGTGCCGATGAGGGTGTACAAACGCTGCTACAGTCACGCAAAGTAGTGTCTCCACTCCCCAAACGTAACAGCACCCGGAAAAAGCGCCGCTTGTGCACCGACACCCTCCCCTATAGCAAGAGTTTAAAACGCAAAATCCCGTAAAAAATCAAGGCCTAGGGTTTGCGCCCTTTCCGAATAGTTTTGCATTTGGAGAGTAGCACGGCCCAATTATCAACAGTTACCACCTTATCGAAGCCATAGCAATATCCCCCTCATTCCCATGCTGTTCTCGGATGCTATTTTAAGATATTATCCCTTCCTCCCCTCAAGGAGATTCCCTGAGATGGAACTGCACTTATCTCATATCAGAGTCATCTGAAACTCAATATTAGATTTATTTGGGTCGGGATTTGTGGATTTCTCTTTACGCTGTGTAGTTGTTAGGAGGGCTTGGTCTGATTGGTGGGATGAAATAGTTCTATTGTAAAAACGTCGAGCGTATAGCGTGCAGTTTTTTCTTTCTCCTATCGAATTTCATTTTGCTCTCTGTTGTGAATCCTTGTTTGCGTCGTTTTTCCCCTGATACGGTTCATTTCTCCTCTATTCATTCCCTGGTCCCCCCCTACTACCTCCCCCCTCTGATAGATCGAGCGTAGATAAAGTCCCGTGTTTTTATCCTTCCTTTTTCCTTTTTGATTTTTCTTCACATAGATGAAGAGCAGTGTCCTGTACTATAGCGCAATGATACCGTAGTCCGTCCCAACAAGGAAGCTCATCTTGCTGATTTGCAAGTACAAGCCTGGGAATGGGAGAGATGGAATGGTGAGAAGTGTGGTAATAGGATTTGATTTGTAAAAGGAGTATTCAAAGTTATTAGATTTGAGAGGTTTTTTTAAACCTTAATCGACGACGATGACGATAACGAAACCAGACGAGTGACGAGTGGTGAAACTACACGAAACGCCAACCACCGGAATTTAGCTCACAACGAAAACGATTGCACATTCTGGTGCGGGGAAATCTTTTTCATTCACAATAATCACAGTCTCACCATGGTTACTCCAGCAACTCGGTAACGGCGATCACAGGGGTCTATATTAACTACTAACACATCATAGGCATCTATGAGCCACTAGGATACTCCATGTGAGTCTTGTCTTCCCTCTTGAGCACTCCCGAGCCAACAAAAAAAAAACACTCTCCTGCCTCCAGGCTTCCACCTCCTCCACGCTAGCCTTACAGTGCTTCAACCCTTCCCCCCGGTTTCCCTGAAAGCTGCACGGTCTCAAGACCATCATTTATTGCATTCGAAATGCTTTCCACAAACACACGCCCGAAGCCGTAACGTATGCCCGAATTCTCAGTGTATTTCCGAACCACAAACAAGAAGCTACCCGAACGAGAAAGAATCTCACAAGGGAGGATGCCGAGCAGCATCATTTCCAACAGTATAGTTCGGACAGATCTCCGGATATGGGCTTGGGAACGGAGGAGTATCGGAAGGAAGGAGATGGGGGAGAGAGATGGATGCGCGAGGGCTAAGCAGCAGGAAGGAGTTTTCCTTGTGGCGTTTTTCCCTGCTGTGTGTTAGCATGATAATTTAACGGAAAGGGAAGGGGACAGGTATGGAAGAAAATGGAGCCAGTCGTGGAAAATAGTGGAGTTCGCACAGGCCATGCAGCAACTACAACCACTGACCGGCTATTGTTTTCTAAGAGAAAATTACCTAGAAAATTAGTATAAACATGTTTACATACTCTCCGGAGTGGTTAACTCTAGTCTTCTGCTATTATCTAATAAACTTTAACGGGGGCGATACGATTGAACGAGTGACAGGCTGTGAAACGAAATCAATGCCAAGCAACTCACAACGAAAACGATCACACACTCAAGTGCGGGGAAAATATTTTCACTAACAACCACCGGCCCTCGCTCAACTCCATGGTGCTCTCTCTCTCGGTCGGTCAACTAACTAACTAACTGGCGCAGACAGGAGTATATTTATCAACAAGACCCTATGCTCCTCATGAGCTACCGTGCTGCTCCCTGTGAGTCTCCCTTTCCATTATCAGCACACCCGTCTAACAAAAGGAAAACAAGCATCGCTGTTCACGACATCCTCATACTTGCTCTCCGGATGTAAAACCTATTTACACCCACCTCCGGCCGTCCTCACAGCCTATCCGCTTCCTGTCCGATCGCGGCATTCCTACAGAGGAAATACTTTCCCGACCGTCCAAACACATGCCCGAACCCGAAGCCATATGCCTGAAGGGAAAGCCCGTCCCCGGAACCTATCTAAAGAACAAAATAAGTATCCTCAGAGTATAGCGAGCAACACGATTTCCAACATTATCAAAGACATTTTCGTCACTAAGAAGTAATGGGTTGTGAAAGCGGGGGTGTCACTATCATTCGCTGTATGCCAAGCCAAAGAGTGAGCCGCACTTTACCCCACGACTAGAGCTGTGTCATGATTGATGGAAGGATGGGAGAATAGGAGCAGGGCTTTGTTGTTGTTTTGTTTATACCCATGTTTTGACACGCAGTTAGTTAGGGTATCGAGTATCGTAGAGTTGAGAGCGTGAGCAAGCAGAAGAATAGCAGTGAAGTTCCTCTAGCTAAGTTGTGTTAGCGATTCGGCTATCAGGTTTTTGAACTGTTGGACGCCGTCCGGTTACTATGGCAACAAGTTGGGTTAGGGTTACTGGAGTTCAGCGCTCTGCACGCACTTGGCCATATAGCATCGGGAGGACGAAAACTTGAATCACAACTTGAATGTCGTAACAAGAGTCCCACTTGAATACCGCGAAGAATTGGGGACCATCGGCTTCCCTATAGACTGGGTGAGTCCTCAGCGAGGCTTGGTGCGGCTTGACACCAAATTTCAGCATCAAATCAAACTGCAAACAAATATTTGCTAAGCCTGGTAGGGGGATTCATCCTGTCTACCCTTCGTGCACGAGTAGAATACGGTAGGGTCTTGGCGGGGTTCGTCGGGAAAAGGTTATCCCTTCAACCGATAGTTCCCGCTCCTTCCGTATGGTAACACTATTCTGTGGCTCATCAGCTATCTACCAATAAGGGCTCGATATTTCGTGATTTTTTGTTAGGCAAAGCCACCGAGCCAAGGCATTGGGCTACCGTATACGGAAGGAGCGCAATATGCATGTTTTATCCGTCCATGGGATAGCCGGGTATGATGCCTGCTTAGCGTGGAGATAACTATTCCACAACATGTCTGTGGAACACGCACAACAAATAGCACCCCGAATCCCCCGAACACGAGATCCTCAAGCCCGATAGCGCTCTACCGAGAACAAGCACCCCCATTGTCACCCTGGGATAAATCGGTGGCAACGATCTCGAGCGATAAGGGCAGCAGCACCCCGCGCAACGCCTCCGATAGTAGAACAATACTACCGACAGCATGGGGGGATGCTCACTTCGCTAGTGCAGTAGCCTGGGTTTTCTCCTAGTCACTTTAACTTTTCTCCTTTCTCGTTTTCCCGATAGTTATTTAATATACACTCCTCTTAGCTTTGTAAAATTGGTTAGTTAAGAGCATTGTTGAAAGGGTTATGTTAATTGCGGGAAACTTGCAATATTTTTTAATAGAGGGATTTGGAAGCACAAAGCTAGGTAGGGATCGCCCACCTCTGTGACGATAGTGTTTACTATGGCAACATGGCAATTTGCAAATAAATATTTTGGTTTTTTCTGGGAAAGTAAGCTTAAAAAAATTCGGCATCTCCTAGTTTAACCGAACTTTCAGTACCGTATATGATATGATATGTTACCTCTTAGTCTAAGTGAGACCTGAGCCCTAACCAGTGAGTTGTCGCCGTCGCAACAAGCTAACTTTAGAGCAAACCAAATTTCTTGCTCTGAAATGTGATTGAGAGCCAGATTAATTTGGTGTCTACTGAGACGATTTCCCGGGATGGGGGAAAAGCAGGGTTGGTGATCGACCCTCACGGGTTGCTGACAACATTTCAATAGCTGGAATGGTTGGTGATACGGGTATGATATTCGAAGTGAGTACCCAAATGGGTGAGATCCTCGCCTCTCAACGCACTAAAGTCTGTGGTGCAACATGAATCATGCCGTGCGGTACCGTAGTCTTAGAGAGGCTAGGATTCATAATAGAACCTCATGCACAGGAGGTCCTATCATAGAGGGCCAATAGTAGTCAGAAGAGTGAAATTGGTTTTTCACTCGCTGCGCGTGGTTTCACTGGAATATTCTTGGCACTCGAACTAGCTGGCTTGCTCTGCGACGCTGTTTTAACAGACCTCCGCTTTTCTTTCACTCAACCACACACCCCCCTTTTCTTCTACTCAGGAATATCATCAACCGACCATCCTATACTCCTCCTCCGCTTTGACAGAGCAATCAATAAACGGTTGAAAATGTCTCAATATACCATCAACGAGAGCAACAACTGCCTCAATACTACGAACTCTTATAATACTACTACGACTAATAATGTGTGGAACAGCTGCACCGTCGCCGAGGATCTGTCTCCACTCCTAACCTGGCTATCACCCCTTGATCCCGGCTTGCGGCATAGCGACATTCAAGAGCGCCGAGTTAATGATGTCGGGGAATGGCTCTTGGGGACCAAGGAATTTAGAGGATGGAGCGGATTGAGTGAGGAAGGTAGGGGTGATGAGGCAGTTCTGTTCTGCTATGGAAATCCGGGTGTCGGAAAGACATTTATTGGGTAGCCCAGATTATTCTCCGGAGGGAGGGGTGAAATCGTGCTGACATGGTGAGATGACAGTTCTCTGGTAGTCGACAGGCTAGCCGATCGGACCAAAGGACAAAATACTCCTGTTACATGTTTTTACTTTGATTTTGCGGCACGAAAGGAGCAGACAGCCACCAGTATGCTGGGCTCCCTGCTGAAGCAGGTGGTTAGTGGAATGGAAAGGGTCCCGGAGAATATATCGCGAGCCTTGCAAGAGCAAAAGAGGGCCATTAGTGGACGCAAGCCGCAACTTGGTGATATTGTGAAGATGCTGCGACTCATAATGTCTTCACAGCCGACGTTTATGGTCATTGACGCTCTTGACGAGTGTACTGCTGTTCAGCGATTTCGGCTATTTGATTCGTTGAAAGAAATCCTCGAGAAGTCCCCGGATGCCCGAGTATTCGTGACTGGAAGGCCTCATATTCGCCCGGAGATTGAAAGGCGCCTCGCCGGACGAGTGCTAAGTATCTCAGTTGGTCCCGCTAGGGACGATGTTATCAGATTCCTTCGCGTTAGACTGGACGAGGACGAAACACCGGATGCTATGGATGAGGCTCTGGAGGCGGAAATTCTGGAGAAGATTCCCGGAAATATACCAGAAATGTGGGTAGCAGGCATGGCGCTGAGAATCTAATCCTATCCTCCTGGCTAATATATATTTAGGTTTCTACTCGTTTCTTTAAATATCGAAGCAATTTTGCAAGAGGCAACAATATATCGGAGACGGGAGATTCTGAGTATGATACAATGACTTCTGGGTTGGAGCTGGGCGATGCCTACAATGCGACGATCGAACGGATAAGGGCACAGGGCGGGGAGAGATCAACACTCGGGATGGGAGCTTTGATGTGGATTAGTCATGCGGAAAGGCCATTGATTGCAGATCAGCTCTGCCATGCCCTTGCAATTGAGTTGGGCTCTACAAATTTCAATGCCGGTAACATACCTTCGATGACGACATTGGTCAACTGCTGTCAAGGGCTTATTACTGTGGATAAAGAAGCATCAACAGTGCGACTGATCCATTTTACTCTCAAAGAGTATTTTTCTGCCCATCCTGATATTTTCAGTAGGCCTCACGCGGCAATGGCCGAGATCTGCTTGACGTATCTGAATTCCCAACAGGTCAAGGCCCTTCCAGTCCACCACTATGAGGAGGATTCCCTGTCTTTTTCCCGCCCCCGCACTAGTAGCAATCCATTCTTAGAATATTGTTCTTTATACTGGGGAGTCCATGCGAAGCAGGACCTCTCGGACTGTGCCAGATCGCTTGCCCTGCAGCTGCTTCAGGAATACGATGGCCATGTATCCATATACTTCCTTGTGAACCATATAGGCACTCTTGAACTGTCTTCTTGGCGTACCTCCGATAGTCTTAGTGGGATGCACTGCGCATCGTTCTTCGGAATTGTGGAGATTGTAGCTGCTTTGATAGAGATACAGGGTTATGGTACCAAAAAAGAGTGGCATTTGGGGAATTCTCCTCTTGCATTGGCTGCTCGGAATGGACATGAGGAAGTGGTGAGAATGCTGATAGGGTGGGAAGGGGTCGATCCTGACGAGCCAAATAATTACGGCCAGACACCGCTCTCGTATGCAGCTGGGTACGGGCAAGAGGCAGTGGTGGAGTTATTGCTCGGGCAGGCAGCGGTCAACCCCGACAGAATAGATAATCTCGGCCGAACGCCGCTGTCCTATGCAATTGGGAATGGGAATGAAGGGGTGGTCATGATGCTACTCGGGCAGGCAGGGGTCAGCACTGATAGGATAGACAACGAGGGCCGAACGCTGCTTTCGCATGCTGCTCGGCACGGACAAGAGGTGATGGTGAAAATACTACTCGGGTGGGAAAATGTCGAGCCAGACAAGCCAGATAACAGGGGCAGGACATCGCTCTGGTATGCCACTGTCTATGGACATGAGGGAGTGGTGAAAATGTTACTCGGGCAGGAAGAGGTCGACCCCAATAAGCCAGATAATGATGGCAATACACCGCTCGTGTGGGCCGCTGCGTATGGAGGTGCGGGAGCAGAGGGACTCGTGATAATATTACTCGAGCGGGACGATCTCGACGCCGACAAGCCAGATAGGGGTGGCAGAACACCGCTTTCGCATGCGGCTGGGAACGGAAAGGAGGGTATTGTGAAATTACTGCTTGGGCGTGAAGGGGTCTGCTCTGGCAAGCCAGATAATCGTGGCCGGACACCGCTCTCACATGCAGCTGAGAGTTTATGGGCCCCTGCCAGCGGGCGGAGGATGGTGGAATTACCCCTCGAGCGGGAAGAGGTCAACCCTGATCGGTCAGATAATGACGGCAGAACACCGCTCTCGCATGCGGCTGAGAGAGGAAAGGCGCATGTGGTGAAATTACTGCTCGGGCGGGAAGAGGTCAACCCAGATCGGTCAGATAATGAC
>Ga0307509_10003362_pt1 | contig 24382 bp, 19 predicted proteins | sample 10_EM_MG_FD_202245 | JGI IMG/M metagenome (GOLD analysis project Ga0307509, IMG submission 202245) | Populus trichocarpa ectomycorrhiza microbial communities from riparian zone in the Pacific Northwest, United States - 10_EM | ecosystem: Host-associated > Plants > Roots > Unclassified | place... | reverse complement strand
GATCCGAGTTCAGGGACCGTTGTGGCGGCGATCAGCACCCTGTCCTCGCGGTCTGTCCCTAGACTGTGTCAGGGCGACGCAGCTCACGGCACTGGGGGCAGACTTGGAAGAGACCGAACGCAGGGCTGCAACGGCCCCCATCCATATCCACCAGATCCGCACGGCGCTTCTGCAGCAGTACCAGGGGCTCATCTACGACGAAGACCTCAAAGGTTACGTCCAGCAGGGCTACGAACAGCGCTTCCTCTCCCGCGCGTTGACTGCGGCTGCTGTCCGCGAGGTGACGGGCTGTGATCACAAGACCGCTGGCGCCTCTGTCATTGACGGTGAAGATGACCAGGGCATCGACGGTGTGGCCGTCACCGAGGACACACAAGAGGTCTGGCTCGTCCAAGCCAAGTGGAGCGACGAGGGCAAGGGAAAGCTCGACACCAATGCGGCGCACAAGCTCATCGCCGGTCTCCGTCTCATCGAGCAGCGGAGTTTCGACCGCTTCAACGACCGCCTAGAGCCAATCGCTGCCCGTGTCAACGCAGCTATGCACGATGCCCGGCTCAAGGTAACTCTAGTAATCGCCGTCATGGGTGTGGGCACACTCAGCAAGGAAACCGTCAACGTTCTCGAAGACGCTCGGAGCGAGTTCAACGGCCTTGGCCCGGTCCTCGAGTACCGCGTGGTCCACGCTGCGGACATCCTTCGGCAAATCCGTGAGGATCTCGCTCCCGAACCTGTACAGGTAACCGTTCGGATGACGAACTGGCTCCGGCGGAACACTCCGCTCACCGCTTACCAAGGCACCGTTCCGGCGGGCAATATCGCCGAGTGGTATCAGGAACACGAAAGTCGGTTGTACGAGCAGAACCTGCGCCAGTCCCTCGGTACGACCCGAGTCAATTCAGGCATGCTGAGCACCCTGGTGGACGAGCCTGAGAACTTCTGGCTCTTCAACAACGGCGTGACAGTGCTGTGCGATCAGCTAGAAGAAGAATGGCCAGGGCGTCGCCGTCCAGACGAACCCGTGCATCTACACCTCTCCGGAGTAAGCGTCGTAAACGGCGCACAAACCGTCGCGGCGGCACACCGCGCCGCGAAGGCGTCTCCCGAGGCAGTCGAGGACGCCGAGGTCACGGTCAAGGTGATCGTCGTCGACAAGAACATGCCAGATCTCGCGCAACGCATCACCGAAACAACCAATACGCAGAACCATGTGGAACAGCGTGACTTCATCGCCTTGGACGAAGTGCACGCGATGATCCGCGAAGACTTCATGCTGTCCCTCCAAAAGTCTTACGTGTTCAAGCGTGGTGAGCCTGATCCAGCGCCGGACGAGGGTTGCTCTGTAGTGCACGCCGCAATTTCCCTGGCTTGTGCGCACCGGAACACCGAACTCGCCGTACGCGCGAAGCGGGATACAGACCTTCTCTGGGAGCGTGGTAGCGGAGGCGCCTACCCTCGCCTCTTCGGGGAGCGACCTGGAGCCTTCCAGATTTGGCGCTCGGTACTTGTGCACCGCACCGTGGGTACCGCCCTCAACGAAGAACGCAAGCGGTTCCAGAAGCGTGCCGCCGATGTGAGCCAGCGAGGTGATCTGCTCGTCACCCATCTGGTTTTTCAGCTTCTCGATCAAGACCGCATCGACGATCCAGAGTACGACTGGGACGCGGCACTGCGAGAGGTTCCCGCCCTCACTAATCGCGTCCTGTCCTGGCTGATTCACCACATCGACGCGGAGTACGGACCGACCTCCTTCCTCAGCGGAACCCTCACTGACGCTGGGCGCTGTAAGCGGCTCGCGGAGCTGGTGCTGCGCGACGCCGAACGGGAAGGGGTCATCCCCGACCTGCCGGCCATTTACAAGGCGACCAAGGAGAGTAAGCGCAAACCACGCCGCCCCAACGCCGTGCCTACTCTCGTGGACCACGGGCGGATCAGGAACGGAACACCAGTCCGCCTACGCCTATGGAACAAACCCGAGATCGATGCCCTCACCCCGTGGCTAGCCGAGGACCCCAAACGCGGTGAGGCAACCTGGGTCAATGATCGGACGCGGTGTCTCGTGTGGGCGGTCGACGGGCGTGCTTACTCGCCGACGCGCCTGGTCCTGAACCTCTACGAGCTCGCGGGTTGGGAAGAAGCCCCTGTGGCAGTCCAGGGTCCTGCACGCTGGACGCTGGACAGTGGCGCAACACTCTCGGAACTGGCACGGACATTGCTTGACGAGCAGGCCGAACAGGAATAAGCGCGGGGTACTCTTCGACCTGCAAGATCATGACGGGTAATAGACACACTCGGTCCCGCTCCTGCTCAGCGGCTTACCGGCCCGGCGAATTGATGGCCGGTCCAATGGATGCTGAGCCGCCTGCTCACGCAGGTACTCCGTGCGCCGGGAGTTAGCCGGACACACAGAGTCTCTCTGAGCCGTCAAGCCAGGCGTACACCCTTGCTCCAGATACCTGTTTCCTGCAACTTGGATCGGATCTGGTCCAGTCGCTTCAGGACAGCGGCAATCTGCCTCTGCCTCTCAATATCAGGCTTGCCTTCGGCATCAACCGGGACCTCAATGGTTAGCTGGGCAACACGCTTCGTGTAAAGCTTCGCCTCATAGACATAGCCTCCCTGCGCAATCGTCTGCGCCATGGCAACCGCGAGATACCCGAGATCGATATCGTGCTCCGGAGGCTCCACACCATCGACGCTATCAGCGGCGGCAGCGTCCGAGACATCATCATCGAGCTCGAGCTGACCGTCCGTTGAAGACTTCGGCCAGGGTTGCACGATGACCACATCATCGGTCATTACGCAGTTGGCTTCGCGATAGAAAACCGTTCCGACGGCCGACGCCCCTGTGGCCATCACTGTCACACACGGATAAGGTTCCGGCTCTACTCCGCGCTCTGCCAGCCATTCACGATCAATCATCCCCTTAATTGTTTCAGGACGAGTGAAGACCGAATAAACGGGGACGTCACCCGGATTATCGCGAAGGTCCACATTCCTGATCCTAATCCCCGAGCGAACTTGAAAGCGACCAGAATCCGACAATGCGAATTCCTTAACGTCACCGTTTTGGAGCAGGGACAGCTCTTCCTTGGCCTGACGGAGGTCGTCGATTAGTTCCTGCAAGGTCTCAGTCGCCAGATCGATGAATTCACTGCGCTCAATTGTATCCGAGCGCTCACCGAGCTCGATATGTTCCGCATCCGTCCAGTGACGGAACACATCCCAGCGTTCGTCAGGAGCAAAGGCGCTGGCGGGCACGATCTTCGCGTAGGCGCATTCCTCGTATTGTACGGGGCGAGTCACTGACTCCGCCGTCCCACTGTTCACGAAGTGGACAAACAAGTCTGCAAGCATGGCGAGGTCGTTATCATCAGGAGTCGAGACTCGCTCATAGTCAAGTGTCTCACCGATGCTTCGCGCGATACCACAGAACACGGGCGGACGCGACTGATTCTTTACCTTGCGACGCTCGAGAGCAAGGATGTACGTCGGCTGCGCTGTATTGAAGAAGGCATTTCGAGGGAGTTGGATACTCGCAAGAATATTACATTCCCTCAGAAGCTCCTTCTTCATCCGCTGGGCAGTGCGATTTAGCAGACCAAGAGGAACAATAACGAAAGCTCTACCGCCGGGCTTAAGCGCGCCAGAAATATACCGAAGGAATAGAGCCTCTACCCCAAGGCCGCCTGTGTCGTAATACTCTTCCAGGTAGACACCGTTCTTCTTACCATTCACGTGCTCGATCTCTTTACGGTATACCGCAGACCCTTGCGTCACATACGGAGGGTTCGTGAGGATGACGTCGACCGAGTTCCGTGGCGGGTAGAGCAAACCACCGAGTGTCTCGTTATCATTCATCAGAATGAACGTGTTCACAAGGGCCTGATTTAGAGCTTCTGGCGTAGTCTGAGGATCGCGCACAGATTCAGCGAGGTGCAGCAGCATATTGGCCTTCGCCAGTATGTTCGTTGAGGCGTCGACATCAATACCCACGAGCTTGACTCGCTGGCGAGGCTGGCCGTCAACGAACGTAACGTTCCCAGGAAGCGCATCCGAGAAAAGCAGCGGCTCCAACAAAAATCCGCCAACACCGGCCGCAGGGTCCAATACTACCGAATCTTCGGGCAATGCATTAAGCATCGCCATTTTAACCATCGGCTTTACGATATTTCGAGGCGTGAAGAATTGACCTAGGCGTTGCTGGCGAGCCGATCGCTTCAAGAACGTCTCATATAGGCGGAGCTTGAATTCTGGGTCGATGTTGGTCAGGGCACCAAAATCCTGAAATTCGTCCAAGATTTCACAGAATGTGCGATTATAGGACGCGATAGTGGTGGTTACCGATGAGCGCAGAAAGGCGAACCCGTTGATTACAGACGTATACGAGGTGATGGTCGCGAGGCCAAATACATTTCGCACCTTTTCGTCGTCGACCACTAGGCGTTCCGCAAACACCTGCTTGATACGCGGACGGATGCTATTCACATAGTATTCAATCTGGCTACACCCTTTATTTCGGGCGAACTCCTCCGGATCGGACAGCAAGACATCAAATCGATAATCTGCGGGAAGTACCGAGAGCGGAAGATTGTCGGACAGGAACTTCAGCATGAAGAATTCAACGAAGGTGAGTAGACAATCTTTAGGCTCAGCCTTTGTTGTCTGCCAGATGATCTGCCAGACCTTTTCAGAGAGCGGGCGAGGATCACGCTCTACATCCGATTCGCCCCTATAAAGGTCAGAAAGTACCGATGGCGTAAAATCTCGAATTTCCTGGATCTCTACGATTTTCCCGGCTGCAGCTGAGGCAGCCGCATCGATATACCGAAAACGCTCGCCGTCAGTGGTGAGCGCCAGCCGAACACCCATCGCAAGCGCACCAACTACTGCTTGTTCCGCCGCAGCCAGCTCATCAGTGCTCTTGCGGAGGCGCGCCTTGTCTTTCCATTCAGCGACAGCAATAGGAACGAGTCTGCCAGCAATCCTGTGGACATAGACGTTGTCGGGCTTGACAAGGCCCGCCCGCTTCGGAGCTTTGTAGCGCTCACAGGGGAATGTAACAGCGCTCGCCGGCGTAAAGTCCAAGCCAGCTTTGGCGAGCCTAGCGACTGTTGTGGCACCAAGCTCAAGGACCTCAAAGTCGCCGAACCGCTTGCCCCTGACTCCGTCAGGTGTCAGGTATCCCTTTTGGGCAAGCTCTTCCATGCTCACGGCAACCACCATCCGCCACGCCAGTCACCCTGCGCTACCACGGTGCTGGAAAGTCAATGAAACCGAACTGTCCAAACACTACTCACTGAGCTCTTGCAGTGTGGCCACCGATCGAGGGAGGGAGTCGATGTCCGCAACTCGCGAGGCCACCGTGCCGTCGAGGGAAGCGTTCGAAGCATCAACTCGTCGGTGCATGTGCCTCGTTGGTGCCATTTCCTGCCGCGTTCGACCTGCTCCGCGGCCTGATCAAGTGAGGCACCATGCGCATAGTCACCCACGAGGGTGATCGCCAGTGCAAACTTTCGCCACACCATCTTGCCCGTGTCGAGTCTCGACCGTTCATGTGACGCCACACCCGAATCATCCGGATCGGTGAACAACAGGGCATCTCGCGCTTGCTGACCACACCTACCTGCGTGCCGGTCCATGGATGACGACGACGCTCAGACGTTCACTCGTCCATGACTTGCCGCCCACCAAGCGCCCAGTCGACCACGCACTGTCCATGGCGCGGGCACCAATGAAACGAAAGTGGCCCCTCGTTGAGCCTTCCGCAGAGCCCTGTACAACCTTGTCAATCACCACAGTCGGTCTCTCCGTGAGGCGGCAACGCTGAAATGGCTCGATCAGTCCGAGACGCAGCTCAGTCCCTCACTCTTCGAAGCCGTCAAGCGAGACCTCCGGGCCACCGCTCAGATATCGCTGGAGCGCGCTGGCAGTCGTGTCCACGAATCTCTCGGGGATAGCGTCGGCATCAACCCAGCAGACCTGAGAATGCTTGCGTGGTTCTCGGTTTTCGGGTTCGCCACTCCATTCGTGTGCTGCGAAGACGACGGTGAGGAAGCCGTTGGGGGCCTCGACTCCCCAGGCGCTGTGGATGATGTGGGCGGTCTTCAACAACTCCGGCTTCACAGTGAGGCCGGTTTCTTCATACAGCTCACGGACCGCGGTGATGGTGATGGGCTCGCCGGGTTCGCTCTTACCGACGGGGAGGTCCCACATTCCCTGGGCGAACTTGGCGTTCTCGCTGCGCTGGAGGAGCACAACCCGGTTGGTGGCCTTGTCGTGGACGATGACGGCGGCGACCAGCAGGGTCATGGATTCGAGTGCGGGCGGTAGGGCTTTGGGCTGGTCGTCGGTTGTCCGCTGAACCACGGCTGGTGTCCCTTCGTCGGCCGGTTGGTGGGCAGCTTAGGCCAGTGCTTCGCGTGCGCGGCGGGCGAGTTCGGCTGCTCCGGGCACTTTGCGGCGCTGGTAAATGGAGAGGGTGGAGCGGAGTGAGGTGATGGCTTTGCGGGTGCGGTCGGAGGTCATTCCCTCCATGAGGGTCAGGGCCTGGAACCAGGCGGCGACGGCTTCGTCGGCCCGGGCCTGGGCTGCGAGGCTGTCGCCGAGGTCGGCGTAGGTGAGGGCGTGGACGCGCTTGTACTTCTCGGGGTCCCAGCGGATCAGGGCGTCTCGGTGCTGCTGTTCGGTGCCGATGTGGTCGGCGAGGTCGGTGAGGGTGCGGGCGGTGTGGCTGGCGACGGTGCCGGCGGCGGGGCCACTGACGCGGGAGTAGCTGGGCTGAGGTACGTCGTCGCGCAGGAGGGCGTCTTCGGCGGCGAGCAGGGCACGGGCCGCTGCGGGCCTCTCACCGACGGCGGCGAAGGCGCGGGCGTGGGTGATGTGGAGGAGGGCTTCGGTCTGGCCGTCGACGTGGCCGAGGCCGCGGACGAGCGCGCCTTCGACGAGGTCGACGCAGTGGTGGGGCTGCTTGAGGCTGAGGGCCTGGTGGGCGAGGGCGCGCATCATCCAGGCGGCGTGGCCGTGCGGGTCGGCTTCCCAGGCGAGTTGGTAGCCGACCTGGTAGTAGCGCTGGGCTGCGCCCTCCTGGCCGAGGTCGTGATGCTTCCACCCTGCCAGGTAGGCGAGTTCGGCCACGGCGCCGAAGGCTGCCCGCCGTAGGGCTTCGTTCGGGAAACGGCCCCGGAGCATGGGGGCGGCGGTGTCGGCGAGGTAGGCGGTGACCGTGGTCAGGCCGTGGCCGCCGCCGAGGCGTTCGTCGGCCGCGCTGAAGGCCGCGGTGATCTGTCGTACGACGTCCACGTCCTCCGTTCCGACCACGGACGTGCCGGTGCGGGCACGGAGCATGCGGGCGGTGGCTTCGTGGTCGTGGGCGAGTGGCATGGCGACGCCGGCGGTGGTGAAGGCGGCCACCGCGAGGAAGCGGCGGCGCTCAACATCAGCCCGGCCGAGGTCAGTTGCGGCCAGAACGGGATCCCCTTCGGCCGGCTCCTCGCCATCAGGTGCGCGTAGGCCGATCTCGGTCTGAGTGATGATGCGGCCCGTTCGGCGGGACAGGGCTTCGGCGAGGTACTGGCCGGTCCGGCCGGTGGGCTGGCGGGTGCCGTTGGCCCAGTGGGAGACGGCCGACTTGTTGGTCTGGAGGATCTCGCCGTTCTCGGCCGCGATGCGCCGGACGTCTCTCGCCAGGGCCTCGTAGGTGCAGCCGGTCGCGGAAATGGTGTCGCGCAGGCGGGAGTTGGGGTCTCTCGGCGCTGCCACGCTCGCCTCCCGTCCGGGGCTGTAAACCGCGTATACCGCTTCAACTGCCTCTCACCGTACCCACTGTGCGTGACGGAGGGTTCACTAATCATCAGCCGCCCGGCCCCGGTCCGACACCGAGACCAGGCTCCCCCTTCGGCCGGGCGGCCCCCGAAGTTCCGTACGCCTACACCGGGTTCGGGCATTCCTGTGCCCGGACCCGGCCGATCAGAGACGGAGACACGGTGACCACCATCGACACCACAGCTACGACGGACACGACGGCCATCACGGTCGTACTGCCCGAGGCGTTCGACGAGCGCTGGAGCCGCCTGCCCGGCATCCAGGTCGACGGCCGGCGCATCACCATCGACCCGGCCGAGTACTTCTTCCGCTTCGAGTCCAGCACGTGGCTCGTCGCCGACTGGGAGCTGGTCAAGTCCCAGCTCCTGAGCGTGGAGGAGACGACCGAGAGCGCGGTCGAGCAGCTCGCGCTGGACTTCATCAAGGCCCACGCCAAGTCCACCTCGGATGCCGCCCAGGTACTCGCCACTGCCTACGAGGTGTACGCGTACCTCTTCCGCGACGAGCACCTCGCCGGCCTCGGCCTGCCGCAGTTCACTGCCGACCACCTGCGGATGCTGCGCGAGGCGGCCACGCTGATGGCGCTCAACAAGGTCGAGTTGGACGGACGCATCTCCAACGTCGGCCCGTGCTGGTTCTTCCCCGCCGCCACCTCCGTGGTCTTCGACCTGGACGACGAGACGGGCGGCATGCTCGACGAGGTCTACCACGGCGGCTGGTTCAACGAGCACCGTCGCATCGAGGCCATCAAGGCCCACGCCGCCCTCGGCGGACGGCTCGTGCACGGCTGCCAGTCCGTGCCGGATCAGAGCGGTGGCGTCGTGGCGCCCTACGGTGCCTCGATGACCGCTTTCCGCGACGACCTCGCGGCCTTCAAGTCCGGCTGGATCGAGCAGATTTACGCCCACCGCGTGGCCCCGGCCGCGTAGCACCACCGCCCTGGCTCCGGGGCGAGCCGGCACCTCTCGCCCGCCCCGGACGCCACCAATCCCCCTGGAGCCCCCACGTGACCGCGAACCCCAGCACCGAACTCCTCGACAACCTGCTCACCCTGGCCAGCCGCACCACCGCCGTTCGCGAGGAGGTGCGCGTGTGGTCCATGTCCGGCGTCGAGCGCCTGACCTTCCCCGACGGCACCACCGCCATCTTCAAGTACGCCAAGAGGCCGTTCGACAGCGAGGACCAGGCCCTCCGACTGGCCCACACCCTCGGTGTCCCGGTGCCCACCGTTCACGCCTCCGCGGTGCTGGACGGCTGGCTCGGCATGCTGCTGGAAGACCTCGGCGCTCCGATTCGCGAGGCCGACGACCTCGACGGCGCAGCCGCAGCCGTCGTCCTGCACGGCACCCGCACCGCCTCCGCCCTGCCCGTCCTGGACCAGGAACGGCTGCGCACCCTGCCGACGCAAGCCCTGGAGCATCTCGGCCAACTCCGCAAAGCCGACCGGTGGCAGGACACGGACGGCGTCGAAGACGCGCTCGACCGGATCGCCCAGGCAGCCGAGACCCGCTCGGCCGGTACGACGGTGGCGCCGTTCGGCTGGGTGCACTCCGAGTTCCACTCCACCAGCCTCCACATAGGCCGGCACGGCTGGCGGCTGCTGGACTTCGCCCGCGCCTTCACCGGCCCCGGCCTCCTCGACCTCGCCAGCTGGCACGGCACCCTCGACACCCCCGACCCCGTACGCCTGCGGGTCTTCCTGGACACCTACGTCACCGAAGGCGGCACCCCCGACGCCCTCGCCGAACGCGGCGGCCTGCCCGCCGAGAAGTGGGCACTGGGCTGGCACCGTATGTGGGCTGTCGAGTGGTTCATGGAGCAGTCGATCCGCTGGATCAACGACCCGGCCAGCGACCCCGCGTACATCAAGGCCGTACGCCGCCATCTCACCGACGTCCTCCACCTCCTGGAGGTCTAGGTGCTCGCCGCCCAGGCTTCCCCCTGGTACGTCCACGCCCTCCAGCGCACGACCGCTGTTCCCGCCGAACCACTGTCCGTACCCGCCCGGATGGAATGGAGCACCCGGCCCGGCAGCGGGCCTGGCGCCGAAATCCTCGGCCAGGACCTACGCCACAAGCGACTGCTCGAACTCGGCTGCGGCCCCGGCCACAACGCCGCCCACCTCGCCACCCGCTACGGCGCCCACGTTACCGGCGTCGACCTCGTCGGCCTCCAGGTCCGCCGAGCCCGCTCGCACTACGGCCGACTGAACAACCTCACCTTCGTCGCCGGCCACGCCCTGCACTACCTGCAAGCCACAGACGAGCAGTTCGACGCCGTCTACTCAGTCTTCGGCGCCATCGGTCTCGTCGCCCCCGAGCTTCTGCTCCCGGCCATCGCCCAGCACCTCAAACCCCGGCGCACTCTCGCCTTCTCGGTCCCCCACCCCCAACGCGGCGGCCTACGCCCCGCCACCGACGACCGGCCCCGCCGCGACTACGTCACCCTCCCCGACCGCAGCCAACTGCCCATCGCCCGCTGGGACTTCGACACCAATCGCTGGGAGAAACACCTCGACCGCGCCGGGCTCTGGCTCACCTCGGCCGAGGAGTTCCACGACGCCCGCCACGGTGGCCGCTGGCCCACCACTCTCCTCATCACCGCGCGCAAGCTCTGACCCCCACCCCGGCTCCCCAGGGAGAACCCGATGCGCCCGCCCTACCTCCTGCTCGACGTCGATGGCGTCCTCATACCCTTCCCGGACGCCGAAGGGGCCAGTCCGGCAACCCACAACCGGCACGATGTCGTGCCCGCTGACCGCAGCGCTGACGACCCGGTCACCATCTGGCTCAACCCTGCGCACGGCCCCTTGCTCATGCAGGTGATCCGGACCGGCCTGGTCACCCCCGTCTGGTGCACCAGCTGGCGCCACGATGCCAGCACTCTGATCGGACCGCTCCTCGGCCTCCCACCCCTGCCGTTCGTCGACCTCCCACGCCCGCAGATCACCACCAGCCACCCCAACGGGTATCTGTGGAAACGCGATCACGTCGACACCTGGCTCGGCGACGCGCCAGTTATCTGGATCGACGACGACTTCACCAGCCGCGACCACGAATGGGCGGCGGAACGCAGCACCCGCGCCCAGGCGACCACCCTGGTTCAGCCTGACCCTCACGTCGGACTCCTGGCCGAGCACCTGGTCGAAGTCCTGGCGTGGGCAGCGCTGTTGCCCGTCACACGGGCCGGTATTCCAGACGCTTCAGCCAGGGCCGCATAACAGCGATAAGGCTGCAGGAAGCGCCTGGCCGGCCAAGAGGCAAGCACCGATACCCTCCTGAGTAGAACGCGGCGATGGCTGCCGGGTTCTCGCCGCCCAGAGTCGGCGCCGTCCAAGGCGCTTTGGTCGGCGGCCTGTTGGAGGAGCTGCTGGGGGCCACGGCCGCCGCTGCACGCCGCCCGCTAACATCTCTCCGCATGACGAGGCGGGGGTGGCGACTGGGTGTCGTGGCGGTGCTGGCGGCGATCTGCGTCTCCGGTCCCGAGCGCCCGGATGTCATCCGCACGGCGTCGGACCTCGGCCCCCTGCCGACCGACCGCTACGACTACACGCCGCAGGACTACCAACGATCGCAGAGGGCATCGGCGTTGCTGGTCCGGCAGTGCATGGCGGAGCACGGCCACCAGGACTTCCCGCTCGACCCCCGCTACCCCAGCGACCCCGTCGTCGCCACCGCGGTCAGCACCGACTACGGCGCCCTAGATCTCGCCGCTGCCCGCCGCTGGGGCTATGGCTGGGACCCGGCCAAGTCCCTGGCCCTCCCGCCGAAGGGCCGCCGTATGACCAATGCCGAGTACGCGGACTTCCCCGCCTGCAACGCTGAGGCGAGCCGGCTGCTGCTGCGCGGCATCGACCTCAAGCGGGACTGGCTCTACGCAAGTACACGGGCGATCGAGGTCGACAAGGCGGTCAAGCGCGACCCGCGCCTCCGCGCGGCGTGGGACGTGTGGTCCCGCTGTGTGGAAGCACAAGGATTCGCGCGCTATCCCGACCCCGTCGCGGCGTACACGGACACCGCCTGGCAGCGGGACAGCGACGGCAACACCCGGCATACGCAACGGGAGCGGGACACCGCCGTCGCGGACGTCACCTGCAAGCAACGCCACCACACGGCCGAGCTCTGGCACGCTGCGCGGGCACAGCAGCAGGCCCTGGACATCACACGGCACCGCGACCGCTACGCCGCCGGGCTGCAGGCGCTGCGGACATACCGGGCCACCATCGCCGAGGTGCTGCGGAAGCTCGGCTGACGGGGCACCGACCCATCACTGCGAGTCCCGCCAGAGCCGAAGCTGCCCAGCCGACCGACGTTGCGCCCCGCGCATTCCGTCACCCGAGCACCCCATTTCGCCGGTTCCCCCAACTGGGGCGCGGATGACTCCCGTTCTCGTGTACATCGCCCAGCCGCACGGGTGCACGACTCCCGGCTCGCGCCGAAACGGCATCGCCACTCACGTACATAACCACGGAAGCAAGCCGCAGCACGCGCTCGTGCCCTCGCCACCACGAAAGGCGAGGGCACCATCTCGGCTTGGCAGTACTGGCTCAGCAAACGAAGCGTTTCCCGCCTACCGGCGCTGTTGATGCTGCTGTTCAGCAGTTGTCGCCGCTACCGGTGAGGGCTGGGGGCCCCGGCTCTGCTGGACAGGCGTCGAGGTTGCAATGGTCGAGCGTCGGCGGGCGGCCTCGGCACGGCGGTTGGGTGCCGGGTTTCGGCCGGTGTGCTGGATGCGGGTGATGAGCACGCGGGCGGGTTGGCGAGCAGTGTCCAACTCGCGCTGAGCAGCGGCCTCCTTGAGGAGCGGATGGGGTTGGTGGCCGCGGGCTTCGGCGTCGGCGAGGACGGTGGCGAGTGCTGGCCAGGCCGGATCGGCGAGGATCCGCTCGGCGTGCTCGGGGACAGCTGCTCGTACATCGCTGACCAGAACACGACGCACCTCCTCCCTTGGCGGTCGGGCTGCGAGTTCGGCGAGCGTCGGAGCTAGCGCACGGTCGGCGGCTGTCTGAAGGTGCTGGACGGCCTGGCGGGCGGCGTCGGTCTGCTGAGCGTGGTTCTGCGCTTCGTGCCAGCGCCCGGCGATAACCGCGGCCCACACCAGAGCTGCGATCAAGGTAGCCAGCGCACTGCCGTCGGGGCCGGTGGCAGTGTGGACGATGTCACGTGCCGCACAGCGCAAGGCGTGCGCGGCACGGTCTTCCGCCCGGACTTGAGACCGCTGGGCTCGGGCGAACGCCCTTGAGGCGGCTTGGAGTTCTGGGCGTAGGTCGTCGTGGGCCTTCTGAGCGGTGGCCTCAATCAGCTCGCCGAGGCCGGCGATGTGGGCTTGGGCGTGGGAGTCGTCGGTGAGATCGGTGTGGAAGGTGTCTACGGCGTCGGTGGCTTGTTGCCAGGGGGTGCTGGGGCGGTTGCGGCGGGCGGTGGGGTGCTCCTCCGGCACGGCGTTTTCCAGGCGGGCCTGGAGCTTGGGCAGGGTGAGGTCGGGGGCGATCCTCTTGCCCGGGTGGAAGATCTTGTTCGTCCTTGCTGTTGAGGTCGCCGGGGCGGCCGGCAGCGTAGCCGAGGAGATCCCCCGATGAGCCGCGCCTGGCCTTGATCAGGATGCCGTCGGCTTCGAGGTAGGCGAGCAGTTCCTCGGCGCTCTTGGCGTGAGGGATGGCGGCACGGATTCGGTCTTCGAGCCACGCGGGACTGGTCTGCTCCCAGCCGAGTCGTTTGGCCTTGTGCATCTCGGCCTGGGTGGGTCGACGGATGCCGGTGCGGTCACCCTTCTTCAACTGACGTAGCCCGTAGTCCTTTTCGATCTCGCGGCAGGCGTCGCCGACGCGGAGGCCGCTGTCGTGGAGTTTGGGGCGGCGGCCGTCTTCGCGGACGGTGGTGGCGAGGATGTGGATGTGGTCGTCGGCGTGGCGTACGGCGATCCATCGGCAGGCCAAGTCGTCACCGGCCGGAGCGATGCCGGCCGCCTCAACGATGCGCTGGGCGATCTCGCCCCACTCGGCGTCGGAGAGGTAGCGGTCTTCGGGGGCGGCGCGGACGGGGCAGTGCCAGACGTGGTCGGTGACCTTCTTGCCGAACTCGCTGTTGCGCAGCCGGACGGGCTCGTCGAGATGGCGGGCGAGTTCGGTCAGGGTGGCGTTCTCGTCGCGGCCTGGGTCCGGCATGCCGAGCATCGCGAACCCCTCCACAACGTGTGGATCGAGGTGTTCGTCCTGGCGGCCGGGGCCGTAGACGTAGGCGAGCAGTCCGCGGGTGTTGGACCCGGCCTGTTTGATGGCGGCGATCACGCGGACGCCTCCGTCTCCGGGTCGACGGGCTGACGCAGGGCTTCGGCGATCAACTCCAGCAGGTCGTGGAGTTCGGTGAGGCGCTGGCGGATGTCGGGTGGGGTGTAGTCGCTGTTGAGGGCGCGGGCGATCTGGTTGACGTTCACGCCGATCCGGTTGAGCTGGCGCAGGACCTGGGCGCGGAAGATGTGGGTGCGGCGGCGGTCCTCGGACAGGGGCAGGTTGGCGGTGAACCGGCCGGCGACAAAGGCGAGGACGATGTCGGCGGCGAATCCGGAGTCGCCTTTGTAGCCGTGCTCGGCGGCTGCTTCCTGGAGCTGGGTGTGCTCGTCGCCGGTGAAGCGCAGGGGGCCGACGCGGACGACGCGCTTGGTGCCCGTGAAGCGGCGCATCGTGGGCTGCACGCTCTGCACAGCGGGCTCGCCGACGGAGGTCTCGGCGGCGCGGACAGGGTGGAGCACTTCGCGCTGGACGGCGTGGAGCGTGTCCGGGGCGGCAGCGCCCTCGGCCTCGCCCCTCTGGTCCGGCGCCCCTTGGCGCTGGGCCGGCTCCGCCACCCCCGGGGCGGAGACCCTCGAAGTCCGGCCATGAGTCGGACTCGGGGTACTACTGGCTCCGCCAGGGGCAGCCCGTCCGAACGCGCGGCGCAAACGCCCCATCAGCGTAGGTGACTTCCTCAACGGCAGCGGCTCGTCACGAGCGTCCTCGGGGTGGTGCGGGTCGTGCAGGTCGTGCGTCATGAACGGTTCTCCGGCAAAGCGCGCTAGGGCAGGCAGGTGATCGGGAGGGTCCGGTGGAACACGGGTGGCCACCGCCCCGTCCACAGGTGTGGATGAGCAGGGGACGCGTGGGGCTGTGACCCGCAGGCCGGGTGACCGGAAAGGGATCGGGTCACCCGGCAGAGGTTCCGGTCAGCCGCTGGCCGGACTGGTATCGGAGGCGGCTTCGGGCTGGGCCCGGAGGGTGTCCATCACCTCAGTCAGCCGCTTACTGCCGATCGTCAGCCCCTTGTCCTCAACTGCCGTTCGGACAACGGCTCGGGTGAGCTTGCCCTGCTCAGCGGCAGCAGCCCGTCCGATCTCCACGAGTACGTCGAGCGGGGCGCCGGGCGGACGGCCACCGCGCGGCTTGCTCTCCGCAGCATCGGAAAGCGGTTCCGGCGACTGGACGGATCCGGCGGCCGGTAGCTCAGTGGCCTGGACGGGCTGGCGCGGTAGCTCGGCAGGCTGGACGCGCTCGCCCGGAGTCTCAGCAGGCTGCGCGACCGCGACCGCGACCGCGACGGACGACGGCTCGGCGGGCTGGACGGATGTGGTGACCGGTGGTTCCGGCACCTGTATGGAGACCATGTCCGAGTGGTCGCCAGGCTGCTCGACGAGTTGGTGGATCTGCCGCATCAGCACGCCGAAGGCCACCATCACGGCGGTCGGTGGCACTGCGGCGACCACGTAGTCGAGGCGCGGGACGGTGCCGACGTTGCCCGTGCCGCTGACCCCGGCGACGTTCAGTGCGATGGAGCCGACCGACCCGATGGCGGTCACGGCGATGGCCCAGCCGTCGGTGACCCGGCGCAGGCCCGCACGGAGCATGAGCAGTTCGCCCGCGACGATGAACGCGTCCAGTGTGGCGGGCCACGCCCAGCGGCGAACCGGTGACGTTCCCAGCCCGTGCTGGCCGGCGACGTCGGCCAAGTGCGCGTAGGAGAGCCAGAACGCTCCGGCGGTCAGGGCGACAATGACGATGCCGGCCGCGCCGAGTACGTATCGCTCGGCATCGTGCTTGGTCATCGCCAGCCGCCCTTTGCCCGACCGGTAGCCCGGCAGCTGGGGAAGTGGTGGATGGGCGAGGGGCAGGGGGGCAAGCGAGGCACTCCTGGGGTAGCGGTGTGGTGCGTCTTGGGCGTCTTGGCCGTTGCAAGCGCAGGTCAGGGCAGGTACGGCAGCGGCTTCGGTCTTCCGTCCCGGTGGGTGCCGTCGGCGTCTTCAGCCCTGCGGCAAGGGGGGTTCAGGCAGTTCGTCGTGCCTGAACCCCGGCTCGAGTGGCCCTGTCGAGCCAGGACGGCGCCGGTGCGTCTCCCGTCTCGACGGGCAGGGCCGTGACCAGCGCTGATACGGCAAGGACGCCTAAGACGTCGTGAGACGGATCTGGGCAGCGTCTTCGGCGGGCAACTCGCTGGTCGTGATCACGTTGCCGTCTTGATCCCGACTGCCGTCTCGGCCGCAGGCCGTTTGACCTGCGAGATCACGGCTGGGACGGCACGGACGGCAACCAGCGACGCCGGCGCTCAGCCCTCGCTCGGGCGAGCAGGTTGGGCGTTCCCTGAGGGAACAGGGTGGACGGTGGGGCAGTACCGCCGCCAGGCGTCGAGGAACTTGTTGCGCGTGTAGCCCTTGCGCTGGGTTCCGTCGGCCATCCGGACGTTGCCCGGCCTGATGTCGAAGTCCCGCAGCATCCTGCCCAGTTCGCGGGCGGTCAGCCCGCCGCGTCCCCACTCCGCCCAGGGAGCCTCGGGGTCCTGGCGCAGCTGGTGGAGGAGTTCCTCGGTGGACAGGCTGTCCACCTCCCGCTGAGCGGCGAAGACCCGGCGGATGTCGGCGAGGATCCGCGCGCCGCTGGGGTGGTCCTCCTCAGCCGCCGCTTCGGCTGCGACCATTCGCGCGCACGCCAAACGGGCCCGGCGCGGCCAGGAGCCACCGGCCAGGTCGGCGACGATCACCAGGGGCTCCCAGGTGTCGGCGGCGCGGTCCTCGACCGGCATGTCCGGCTCCTGGTTCGCGGCCTCGTCCAGCAGGGGCCTGGCCCACGCGTGGATGCGGTCGCGCAGATCGTGCAGGGCCGGGATGTCGCGGCGGGAGCGGAAGGGCTTGACCTTCTCCCCTTCGGCCCGGCGGCGCATCCGGATCACCACCGCCCGGTCCATGACCGTGTCCGGCAGGTCGCCGATCCCTGCAATGGCCGCCATGGCGAAGGTGGCGAACTTGTGCGGGGTGTGGTCGTTGCCGACCACCCGGGTGACGTAACGGCCCCGCTGGTGACCGGCGTTCAGCAGGCCGCGCGTCTCTTCATTCCGCTCCGCCTGCTTCGGCGTGCCGAAGATGGTGTCCGCCTCGTCCACCAGGAGCGTCGGCGGATCATCCTCACCGATGGAGCGGAAGATCGCCGCAGGCGTGGTGTTGATGGTCAGCATCGGCTCGTGGACCGTCTCGGTCAGCACGTCCAGCAGCCGCGACTTGCCGCACCGCTTCGCAGGGCCCACCACCGCGAGGCGCGGGGCGTGCTGCCACGCGGGCTGCAGATGGGTCGCCGCCACCCACAAGGTGATCGCGTCCAGGGCCTCCGGCGAGGGCGCGATCACGAACTGGGCGATCTGCGACCGTAGTTCGTCCAGCAGCTTCGAGCCTTGGGTCGGCTCCGCATCGGGTATCGCCTCCAGCCCGTTCGGCGCATCCGTCTCATCGGCGCTACGGGCGGTCGCATTGCCCCCGTGGCCCGGATCGGCGTCGCCGGCCTGTGCGGCGTGGAGGTGGGCGCCGGGCTGGCCGGGTACGGCGGTCGTGGGCCAGCTCGCCTTGGCGGGGGCGGAATAGGGCTCGGGGTTCTCGGGTTGCACTCGGCAGCTCCTCGTCTGGCGGTAGCGGACGTGTATGTCCGTGCCGCCGGGTCGGTTCGCAGTGGATTGCTGGGGAGCTTTGGGGCCTCCGGCGTTGCACCGCCGGGGGCTCTCCCTCATCTCGCAGGCGTTCGGGTACCGCGAGGGACCACGGACAGTACGGTCACGCCTGTCCACAGTCCAGCGCTTCTGTGTCAGCTCAGCGCAGAAACGACTGCTACGCACCCGCCCCCTCACGCGGCCAGACCCAAGAGGGCCAGTAGATCTGCGGTCACCACCCGATAGGCGTTGCCCAGCCGCAGCACCTTGCACGGGTACAGGCCCCGCTTCGCCAACTCGTATCCCTTGCTCCGCCCGAGCCCCAATGCCCGGTTGCCTGTCTCCAGGTCAACAGCAGCAGGAAGCTCCAGCAGCTCCTTGCGGCTCATGCCCTTAGCCCGGTCAGCGGGTTCGTTCGCACGCATACGCGCTCCATCCATCGCTGAGCCCTCGGCGAACACGGCAATCGCGCTCGTCTCCAGGCCATGGAAACAACGCTAGGCGAGCTAGTGTGTCTTCATGACACAACGCCGTTCCGACCATGGATACGAGAAGGACGACGAGAACGACGTCCTCGAATGGGAGGACCACGTCATGGCCACCGTGGCCGGCGAGGTCCGCAGACGACGGAAGGAACTGGGGTGGAGCGCACAGGATGTGGCCGACAGGTGCGAGGAGATCGGCTATCCGATCCCCCGCAACGTGATCGCCAACATGGAGTCTGGCCGCCGCGCCGTCCTGCCCCTGGTCGAGATCATGGTGCTCGCGAAGGCTCTGCGCGTGTCCCCGATCAGCCTGATCTACCCCGTCGGCTACGTCACCGAAGTCCGCGAACTCCCCTACCAGGACCCGCAACCGACCTGGGACGCCCTGCAGTGGTTCGTCGGCAACTCATCTGCTGAAGACGCCACCGACTACATGCTCGACCACTTCCTGGCCCACGACCTCGAACTCCGCTCGGCCCTGGCCGCCGTGGAAAGCGAGGACTACGAGCTCTGGAAGGTGAAGACCGCCGCCAACCGTGTCCAACGGGAAGCAGCCGAGCGCGCTTTGGCCCGCTACACCGACCAAGCCACTAGGGCGAAGCGCGAGCTGCGCCGGCACCGCGACGCCATCCGCGAAGGCGGCGGCATCCCGCCCCGTCTGCCCTCTCCGCTCGCCGACATCGACCCACCCGAACCTGACACCGGCACCACCGAGGAGAACGATCTTTGAAGGGCTCCACCTACCGCCGCTGCTCCTGCCGCGACCCCAAGACCGGCAAGGAACTCGGCACGTCCTGCCCCAAGCGCAACAGCAAGAACCACTGCACCTACTCCATACGTCAGGAGCTGTCGCCGCGTACGGACGGCAGCCGCAGGTCCTTCGCCCGTGGCGGCTACGACAGTCGCAAGGCCGCCCAGGCCGACCTCGACCACGTCCGCGCCCTCTTGGGCCTGGCTGAGTCCGACGACCCCGAGGGCACGGAACTGATTTCCGCCATGCTTGCGGAGGTCAGCAGCGAGAAGACTCCCCTACCCGACGTGGAGGAGACCCGGCGTCGCCTCAACGCCGGCCAGGACCTCGTCGGCAGCCTCACCGTGAGCGAGTGGCTGGACAGGTGGCTCGCGGGCAAGCGCATCCGGAAGTCGGGCGTCAGCCGCTACGAGACCGACGTCCGCGTCCACCTCAAGCCCCACATCGGCGACCGGCGCCTCGACAGGCTGCGCGTCATCCACCTCAGCGAGATGTTCACCGCCATCACCGACGCCAACGCCGAGATCCTGGAGCAGAACGCCCAACGGCGTGCGGCGGTAGAGGAGTTGGCGACTGTGCCATGGAAGGGCTTGGCGAACCGAGCCCGCCGCAAGGCCATGAAGGCAGCGATCGACGCGATGCCGCCCTTCCGCCGCGTCACCGGGCCGTCCACGCGCCAGCACGTCAAGGCCACGCTCCGCGCCGCCCTGAACGAGGCGATCGGCCAGCAGATCATCACGTTCAACCCGGCGGCCCACGTCGAGATCGACCCCGTCCGCAAGCCGAAGGCCCTGGTGTGGACGGACGAGCGGGTCGCACGGTGGCAGCAGACCGGCGAGAAGCCCTCCCCCGTCATGGTCTGGACGCCCGAACAGACCGGCGCCTTCCTCGACTTCGTCGCCGCAGACCGGCTGTACGCCATGTGGCACCTGATCGCCTTCCGCGGCCTGCGTCGCGGCGAGGCGTGCGGCCAGCCCTGGTCGGAGACCAACCTCGACCGGCACTCCCTCACCGTCACCGGCCAACTCGTCCAGGACGGTTGGGACGTCGAGGCGTCCGAACCGAAGACCGACAGCGGCTTCCGCGTCGTGGCCCTGGACGACGACACCGTCGCCGTCCTGGAGCGGCACCGCAAGCAGCAGGCGGCCGACCGCGCGGAGTGGGGACCGGCGTGGGTCGACACCGGTCTCGTCTTCACCCAGGAAGACGGCTCCTGGCTGCACCCCGGCAAAGTGACCGACCTCTTCGAACGGCTCGTCGCCGCCTCCGGTCTCCCGCCGATCCGGCTGCACGACCTCCGCCACGGCGCGGCCACCCTCATGCTCGCCGCCGGCATCGACGTGAAGATCGTGTCGGACACCCTCGGGCACAGCGACACCCGCATCACGCGGGACATCTACCAGAGTGTCCTCCCCCACGTCGGGAAGAGCTCGGCCGAGGCCACCGCCAAGCTGGTCCCTCTCCAGCGCAAGTCCGAGGCGGAGAAGGCGGCCCGCAAGGCCGCGAAGGCCGCCCAGAAGGCCAAGGAGAAGGCGAAAGCCCAGGCCAAGGCGGAGAAGAACAAGGCGAGGAAGAAGCCCAAGAAGTAGGGCACCGAGCCGCTCCGCTCACGCATCGCTCACGCAAGCCACCCCACGGCACCCCAGCCGTGTGACGCGTCACGCCCCGAGCAACACAAAAGGCCAGGTCACGGGCTATGTGACCTGGCCTTCGAAGGAGCCCCCTGTCGGATTCGAACCGACGACCTACGCATTACAAGTGCGTTGCTCTGGCCAACTGAGCTAAGGAGGCCTGCACGTGCGCGAGATGCGTGCGAGACGTGCGCGATCACGTGCCTGGTGCAGTGTACCCAGGTCCCCGACCCGCCCTGTCGAAAATATCCGCGAAGTTCACATGCCCTCGGGTACTGACAGACCGGGCAAACGCCAGGTACCGTCCGTACCCAGTTCACTCGTGTGGACTACACCACCACCTTCCTACAACGGATCGTCCGGCACGTTCCTGCCGGTAGAAGGGGGCCTTCACCATGGCCACTGTTTCGTTCGACAAGGCGACCCGGATCTACCCGGGCACCGAGAAGCCCGCCGTCGATGGTCTGGAGATCGAGGTCGGGGACGGCGAGTTCCTCGTCCTCGTCGGTCCGTCCGGCTGTGGCAAGTCCACCTCGCTCCGCATGCTCGCGGGGCTCGAGGACGTCAACGCGGGCGCCATCCGCATCGGTGACCGCGACGTCACGCACCTGCCGCCGAAGGACCGGGACATCGCCATGGTGTTCCAGAACTACGCGCTGTACCCGCACATGACGGTCGCCGACAACATGGGCTTCGCGCTCAAGATCGCCGGCGTCAACAAGGCCGAGATCCGCCAGAAGGTCGAGGACGCGGCGAAGATCCTCGACCTCACCGAGTACCTCGGCCGCAAGCCGAAGGCGCTCTCCGGCGGTCAGCGCCAGCGCGTCGCGATGGGCCGCGCCATCGTGCGTGAGCCCCAGGTCTTCCTCATGGACGAGCCGCTGTCGAACCTCGACGCCAAGCTCCGTGTCTCCACCCGTACGCAGATCGCCTCGCTGCAGCGCCGTCTCGGCATCACCACCGTCTACGTCACCCACGACCAGGTCGAGGCCATGACGATGGGCGACCGGGTGGCGGTGCTCAAGGACGGTCTGCTCCAGCAGGTCGACTCGCCCCGCAACATGTACGACCGCCCCAAGAACCTCTTCGTGGCCGGCTTCATCGGCTCCCCCGCCATGAACCTGATCGAGGTCCCGATCACCGACGGCGGTGTGAAGTTCGGCAACTCGGTCGTCCCCGTCAACCGCGAGGCGCTCAAGGCCGCCACCGACAAGGGTGACCGCACGGTCACCGTCGGCGTGCGCCCCGAGCACTTCGACATCGACGAGCACAACGGCGAGGCCGCGAAGTCCCTCACCAAGGACTCCGAGGACGCCCCGGCCGGTCTCGCGGTCACCGTGAACGTCGTGGAGGAGCTGGGCGCCGACGGTTTCGTCTACGGCAGCGCCAAGGTCGGCGACGACCTGAAGGACCTGGTCGTCCGCGTCAGCGGCCGCTCGGTGCCGGAGAAGGGCTCGACGCTGCACGTGGTGCCGCGTCCGGGCGAGCTCCACGTGTTCTCGACCTCCACGGGCGAGCGCCTCACCGACTGAACCGACCGAACCGACTGATCGGACGTTCACAGGAGGGTCCCGCGGTCATCCGCGGGGCCCTTCCCCGTCTCCGGTCCGCTCCGGTCCGCTCCTGTTCACGTCGGCGGACCGATATGACAAATACCCCGGCAGATCCGTCATTTCGAGCAGTGTTCGTCAACGCCCTACCCAATTCGAGGCACCAATCCATCCCCCGAATTGGTGACTAAATGTCGCCAAATCATTACCGGGCGCTACCCTCACACGCGTGAAGCACTCCAATAACCAACAGCCGCGACGCGGCCGGGGCCCCGCCCGCCGGGTCGGCCGCACCCTCGCCCTCGTCCTGCCCGTCATGATGGTGCTCTCCGGGACCCTCGCGGTCACCCGGGTCAACTGGTCGGGGAGCCCCTCCAGTTCGATGCTCACCGCGACGGACGTCACGGCGGCCGGAGCCTCCTCGCGGGCCGCCGCACGCGCCCCGCAGGACGTCCTGCGCGACCAGCTCATGACCGAGCTCCAGGACAAGAACCCAGGCGTCGTCCTGACCCACCTCCAGGAGGCGGTGAACGGCCACCCGTCGCTCGCCACGCACTGCACCTCCATCGCCCGCGCACTGGGCCGCGCAGCGGTCCGCATCTACGGCGCCGCACGCGCCCAGTCCTACGCCCGCCCCGTGTGCGACACCGCGTTCGCCTCCGGGGTCATGGCCGCGCACAGCTGACGGGAGCCGGCGCCCGGAGTAGGAGGTCGGTAACGGCTGATTAAGGAACGGTTGCAGCCGAAAGATGCGGTGGGGCCGCCACGTACAGTTCGGGTCATGACCGATCCGAACGCCGCGTCGCGCCCCACCCAAGCCGTGATCCTGGCCGGTGGCCAGGGATCCCGGCTGCGCCCCTACACCGACGACCGGCCCAAGCCGATGGTCGAGATCCCCGGCACCGGGACGCCGATCATCGGCCATCAGCTCGTCTGGCTCGCCGAAGAGGGCGTGACCGACGTCGTCGTCAGCTGCGGGCACCTCGCCGAGGTGCTGCAGGACTGGCTGAAAACAGCCGATCTGCCCGTCGACGTGACCACGGTCGTCGAGACGGAGCCGCTGGGCCGCGGCGGCGGCCTCAAGTACGCCGCCGCGCGTCTGCCCCGCCCGGACAGCCCCTGGTACGCCACCAACGGCGACATCTGGACCCGCTTCTCGCTGCGCGACATGGCGGACTTCCACACCGAGCGCGACGCCGTCGCCACGATCGCGCTGGCCCGGCCGCGGATCCCCTGGGGGGCCGTGCAGACCGACGACTTCGGGCGCGTCACGGACTTCATCGAGTCGCCGCCGACGCAGTACGCGATCAATGCGGGGGTGTACGTCTTCTCGCCCGAGTTCGCGGGGCTGTTGCCGGAGCGGGGGGATCACGAGCGGACGACTTTCCCGCACCTCGCGCGTGAGTTGCGGTTGGCCGGGTTCCCGATTCCGCAGGGGGCTTACTGGCGGGCCATCGACACGGCGAAGGACCTCCGGGAAGCCGCGAAAGAGCTTGCTGCGCTTGGTCGTTGAGACAAAGCCGAGGAGGGCCCGCACTGGAAAGTGCGGGCCCTCCTCTCGTCTGACGAACCGGAGTCAGCCGGTGGGCGGTGACTGCTGCAACAAGCCGCCCACCGGCCCAGCTACCCCAACAGGCCGCCCACCAGGCCCGGCTGGCCGGAGGAGGACGAACCCCCGGTGCTGGAGCCGCCACTTGAGCCGGTGCCGCCTGTCGTGCCGCCGCCCGACGTGGGACCGGAGGTCGTGCTGGGGGCCTGGCCGGCCGGGGAGGACTGCTGGGGCTGCGTGCGGCCCGCGGTGCCCTGGGTCTGGCTGGGGGTGCCGCCGGTGGCCGTACCGGTGGACGAGTGGGTCGCGCCCGGGCTCGTCGCGGCGTGCGACGGGCTGGCCGAAGTGGCCTTCCGGGACGGCGAGTTGACCGCCGAGGGGCTGCTGCTGCGGCTCTTGGTCGGTTCCCCGGGGAGCGGGGCGCCGGGCAGTTCGTTGCGCGGGGCCTCGCCGGGGCCGGGGACGACCACGCGGCTGGAGTCGCGCACCGCGCCGCCGAGCAGCGAGCCGATGAGCAGGGTGAGGCCGATGGCGACCGCCGTGACCAGGGCGCCGCGGCGCAGGACGTAGCGGCGCAGTTCCCAGATGTCGGCGCGGGGTCCGAGGCGGCGCCAGGCGCTGCCCGCGAGGCGGCCGTCGACGGAGTAGACGGGGGCGCCG
>Ga0307509_10003361_pt1 | contig 24383 bp, 21 predicted proteins | sample 10_EM_MG_FD_202245 | JGI IMG/M metagenome (GOLD analysis project Ga0307509, IMG submission 202245) | Populus trichocarpa ectomycorrhiza microbial communities from riparian zone in the Pacific Northwest, United States - 10_EM | ecosystem: Host-associated > Plants > Roots > Unclassified | place... | reverse complement strand
AAATGAGCCTAGTTTTGGCCATAAGAGGTTAAGTGGACGCGTTTTATTGCGAATTCGAGACAGATTACGAAGAAAACTCTTATTTCAACGTACTAGCGGCAGGCGAAAAAAACCAGGTAATGCGGTATATAATACAGTACATATAAGGGATATGAGAGACAATATTAAGAGATCCCGAACAAGAATTTCCGCCATGATATTATATGATACACCCCAACCCGAGTTCGTTCCACTCTCAAGCAAAGGAATAAAGAAATACAACAGCAGAAAGCCGAACCCATCCGAGAAAACCTCTAATGCCAGTTCCCAGAACACCAGAAAAAGGGAAAGGGAAATAAAAAAGCAAATGTTGATATCTGAGACCTGACGATAGAAGCTCTGCCTGTTAACCTGACATTTTTGGTACTAACAAATGGCGATATCCTCAAGACAATCTCATCGCTCTAGGATCTTGAAGGAGAACCAGGGGAGAAGATAGCAAGAGTAGTAAACCGTTGATTGTTTCGTAGACGGGGCGCATGGTCAGACTCAAAGACGCCGAGAGGGGTCATATCTCGGAGCCTTATACCAGGTGGGCGCCGCTGCCGTCCGGGCCTTGAGTAGCTTCACTACTGTATAATGCCGATACTGAGCAGCATACATGAGCGGTGTTCGGCCACTATTGTCTGGTCTATCGGGGCTAACGTCTTCCCGCCCCAACACTAGCTTCACTACTCCATAATGCCCATTCTCGGCGGCCCACAAGAGCGGTGTTTGGCCATCACTGTCTGGCCTATCGGGGCTAACGTCTTCCCGTTCCAATAGTAGCTTCACTACTACATCATGCCCACCCGAGGCGGCCCACGAGAGCGGTGTTCGGCCACTATTGCTTGGCCTATCGGGGCTAACGTCTTCCCGTCCCAACAGTAGCCTCACTAACTTACTCCATCATGCCCACCCGAGGCGGCCCACGAGACCGGTGTTTGGCCGTCATTGTCTAGCCTATCGGGGCTAACGTCTTCCCGTCCCAACAGTAGCCTCAGTACTCCATCATGCCCACCCGAGGCGGCCCGCGAGAGCGGTGTTTGGCCATAATTGTCTGGCCTATCGGGGCTAACCTCTTCCCGTCCCAATAGTAGCTTCACTACTCCATCATGCCCACCCGAGGCGGCCCACGAGAGCGGTGTTCGGCCACTATTGCTTGGCCTATCGGGGCTAACGTCTTCCCGTCCCAACAGTAGCCTCACTACTCCATCATGCCCACCCGAGGCGGCCCGCGAGAGCGGTGTTCGGCCATAATTGTCTGGCCTATCGGGGCTAACGTCTTCCCGTCCCAACAGTAGTCTCACTACTCCATCACGCCCACCCCAGGCGGCCCACGAGAGCGGTGTTTGGCCATACCTGTCTGGCATATCGGGGCTAACGTCTTCCCGTCCCAACAGTAGCCTCACTACTCCATCATGCCCATCCCCGGCGGCCCACGATAGCGGTGTTCGGCCATCATTGTCTGGCCTATCGGGGCTAACGTCTTCCCGTTCCAATAGTAGCCTCACTATTTTATCATGCCCACCCGAGGCGGCCCGCGAGAGCGGTGTTCGGCCATCATTGTCTGGCCTATCGGGGCTAACGTCTTCCCGTCCCAACAGTAGCCTCACTACTCCATCACGCCCACCCCAGGCGGCCCACGAGAGCGGTGTTTTGCCATAATGGTCAGGCCTGTCAGGGTTGATGTATTTCCTTCCAAACAGTAGACTCATTGCTTGAGGTATTCCCCACTGACGCCCGATGCTCCCAGGATTGACAAATGCCGGACCTAGGAATATCCTGACCACCCCTTCATGTCCGCATCGAGCCGCCCATGAGAGTGCTGTTAGACCATAATCTGTGTCCCGTATATGAGGGCGAGTATGCTTCTGTTGCAAGAGTAATTGTATTACTTCCTCACGCCCATACCTCGCAGCCCACATGAGTGGTGTTAGACCCCTGCTATCTCTTTTGTTTACACCCCTCCTTTTTTTCCTTATCAACTCAATTGCAATCTCTGCAATGCCGAAATACGAAATACAGTGCAGCGCAGAAAATGGCTCGAAGTGTCGAATGATGTACTTGGCATGCCAATCCTTGTTGACAGACAGCCAAAGTAACCAGGAAGATATGTGATTATGGTATCGACCAAGAAAGTCGAGTGCAAGGGATCTTGAGGAGGCCGAGAGCTGCATCCGCATGTGGGTTCCCCAATACAAAGAAGAATATTCCAGGAAGGGCGGGCCTCGGAAGTCATGAATGGAGTTGGCCGGAATATCGTTAATGGCCTGGAAATTGAGATACGTCAAACAAGTATCCGCTATCCTCGAGTGAGGTCTGTCAAACAAGGTGTCATGACGAGAAAAGTATTCTTTGAGCGTGAAATGGATCAGCCTAATAGTCGAGGACCCCTCATCGACGACAACGAGTCCTTGGCAACAGCTTAACACTGTCCGGATCGAAGGCACACTCTTGGCCTTAATTTCAGTCGATCCCATCTCGACCGCTAGGGCATGGCATATCTCATCTACATTCAATGGCCGCTCAGAATGTGAAATCCACATGAGGGCGTCCATTCCGAGCCTTGCTCTATCTCCCTCCTGTGCCTTTATCCTCCCTATGGTCGTATCGTATGCGCCCCGCAATCCCAAACCATTTGTCATTGTACTAAGCCTCTCTCGCCTTCCATGGAGTGTCGTTTCCTGCAGGATAGCCTTAATATTTAGAGATACCAGAAGGAATCTAAACACATACCTGTCAGCTCATAACTTTACCTATTTTTTTCCAGCGCCCTTACTCTCTACTTACATTTCTGAAACCGTCTCGGGAATACTTTTCATAATGTCCTCCTCCAAGCTCTTGTCCCTCGCCTCTGGTATAGGATCCTCTCCAAGCCTCGCTCGTAGGAATTGAATTATATCATCCCTGGTAGGTGTAACCGACACACCCACTACCCTCCCACCAAGATGTTTCTCCACCTCATCCCGAATATGCAATCTCCCGGCCAAAAATATCCGAGTGTCCGGGGACTTGTATAGAATTTGTTTCAGTGAGTCAAGCAGCTTTCCCCGATACTCTGCCAAACATTCGTCCACCGCATCAATACATATGAAGGTGCGTCGCGAGGACGAGATATCCGAGAACATCTCTACAATTTCGCCTAGTTCCAGCTTCCGGCCTCCAATCACCTTTTCCTGCTTTTGAAAGGCTTCGGTGATCTTTGACGGGATCTTCTCGAGTCCACCAATAACTTGTTTCAGGAGGGAACTTAGGATGTTCGTTGGGGATTGCTCCTTCTGAGCCGCGAAGTCGAAATAGAAGCACGCAACTGCAGCATCCCGCCCCCCTGCCCAATCGCATAACCTATCTACTACCAAGGAGCTGGCATCGCAACCTCTTAGCAACATCTTCCCTTCTCATATGATATAGTTCCTTACCTAATGTAGGTCTTGCCGACCCCCGGAGCTCCATGGCAAAACAAGGCCGAGCCACCAGATTCCCCACCGCGAATGCAATCGAACCAATTCCGATATTCCTCCGTCTGTAAGAGCCAGTCTCCCACATGCTCGACTCGGTGGGATCTAATATCATGGTGCCGTATTCGGGGTTCCAGTGGGGATAACCATGCGAGGATCTTATCCCTCTCGTCGGCACTACCGTAATTATGCACGTTAGATATATGGTTGGTATTATTGGTGGTGATATTATTAAACGAGTTAGTATTGTTATTAAAGGTATCGGTGTTGTTATTAAAGGAATTGTTGTTATTGGAAGAGTTGCTACTTTCTCCAGCACGGAGTGGCAACATTTCGCTTTTTTGTTGCTGTTTGGAAAGTTTGTAGAGCAGGTAGAGGATTTGCAGGATCCGGAGGATCCGGAGGATTTGGAGGGCTCAGAGGATTCAGAGGATTCAGAGGATTCAGAGGATTCAGAGGATTCAGAGGATTCAGAGGATTCAGAGGATTCAGAGGATTCAGAGGATTCACAGGATTCAGAGGATTTAGAAGATGAGTTCTTGAGTACGGCAGTGTAAATTGATAGTGTTCTCGAGGCCGAAGAAAAGCGGGGTCACTATTACCCTGCAATTTTGCTGGTGAACACCCGGCCCAATCGGCTTGTCCAGAGCGCCTTGCCTCCAGGGCTGAACTCTGCGACATAACAGCAGCTGACCATTGTCATGCATCTTCGGCAGAACAAATCCCTTCTTTAGCAGCATTACAAGACCAGCAGAATTTGATCAACAAGATCCATCTCCGGCTGAATGAGAGCCCTCACCATCGTAATAAGCACATCGACATCCTAATCTGGTTCCAATTTTGTAACTTGTGCGAACTTCTGAGAAACTATCGATTCTCGAAGAAAGCAGCCACCAAATGAGCTTCCATACAAATACCAGTTCTACTGTAACCCAGGCGCCTAAACTGAATTTCCGAGCGCTTCCACCGTTCTGGGACAGAGGTTCCCGGCACCCCCACATCTACGAATCTGCTGAATGATCCCTATATCGTCAGCCCCTTAGACGCATATTTTCACAACAGCCCAGGCGGGTGTTGACACCGCGGATATGATTGGGTTTCACTTTGTCGCCAAATGCTGCGCTGGCGGAAAATGACAAGTCGCCGATGTAAAATTGAGAGGGTAACTATAGTTCTTCCAGCTTGGGCATCCTTATTTGCGCCAACATCCATGTAAATTTAAACCAACCAGTTCAAAGCATACAGGGATATCACAGGCCATTGAGCAAGCATGATCAGAGCCTCAGGAGTGACACTAAGCTACTCGTAGGCACCCATCGCACGGGGAGCGGAACCGGCAAAGACAACCATAGGTTCGCCTTAAATATACAATCAAATCCGCAATATCCCTCACCCGTCTGAGAACCACTAGCCACGGGAAACTCTTCGCTAACGATACCTACTCATTACACTCTTGAGTATAAAAGAATTAGATAAAAGTCTACAACGTCCATAGAGGAATATTCAGAACCAGTTTCCCAAATGGCCCCTGCTATTTTATTCCTGTTACTAGGTAATGCTCTTGATGCACACGGAACAGCACCAGAACCCCACCGACATGGATTGATGTTCCCAAAGTGCAACATCAATCCACAGCCGCTACCATACAACGAGAACAGCCCGAGTATCCGCATGGCTATCAGGCTTCACCAACAGCGAGCCCACCGTCTTAATGTTTGGATAATACTCCATGTTTTCTGGCTGTTAGCAATTGATACCGGACGGCAAATCCCAACTATAAAGAATACTGGAGTACAGAATCCTGAGCCCAAAAACTTGATGTCCGGTAAGACCCTCTTTGCCAGAGAAGCTCGTGTCGCAACAGGTACTTTTAATCAAGACTCCTCACAACAAGTGGGTTTTGAATAGTTGAGCTGCGGATGTGAAAGCAGGGTTAGACAAAAAGGCTTAACCATGGGGCTTTGGTAGCATATGGAGGATTGTGCGCAGGCGAGAGCCACTAAAGACGAGCCATTTGGATCCGCGGGATCTAGCACCATGCTGATCTGTGGTGCTAGGGACTGATTGTATATTTAAAACGTAAATTAGGTTTCCCTTCCTACATCCGTTCTCCATGTGTAAACCCTCCCTAGTCTTACATCTCCCCAAAGTGTAAAAATGTTTTTTACTCCGGCCCAGCTGACAGCGACTTTGTAGGTTCACAGTAAATTACCGTAAAGTATCTGTCTCCATCAAACTAACAAGACCACAACCTCCCAACCCTCAACCTACTCAGGCTCTGATGACGCACGCTAACCTGACAAATCACAAACCCTAGCGATCTCAAGCAATCTAAAATCCATCCTAATAATCCACGCTCATGAACCCTAAAGCAGATGCCCTACCTGTGCGCCAGCTCCTATTTTCCTAAAAACCAAGGATATGATATGAAAGGAACATGATTTAACCAAATACCCGATACCCAATACCCCACGACAACCGGTATCAACAAAACCAAGAACTAGGACGCTATACCTAGTCGCTAAGGATATGAAAACAACCACCCACTACTAAGTCAAGCCCCCGGCCGCCACATACCACAAAGCCACACGCCATACCACTAATCATCTCCTACCCACATATTCGCCTATCCGCGTACCCGCATATCAACATATCCGCTCAACTGTATATCCGCATAACCACATAATCGCATTCCCTATAAGCAATCTAGTATAAACCAGTGCAGTCTCCTTGTGATCCCAGAGGGTTGAAAAAATTGGCTCCATTTGTACTCGGTCCCGTGCTTGCAGCCCAATAATGCACAATCCTTAGATATTGTGAATATCCCCACTTTAGGCTTCCCCGGAGTTTTCCACCAAGTTAGCGACATTTACCGACCCTACTTTGTCTTCTTTATTATTTCCTTCCTTCTGCCCCTTCTGCCCGCTTTCCTGGTGCCCTCCGTTGTTGGCAGGAAGTAGGGATAGAGCAGGAGGAAGAAAGGAGGGCGATACATCTAAGATAATATTCTAGATAATGGCATTGGTCCCTTCATTATATAATATAGCAAATATAAGAGATATAAGAGACAAGATTAAGAGATCCCAAAGAAGCATTTTCGCCATGATATTATATGATACACCCCAACCCGAGTTCATTCCACGATTAAGGAAATGAATAAAGAATACAACAGCAGAAAGCCGAACCCATCCGAGAAAACCTCTAATGCCAGTTCCCGGAACACCAGGAAAAGGAAAAGGGAAATAAAAAAGCAAATGTACAGATCTGAGGCCTGACGATAGAAACTTTGCCTGTTAACCTGACATTTTTGGTACTAACAAATGGCGATATCCTCAAGACAATCTCATCGCTCTACTTCGAGAACCAGGGGAGAGGATAGCAAGAATATTAAAGCGTTGATTGATTTTGTAGACGGGGCGCATGGTCAGACTCAAAGACGCCGAGAGGGGTCGTATCTCAGAGCCTTATACTAGGTGGGCGCCGCTGCCGTCCGGGCCTTGAGTAGCTTCACTACTGTATCATTCCGATACGGAGCAGCATACATGAGGGGTGTTCGGCCACGATTATCTGGCCTATCGGGGCTAACGTCTTCCCGCCCCAACAGTAGCCTCACTACTGCATCATGCCCACCCGAGGCGGCCCACGAGAGCGGTGTTCGGCCATCATTGTTTGGCCTATCGGGGCTAACTTCTTCCCGTCCCAACAGTAGCCTCACTACTCCATCATGTCCACGCGAGGCGGCACCCGATAACGGTGTTCGGCCCTCATTGTCTGGCCTATGGGGGCTAACGTCTTCCCGTCCCAACAGTAGCCTCACTATTCCATCATGCCCACCCGAGGCGGCCCGCGAGAGCGGTGTTCGGCCATAATTGTCTGTCCCATCGGGGCTAACGTCCTCCCGTCCCAACAGTAGCCTCACTACTCCATCATGCCCACGCGAGGCGGCACACGATAGCGGTGTTCGGCCATCATTGTCTGGCCTATCGGGGCTAACGTCTTCCCGTCCCAACAGTAGCCTCACTATTCCATCATGCCCACCCGAGGCGGCACACGATAGCGGTGTTCGGCCATCATTGTCTGGCCTATCGGGGCTAACGTCTTCCTGTTCCAACAGTAGCTTCACAACTCCATCATTCCCATCCGAGGCGGCCAGCGAGAGCGGTGTTTGGCCATAATTGTCTGGCCTATCGGGGCTAACCTCTTCCCGTCCCAACAGTAGCCTCACTACTCCATCATGCCCAGCCCAGGCGGCCTGCGAGAGCGGTGTTTTGCCATAATTGTCTGGCCTATCGGGGCTAACGTCTTCCCGTCCCAACAGTAGCCTCACTACTCCATCATGCCCAGCCCAGGCGGCCCGCGAGAGCGGTGTTTTGCCATAATTGTCTGGCCTATCGGGGCTAACGTCTTCCTGTTCTAACAGTAGCTTCACAACTCCATCATTCCCATCTGAGGCGGCCAGCGAGAGCGGTGTTCGGCCATAATTGTCTGGCCTATCGGGGCTAACGTCTTCCCGTCCCAACAGTAGCCTCACTGCTCTATCATGCCCATACTCGGCGGCCCACGAGAGCGGTGTTTGGCCATAATGGTCAGGCCTGTCAGGGTTGATGTATTTCCTTCCAAACAGTAGACTCATTGCTTGAGGTGTTCCCCACCGACGGCCGATGCTCCCAGGATTGACAAATGCCGGACCCAGGAATATCCTGACCACCCCTTCATGTCCGCATCGAGCCGCCCATGAGAGTGCTGTTAGACCAGGATGTGTGTCCCGTATATCAGGTTGAGTATGCTTCTGTTGCAAGAGTAATTGTACTACTTCCTCACGCCCACACCCCGCAGCCCACATGAGTGGTGTTAGACCCCTACTATCTCTTTTGTTTACATCCCTCCCTTTTGTCCTTATCAACTCAATTACAATCTCTACAATGCCGAAATACGAAATACAGTGTAGCGCAGAAAATGGCTCGGAGTGTCGAATGATGTACTCAGCAGGCCGATCCTTGTTGACAGACAGCCAGAGTAACCAGGAAGATATGTGATTATGGTATCGACCAAGAAATTCGAGTGCAAGGGATCTTGAGGAGGCCGAGAGCTGCATCCGCATGTGGGCTCCCCAATACAAAGAAGAATATTCCAGGAAGGGTGGGCCTCGGAAGTCATGAATGGAGCTGGCAGAAATATCGTTAATGGCCTGGAAATTGAGATACGTCAAACAAGTCTCCGCTATCCTCGAGTGAGGTCTGTCAAACAAGGTGTCATGACGAGAAAAGTATTCTTTGAGCGTGAAATGGATCAGCCTAATAGTCGAGGACCCCTCATCGACGACAACGAGTCCTTGACAACAGCTTAACACTGTCCGGATCGAAGGCACACTCTTAGCCTTAATTTCAGTCGATCCCATCTCGACCGCTAGGGCGTGGCATATCTCATCTACATTCAATGGCCGCTCAGAATGTGAAATCCACATCAGGGTATCCATTCCAAGTCTTGCTCTATCTCCCTCCTGTGCCTTTATCCGTCCTATGGTCGTATCGTATACATCCCCCAATCCCAAGTCATTTGTCATTGCACCAAGCCTCTCTCGCCTCCGGTAGAGTGTCGTTTCCTGCAGGATAGCCTTGATATTTAGAGATACCAGCAGGAATCTAGATACAGATCGGTCAGCTCATAACTTTACCTCATTCTTCCAGCGCCCTTACTCTCTACTTACATTTCTGAAACCGTCTCGGGAATACTTTCCATAATGTCCTCCTCCAAGCTCTTGTCCATCGCTTCTGGTAATGTATCCTCTCCCAGCATCGCTCGTAGGAATTGAATTATATCATCCCTGGTAGGTGTAACCGACACACCCACTACCCTCCCACTAAGATGTTTCTCCACCTCATCCCGGATATGCAATCTTCCTGCTAGAAATATCCGAATGTTCGGAGACTTGTGTAAAACTTGTTTCAGTGAATTAAGCAGCCTTATCCGATACTCGGCCAAACATTCGTCAAGCGCATCAATACATATGAAGGTGCGCCGCGAGGACGATATATTATGCAACATCCCGACAATTTCGCCGAGTTCCAGTTTCCGGCCCCCGATAGCCCCTTCCTCTCCTCGAAAAGCCTCGACGATCTCGTCCGGAACCTTCTCTAATCGACCAACAAACTGTTTTAGAATGGAACTCAGGATGTCCGTTGGGGATTGCTCCTTCTGGGCCGCGAAGTCGAGGTAGAAGCACGCAACTGCAGCATTTTGTCCCCTTGCCCAATCGCATAACTTATCTACTACCAAAGAGCTTGCATCACCGCTTCTCAGTAACACCCCCGTTTCTTGGAGGGTATGATCTCTTACCTGATGTAGGTCTTGCCGACCCCAGGAGCTCCATGGCAAAACAAGGCCGAACCACCGGATTCCTCATCGCGAATGCCATCGAACCAATTCCGATATTCCTCCGTCTGTAAGAGCCAGTCTCCCACATGCTCAACTCGGTGGGATCTAATATCATGGTGCCGTATTCGGGGTTCCAGTGGGGATAGCCATGCGAGGATCTTATCCCTCTCGTCGGCACTACCGTAGTTATTCACGTTAGATATATGGTTGGTATTATTATTGGTGGTGGTATTGTTGATGGTATTGTTGAACGAGTTGGTATTATTATTGAAGGTATCGGTATTATTATTAAAGGAATTGGTGTTATTGGAAGAGTTGCTACTCTCCCCAGCACGGAATTGCGACATTTCGCCTTTTTTGCTGCCGTTTGGAAAGTTTTGTAGAGCAGGTGGAGGATTTGGAGGATTTGGAGGGCTTAGAGGGCTCAGAGGATTCAGACGATGGGTTCTTGAGTACGGCAGTGCCAACTGACAGTGATCTTGGGGCTGAAGAAAAGCGGGGTCAACATTATCTTTCCTTTTTGTTTGGTGAACACCTGGCCCAGTCAGCTTGTCCAGAGCGCCTTGTCTGCAGGGCGGAATTCTACGCATCACCGCGCATCCTCGACAGAAAAAATCTTTTCCTCCGCAGCGTTACACCACAAACACAATTCGCTCAACAAGACCCATCTCCTACTGAATGAAAGCCCCCGCCATCGCAATAAACACATCAGCATCTCAATCTGACTCCACATTTGTAGCCTGTGCCAACTTCTGAAATTATTGATTCTCGAAGAAAAGTACCCCCATGCGAATACCAGTACTACTATAACCCTGACACCCAAACAGAATTTCCGAGCCCTTCCACCGCTCCGGAATACCCGTAATTTTCTGACTTTTGCAAACGCAACTGCTATTGCATGTGGGCAAAAAACGCGCCGGAGCCGCAGAATTTTGGTTTTATGCAATAACAGTCGTGTTCACAAACGTCAGAAGATCACGAGTATGATACTCGAGTAGAGCTTCCCGGCGCTGCCACATCTGTGAATATTCTGAGCGATCTCTAGATCTCCAGCTCCTCAGACATATTTTCATACCAACCCAGGAGGGTGTTGACATTACGGATATGATTGGGTTTCACTTTGTCGCCAAAATACTGCGCTGGTCGACAACGACAAGTCGCCCAAGTAAATTGATAGGGTAGCCATGGTTCTTCTGGCTTGTGAATCCTTATTTGCGCCAACCTCCATGTAAATTTAAACCATCAACCAGTTCAAAGCATACCGGGATAGCACCGGCCATTGAGCAAGCATGATCAGAGCCTCGGGAAAGACACTAAGTTGCGCACCGATTGAACTGGCAAAGACAACCATAGGCTCGCCTTAAATATGCAATCAAATCCGCAATGTCCCCCACCTGTCTGCGAACTACTTGTAATTGCCTGACGTTCGTAAAAACGACTGGTATTGCATATGGGCAAAAAATTGCCCGGAGCCACAATATTTTTCCCATATGCAATACCAGTCGTTTTTACAAACTTCAGGAAATTACGATTACTAGCCCCTGGAAACGTTTTGCTTGCCTTCCCATTGCACTGTTGGGTAAAAAACTTGGGATAAAAGTCTAGAATGTCCCTAGAGGGATATTTAGAAACTGTTTCCCAAAGGACTCCTGCTATTTTATTCCTGTTACTGTGTAATGTTCTTGTGGTACAAGGCGAGCACGATAACCTTACCCGCGTGGGTGGACCCTCCCAAAGCGCAACATCAATCCACAGTCGCTACCATCTAGCGAGAACAGCCCGAGTATTTGCATTGCTACCACGCTTCACTAATAGCAAGCCCACCGGCTTAAATTTTGAATAATCCTCCATGTTACCGGGCTTTTAACAATTGATACCGCACCACAAATCACAACTTTGAGGTAGAATGCCGGAGACCAGAATCCTGAGCCAAAAGATTTGATGCCCGGTAAGGCCCTATTTGCCAGAGAAGCCCGTGTCACACAAGGTGCCTATATATTAAGTCTCCTCAGAACGAGGGGATTTTGAGTTGTTAAGCTGCTGAGGTAAAAGCATGGTTAGACAAAAAGGCTTAAACATGGGGCCCTGGTAGCATATGAGGAGGATTGTGTGCAGACGAGAGTTACTGAGGAAGAGCCTGTTGTGTCCGCTGTAAATGATATCATAGCTACCTGATGTGCTAGAGACTGATTTTGTATTTTAAAACACAAATTAGGTTTCCTTTCTCCCATCCGTACCCTATGTGTAAACCCTCCCCTCTTACATCCCATTGAGGTCTAAAAAAAACCATGCCAGCCCAGCCGACAGCGTCCTGTAAGCTCACGGTAAACCACCTTCATGTCAACCCATTCGAACCATCAGTGTTGAAGCATACTTCTAGCACTACTGTGGTGTCACTCGTACTATTGCTTTTTCCGCTTGCATCAAACTCCACCGCACATCCAGGCCTCCTGCACTATTGAAGATACCTCCTCGCATTTCTCTCATTCCTCTATTTCTTGTTATTGTTATTGTTCGCTCGACCCATTTGTCTCGCTCCCAAATAGTAGATAGTCAGGGTTTTTCGCCCTTCCCTTTGAGATAGAAAAGTGTGTTCTGTTTTTCCCGAGCAAATCAATCACCTCCTCATATTTCGTATCATCGTTCCATTCAATATTTCCACAACAATCCGTGTTGGAATATGCGGATATAATACTGTATCTATGCTAGTATCGTGAAGTTCACGATGCTTGGCAGGCGCGCTAGTGAACGAGCGTCAAGAGGTCTGTGGGAGTCCAGATACGGACAACCACAATAGGGGGTACTCGGGTATATAGCAACGCCCCCGAGTACCACAGTTAATTAAGCAATTCTTCTATCCCGATTTTCTCTCTTGCTTCTCGATATCTATCCTAGGTTTTCAACAAGCCGAACCCCAGGCAAAGCGAGTGATTGTTTATGATTCTGCTTTCACTTTGATCCCGGCAGGAAGCAAAAGCATGCCATGATGGGAACACTCAGATTAAAACTCGCTCATAGCTCAGTGATAACCGGAGCAGTACAGCAGACTCGCGCGTAGAATAGGAGAAAAGCACCTCGGCAGCAGTAGCGGGGTGCCGGAGAGGAGACGCCCGACAAGGAGCTCCCAAATGACTATTAACGTAGGCAGTTTATGTTTGGCACAGTGGTAGACGATAGAAAGAGAATTCACACTGAACTTAGACACCTCGCTCCGCTCTGCAAAATTCGCTCTCTAACTCAAACAAAAAACTCATAACAGAAACAAGTGTATAGGTAAAACATAAGTAGCACTTCCTGATCCTTCCGTCGATCACCACACCTATCTCTCTATCTTGCCATGCCTTTATTCCTCCGTACACTTCCGTGATAAACAAAGGAAAAACATGGCTATCTAATCTCTTTCAAATCATTAACCATTCTATCTCAATCTCCCAAATCATCCGCAAGCATCTATCCAATCTTTCAGACTCTCCCGCATCTTGCAAAGTCAACCATATCCTTCCAACAATGACTACCATAGCTAGAAACTAAATACAGGGAGAGAGCACGCTCAACAAAAGTCCAACCCTAGGATGTGCAGCATAAGTACCAAAATAGGAAAATATGCTGTCCAGGTCTATCCCCACCGCTCCAATGCTACCATTCCCTCATCCTTCAATAAAGACAAGACAACCGGCCGCCCAAAGGTTTTGATTTCCAGAACCAAAGAAAGGCAATGCCCGAGTCAGATATTTAAAATCATGAGATGTTGAATTATTACCGATGCCTTTTGAAATCACGCAGAGAACCAATCATATCTCACAATCCCGCTATGCCATAGGGATTGATTTTAGTGATAGTTTATTGCTGAAGGTGCCGGGAGTCAGAGGGGGTGGGATGGTTTGATAATATGGTGGTAAATTCAAGCACTGCTAACCATTCAGTTCACCTGCCATATAGCAGGATATGGCGAGCAACGCCAGTGGGTGATGGCCTGTTGTTTTCTCAGATGCCCAGCCACTCTGCTAGTGATGGACACGATCATGCTCGAGCAGAAAATTTGGCCCATGCTCGAGCATTGATCGAGCTCGATCACACCAAAAATTTATGATCGAGCATGATCGTGTCCATCACTACGTGACTCTGCTATATGATGAGGTAAACCAAACCTATCAGCCACTATCCCATGTCATCCTTTACATTGCATGGCTAAAATATTCCTCCCACCTCTGTCCGAAACTTTATAATCATTTATTGTCGGAAATGCGAATACTATACCAATTATTTCCCCGCTTAATCCCGGCTTCTTATACCCCACTTCCTACAGTTGATACTTCCGCATCCGATTATAGCTGGGGGATATTCTAGCCACTACCCCTTACCCACTAAGGGCTTCTTTTTTAACTGTATGATAGATTAGGAGTGGACTCAACGAACACCGGGGCTCAGCGAACAATACACTAAAAGTGCATTAGGGAGGTTTTGCCAAGTCAGTTCGCTAACTGAACTTTGCTTAATTTAAGCAAAGTAGATCAGGGTGGCGAAGAACCCCTCCGGGAGTTTTGCTGTATTGAACTGTGCAACTAATCTAATATCGTTCAACCTCGTGGTTGGTTGTCCACAGTACGCAAAATCCCTCCTTTTACAAAAACAATGATGTCAACAAAATCTCTTTGGCACTGTTCAAACTATGAACCGTTCATAATAATACTGTGCAAAGCTGAGCCACTTCGTGCTTTACCAGAGGGGGAAAGGATAGCGCCGTTGCTGTGGTTGGTGATAAGATAAGTTCAGTAGCGAACTGATTTAGCAAAACCTCCCTATTGACCAACAGTGATTTTACTTGGCATGTTCGTTGACCCCCCCTCCTATTTTACCCCAAAAGCTATCATTATTCAATTGAGGTATGATATCATAATATTATCACAGCAGATGAAATCTAAGGCAGCGTTTAGCACGCCAAGATTTGGACTCAAAATCCGAATGATCTCCAAAACCTGGATTTTCGGTCTGACCGTGTTCGGTAGGCCCAGTATTACGACTGGATTTTTGTCTCCGGATTAGATCAGGATTTTAAACCAGGATTTTGTCTGAAGCCCGGCCACAGAGTATCATATCATACCAACCGGAAAAAAAGGCATTAGCCCTAACCACTTTCTCAGGTTTTGGGATCCCAAACGAATCATATACTTATGATTTAATACATAGATCTTGTATTTATTGTTATATTATCAGATACAGATATTGTTACTAATTTTCCAAAAGTCCAAACCTAAATCCCGTTGTGCTTGGCACGCCCGATTTACAAAGTCCAGATTTTGAAGTTCCAGGACCTTTGTTTCCAGACCCGGATTTTATATCCATTTCCTAGTTTAATCCCGGAGTACCAAACAGGGCCTAAATTCTTACCCCTTAGCAGAAGCACTGTCAAAAATGCACTCATGACGTTCGCCTACCCAGCCCCTGGAACAAAGTGGCAGAGCTGAATGCACAAAACATCACTCGTGCTGTCCCCTGCCCCTCCGATGGTCACCCCCTCTGAACGCCACAACCGGTACTTCGTTATGCTTCAGCGGCCTCCTTATCCCGAGGAGCCATTTGTCATTCCATACCCTTTTCTCTCAACCTTGTCTATGGAAAAAAAAGGCTTGCCTCGAGATTGATTGAGAATCCGATTCGAGCTCAACAGCTATCAAAGTGAGGCGTTGCTTTTCATGATATCTCGATCCAGCACGAGAAGATAGGGCTGACCATTCGCCCCTTCTTCCCTGCCAAGCCAATTCCCTTCAAGTTTCTTTTCCCCCTTCCATACCGGTAACTAACGGCGGGGAACGGTCGGGGCCAGGAAGTGGCATAAGACCCGATTCCGATGCGATGATTCCATTCCGCTGCCCCATACAAATGGCAGCATACCTTCCGTCTCACAATTCGGAAACGACCGCTTCTACAGGTGAAATAGTCACAAAACGGAACGGTCCCGTTTTTGCCAAACAGGCTCAAAATAACCCGCGTCATAATATCATATGATACCCGAAATCGTAGGGCCGCAGCAAGGTTACTAGGGCTTAGTATGATGCGAAGTACTCAGGTATGATATGATACAAGTTCAGGTTTCTCGTGTCATAGGGTTAGGGTAGCTGAGTAGATGGGCAGATGACAAAACAAAGGAAAAATTAAGATGCCAGCCATGGAAGTCAAGTACCGTGCTTTACTGAGCAGTTGGCGTGCAATCCGCGAGGTTGGCGGAGAAAGTTTTTCAAAGAAAACTGGCAGATGGGTTGGGCCTGGCAACATGCAGGAAGCAACAGGAAAAAGGATGGTGTGTTCTTGCTTGCTCGTTTGCGGTATTCGGGTATCAATGCATGGTGGGCAAACGAGGGAGGGAGGGAAAAAACAAGCTAGTGGGAGAAAGGTAGAAAGAAAGAAAAGCGTGACCAAAATTCGAATTTCCGGGAGTCCCCCCACCCTTCCGGAGAATAGTTGACTCCCGGTACGGTACTCCCACATCTTAATTTACGAATAGTGATAACATGGGGATCCCTAGATTCTCAGCCCCTTGCACCACATATTTTCGTAATAACCCAGGAAGCTGTTGACACTGTGGATATGATTTGCTTTCACTCTATCGCGAAATGGTGCGCTTCGGACAACGACCAGTCGAGGAAGCAAAATTCACAGGGCAGTCCCTCTGGCCAAGGAATCCCCACCGGCACTAACCTCCACAACCACCGGCCCGTTTACAGCATGCCGGTACCGGCGTGGCACCGACCATTGAGCTGGCATAATCACAACCCTAGGGAAGCTCCTACACATGGATTACGCGATTGCTATTCCAATAGGCTCTAGACGCAAAACAACCTGGAAGAACAGTGGACTAGTTGCATTCTCCCTCTCCCAGCCGAGGACAGGCCAGGAGATATCTCTCTCCATCAAACTAACATGACCACAAACTCCCAAACTCAACCCCCAAAGACAAACACTAACCTAACGAATCCTAAACCCTAACCACCTCAAGCAATCTGAACCCCATCCAGATATTCATATGATACCCATATCAGCATACCCGTTCAATTACATATCTGCATAACTACATAACCGCATACCCTATAGGCATTCCAGCATAAACCAGCACAGTCTCCTTGTGATCTCAAGTGATGAAACCTAAGGGAAAGCACAACAGATGAAGCGAACCAAAGTGCGATCACAACAGACCCTAAGAGGAGCGGTCAAGGATGGAGGAACGGTGGACTAGATGGCTGCCCTCTCTAGCTAAGGAGAGGCCAGGAGATATATTTCTCCGTCCAACTAACAACAACAAAGCACTCCAGAATCTCAACGCACTCTAAAGAAGCACACGCAGCTAACTAACCCTAATCCCTAATGATCACAAACAATCTAGACTCATCCTGATATCCCTTGATCCTCCATAATCCTAAGGCCTATGCCCTGCCGGTGTGCTAACTCCCGTATGCCTAGTAACATAGGGTATGAAAAAAACAATAAACCAAAATACCCGATGCCTCATACCCTATGGCTAGACACACCAACAAAACCATGAAACAAATATCCTATGCCTAGCAGCATAGGATGTGAGAACAGCAACCCACGGGAAAATACCTGACCGCCGGAAATCCAAAACACCGCCTGCCCTAAACCGTATCTCACCTAGCCGCATATCCGCATATGATACATGCATATCCGCACAACCCTCTAACCGCATGCCCTATAGGCAATCCAACATGTGGGAGGGGATAAGGGAGGGGGGGGGGGGAGGAGCGCGATAGATCTAAATGATATTCTAGATAATGGCATTTGTCCCCTCATTATACCGTACATATAAGAGATATGAGAGACAAGATTAAGAGATCCCCAGAAACATTTCCGCTATGATACAATATGATACACCCCAACCCGAGTTCGTCCCACTATTTAACAAAGGAATAAAGAAATACAACAGCAGAAAGCCGAACCCATCCGAGAAAACCTCTAACACCAGTTCCCGGAACACCAGAAAAAGGAAAGGGGAAATAAAAAAGCAAATGTAGATATCTGAGACCTGACGATAGAAGCTCTGCCTATCCACCTGACATTTTTAGTACTAACAAATGGCGATATCCGCAAGACAATCTCATCGCTCTAGGATCTCGAAGGAGAACCAGGGGAGGCGATAGCAAGAGTAGTAAACCGTTGATTGATTTTGTAGACGGGACGCATGGTCAGACTCAAAAACGCCGAGAGGGGTTGTATCTCAGAGTCTTATACCAGGCGGGCGAAGCTGCCGTCCGGGCCCTGAGTAGCTCCACTACTACATCATGCCCATTCTCGGCGGCCCACGAGAGCGGTGTTCGGCCATGATTGTCCGCCCTATCGGGACCAACGTCTTCCCGCTCTAACAGTAGCTTCACTACTCCCCCATTCCCACGCTCGGCGGCCCACGAGAGCGGTGTTCGGCCATCATTGTCTGGCCCATCTGGGGTGACGTCTTCCCGTTCCAACAGCAGCTCGACCACTGAATCACACCTACACTGGGCAGCCAACGAGAGCGGTGTTCGGCCATTATTGTCTGGCCTATCGGGGCTAACGTCCTCGCGCTGCAACAGTCGCTTCACTACTCCATCCTGCCCATCAATGGCTGCACACCAGAGCGGTGTTCGGCCATCATTGTCTGGCCTATCGGGGCCAACGTCCTCACGCTGCAACAGTAGCTTCACTACTCCATCCTGCCCATCAATGGCTGCCCACCAGAGCGGTGTTCGGCCATCATTGTCTGGCCTATCGGGGCTAACGTCCTCCCGTCCCAACAGTAGCCCCACCACTCCATCATGCCCACCCCCGGCGGCCTGCGAGAGCGGTGTTCGGCCATCATTGTCTGGCCTATCCGGGCTAACCTCTCCCCGTTCCAACAGCAGCTTCACTACTCCATCATGCCCACCCTCGGCGGCCCGCGAGAGCGGTGTTCGGCCATCATTGTCTGGCCTATCAGGGCTAACCTCTCCCCGTTCCAACAGCAGCTTCACTACTCCATCATGCCCACCCTCGGCGGCCCGCGAGAGCGGTGTTCGGCCATCATTGTCTGGCCTATCAAGGCTAACCTCTTCCCGTTCCAACAGCAGCTTCACTGCTCCATCTCTCCCACGTCCGGCGACCCCCAATAGCGGTGTTCGACCATAATTGTCTGGCCTATCGGGGCTAACATCTTCCCGTCCCAACAGTAGCCTCACTACTCCATCACGCACTACTCCATCATACCCACCCCAGGCGGCCCACCATAGCGGTGTTTGGCCATCATTGTCTGGCCTATCGGGGCTAACGTCTTCCAGCTCCAACAGTCGCTTCACTACTCCATCATGCCCACCCTCGGCGGCCCACGAGAGCGGTGTCCGGCCACCATTGTCTGGCCTATCGGGGCTAACGTCTTCCAGCTCCAACAGTAGCTTCACAACTCCATCATGCCCATTCCTGGCGGCCCATGAGAGCGGTGTTTGGCCACCATTGTCTGGCCTATCAGGGCTAACCTCTTCCCGTTCCAACAGCAGCTTCACTACTCCATCACTCCCACGTCCGGCGGCCACAAATAGCGGTGTTCGACCACTATTGTCGGGTCTATCGGGGCTAACGTTTTCCCGTCCCAACAGTAGCTTCATAACTCCATCATGCCCACCCCAGGCGGCCCACCATAGCGGTGTTTGGCCACAATCGTCTGGCCTATCGAGGCTAACGTCTTCCAGCTCCAACAGTAGCTTCACTACTCCATCACGCCTTTTCTCGGCGGCATACGAGAGCGGTGTTCGGCCACCCTTGTCTGGTCTATCAGGGCTAACATCTTCCCGCCCCAACAGTAGCTTCACAACTCCATCATGCCCATTCCTGGCGGCCCACGAGAGTGGTGTTCGGCCATAACAGTTTGGCCTATCGGGCCTAACGTCCTCTCGTCCCAATAGTAGCCTCACTACTCCATCATGCCCATTCCCGGCGGCCCACGAGAGCGGTGTTTTGCCATAATGGCCAGGCTCGTCGGGGTTGATGTATTTCCTTCCAAACAGTAGACTCATTGCTTGAGGTGTCCCCCACCGACAGCCGATGCTCCCAGGATTGACAAATGGCGGACCCAGGAATATCCTAACCACCCCTTCATGTCCACATCGAGCTGCCCATGAGAGCGCTGTTTGACCTTGTTCCGTGCCCCGTACATCAGGGCGAAGATGCTTCTGCTGCAAGAGTGATTGTACTACTTCCTCACGCCCATTCCTTGCAGCCCGCATGAGTGGCGTCAGGCCCTTACTATCTCTTTCGTTTATATCCCACTTTTTCGTCCTTATCAAATCAATTGCAACTTCAGCAATACCAAAATATGAAATACAGTGTAGCGCAGAAAATGGCTTGAAGGATCGAATGAAGTCAGCATCCCAGTTCTTGTAGATAGATGCCCAAAGTAACCTGGAAGATATATGATTATCGTATCGCCCAAGAAACTCGAGTGCAAGGGATCTTGAGGAGGCCGAGAGCTCCATTCGCATGTGGGTTCCCCAATACAAAGATGAATATTCCAGGAAGGGTGGGCCTCGGAAGTCACGAGAGGGGATGGTCAAAATATCTCCGATGGCCTGGAAATTGAGATGCGTCAAACAAGTCTCAGCCATCCTCGAGTGAGGTCTGTCAAACAAGGTGTCATGACGAGAAAAATACTCTTTCAGCGTGAAATGGATCAGCCTAACAGTCGAGGACCCCTCATCGACGGCAGCAAGTCCTCGGCAACAGCTTAACACCGTCCGGATCGAAGGCACACTCTTGGCATTCATTTCAGTTGATCCTGTCTCGATCGCTAGGGCGTGACATATCTCATCTACATTCAATGGCCGCTCAGAATTTGAAATCCACATCAGGGCCTCCATTCCGAGTCTTGCTCTATCCCCTTCCTGCGCCTTTATCCGCCCTATGGTCGTATCGTATGCATCCCCCAATCCCAACCCATTTGCCATTGTACTAAGCCTCTCTCGCCTTCGATGGAGTGTCGTTTCCTGCAGGATGGCCTTGATATTTAGAGATACCAGCAGGAATCTAAACACAGATCTGTCAGCTCATGACCTTACCCATTTTTTCCAGCGCCTCTACTTCCTACTTACATCTCCGAAACTGTCTCGGGAATGCTCTTCATGATGTCCTCCTCCAAGGTCTTGTCCATCGCGTCCGGTATTGTGTCCTCTCCCAGCCTCGCTCGTAGGAATTGGATGATATCATCCTTAGTCGGTGTAACCGACACAGCCACTGCCCTCCCAGCAAGATGTTTCTCCACCTCATCCCGGATATGCAATCTCCCGGCCAGAAATATCCGAGTGTCAGGGGACTTCTGTAGAATTTGTTTCAATGAATCAAGCAGCTTTCCCCGATACTCCGCCACACATTCGTCCACCGCATCAATACATATGAAGGTTCGCCGCGAGGACGAGATATCCGAGAACATCTCTACGATTTCGCCCAGTCCCAGTTTCCGGCCCCCAATCACCTTCTCCTGCTTTTGGAAAGCTTGGACGATCTTTGCCGGGATGTTCTCGAGTCCACCAACCACCTGTTTTAGGAGGGAACTTAGGACATCCGTTGGAGATTGCTCCTTCTGAGCCGCGAAGTCGAAATAGAAGCACGCAACTGCAGAATCCTGCCCCTCTGCCCAATCGCATAGCCTATCTACTACCAAAGAGCTTGCATCACGGCTTCTTAGCAACACTTTCGCTTCTTGGAGGATATGATCTCTTACCTGATGTAGGTCTTGCCGACCCCCGGAGCTCCATGGCAAAACAAGGCCGAACCACCGGATTCCCCATCGCGAATACCATCGAACCAATTCCGATATTCCTCTGTCCGTAAGAGCCAGTTTCCCACATGCTCGACTCGGTGAGCTCTAATATCATGGTGCCGTATTCGGGGTTCCAGAGGGGATAACCATGCGAGAATCTTATCCCTCTCGTCGGCACCACCATAGTTATTCACGTTAGATATATGGTTGGTATTATTGGTGGTGGTATTGTTGATGGTATTGTTGAACGAGTTGGTATTATGATTGAAGGTATCGGTATTGTTATTAAAGGAATTGGTGTTATTGAAAGAGTTGCTACTTTCCCCAGCACGGAATTGCGACATTTCGCTTTTTTACTGCTGTTTGGAAAGTTTGCAGAGAAGGTAGAGGATTTGCAGGATTTGGAAGATTTGGAGGGCTTAGAGGGCTCAGAGGATTTAGAAGATGGGTTCCCGAGCACGGCAGTGCCAATTGATAGAGTTCTCGAGGCAGAAGAAAGGCGGGGTCACCATTATCCTGCCATTTTGTTGATGAACGCCTGGTCCAATCAGTGTATGCAGAGAGCCTTATTTGCAGGGCCGAACCCTCCCGACATAACTGCAGCCGGCCCTTGCCACGCATCCGCGACAGAAAAAATATCTTCTTTCGTAGCGTTACAACACAAGCACAATCGGTTCAACAAGATCCATCTCTTATCCTACTGAAAGAAAGCCCCCACCCTCGCAATAAACACATCAACATCCAAATCTGACTCTACATTTGCAGCTTGTGCCAACTTCTGAAATTATTAATCTCCGAAGAAAAGTATACGAATACCAGTACCACCGCAACCCAGGCGCCTAAACAGGATTTCCGAACCCTTCCACCATTCTGGGATAGAGCCTCCCGGTGCTGCCACATCTGTGAACATGCTAAGCGATCTCTAAATCTCCAGCTCCTCAGACATATTTCATATAATACCAACCCAAGAAGGTGTTGACATCACATATATGATTGGGTTTCACTCTGTCGCCAAATGCCGCGCTGGCCGACAACGTCAAGTCGCCGATGTAAAATTGATAGGGTAACTCTGGTTCCTCTGGCCTGGGAATCCTTATTTGCGCCAACCTCCATGTAAATTTAAACCATCAACCAGTTCAAAGCATAACCCACCGGGATAGCACCGGCCATTGAGCAAGCGCGATCAGAGCCTCAGGAAAGACACTAAGCTACGCACAGATCGTACGGGGAGCGGAACCGGCAAAGACAACCATAGGCTCGTCTTAAATATGCAATCAAGTCCACCTGTCTAAGAACTACTCGTAATTGCCTGACGTCCGTAGAAACGACTGCTATTGCATATGGGCAAAAAATTGCCCGGAACCACAATATTTTGCCCATATGCAATAGCAGTCGTTTTTACAAACTTCAAGCAATTACCGGTACGAGTACTGGCCCCGGGAAACATTTTTGCTTGCCTTCCCTTTGCACTATTGGGTAAAAAAATTGGGATAAAGGTCTAGAATGTCCCTAGAGGGATATTAGAGACTGTTTCACAAAAGGCTCCTGCTATTTTATTCCCGTTACCGGATGATATCTTGAGGTACAAGGTGGAGCACGATAACTTTACCCATGTGGATAGATACTCCCAAAGCGTAACATCAATCCACAGTAGCTACCATACAGCGACAACAGCCCGTGTATTTGCGTTGCTACCAGGCTTTACTAATAACGAGCCCACCGCCTTAATGTTTGAATAATACTACATGTTGTCGGCCTGCTAACAATTGATACCGGACGGCAAATCACAACTTTGAAGTAGAATGCCGGAGACCAGAATCCTGAGCCAAAAGATTTGATGCCCGGTAAGGCCCATTTGCCAGAGAAGCCCGTGTCACACAAGGTGCTTATATATTAAGTCTCCTCACAACGAGTGGATTTTGAGTTGTTAAGCTGCTGAGGTGAAAGCATGGTTAGACAAAAGGCTTAAACATGGGGCTTTGGTAGTATATGAGGAGAATTGTGTGCAGACGAGAGTTACTGAGGAAGAGCCTGTTGGGTCCGCGGTATATGATATCATAGTCATTTTTGGTGCTAAAGACTGATTGTATAATATTTAAAACATAAATTAGGTTTCCTATCCTTCATCCGGACCCCTTGTATAAACCCTCCCTGTTCTTCCATCTCCCTAAGGTCTAAAATGTTTTTTTATTCCTGGCCGGCTGACAGCGTCTTGTAGGTTCACAGTAAAATTACCGTAAAGTAGTTTACATCATGTCCACTCCCATTCGAGCTATTCGAATCTCAGAAATTTGGTGCGCGAGGAAGAGAGCGAAGCGAAAGTAAAGACGGGTCGACTGCGAGAACAATCTAGTTTGTAGAGAAAGGACAATAATTAACCGATGTCGCTTCTGTATTGCTACTTGGGTACCGGCACACGGTATTTATACCTGTAAGAGGTATATATATACAGAGACAACGAGTATCTAAGTTCCACCGGCACTATTGCCCGCCAGAGATACTTTCGTCTGATTGAAGCCATTTTTCCAATATCGATGTTGGAATATGTGGCTTCTCAGGATCTAGTTACTTGTGGTTGACCGCATCGGATGCCACTAGTAGATGAATGTGGAGATGGAAGTGTCACTAGTGTGTCATGTTAGGAGAATGGTTGATATGGTATAGGACACAGTGTCCGGTGTGACTGCTAAGTCTATTGTGTATATTAGGAGCTCTTTCCTGCCGAGATGGTAAAAAGGATAGTAGTGGTGGGCTTCCCT
>Ga0307509_10003360_pt1 | contig 24390 bp, 39 predicted proteins | sample 10_EM_MG_FD_202245 | JGI IMG/M metagenome (GOLD analysis project Ga0307509, IMG submission 202245) | Populus trichocarpa ectomycorrhiza microbial communities from riparian zone in the Pacific Northwest, United States - 10_EM | ecosystem: Host-associated > Plants > Roots > Unclassified | place... | reverse complement strand
AAGAGTGAAGTAGCTGGGTATCGCTCAGAGTAAAGTTTTGCTTCCTCTGATTGGGGGTGGCGGGAGGCGAAGACGATAGCCGCTTGGGGTGAATCCGGATGGCGTTTAGCGTATGTGTCCGGGTTGCCATACCACTTTCCCTCAAAGAGGAAGGGGAAGTCCGGGGCGGCGACCGTGCGAGACGTGAGGTGGGTGGCGAGTTTCTTCTTCTGCTGAGCAGGTTTAGCTTGGGCAGCAGGGGCGGGAGGGGGTGGCGCTTGAGGTTGCTGGGGTGCCACTTGTGTGGCGCGGTGTGAGGAGAGAGCAGCAACACGTGAGGACAAGTCCTTGAGGGACGCCTCCAGGTTCGATGTGGCTGGTGGTGAGGGGGTGGCTGAGCTCTCTGCCTGAGCCGAGGTGAGGGACTCAACCTGCGAAGTTAAGAAGGTAACAGAGGCACCAAGGTCATTAACCATGGCGATGAGTTGGGCGAGAAGAGGGGCCATAGCCAGTTGACTACCGGGGAAGGTGGTGGCGCAAGCATTGTAGACAGTGGGGAACGAAGCTGGGTCAAGGCGAGCGAGCCTGGCAGCATGCCCAAGGATATTGACGACATTGTCAGCCTCCCCGGACATAGAGGCGTGACTGGACTGAGATGACGACGAACGACAGATGGGATCAGCCCTACGGTCCTGGCGGGAGGAGGCAGAGCGAGCAGGGCCAACAGCCGAGGCTGGGCCTGCTCCAGTGGAAGTGAGAGGGGTAGACGACATCAGGACAAGGCCAACAGGCCAGGCCGGAGGACAAGGAGAAGGGGGAGAGAGAAAGTAAAATCAAACTACCAGTTTGACCTTTCAGAATAAAAATCCTCTCAAAAAGGTGAAATATATATTTCACTTGAAAATGAAGCCCAAGTGAAAAGCCAAAATAGATCTATCGTGAAGAAATAAAGACCAAACCCTGATGTTTATGTTGGCCGAATGCGGTAAGTATTTTAAGCAGGAGGAAAATAGAGGGCGCGGAGCTTGTCTGTCTTTGTACCTTAAACAAATGCATATGATTTAAAAAAAAAAAGAAAGAAAAAGAAGAAAAAAGAAAAAAGAAAGAAAAAAAAAGAAAAGAAAAGAAAAAAACGAAAGGGTCACAGTAGTTAGACATCCTTCGTCTCCTCTACACCTCCGGTGATTGAAATCTCAACACCACGAGCAATCATTGTCACTTCCATCCAACTCCCTCATCTGAGACACGCCACACTGCCTCTGTCTGGGTGAAGCCCTCTCCCATCACTCTTCCTTTCCCTTCTGATGGTCAGGCCTGGCGAGCTTGTTCCTAGGGGTTAGTTGAGTCTGCCTTCACCCCCTCTTCTCCGGGCTTGCTTAGGCAGCCCCCCACGGTCGGCAACCCCTCACCCGTCAACGGTTGCTTTTTAGTCTCGGTCGATTGGTAAAGTAGCTGTCCCCAGTGGCACTGCTCTGTGGTACTGCACTATCTCCTTTGTGCTCTGCTGGTACAGTCGGACTTTTCAAATCATCATGACACCGTTTCCTCAGCCTTCCTCTCAGTTGTTGTGTCGGCTAGCCCTCCGCCCTCCCCCTCCCTGACGTTTGGATCGGCTAGCACCCTACTGCTCGCGGATCTACGCCCACCACCAGACCTCTGCTCCCTTCTGATGTCCTCGGAATAGGGTTCTGATTGTCCCACTTGGAGAGTTTTTTGCACGTGTTGTTTGCATTTTGTTATTTCCTTTCTTAGTTTTTGGAATTAAGGCTTTTTATATGCCATCACGCCAGCTGCATGCAGGATTATGTACCTAAATCTATAATCACATGATTCAACAAAAAAAAAGAAAAACGAAAAGAAAAAAAAGGTACAAGGACTCAATCGATCTCCTCTACACACCCGGTGATTGAAATCTCAACACCAGGCGATAATCACCACTTTTCCCAACTCAACCTGCCGCTATGGGCTTGCCCTAGGGGGTGGAGTGCATCTCCCCTCTTCTTCTCCCACCCTTAGGCTTATCCCTTTGGGCTATCTTCTCCCTGGGTTGATGGATTGCGTCTGCTTTTGATGAGGTTTCCTCTTCCAATACAGTCTTTGCTTGGAGCCTGGCTTAGAGCATCCGGATGGTCCGCAACACTCTTCTCGACATCTATATTTCAGAGGGCCGGGTACACGGTTCGCAGTATGAGAAAACATTTCAACAGGCCACCGTCGATTTCTCTGCTCTCTTTCTCTTGCAGAGGCTGCCGAGTCAGGAGACGAACCAGTTTTCGTATTGTTTCTATGGCAAATAGTTGAGTCTACCCCTCTTTCTCGTTCACCTCCTACGGTCGGATCGGCTAGCACCCTACTGCTTCTATACTTCTTTGGCTGGTACCCACAACTACCTGGCTGGTATCCATAACTACTTCTTCACCATTCAGACTATGACCACGGTCCATCACGGCTTGCCTCTTGGAGTATGGTATTGCACTATTTCCTTCCTCTTTGTTCAGTGCTTTGCCAAAACCATGGGCCATTATGCCCTGCCAGGTCTCTGATTATGCTGAGCCTGGCTACCCCCGCACTGATTGTACAGAAACTTTTCAAGTGGTTGCTGCATTGTTTGCTTCTTGTTTTTCCTTTGTTCGGATGATGGTGCCATTGGTGTTCCTGACTCTTCCTGCTTGTTCTTTGATTTGATTCCTTTCCTCTGTCTTCTTAGCTAGTCAAGAGTTTCTTGTTGGTGGCGAGATGTGCGGTTGGTTCCACACCAGAGGGACTTGGGGGGTTGCCTTTTTCCCAGGGGTAGTGGGAGGTTTATTACATGCCATAGCGCGAGCAGCAAGGGGAATTTTGTACCTTCAACAATAATCCATGATTCAAAACAAAAAGGAAAAATGAAAAAAAAAAAGTGAAAAAAGGTACAAAAACTCCATCCTCCGTCTCCTCTACACACCCGGCGATTGAAATCTCAATACCACAAGATTATCACCACTTTTCCACACTCCACCCCCCGCCATTGATTTTTCCTCGGGGGTGGAGTGCATCTTCCCTATACTTTTCCTGCCCTTAGGTTTATCCCTATGGGTCCTCTTCATCCTGGGTAGATGGATTTCATCTTCTTTTGATGATGTTTCCTCTTGTCATGCAGCTTTTGCTTTAGGCCTCGCTCAGAGCATTTGCACGGTCGGCAATCCTCTCCTCAAAGCCCATGTCACAGACGGCCAGGAACACGGTTTGGGGTAAGAGAAAACACTTCAACAGGTTAGGGTGGATTTCTCTGGTCTCTCTTTTCGTTCAGAGCCTGCCTAGTACAGACACGAATGCGGTTACCGATAGTTTCCACAGCATAGAGTTGGGTCTACCTCTCCTTCTGCTCTTCTCCTCACGGTTGGATCGGCTGGCATCCTACTGCTTCGCTTTTGGCTGGCACCCTACTCCTTCTACACCCTGGGCCTCTGTTCCCTTCTGATCTCAGGGCTTGGGCGATTGTCATGGCTGTGTGCCTGGCGGTTGCTTTTGTCTGGGGTAGGGGTTGCATGCCTGCTGCCTCTGTTGTGCCCGCACAACATGTTACCCTCCTGGACTGGTTTCCGGTGGGCCCACAGTCTTCTCTTTGCCCTGCCACACACTTCCGCTTGTATTGGTTATGGTTTCTGATTCCCCCTTGGGAATTTCGCCTCTCTTCCATTCCTGGGGAATGTCATGACAGTGCCCTCAGTAAATTTATCACTTTGTTTGTGGCAGTAGATGGGTTGTATCCTATCTTGTTGGGTGTTGCCCTTTCCTTATCTTCATTGAAGGTGGTTCACTGTGGGGGTTGAGTGTTTTTCCTTTAGGTTGCACGACGGTGGAGGTTTTTTTGTTTCTTGTTTTCATGCCTCTACGCTCTTCTGTAGTTTCTACCGATAGTACCGGGCATCTTGTTTCGGGCAGGGTCAGAGGGTTATAGCACGCGTGATCCGGGATGGACTGTTGGTGGATGTTTTTCCTGTCTTAGAGCGATCTGAATACGGGAGTTTGTATCTTAAACAATACTAAAATGATTCAAATAATGAAAAGAAAAAAGCTACAAGAACTCCACGCTCAGCGCCCTCTATTTTCCTCTCACTTAAAATACTTACCGCATTCGGCCAAGGTAAACCTCCGGGTTTCGTCTTTATTTCATCATGATAAACATTTTTTCACTTTTCACTTGGGCTTCATCTGCAAGTGAAATCTATATTTGACCTTTGTTGAGAGGATTCTAATTCTTAGGAAGTCAAACTGGTAGTTTGACTTTATTTTCTCTCCCCCCCGCCTCCCTGTCTACTGGCCTGGCCCGCTGGCCTTGCCCTGACGTCGGCTACACCTCTCGCTTCCACTGGGGCTGGCCAAGCCTTGATTGCAGGCCCTGCTAGCACTGCCTCCTCCAGCCAGGACTGTAGGGTTGACCCAATCTCTCCCAAGTTGTTGACCCAGTCCAGTCACGCCTCTCGTCCTGGGGCGGCTGAGATGGTCGCCAATAATATTGTTGGGAATGCTGCCAGGCTCGCTCGCCTTTACCCGGATTCTTTCCCCACAGTCTACAATGCCTCCACCGCTACATGCCCCGATATTCAACTTGCCTTCGCTCCTGTTCTTGCTCCACTTATCGCCATGGTTAATCCCCTAGGTGCTACAGTTACTTTCCTGACCTCGCAGGTTGACAGCCTTACCTCCACCCAGTCAGGGCACCCAGCCACCTCCCCACTACCAGCCACATCTAACCTAGAGGCGTCCCTCAAGGATTTGTCCTGTCATGTTGCTATCTCCTCCCACGGCGCCACACAAGTGGCTCCCCCACCGCCTCAAGCCCACCCTCCCCCCGCCCCTGCTGTTCAAACTAAACTAACTCAGCAGAAAAGGAAACCTGCGACCAACCACTTGTCTTGTACTGTCACCACCCAAGACTTTCCTTGCCTCTTTGAGGGGAAGTGGTATGGCAACCCGGACTGGTACGGCTAGCACATCCCGGACTCACCCCAAGTTGCCATCCTCTTTTCCTCTCGCTACCCCCAGTCAGCGGAAGCCGAACATTACTCTGAGCGTGACACAGCTACCTCACACTTTCATACAGGTCCCCCACCCGGGTTCACAGGCTCCAGCCCCCCGCACCCCCAAGAAACAACCTGGGCATAGGGTACCAGCAATGAGGGAAAAGGCAAGAAAACGGCTACTGCAGTACAAGCCGCTGTGGCAAGCAAGAGTAGAGTGCCTGAAGGCCCCCCATCACTTGCAGCCACCCAATGTTGTTTCTTCGCACCGCGCACTTCTACTACAATCCCCAATTATTCGTTAATCATGACTGCCACCCTCCCTGACAGTATGGCTGCTGTACTTAAAGAGGTCAACTGCTCCCAACCCCTGTCCCTCACTGCCTCGGTTATTATTATTATTATTATTATTTTATTAAAATTCATTATGCTTATCGAGCCTGACTGCTGTGAAGCTGTAACGCCCATACATAAATGACACAAAGTGTTGGTCCGTGATAACCTTCTTGGCCTCCCGGCATAAGCACTCACAAATCATCCCCTTTATCAAAGAAATCCCCCTCCCCACCTAATGCATGACAAAATACATGTAAAGAAACCTAGTCAGCCCTGTTTCTCCTCTCAGTTGCTTCCTGGTATATGTTGAGGTATGTTGGGCATTCTTTGAAGTCAGCCTAGTGTGGGTCTAGGCAGTTGCTGCACTTGAGGGTGGCATGAAGGCACTGGTTACCCTGGGTAGGGCAGTCAGAATGGCCACAGGTATGGAGGTATCCTGGAAGCTCGCCAGCACAAATGTTGCAGTGGGTATCGTTTGTGCCCTTGGAGGTGTGGTGTCCAAAGGCTAAAGATTTATTGCATTGAGTGTCTGGTCCAAAGGTGAGGTGCTTCTGAAATTTGAACTTTCTGCCGAAGATGGACTGGCCAGTGGTGATTGCCTTGGTTGCGGCATCTTTGCCCGAAATTGTAAGAACGATGGAGGATGCTGATTTCGTAGAATGTTGTCTCTCTCTGGTGAGCCATCTAGGAGGGCGGGGAAGGTGGATACCAGGGTTGAAGTCTTGGACTTCAGACTGAACAGTGTTGCAGGAACTGGTAGTGGGAATGCCATGGATGATAAGGGTATGCCAGATTTCATCCTTCCTAAGGCCGGTTGCTGCAGGTATGGTTGTTCTGATGGCTTTCTCAATTGCAGGGCGGTGGGATTTGAGGACAGAGAGGGTGGGGGTGTTGTCTTTGGCGATAAGCTTGAGGTTGTGCTTTGGGGTGAACTCTATGGTGGCAATAAGAGGTTTCTTAATTGCAGAGTTGATGGCATTGCGAATGATGAGGTTGTTGTTATTGTCACGGAGTGCTGTGCCATTTCTCTCAATGACAATGGTACGGTCGCATTTGGTTAAAACAGAAGAGGTTGCCTTCTTGCTTTGTGGAGAGGTAGTGGAGGGGGCGACAGGTGCTCTGGCAGCGTTCTGTGTCTATATGAGGGTAGGGAGTGGTGCAATAGGTCTGGATGGAGGGATAGTTCTGTTGGCGGCAGCAGGCTGTTGGCTCCGTTGTTGTTGTAGCTGGGCTGTAAGGGTGGTAATCTGATCTTTGAGGTCCTGAGTGTCCTTGATGTGACCTTCTTGAACAACTTTCAAGTGGTTCTCAAGTGCTTCAAAGGTGGTAACAAGGTATTGGTAGCAATCAGCCAAAGGTTTTTTCTGATGGATGAGGGGGTTGGTTTCTTCTTGGAGGAATTCAAGGGTTGTATGCTCGCCATCATGAGCAGAGACCGAGGCTTGGGTGGTAACAGTCTGGACAGGAGAAGGGGAGTCTTCTTCCATGCTGGTGTCCACAGGGGAGTTGTGACCTTCAGAGCGGCATGGTTGGAATGGGGCAGCAAGCGGGTTTCCTCTCCCCCTCCCTCTTCCCCTTTGTCTATCAGACATCAGAGGGTAGGTAGGATGGACTCAGTTGATAGAGGTGATAAAATAACAAATAATAGGAGATGATTTGTTGATAAAAAGCCTTTGAAGTGAGGGGTGAGGTGGTGAGAGTTCGTTGTTGATGAATGAGGTGAAAGCTTGGCGATAAATTTGGGGGGGCTTTTTCTTTCGCTATGGTTGTAACGGCAACGGAGTCCTACAAAGATACAGTTGTGTGCAAGATATGACAAATCATGTTGCCCAACCAGCCTGGGATCCTCATCGGCATTACAAAGGATAATACAGGTGCGCCCTCTAGTCAATTGCCCCCTTTAGTGCAGATCACAAAGTCCCAACACCTTCTCGCAAATGTAATAGTGCTTGCAGCAATCAGCACACTCATACCTATCAAAGGGCACATCATCAAAGACCATGAACCGGGTGTTGGAATTCATGCGCTTGTGTGAAATATCCCTGTCAAAGTTAACATGATTGCCCAACCTTCTGAAATTGTCAGTCTTGCCCAAACCAGATCACTCTATCAAACGGAGGGTGGGACAGTGCTGGTAATCGTCCGGTCTGGTGTAAACAATGTGATCCAAGTATCAGTTGATAATTGGTACATTCTGATTTGAACTGGCATTGTCATGAACATATGATACGATACGATGTCATTCATGCCGGCCTGGCCATAATGCAGGTTCTTGTATGCCTCAATCGATGGACGGTGGAAAATCAACTCTCGAGGAAGAAGCACGGTGGCCAAAAGATGAAAGTCCGTTCTTGTCAGAGAATCAATCAATGTATCCGACATTGAGTATGCATCGTCTGCCTTGACGATGTGTAAACTCGGGTCTACAATAGTGAGCCAAAGACCAGCGGTGTCTCAGTGCTAATAATAATTATTATTATTATTGATCATTATGCTTACGGAGCCCGAAGGTTATGAAGCAGTAACTACAATACATCGGGGACACCTGTGTGTCGAGTCCGTGATCCGCCACTTACTACATAATAGTGTCCACTTTTTGTTGGCCCTCCTGTATAAGCACTAACAACCCCTTTAACAAAGGAAATTCTCCACTCAGCCAAATGCCTAGCCAATATATAGAAATACATGTGTAAACCTTGTCAGCCCTGTTCCTCCTCTCAGTTGCTTCCGGGGGTGCAATAAGGTAGCGGGGGCATTCTTTGAAGTCTGCCTGGTGTGGATCTCGGCAGTTGATGCATTTGAGAGTAGTGTGAAGGCACTGTTTGCCCTTAGTAGGGCAGTCAGATTGGCCGCAGGTGTCAAGGTTGGCTAGGTGTTGTCCTGCACATAGATTGCAGTGGGTGTTCTTTGCGCACTTGGAGGTGTGGTGTCCAAAGGTTAAACAGTTGTTGCATTGGGTATCTGGTTCAAAGTTAAGATATTTCTAAACTTTCAACTTGCTGGTGAAGAGGGAAAGGCCAGAGGTAATGGTGTTGGTTGGTGCATCTTTGCCCACAATTGTAAGACCAATAGTAGATGCTGATTTCTTAGAATGCTGGGCTTCTGTGGTGAGCTATCTAGGAGGGTGGAGGAGCTGGATGCCAGGGTTGAAGTCTTGGACTTCAGACTGGCCAGTAGTAAAGGAAGTATAGGTAGGAATGCCGTGGATTATAACCTTGTAGCAGATTTCATCCTTCCTAAGACCGGTTGCTGCAGGTATAGTGGCTCTGATGGCTTCCTCAATGGCAGCGTAGTGAGATTTGAGGACAGAGAGGGTATGAGTATTGTCTTTGGTGATAAATTTGATGTTATGGTTGGTAGTGAACTCTATAGTAGCAATAACAGGCTTCTTGATTGCAGAGTTGATAGCGTTTCTGATGGTCAGGTTGTTGGTGTTGTCAGAGAGTGCTGTGCCATTTCTCTCAATGACAATTGTATGATCACCTTTTGTCAAAACAGAAGGAATTGGCTTCCTGTTTGTTGGAGGTGTAGTGGTAGGAGCGGCAGGTGCTATGGCAGCTTTCTGGCCCCATATAAGGGTAGGGAGTTGTGCAATTGGTCTGGATGGGGGGGTAGTGGTGGTGGCGGGAGCAGGTTGTTTGCTCTGTTGCTGTTGTAGTTGAGTTGTAAGGGTGGTAATCTGATCTTTTAGGTCCTGAGTTTCCTGGATGTGACATTCTTGAACAACTTTCAAGTGTTTCTCAAGGGCCTCAAAGGTTGTCATCAGGTATTGGTAACAATCAGCTAAGGATTTATTCTGTTTGATGAGGGCATTGGTTTCGTCTTGGAGAGATTCAAGGCTGGTAGATTCACCATCATGGGCAGAATAAGAGGTGTGGGAGACAACTGTTTGGACAGGAGAAGGGGGATCTTCTTCCATCCTAGTTTCGTCAGCAGAGGTGGGGGCTTCAGAGCGGCAGGGGTTCAATGGGGGGGGTTAGGGGGTTTCCACCCCCCCTCCCTCTGCCACTTTGTCTATTAAACATCAGAGGGTAGGCTGGAAGGACTCTGTTGATACTGGTGATATGGTAACAAATAAGCTGGGATGATTTGTTGATGAAAAGTCTTTAACGTAGGGAATGATCTGGTGAGGGTTGGTTGCTGACCAATGAGGTGAAAGCTTGGCGAAAACTTTGGTGTGGTTTTTTCTACCTGCATTGTATTCCTATCAACTATAACTAATACGAAACCAGAGCCTAATTGGCATTGAGCTCAAATAAAACAACAAAAAATAAAAAATAAAAAATAAAAAATAAAACAAAATACAAACTAACCCAGGCTCATGGGCGCTCAGGGGAACCAGTCCCCTCCCGGATTAATGTGTCTTCCTAGCTCACCAAACCAATACCAGAGTCATTGCCCTCAACCGCCTGTTCCTGTAAAATGTCCCTCTCCAACACCTCCCTATCCCGCAAATACTGGGTTCTCCACACCAATAAAAATTCTTCCCTTGCCTCAAGATGACTGCTCAAAGCCCCACCAGATCTGTACAATTTCCCACAAACCCACTGCAAAGTCCCAACTGGAATATGATACAACACCGTCATTCGGGCATCCAGCTCACTCATATCAGCAAACCCTCCAAACACCTTCAACAACTCATAACCTCTTCACACAAGCAAACATCGCTCACTACCCTCCAGATATCTCTTAATACCACCCCTAAAGGCCCCCTCATCAACTGCCCTACTTATAACATCACCACACACGTAGCATCTACCCCTATAACCTCGCGGCACAAAGTCCAATTGGCCCCTCCATGGACTATCAGGCCGGCATCGATGTACGGCCCTAGAAGTCGTGCCACAGGAGCCGCACATGGCAGCAGATTTGATCAATCTCGCAGGTACAGTAGGTCCGCCCAAAATGGATACCCGGCAACCAGCATCAAAGGGATTAACTCCTACCACTCTCACCCCCTCAATGCTAGTCTTCTGCTTGACAATGCGCATATTTAGATATTGATGGCTCCGGCACCACCGAACCCATTCGTCTACCTTTCTATCATCAAATTGCGAAGTAGCAGCAAGCCGCCCCTCCAGGTACATCGCACATTCAGAGATCTGAAAATGGTCACCAGAACCAGGACATCTTTCATGGCCAACACGGGCTTCACAACCACTCTGCAATTGCACCAATGCATAAACATCCCAACGCAGGAGCCCACGAAAGTGTCGCTGGGGAGAGGGCAACTGGGCGTAATAAACATGGCCTTGTCCGCGATGCCATGCCTTCTACTCCTCAACCCTCAACTCTCTGGCCACCACTCCATTCCTAACATTCATCACAACCCCACACCTGGCCATACCGTCAAAAGCCTTCCCACAGCCCTCTTTAGCCGCCATGTCCGCCACAGCATTCCCACCAATGTTACTATGGCCAGGTATCCAGACCAACAACACAGGCCCCACCCGTGACAAAACCTCGGAAAACAACCCCACCAATGCCTTATTGCCACCAATGGATTCCAAACCACCAATCATCTCCACAACTGGCAAACAGTCCACAAAAACAGTATTAGGCCTCCTATCAACAACCCCGTGCAGAGCCCAGTACACGGCATAAATCTCACCCTCCAGTGCACACCACTCACTGGGCAACCCAACACTAACCGCTCCATCCCTCAATCCCCTCTCATAACATACCACACCAGCCCCAGAATGGCCATTCCCACTTGATCCATCAGTATACATCAAATATCTATGAGTATCGACGTATTCATCCCAGAGCCTCCCATGTTGTTCAATGGCCAGATGGTTTATCCCAAACGACTAAGCACTCTGGCACATTGGTCACGACCACATCGCTCTCAATAACCTCGGCTCTAATACCATCCTCCACCCAATCTCTCCTTATGGAACCAAACCAGGGGTATTCGCCACAAAAGCTGTAGCTGATCATCCGTGCATAGCATCGCTACTGTAAGTATCTAGCCTGTAGGTGGACAGGGGTGCATCCAAACTCAGCCAGCATGATGTTGACAGCTAACCTGTTGGGTAAACAGAAGATATGCCGAAGTGTATCATTGACGTGAATCGGGATACACATGATGTAATTGGAATGGTTTGCTACAAACTCAAGTCCATAGTAGACTGTAGCGAGATATGCACCCAGGAACAGGCACAGGCTTCCCAAGCACCGGCCCTGGCAGAGTCACCAAACCTCCTAGTGACAGCCGAGATGCGGTTCCTCACAACCAAACCCCTCTTGAGCCAGTATCGGACATAATCAGACCAATTTAGATACCTGTTAACCCTATAGCCCAGTATGGTAATATTCTCGACAGGGGCCAGCCGAACACCCCCAATCACAACAGGTTCCCAGGCCAAAACACCGAGCCCATTCCACTGCCTGTGGAGGGCGGAAAGATTTAAACCCTGGGCTGCCGCCACAGCCGAGCACTCCTCAAACAATTCAATCGCAGCAGCGGATGCCATCGCGCGAGAGTCTGCAGCAATGGTGATTGTTGTACAATCAACATAAGACGAGACCATGGTACGAACAGAAGGCCCATACCGAATCCGTGGGGCTACCACGTCCACCACATAAGCCCCAAACAAGATGGGGGAAATTGGGCAACCTTGATGAACACCGATCTCAACACAATATGTACGAGAAACCCGTCCGTTCAAGCGAAGTCAAACGAATCTCAATCCACACCATCTAGCGATCCATGCATTGAGCTCAGGTGGGCAGCCCCTAGCTGCCATGAAGTCCCTTAGCAGACCCCGGTCAAGCTTGTTGAATCCACCCTCCACATCCATGGAGACAATCAACCAATGCATGTCATCATTTTGTCGCAAAACCTCCAGGACCTTGGCCATAGCATCATGAGTGCCACACTTCTTCCAACTTCCAAATTGTGTCTCCCCCAACTCCTATGCCATCGCAAGCCTCCTCAAAATAATCCTCTCCAACAGTTTGGCAAACATCGACACCAACGCCATCATCCTCCAGGATTTGACAACATCATATCTAGGTTTAGCAGCTTTGGGAATCAAAACCACGTCCTCACAATGGAACCCGGAGTGGTCAGAATCTATAGCCCTCCTAACCATGTTGTCAAACTGATCAGGCCACTTGTTCCTCAGCCACCGGATAAACGGCTATGTAACTTTGTCAATACCGGGCGATGTGTCACTGGGACTCAAAGCCAATCCCGCAACAATTTCTTCTTCATGAACATGTGGCAAAGGGCAGTGAACATACAGAAGAGAATTATCATTACCACAGGAACTGGTCGGGCCCAACTGGCCAACAACCAAATCAGAAATCCCACAATGTGATGTCACATATGAACAACCTCCAGAATCCATAGTCAGAAGTGTACGACTCAGCTCGAGCTTATCAATTTTCCGAAATATATCAGGATCATTGTAGTCGGCCAGTTGTCTACCCAGACTGTCATCACGTGCATCAACCATCCGTGCTGGGTAAACTTTCCACGCAAGAACATAATCATCATGCTGTCCAGAATTCGGAAGCCTTCTAACGTCAGCCCTCATCACCCAAAGCTCAGGTGTCCACCATCCTGGCAGCCTCTTCGTCCTCCTCGCTCTCCCAATACCACCAACCACTCTCATCACATCATCCCATTCTATCCTGCCATTCGCAGCCATGCTATCCTCCATCTTCCCAGCTAGCACGTCCCAATCCACCCCCCTTCATGAAATCCTCCCACTAACAATACCAGGAGGAGTCCCACAAGCGAACCGAAGAAGGTGCGCCGGGTGATCCAAACCGGCCAAATCAAGATATCCATGTGACAAAACACTACCAGCCAAACACAACGTAAGGTCCAAAACCGAAACATCACGGTAAGTAGGTCCACAAATGGGAAGACAAACCAAACCTTCCACAGCAATAATTATCCTCAAAGATATCCCTGAGGGATAAAAAACATCATCACCCACACCGGCAGAACAATCCGTATGCCTGGCATTTAAATCGCCAGCCATCACATCTACCTTACCAACATTGCCCATGATGTCACGCATACCAGCCCCGGACACCTGAGGCCCAACATAAACCCCAGCCACATCAAAATACCCAACCCCAGGTCCCATCATCCGAACCACACAGGCATACACATTATGCCTCACCATGTCAAACAAACCAACATCACAACCCCATGCATAAACAGCCACCCCGGACCCAACAACAAAGGAAAGCAATTCAACATCACACTCCTCATGAGCCAGCACTATCCCACCACCACCAACAGGCACCTCCAACACAAAAAACAAACTCACCCTACAAAACAAACAAAACAACAAAGACTGATTTCCTCCACTCCTACCTACATTGCAAAGAATCACGGAAACAACCATCACAATGAGTTGGAATGAGACCTCCCGGCCTTCGGGGCAGCGTCGACTGCAAGCTGTCCGTCGACAGCAGAATTCTGAACCGATTTAACCAACTTCTGCTTGGACCTGTCTGTGATCCCAAGCTTGGTTGTTTTCTCACTCACCATCTTCCCTGAGGAAGGTGAGGAATCGCTGCCAGAGGTAGTAGCAGGGGGCCTGGAGGTTGGGGCAGGAATGGTCACCAATTAGATGGCCAACCCACAAGCAAAGGTGACAGGAAAGTTTATCGTGGCTGCAGAGCGACCCAGCAGCAGCCTTGCAGCCCTGGACAGAGCATTCATGCTGAGTGCTCAAATGACCACTGTCACAAAGCTTACATGCAACAGGAGCACAACACATGACAGCAAGGTGACCATGTTGTAGACATCTCGTGCACATAGATGTCGCCTTCAACTCAGCCCATATCCTGATCGGACGGCGTTTGCTAAAAACCACCACAACATGCTTGTCAAGACACGTCTTCATGGCGTCAGTAACTTCAACACTAAACACAACAGAACCCCGTGTATGCTTATGCGACTTATGGCCAGCCAGACTGCCAATCCAGTGAGGTCTCCAAACACAAACACTGTTAAACCCAGGGTTGGTAACATCCAAATCACTAATCAAGTCATCAAAGGCACCATCACCATGCCAATCCTTGGGTTTCCATACCGCGCCAATACCAAGGGGGAAAAGTGGATGTTCCAAAACCAAAACCTTAACTCTCTTCCGGTCCTTATTTATTGAAAAACCGTTGACACCCAATTCCATCAGGGCCGACTCCATCCGGTTGACCATACCCCAAATCAATACAGCGGAGTGTTGTACCAAAGACAACAAGAGATCACCGGAAGTACTGTGTTGTATGAAAGAACCAAACCTTGCAGCACCACCGGCAGCCAGGACCAAGTTCAAAGCGTTCTTGATCATCTCAGCATTAACACCAGCTGGGAGCCTGGCCTTAACACCCTGCTTGTCGAAGCGAACAAGAACGTGCCTTTCCCGTTCGGTAAAGGCCGGGGCAGGTGGTGAAGATTTAACCTTCATCCGACTTACCAGGGAAGATTTCCCCCCTCAGCACCTTGCGAGGCGACCTGCGACCATGAAGCAGTCTTGACACCAGGAGGAGGAATGGCGGAAGGGTGGATAGCAACAGCAGGTGTTATACCATTGGGCCTCGGAGGAAGTGTCGTAACCTGCTTCCCTTTATCCAGACAAGGGGCCCGTGGCACAGAAGGAGTGGGGGCTGGAGCACGAGCAATTGTTCCATGAGGAGGGGCAGGAGCCCAAGTAATCGCTCCATAAGTAGGGGCAGGAGCACGAGCAATCGCCTCACAGTCAGCCTTGTGACAATCATCTTCCAACATGTTGATGCGTCTCTCCAGACGCCGAATAACCAAACCCATCTTGACAATCACACTACCCAAGTATTGGAAATCCTGTCCAACCTCTTCCAATCCCAAATAACAACCACTCCTGTCAAAGAGTCTGTTGCCATTACAACCTCAGTGAAAGAAAAAGCCCCCCCAAATTTATCGCCGAGCTTTCACCTCATTCATCAACAACGAACTCTCACCACCTCACCCCTCACTTCAAAGGCTTTTTATCAACAAATCATCTCCTATTATTTGTTATTTTATCACCTCTATCAACTGAGTCAATCCTACCTACCCTCTGATGTCTGATAGACAAAGGGGAAGAGGGAAGGGCAGAGGAAACCCTCTTGCTGCCCCATTCCAACCATGCCGCTCTGAAGCCCCCAACTGCCCTGTGGACACCAGGATGGAAGAAGACTCCCCTTCTCCTGTCCAGACTGTAACCACCCAAGCCTCTGTCTCTGCTCATGATGGCGAGCATACAACCCTTGAATTCCTCCAAGAAGAAACCAACGCCCTTATAAATCAGAACAAATCTTTGGCTGATTGCTACCAATACCTTGTTACCACCTTTGGAGCCCTTGAGAACCACTTGAAAGTTGTTCAAGAACGTCACATCAAGGACACTCAGGACCTCAAAGATCAGATTACCCTTACAGCCCAGCTACAACAACAACAGAGCAAACAGCCTGCTGCCGCCACCACAACCACCCCTCCTTCCAGACCTATTGCACCACTCCCTACCCTCACATGGGCCCAGAACGCTGCCAGAGCACCTGCCGCCCCCTCCACTACCTCTCCACCAAGCAAGAAGGCAACCCCTTCTGTTTTAACCAAATGCGACCGTACCATTGTCATTGAGAGAAATGGCACAGCACTCCCAGACAATACCAACAACCTCACCATTCGCAATGCCATCAACTCTGCAATCAAGAAACCTCTTATTGCCACCATAGTGTTCACCACAAACCACAACATCAAGCTTATCACCAAAGACAACACCCCTGCCCTCTCTGTCCTCAAATCCCACCGCCCTGCAATTGAGAAAGCCTTCAGAGCAACCATACCTGCAGCAACCGGCCTTAGGAAGGATGCAATCTGTCACAAGCTTATTATCCACGGCATTCCCACTACCAGTTCCTTCAACACTGTCCAGTCTGAAGTCCAAGATTTCAACCCTGGTATCCACCTTCCCCGCCCTCCTAGATGGCTCACCACCGAGACCCAACATTATAAGAAATCAGCATCCACCATGGTTCTTACAATTTCAGGCAAAGATGCCGCAACCAAGGCAATCACCACTGGCCAGTCCATCTTCGGCAGAAAGTTCAAAGTTCAGAAGTACCTCACCTTTGGACCAGACACTCAATGCAATAAATGTTTAGCCTTTGGACACCACACCTCCAAGTGCACAAATGATACCCACTGCAACATTTGTGCTGGCAAGCCTCCAGGATACCTCCATAGCTGTGGCCATTCTGACTGCCCTACCAAGGGTAAACAGTGTCTTCATACGATCCTCAAGTGCAACAACTCCGGAGACCCACACCAGGCTGACTTCAAAGAATGCCCAACCTACCTCAACGCATACCAGGAAGCAACTAAGAGGAGGAACAGGGCTGACTAGGTTTCTTTACATGTATTTTCTTTGCTTTGTTAGGCATTAGGTGGGGAGGTGGATTTCTTTTGTTAAGGGGATGATTTGTTAGTGCTTATGCTGGGGGGCTACTGCAAAGTTGCAACTATCATTGAGGAGAATGTTATGACGGACAGACACTTTGTGTCATTTATGTATGGTAGTTACAGCTTCATAGCCTGCGGGCTCCATAAGCTTAATGAATTATAATAATAATAATCACCCCATCGTGCCCAGCAGGTGGTGTGAGGTAAAATCACCACCAGCCCTTACCTCGTTTTTAACCTTAGCACGGACATTTCCCCAGACACAGCCAGGAACCCAAGATACCGCCACAACACCCTCACTGCTCTGGCAAACATGCAGTCCCCCTTATCCAGGACTTCACTCCCCTACCCCCCATCTCCTTTCACCTTACAGACTACCTGCCTCCTACCCCCCCAGTCATTCCCTCCTACGAGATGCTCAAATCGCAGGTGTGGCAACATCTCCTGGCTGATTGGGTGACTGCCCCTGCCACCTTATACTACACCTACCCCCCCTTAGTCCGCCCTTACCCCGTCCTCCGTCTTAGGTAATTCGTCGCGTGGAGCATCCATCAGATGCTCTCTGGTAAGAACTACCCACCCGTACACCATTCATGGGACAATACTCAGCCCAACACGACTTGCACCTCCTGCTCTGAGGCCACACAGTACTGTAAGCATGCCATCCTCTCATGCCCCTCGATCACCCTTTGGAGATCCTGCCTCCTCTCAGGGGTCTCCAACGTTGGCCCCATGACCCCCCTCTTGTCTGATCAGCAAATGCTCATCGACTGGGCTGAATTCATCCGCACCACCACCACGCGCTTCCCTCCTGTGATGCCCCCACATGCTTTGTCTCTTCACCCTCTCCCTCCTAACCCCCTCCTCATCTCTTCTCTCCCCCCTGCCTCTAGCACCTGAGACTAGCCCGCAGCCCCGTACATTTCTTTCATTAGCTGAGGCTGTTCTGCGACACATATAGGTCATGTTGGGGGAATTGGTTACAGGTATTTCCTTTGTTGATGGTTTTGTTTTGTTTTCGGTTATGTTTTGGCCATATTGATAAGATGCATGTCATTTCTTGTACTGTATGAACAATGAACATATGATTTAAAAAAAAAAAAGAAAAAAAGTCACAGTTGTTAGAACCACAAACCTTCTCCCCCACACCTTCTACGATTGAATTCTCAACACAATGGGAAATCATCATGGACAGTCCCTCTCACCTTCCTTGATGGCCTAGTTGCTTAGAAGGGTGAAGCTACTCCCCTCCACCTCCCCCCACTGATTCCCTCCTGATGACATTATCTACAGGCAGTCATTGTCTAGGGGTTTCATGGTTACTCTCTTCCACTTTCTCCGGATTGTGTTTCGCTGCCCTCGCTTAACACATTCCATGGTGGGCGACCCTCCCACCTCGTCAATGGGTCTGTCACAGTCTCGGGTTATCGGTGATGTAGTAGTCCTGGTGGCTGTGCTCTCTGGTATTGCACTATTTCCTGAGAGTCCTTTGCGGTATGATTGGCATTATTGAAAAATGGTGATCTCACATTGGTCGCCATCTAATGGACTTCTCAGTTTGGGTATACCTGTCTCCCTCAGCTTCAAAGTTTTCCTTGGCTCACACCGGACTGCCTGCTTTCTTTGGCTGGCACTCTACTACTCTCTCAGCTTAGCCTCTGTTCCCTCTTGATGGTCTTGAGTTAGGTTCTGGCATAACTGTGTATGTGGGGGAGAAATTCTCTTGTTTCTAGAGGCTTCATGCTGCCGCTACTCTCCATTGTGGGACATACCCTCCCTCCAGTCCACTTTCTGGTGGGCCTACGGTCTTTACTCTGTCCTGCCACATACTTCCTATGTGTTGGTTTGGATTCGGATCAACCTCGGGGGTTCACTTACCCCTTTGGCCGGGCTTTATGCCCTATGTACTTCACATCTACTGTGTCCTGTCCAGTCCATAACTTTGTCCGCTGGCTCCTTGTTCCCTCACTTGATTCGTCAGAAAAGGGTCTATCGCTCAGGTAAGGGTGGGTTGTCTACGTGTTTTGCGTTCAGGGTGTTCCATTCTAGAGGGGATTGAGGTTTCCTTCCTTCTCCCTGGCTGCTTACTATTGGAGTGGGGTTTTTTCTTATGTGCTCCACGTCTGTGGAGGTTTTTGGTTCAATATTTTCAGGCCTGTACTTTCTCTTGTAGTTTTCTACCCATAGCACTGGATACTTCCTCACACCCAAGGGTATCGGTCAGGGTCAGAGGGTTTTTAGCAGGAGAGGGGCGGGATGGCCTGTTGTTGGAGGTTGTCAGCCACATACCACGAGGTGATCAGGCCCTTGTACCTAGTTAGCTTCTAAGCTTAACTCTTTTTTTTTTTTTTTTTTGAATCATGCAATTATTGTGTAAGGTACCTAGTCCTGCTTGCAGCTCGCGCTATGGCATATAAAAAACCTCCAACTACCAATGGGAACAAGCCAACCCTCCCAGTCCCTCTTGTGTGGAACCAAATGCACATCTCGCCCCCAACAAGAAACCCTTGACTAGCTAGGAAGATAGACGAAAGCAATCAAATCAAAGAATAAGCGGGAAGAATCAGGAAAACCCATGGTACGATCATCTGAACATAAGAAAAACAAAAAGCAAACGTAACCAGTAACCGCTTAGCAATTCCCGTATATGTAATTTGGGAGCTGCAGAGGTTGGAATGCCTGTACTTGAAACACAACGGCAGGTTAATTCATTTGTTGAGGAAGAGGAACTTACAGAGGTTGACGATGAGGATGTTCCCAGACGTCCCCAAAGGGCTTGAAAATGTCCTTTGGAATTCATTCTTCTGGAAGAGGCACCCAGAGTGAGGAGCCAGTAGAGATTTGTAAGTCAATCTACCAATTTTACAATAAGATGCTTATAAGGAAGACTACAGCAGACTTCTCACCGGCTCTGAATCGACCTTCCCAGGGATATTTGTCTCAAGAGCCGGCACCACAATTACATTCAGGCCATCTCAGAGCCAATTCATGATAACTCCCACCCTATATTCCTGAAGTGGACCTAACTTTGCAGTCCCATTCTGGATGCTGTATAGTTAATCTGGACCTTCCGGCATCTGATGTTGGTGTCCCGGTCACCTCCCTATCAACAAAAAGCCATTCCTTACATGGTGACGAAAGGATACTCTTTGAGAATACTCCAAATTTGATCCGGTATCACACATGGTTTATTAATCCTTTTGTGAAGCCAGCTGAAAACGATACACTCCGGGAGGGCTATTGGGTAAAGGCAGCTACCAAGTTAGGTTGGAGAAATATAGAGATGAGAAAGGCGGCGATGACCTTTGTAAGTCTTCTAATTAACAAATAACATCTCATTTGAGACTTTGCACAGCTAACTTGATTTACCTAATTTGATTTATTTAGTTGAAAACCAGGCAGTCTAGTTGCAGGTCACACCTGGTTTCCAAGACCTGGAGCACAATTCAGGACGTTTATGACTTAGCTCATAAATCACCAACCGATGTAATGGCAAATATTATCTATTTTCTGGAAAATGATTGGTTTACGTGCCGTCCAAGTAAACAACAGGTCAGTTTAATACCCATATGATCTCCAATGTGACAGCAAAGGACTTACCTGGATAGGAATGCGGGTTCCGATTTGCTGCCCCAGAGATAGCAAAACTCTTGTACCATAAGTGGCTCAGGGGTGGGCAAATGCGGGGAAGGACTTATAAAACGTTCCTTAATCGTTTTAAGTATGTCCTGATATGCCTTCCTACGGCCTGTATGTATCATGCTTTGAAGGCTTGGAGTTCAGGATCATATATTCAACCTTCAGATTTCTTGGTTCAAATAGCCCAAAGTTAGTGATTTCAAAGGAGCCCAAATGCTCTATTCCAAAGACTATCATACTAATTAGCAAATTTAGATGGATATCTGGATTTGGAGGTTTCTGGGGATGAGGAGAGCGATATGGAGGATATTAATTCAGATCCTGAAGCGGGCAAAGGAGTTGAGGCACTCGAAGAGGGGTGGGATGGAGACGATTGACCACTTATTTAGGATTTTATGTATTATTTAACTAAATTATATAATTTTCAGGTGAATTAATTTATTATTCATATACTACTTCGAGTTAGACTTTAATCACGTTTGTACAATAAATAAGGCTAAAGAAGGTTGAATTGGGCCGAACAAAATTCACAGAGATCCTGGAAGAAAGCAAGAGTGAAGTGGAACTGCGAAGGAATGTAGGAGCAGGATAATGGAGATAGGCTTAAGAAGGGAACTTGGGAGCTGAATGATGTGATCAAAGCACCAGGGGTTAATTAGACTGGGTAGTGGAGTAGTAGAGTAGGTGAACAGGGAAGAATTTCAATCATCATGAAGGAGTAGACCGACAGCGGCGCAAAAGCGAGGAAGGTCATTCGACTGATAGTGCATACACGAAGAAAGTGTTGGGCAGAAATATGTAGGACAGTGAGGGTAAAAGGAAGGGGAGAGTTAAGCCAGGATGGGAAAAGGGAGCAAGAGTACAGAGAGCAGCGCATTTAGGCTGTTGAGAGGCTTGTAGGTTTTGTGAAAATGGATGAATAGGAGCAGGTGAAGGGTGGTGGGCAAAGAGTGGTAACGAGCACAGAGGATACGGCCCGTTTGTGCTGTTGGGAGTCAGGAACGAGTTGTGGGGCAGAGGTCCATAATGGAACAATTCCACGTATAGGGGTTGAGGCCGGATAAACTCAAGAGGAATTGTTGAAGCTTAAAAAAACCTTGCAATGGAAGGAATCAGAGGTTAGACGTCCTGAGAAGGGTGTATAGCAATGCAATTACGGACAAAAAAATCATGCTCTACAACCATTGACATAATCAGGGGTTATAGAGCTATAGACTATCTGTACAACAACTTGAGTTTTATAATTTTGCCCCCTATCCCCCACATGCCTCATGAGGTATAGGGAGGAAATAAGCACTTTTGCTGATATTGGAATTTTGTTTTTTTGTCCTTAGTCACTGAGATCGTACCATGGGGTTTCCTGATTCTCCTTACTTGTTTTGGTTTGTGTTTTCTTTGTCTATCACTTTAGCTAGGCAGAGGGGTTTTATTCTAGGGTGAGATGTGCGCTTAGTTCCATACCAGAGAGACTTGGAGGGTAGGCTTTTTCCCAGGGGTAGTTGGTGGTTTTTTTATGCCATAGCGTGACCTGCATTCAAGATTTTGTACTGTTAAATAATAATCTTATAATGCAAAAAAAAAAGAAAATAATATATTGGAACTTGTGTCCAGCACTAGCTATGGCAAAAACAAAACGTTAATCTCAAACAAACAAATATAGGAAATAACCGGTAACACTATCTCCCTTCATGGCACAAGCCATACCACCACCCATTGTCACAAATCAAACCAGAAAAGAAAATCAACTCACTACAGAAAGCAAGCTAACCAAAGGAAAGCAAAACACAACCCCAACGAATAGCTAATATGAAAGGCAAACGTAGGTCTACCAGGCACCAAAGCTGGAGGGGAAGGACAAGCTGATCCTATGATGAGCCGGCATCTTGGCCTGGAAAGCAGTGGCTTTACCTGAATCAACTATGCGAGAATGAGGCCAGCAACCCAATGTTTCCATAGAGAGGAGGCAGGGCCAACTGAGCGGATATCTGGAAGGTGACCACACAAGCGGTTGCTCTAGCTGGACAGAGAAGAAGGGCATCGTCGAATGTCTGGTGACCCTCCTAGTTGTAGAGGCAGGTGGTGTCAGTGTTAGGATCGCCCCAGTTGGGATGAATGGCCAGGTAGGACTTCCCGCTACACATCTGGTGAATATAGCATGCTGTGAACCTCTCAAGATCTATGAAAGTGTGAGGAATTAGGGAGGGCGTAAAGGAGTAGGAGGGAGGAGGAGGAGAGCCCAATTACAAGTCTTTTAGCAGGGAGTCATAGACAAGTGCTTTGATAGCTGAATAGGAGTGCCTCTCAGGCAGGTCAGTGGGGGGTCAACCCCCATTGGAAGAAGATCAGGATGAAAGAGCAGAGCGGCTTTAACTAGTCCTGAAACGGGTGTGAGGATGTGGCATACACTGTGAATAGGCAGCTGACACCGGAAGGCAGTAAATAGCCTATCCTAGTCCTTTGGTACCAGGATGTAATTCTGCTTCAGACTACTGAGGAGGTGCCTGAGGGAGTCGTCGGCTCTATGGTTGGAGTTCTAAGGAAAGGATGCTGGAAGCCTTGATGCTGTGGGATTTATGTGCGGAGAGCAACAAACTGGGCGAAGGGTAGCCAGCCGGCTTTTGTGAGGCAGATGGAAGTCTAGTGGTAGCAGACAAGCCTTAAAGGGAAGTATGTTGACATGAGTGGAGTAAAAGCAGTTCGTGACCCATCTAAAAACCTTGTTCCAGAAGACTGTCATCTTGTCCTGTATAGTGGTGCTTGGGGTGAAGAGATCAGCCCCGTAGGAGAGAATGGGGAGAATGAGGCTAGAAGAGAGTCCGGGTTGACATAGGGCCACAGGCCAAGTCTGGGAGGGGAAAGCTGTTTGACAATACCAAAGGCACATGGCCCAATACCAGTCTCTTGCTATAGTGAGTGGAAGTCTGCAGTAGTGGAGTGAAACGCAGCCATTGAACAGAGGAGGAGGGATGACAGATGGCCCCATCAAGGGCCACAACATCTGAGGTAGGTAGAGATCTGTCCTGGGAGTCCTCCAATGGCAGAGTTCAATTTTGGGGACAGACAAGGACACCGCTAGCCCTGTGGCCCTCCACCTTTGCATATGAAAAACATGCTGAAAAATCTGACAATTGCTACTGTATGACAAAGAACCAAGAGTAATTGTAAAATCATGAATATAAGAAAAGATAAGTCCACAAAGGATAGGTAAGTGAAGAATTGAAACATAAATCACAAATAACAAAGGAGAGACCGGCGAGGCCTCAGGGGTGCCAACTTGAACACAACAAAAAACATTAGGGGCACCCTGAAAAAACAAGGCAACCCTTGCAATCAGCAAGAAATGAACACACCCAGTAGCAAAGGTACCCTGGAATTCAGCAAGAGCACAGGAGGCAAATCAAAGCGGGAGAAGAGATATTGTCAAACCATCTTTGATGTCCAGGAACAGTGTCAAGCCTTAGGGCCAGGGCGTTGGATTGTGCGAATCTCATGCAAGAGGAGAGCTCTGGCTTCGAATGTGCTTAGTCCCAGGATGGAGCCAAACAGAGTACCCTTAAGGAGGCCACCAAGCTGACCAGTGGAGAGAGTCTGGTGGCCGTGATTCTTTTGAGGATCTTGAAGATGGTCTGGAGGAGGATAATGTTGTGGAAAGAGGCGGGTGTGGTGTAGTCCCTCTTGCCGGGTTTGGAGATGATGATACCATTGACTTTCATAAGGGAGGGAGGATAATACCCAAAAAGTAGAAGTAGTAAGAGGAGGGAGATCACACTTGTAGAGCTGCTCTTGTTCAGAGACTTCCATACTGAGTAGGGGATCAGATCAGGCACCGGAGCAGACAAGTTAGAGGATTTAGAGCGGAGTGTAACAAACCAGCCTCCTGTGTAGGTGTTCGTAACGGGAAACGACTATCTTACTATCATAGGCTATCGACATAGCCTACGTAGTTTGCTTTGTCTATCGTTATAGACTAACATCGTGCGTTCGTGG
>Ga0307509_10003359_pt1 | contig 24391 bp, 28 predicted proteins | sample 10_EM_MG_FD_202245 | JGI IMG/M metagenome (GOLD analysis project Ga0307509, IMG submission 202245) | Populus trichocarpa ectomycorrhiza microbial communities from riparian zone in the Pacific Northwest, United States - 10_EM | ecosystem: Host-associated > Plants > Roots > Unclassified | place... | reverse complement strand
ATTTATAAGTAATACACTTACTTATAATAATCATCATTAGTATCATAGGGTTCATGCCAATTGTAAAGGAAACAAAAGAAGAAACAAATGACACAGGAATTCCGAATTTAGAGAAAAATGTAAAAAAAGTAGAACAAAAATGACAAGGACAAGCAGGAACAAGGGTAAAATCAATAAGAATAATACGGGAAAATCAAAGCAAGATTATGACCATGAAAGCTAAATGCCAGGAGAATTCATGACTCCAATTCCTCTAGTTCTGAGTCATTGTCACCCACAACAGACAAAGTAGCAACAGTTCCAGAATGATCCGTAATTGAAGGTGTCCAATTGTATCCCCCGTGAGGTGGATGGCACCGTGGTAACTGAAAGCCAAGATAAAAGACTTCTTCTTAAAGGATGTTGTGGAGATGAAGACAAATTTGGAAGTGTTTTGGTGTTCCGTCCAGTAGTATTTCCTCCAAAGAACATGGTCCCAATCTAATACCTTGTAGAGCAAGTCTTTTTTCACACCACTCATGTGTAAGAATAGGTAAGTACTCATCAGGATCTAGATAGTTAAACCGTTAGTATAGTTCAAGAAAGATGATTGAGCCTATAACTAGTGGGTTACTAGGGGTAGTCCCTGAATGCTTGCAATAAAACGCCAGAGCTGGACTTATAGCTTGCTTGAGGGGCGGTTTCTATCCACATTTTGACACTTTTGATTGACAATAAGGGGTTTTTGGGTCAACTTGACCTAGGGAACAGCATTCACAGACTAGGACTAGTATCCCACTGGCCGCAGTAAGTCAGGCAAAGAATCATCTAAGGTTAGTACAGCAGAATCTATCACATTTAAAAATGTACCGTACTAGTTAAAAATGGGGAATTACCCCAGTCCGCTACTTCCGCTTGAAGCATATCAAGAGTGTTATGGTCAGGAATAGATCCATAATTCTGGCTTCCATTTGGTGGAGTAAAATATAGCACACAAGGCTTGCCGGTAGGTAAATTTGGTCTCTGTTTCTTCTGTGAGCGAATCCTATGGTTATTCCATAAAAAAACAAAGCGGTAAATTTGGTCCCAAATTATAGGAAAGTAAACATAAAGTAGAGCAATCTTGTCCGCTTCTAACTCTGTGTATAGTCCAATACTGGCCAGTTTATCAAAATATTCCTATTATATTTAAGATTTAGTTGGATGTAGAGAAATACAACATAGGGAGAGGGAAGATTCTATAATACTTTCCAGGCGAGGGTTTGGCTTCTACTCATATGCCGCCACCATGCCTCTATGCGCTGGTTGAGTGTGGATGTGCCATACCACCAGATATCGTGAAAGGCAATATTTGGAAATTGGGCCTGGTGCAAGCGCCAGTGGGCACTGGCTATTATCATGGTTTTGGTACCTCTATCCGACCGTATAGAATGTGGTAAAATCCCGGTTGAGGCAACAACCTGCAGGTATTGCTGGAGGCATGAAACCCCAGTCCATGTTGAAATGCCAATATAAATCCAGGGGATATACCTATAGCAGTATTAGTCCTTATACCAATATCGAAGACTCCACTAGCCGAGGTAGCGCTGAGATTCTAAGCGCTAAGGAATGAAATTTATGTACAACTATGTGATAACTGACAGCAGTCTTAATGCCAAGTACAATACATAACCAATCACTCAAAGGCATGACATGGGTACATAGTTTAATTTGAAATATGGCATAAGGAATTGGGCTGAACATACCGGGAAAAGGCATCGATTCCTGCGTATATTTCAATGCCGAACATACTTAGCTTATGGTGTCCGTCGATCGACCATACGAAGTTGGGCCCGGGGACTGTGTATGCACCTCGGGGTCATGTGCCTAAATGTAGTAGCCGACCAGCCACACCAATAGGGTCTAGCTCTTTCAGAATTGCGAACATACGATCCCGAACAACTGGCATTACAGCCTGTCTTAGTCGCTCATATGTGAATTGTCTTCCATAGAGTGTTGTTTCTCCGGTTCCGAGAAGTCCTTCCAGCATAATACGTATACTCTCATTATACATCTCAAAATCCTCAGGGTCAAACCTACGCCTTATTCCAAGAGCTAGTCGCAGTCTCCCTAAACTATAATTTTGGTTGGATTAGTGAAGGTAAAAATTTACATGAGAGGGAATAAGATTAAATTATAAACTCTATAACAAACGTGCGTAACCCGATTGTATATCCTTCTAGTATCAAGAAGCCTATCATTTCTTTATCATTTAACCCCATCTCATAAAAGAGAACCCAGAGCCTTTGCATAAGTTGTGAATCGTTCAGGTCTAACTGGTGATTTTTCTGAAATTTCCACAAATGTAAACGGCGTTCTAAAGAGCGAAGACTGGGTATAACAGGCGGATCGGCTGGTAAATCTATATATAAGACATGTTGGTTAGGTTAATACTAATACATTGGGAATAATTACTAACTAAAAGGAATATAGCATACCTTGTTGCATTTGGTTCTGTTGGAAATCCAAATTAACCTTTGTCGACAAACGGTAATGGGTATCCTGCAGAGTACGGTTTTCAAAGATATACCAGTCCCTGATAAGCTCCCTATTAATATCCATTCTCAATCTACACTATTAATTGGTTGATACAACAAAACCGAAGGTGTGCTAGCTCGTATTTCTACTTGAACGTATTGGAGAATATTGTAAATTTAGAGAATAATTACGGAGGAATCTTATTCCTTTCTTATAGAGTCTGCTGATATACTACTTTCATTATATTCATATTATACCAAGTACCCCGTCTTCTCCTCCTTGCTTAGAATCTCAATTGCCCTCAGTTTTTGATCTAGCTATCCATTTCTACTTTCACGTATCTATGCTCATTTGACTTGCAACTCAAGTCTACAATAGGATATTATGGACTTTCCTCAATCCAGGTCAACAAACTCCAGTGGCCACGCTTCCAAACGGCCATCCTCTGAAGCATTAGTTCCTCATGGGCCCGAGCCCTCCAGGGGTTGGGAATGTCCAGCTTGGTACCAAAGAAATCACAAACATCAGGATGGTCGACCGCTGTGTTGATATTGCGAGTGCTGGAATCCAGCTCCTTTCCCTGATGGTAATTTACCTGTTGAACCTGTCAGGCTACCTACTACGGGTTTCCCAGTTATAAACATTCTGGACAGACAACTATCTGCGACCAAATTACCACCAAGTGGCCCATCAGAAGTAGGGAACACTCAACCTTATACCGCAATTACAACCTTCCTCCTATACCCGTCTCTATGCCAGATCAAACCTTAGTGAGTAATATTAATTGCTAGAAGCTTGCCCCAGAGTTGCCTCAGCTCCCAACCAGGTATATTAATCTAACTCTTCAGCTCTCATTTCCTTCCGCTATACCAATCGCCTCCCATCTTGCTTCTCAATTTCCAAGTCTTAAGAGCAATGCTAGCATAGTGGAACAAGCCCGATTACCACAAAGGTTACGCCCAAAATCTCGAATCCAAAATGCTGCCACCCGGTTCACCACAACCCCTCTCACAGCTCCCCTCCAAGATAATTCCACCCATAGCCAGCCCAAGCCATCACAATCGGAGATTTTGGATAACCAGGTAGCACAATGGCAATTACAGGTAATTTGTGGGCCTGGACATGACCACAATAATTTCGAATCCCAAAGACACGGAACAAGGTTTAAGCTATTTGAGTTAGTTGGCGAGCAGATTTGGCGGCCTAGTCTGGCTGTACTGGATGAACCCGTACAATGCCCCCATAATAATTTAAGCTTAGACTGGCCAGACTTCCTACGCTTTAAGGTATTGCAAGACAGCACACCCTAGGAACACTGGTCCAGACTTTATTCTCAGGAACACCATGTCCGGAAACTACTCATGCGTGATTGTTACCTCACGCATGGCTGGAATAAGCAGGCAAAGACACCAATTTGGCTTCCCAAAGACGTGCAAAATCCGGGTACCTTACGTGCAATTTTGAAGCAATGGTTTCCTTTGTCCAAAGATAAAGTCACACTTGTTTTTGAATACATTAATAAGGATAAGCAGTGGTTACAAGGTGAAGCAGTTGTATCCAAAAGGTTTAGTGATCTGAGTCTTCAACTCTGAGATAATACGCTTCTGGCTACCCATACCTCTGATTCTGAACTACCTACACCATGCAATGGATCCTCCTCCGCATATCAACTGCATTCATCCCCACTGCTTCCTACTCCAGGTCCAATAATTACCAGTGATGTCGCCCTAGCTTCTGATTCGTGTTATGAGAACTCGGCATAGGCGATACAGGTTCCAAATAGACAAGATTCCCTCGCCAATGAGGACCATATAGCTTCTCAGCCACTTCCTATATCCAGTTCCGACTCTGAGTTTCTATTGATTGGTGAGCTAATTACAACAACACTTGCTTTAGAGGCACAGCATAGTAGAGCCTTAACTTCAATTACCGTTCGCCCTCCCAGACCCACCAATTATTCCTCTTCCTCACCGCTTTCAACAGTCCCTGATACTCCAGAAGCTAATCTCTCACCACCGCAACTACTACCACTGCCACCTCGCACCACAGACCTCCCCACCCGCTCCACATTCAAGGTTAGTATTCATAGCTTTATTTATGAATGTATACTTGTCTCTTGCTATTGTCCAATTGATACTAATATTCCTTATAGCGTAATCGGTTTCAGGTGGCAAGTCTTTTACCACCACAACCTTCACTCAATCATGAATTACCTGATACAACACATTGTGTTCTCCGCCCCCGTGAAGGCAGGGAGCAGGCACCTAAGCGTGTTCGGTCTGGATCAGCATTAAAAGATAAATAGGAACCGGAATTCCCAGCTTTATTTATTCTGCTTATTTCTTTTACTATTTTTGTTTGGTTTTTTCTTTTTATGAGCAAGATTTTCACCACTTTTATTCTATTTTTTTCTTTGTTCATTTGTAGGCAATTTATTTATCCCCAATGACACCTATGATGACTATTGGGCTTATCGCTTACAAAGATCTGATGGCTAAGGAAGATCCTTTTTTGGGTTCTGGAATTTTAAAATTTGATTTTCAAGATTTTGCTGTTGTGGCGGTTTTGGCACTATAGTCCGCCGTATACCGGTAGTATTGTGGACCAAATTAACCGATCATCAAATGCTAATAATTTCGGTTGTGATGTTGTCAACCCTCTCGATACAACTACCTCAACTCAACGAAGGAAAATAAGTAAAAATAATTTAAATACATTGCAGTGATCAGTACTTAGTATACCATCAGACTTAATAAAAAAGAGAAGGCACTATGAGATGTCTGTTAAGTGGTAATGATTTTTGTGGGAGCCCGGAAAGGATGGGTTGCCGCGCTCGCCTAGGTGCTTGGTTAATTTTGTCCACCCACAATATTCTGGAATGTAAGAGTACCGGTGTGGGCGAGGGCATGGAATAGGGTAGTTGAGCATAGAGGAGAGCCAAATTTGGCGGTTCCTATAGAGGGGGCTTGGCAGAGCCTATAAGAGGCTTTTTCTTCTGTACTTAGACTAGGATGCGCATACATGCCCAGACAACAGACAACCACAACGGAAAATTCTTTCGCTCCCCACTTTCTTCTTTCCATCTCAATTGGTTCCAGTGTTTCAGCCTTCATCCATACCTTGCATAGCCAATTAGGAAAGTTATCCTTGGGTTACCTTCCAAGTGATATACAAGGCACAGGCTACATGTTTTCGTACATCCTCCGCCTCTCTTACAGCTCCAGTGAAAGAAATAACAACAACAGTGACACGTCACATTTCGAGTTTTGGCCTATAGGATCCTTGGAATTTATCTCGCGATATCTTCAAGTCTTTATCTACCTTTGTCTATTACTAAGGTATTTTCATCGATTCTAGTGATTATTTTATCACTTCCATCTACTTTTATCTTTACTTTTGCTCTCGGTCACAACGAACAACTGTTAGAATGTCCCAGCAGAAGTCTACGAGATTTTCGGCGGCCAAGGTTGCCAATTTTGGGGTTGTCATGGCGGAGATGGTTTTGGAGATGAGCGAGTTGAGAAAGGAGGTGAAGAGGCTCCGACAGCATGTTTCGGTGCTTTCCAAGAGGAATCATCGGCTGGTGGAGGATGGCAAGAGTAGAGCGGTACCACCCATTGCAAGTGGTGATAATCTGTCGATAGGAGTTGATGGTGGGAGGGGTGAGGAGGTGGCTGATGTGGAGGCTAAGGTGGCGGCAAGGGTGGCTAGCGTTGAGGCTGATGCTGAGGCTGAGGAGAGGGTTGTAGAGGTAGCTGAGGCCGAGGCAGAGGTGGCGGGGGTAGGGGCCATCGTTGAGGCTGAGTCTGAGGCTGAGGTTGTGGATGTGGCGGAAGCGAGTGTGGCGGGGGGCTCGGCTGAATCTTCGGATGTTAGCATAAGCGGAGATTTGCATAAGGTAGTCGTAGAGCATGGGAGGTTGAGGATAGTGGCTCAGAGGGGGCCTAGGGCGATGACGGGAGAATTGGGGGGTGGTAGGGGTTTATCTTCGGGTGGGCCTGTTTTCACTTTTGGGGGAGGGATTGGGAGAGGTCGGGGTTACTCGGGCCGTCCAGGAAGATTTGATCCTATCGATCGGAACGGGCGTTTTGGGGGGAATCCTGCAGGCGGTGGATATGGGAGATTCGGACGAGGAGTGAGAAGATGATGAGGTGACAAGTTTGGACCTATGACGCCTGGACGATGCCCATGTTTCTTTTATTCACCGAGACGATTGACAAAGTCTTGAGACCAGACAGAACAGACACCCGAGTAGTAATGGAGCTGTATCGTGCTGCTCAGAGAGAGATACAGGGAAGTTAAAGACGTCCCGGATAACCTATCGTTTGGATCTGATGGTCGAAAGGGTGCAGTTCATTTGTTTTGTTTTTATTTTTCACTTTTTGTTATATGACCGTGACCGTGTGACATGCCTAGTGTACACGCAGGTCCTAGGTATGGGTATATTCCTTTGGTTCTAACTAGGTTCCGGCTATTGGTTAGGATGGGGGGGATTTCGGTTGATTTATACCCCAGAGGAAAGACTGGTTTGAGTGTGTTGTTTGAAAAGAGATAGGCAGACCATGGGCAGACGGATTTCATACCACAGAAAGCCCTTATAGTGTTGTTAGTTAGTTAGCATGTAGTAGGCGACTGATTAATATACCGAAAAGTTTGATAAAAAAATAAATAAAATAAAAATGTTTTCGTACACCTAATGCCAAGTAATTAGTGGGGTACGGTGCACAAATGAAAAATGCCGAACAGAAACACAACACCACTATTTTCTAATGAAACAGTATCATGACCAGAGAGTGTTAAAAAAAGAAGTATAACCAACAGAAATATATAATGATGAGGTTTTATTTAGAGATATTGTGACTAGAATACGTAAAGAAAAATGGAAAAAAATATCTGAATTGAAACAGAACACCACTTTACTATAAGTGAAGAGAGGAGCTCCTGTAAAGGTATTAAAGATAAAAAGGCTTCAAAAAGGTGACATGAAAGACAAGTATGCTACTGATAAATTACTCTATACTCATGGCTCCAATGGCTCCGCAATCTCATCAGACCCTTTGGTCGGCTTCAGGGTCTCAGCATGCCGAGACCCCCATTCCCCAGCTTGAGCGTGTCTCTATTACTACTTCATTAAGATCTAAGATCCGTGGACTTCGTACTCACGCCTCCTGGTCCTTTCGTCATATCACTCAAGAAGTAGGTGTTGCTGTTAGCACAGTCTTCTCAATCTGTAAGGCACCATCTACACCAAAAAAGGTCAAGCCGGGGCGCGTCCAAAGGCACTTTGTACACCTATTCGTAAACAGCTTATTGAGATCGCTACCTCCAGTCAGAAGAACCGGCGTCTTCCATATTCTCAGGTTGCAGCCCTAGCTGGTATCACAGCTGGCCCACATCAGTTACCCACCGCTTTCACATCTGAAGGTTATCATCGTTGTATTGCATGCACTTGCCCCTACCTCTCCTGAAACACCAAGGATAAGTGTCTTGATTGGGCTTGGCATTATGCTCATTGGACTTGGGCAGATTGGCATAAGGTCATATGGAGTGATGAGGCTGCATTTAATTTTGGAGGGCTTTCCTCAAGTGGTAGAACATGGGTTACTCGGATGTCTGGTGAGGAGGATCATGAGGACTGCCTGGTACCTGTTTTTCCGAAGCCGCAGACACTCCTTGTATGGGCATGTTTTAAAGGTGGTATTAAAGGGCCATTAATAATCTGGCCCAAGGAGAATTGGGGAAAAACAGTAAAATCACGCTCATTCACTCAGCATATTGTCCCTAGATTTCATGAGTTTTGGCAACCACAGAGTCAACTTCAACTTGACTACGTTTATCTTATGCAAGATAATGCCTCCCCTCATACAGCTAGCCACACTCAGAGTCGCTTTAAGGAACTTGGTATATGGGACTATTTTATTGATTGGCCTCTTGCTTCTCCGGACTGCAATCCAATCGAGAACGTTTGGCGTCTTATGAAGCAACGAATTCGGCAGCGTACACCTTTTTGCACCACTAACGAGGCCTTACGTATTGCCATTCATGAAGAATGGGATGCTATTACTTCTGAAGAACTTAGTTCTTTAGTTAATTCACTTCCTACCTGTGTTCGTGAGGTATGTATTATACTTTTTCCTACTCTCTCCCCGTGTCTGAGTCCTCTCTGCCTACTTCTTCAACTACTAATAGTACTCATGCTACAACTACACCTTCTATAATTCTTTTCATACTTCATCCAGTTACCAGCCCATTTAATACCTAAAGCTGATATAGGATTTTCTTTTTTAGATCCGAATTGGGAACGGCGGATATTCAGGATACTAGTTGGTTGGGCATCGGTCTCGCTCTCTGAGCCGTTTAGGCATTTGCCACTTTTCAAGTTATTAGGGTCACCGGATTTCTTTTCTTCTTTATTTTCCTTCCTTTCCCTTTTATTACTAGTATTCTTATCACTCTTATACTTGTACTTCCATTAAGCTTCTTTTTGCAATTCAGAGTCTGACGGAGGGTGGGGTCTTTTTTTTGTTTTTTGAACTTGTATTACTGTTTTTGTAGGCAACCAAATATATGTCTCAAACACCCCTGCATATTCCACCGTGAACGAAAACAATTTTTTTTTTCTTTTTTCCAAGCTTTTCAATTAACTAGCTTACAACAACTAATAACAAAAGAAACTCCATCAACCGCTAGAAAACACTAAGAGCCTTTATCTAGCATTAAGTCTGTTTGGCTCGGCACTTGAAGCAGCCTCCTCGCTACAGTCTCCCGACCGTCCCCACAACAAGCCCAAAAAGAATGGCAATATCGCCTACCGAACCCAAGAGATTAAACACTGCCTCGCCACTGCAAAGCTGTGGGACCCCTAAAGGGGCCGCAACCTGTGTGCCTACAGAGCACTCCGAATGTCCCCTCAAGTCAAGTAAATAAAAGAACGTAAAGGGCCCTATAGACCCCCTCCCAAACCGGTCCACACCATATCCTTCCTTCGCCACTCGTGTGGCTTTCGCGCCCCCTAGGCCGTATGCCGCGTGCGTACCCTTTCGGAAGCCGTTCCAACCGATAGTGTGGGGCTCAGTCTCGTGACCCAGGCATCTAGCGACCAATAGAAACATGGAAGCGGACACCACCCACAAAATCTTACCCCTCCCCAAGCATCTTTTTTGGGGGTCAAACGACCCTCCCACCCCAATCCCAAATCTCAACCTCCTCCCCCTTGTCTCTTGGGAAATCAATCCACCACAGTATCATCGGGCTTCAATCATCCCCCCGGTATCCTCCTCCAGCCTGTCGGGAAGACATCTACCGCCAGTAGACATCTAACGGTTATCGGTGATCCGGCTCCTAGGTCGTTCTTGCGCGTATACCGTAGGCGTTAGTGTTTCCACTACCGGAATCGGTTTGCCATGGGGCAGACAACAAAATCGTGAGATAATGAAGCCTGGAAGCTCCCTTTAGGCTCGGTTTCTTACTGGCCAAGGGCCCAAACGCTGGCTGTCTTGGCGAGTTCGAATTTCAACCACTGGGGTTGTAACGGTGACGGTGCTTGTACGAAAACATTTTCTCTTTTTTTTTTTTTTTTTTTATCAAGCATTTCGATTTACTAGCTTACAACAACTAATAACAAATGAAAACCCCATCAACCGCTAGCAATACTAAGAGCCTTTATCTAGCATTAAGTCTGTTTGGCTCGGTACTCAAAGCAGCCTCCTCGCTACAACCCCCCGGCTGTCCCCACAATGAGCCCAAAAAGAATGGCAATACCGCCTACCGAACCCAAGAGATGAAACACCACCTCGTTACTGCAAAGCTGTGGGACCCCTAGAGGGGCCGCAACCTGTGTGCCTACAGAACACCCCGAATGTCCCCTCGAGCCAAGTAAAAAAGAATGCAAGGGGGAATAGAAGAGCCCCTGCCGAAAAACAATCACCCCTTATCCATCCTTCGCCGCTCGTGTGGCTCATCGCGCCCCGTAGGCCGAACGCCGCGTGCGCACGCTTCCGGAAGCTGTTCGAACCGATGGTGTGGGGCTCAGCCTCGTGACTCAGGCATCTAGCAACCAATAGAAAAATGGCTGCGGACACCACCCACAAAATCTCACTCCACCCCAAGCATCTTTTGGGGGTCAAACGACCCTCCCACCCCGAAAACTCTCCTCCATCTCCTCCTGTCTCTTGGGGAATCAATTCACCACGGTATCATCGGGCTTCAATCATCCCCCCGGTCCCCCTCCCCATCCTGTCGGGAAGATGCCTACCGCCAGTAGACATCCAACGGTTATCTGTTATCCGGCTCCTAGGTCGTCTCTTGTGCGTATACCGTAGGCGTTATTGTTTCCAATACCGGAATTGGTTTGCCATGGGGCAGGCTCGTGAGTGCAATGAAGCCTGGAAGCTCCCTTTAGGCTCGGTTCCTTACTGGCCAAGGGCCTAAATGCCGGCTGGCTTGGCGAGTTCGAATTTCAACCACTGGGGTTGTAACGGTGACGGTGCTTGTACGAAAACATCTGGCCTGGCACTTGTATTGTCCGGAATAGTCAAAGGTCACACACCCCGCAGGAGATCGGATTCGGCACGCGCGACCCACCATCCACAACAAAAGGGTAGCACGATAGTAGCCCGACACCGGTAGACTAGAATAATTACTTGTGCTCGTATGATACATGCTCCATAATTCCGAAGATGGACAAGATCTGCACACTGTCACACACAAGACAGAAAGGTTCGGGGGTGACCCTTTTCCACTGGAGAAAAGAAGGTGGGGTCACTGGCAGTCTTGGCATGGAAATCAATTGGCTGGCTCTTCCATCTGAAACAATCAATTAAATGGGGGTAATCCCCACTTTTCTCGGCTGTGGGAAGTTCATCAACCTCCGAGATAGACTCCCATGCTGTTATTACCATACCCTATCATCTCACTCACCACCGAACCTTATCCGATATGAACGTATTACTTAGCATGGACAGAGGATCGAGGCTCGCTGGTGCTGTCTGCCAGTGCAGCATTTCAAATACGCGGGCCGACCGCAACGTGAGCGATGGTGCTCATGGCCACGCGAACCAGAACGCTGGGAATGTGCTACACTGCTATAATAGCACAATCAACGTGGGGATGAGCGAAGAGGCTTTGCGGATCCAAGAATGGTTGTCGCCGCTCGAGTCCCATACAAAGCATCATTATGTGAGGAACCGGAGATTGGATGGTGTTGGGGACTGGGTTCTGCAGAAGGATGAGTTCGAGTTGTGGCGCAAAAGTCAAGATGGTTCAGGGAGTCCTACTCTTCTATGTTATGGGGACTTAGGTGTTGGAAAGACATATATAAGGTACAAGGGTATTTTCCAGAGACTTTTAGGGGATGCTGACAAAGAATTAAATCAGTTCATTAGCAATAGACACCTTATCCGAGCATGTTTATGGGCAGAATATTGCGGTTTTGTCCCTCTATTGCGATTACGAGGCACGGGAGGACCAATCGGCGGTGAATATGATAGGGAGTCTACTCAGGCAGGTTACTGTCGGGGAGGTGGGGATTGTGGGCGAAATTCGGAATGCCTTTGAGAAGTCAAGGCAGAGGGGTGGAAAAGGTCTCAGATTGGCGGAGATGGTTCGGCTATTCGTCAAAACGATTGGCTCCCTTGAGCGAGTATATATTTGCGTCGATGCGATGGACGAGTTGGGGCCACAACATCGATCAGAGTTCCTCCGCGCACTACGACAAATTATTCAAGGAGCGCCAAATACGCGATTATTTCTGACAGGGAGGCCGCATGTTCGTCGGGAACTTGACAGATACCTTACGGAAGGAGCCTATACCGTACACATTATGCCTGACCAAGGAGATATTGCTCGATACCTAAGCCAGAAGATGGACGATGACGATGCCCGAGATCCGGATTTGATGACGGAAAATCTGAAAAAGGATATTACCAAAACAATATTGGAAAAAGCTTCGGAAATGTAAGCAGGGGTGACTCTATTTTGAATTTGGATCACAGATTGACATTCTGCTTAGGTTTCTCCTCGTTGCTTTATATATCGACGCCATCTTGGGCGAGATCTCCTTAGCAAAGAGAAGGGAAATGCTGAAGAAAGTGGCGACCACGGGGGTAGACCTGGACTGTGTCTACTCCCAGACACTGCAGCGAATAAGGGACCAGAAGGGTAGCCGATCGAGGCTCGGGATGGAGGTGTTAATGTGGGTGTCTCACGCGGAAAGGCCCCTGCGAATTGATGAACTCTGCCATGCTCTGGCGGTAGAAAAAGGTTCGACGGATATAGACCCGGAGAACATCACACCGCAAGATACAGTATTAGGGTCGTGCTTAGGGCTTGCCGTGGTTGACTCAGAGACATCAACAGTCCGGTTAACCCACTACACTCTTCAGGAATACCTTTCCCAGCCTGGAATATTGCCTAATGCTCACACAACACTTGGGCAGATATGTTTGACCTATCTCAATTATGACCAGATCAGGGGGCTTCCGGCTGAGAATGATTCAAGTCTTAGCGGCATGCGGTTTCTCGAATATGCATCTTTGCATTGGGGGAGGCACGCAAAAATGGAACTCTCAAACGATACGAAATCGCTTGCACTTAAGCTTTTGAGCCGATATGATGACCATATATCTTCTGTTTTGCTCTCCAACCATGTCCACAGTGGCCTTCCCCCTCCACTTAGCCATCGCCCATTTCCTGGTTTACACTGTGCATCCTATTTCGGAGTTGGTGAGGTCATAGCTGCTTTGATAGAGATGGAAGGGTGTGATATCAATCAGCGAGATTGGCAGAGGTTTACACCACTCATGCGGGCTGCACAACAGGGGAATCAAGGGGCAGTGACGCTACTTCTCGCACGGGACGATATCGATCCTGACGGGTCGAGGCACGATGGTCAAACACCACTCATGTGGGCTTCTTACAATGGACATGAGAGGGTTGTGAGACTACTACTCGCACGGGGCGGTGTTAATCCCGAAAAGGTGGACAGAAATGGTAGGACACCTCTCATGTGGGCGGCTTGCAAGGGACGCGAGGGGGTAGTGAGACTACTGCTCGCAAGAGACAATCTCAATCCAGACAAACCAAGCAACGATGGTCGAACACCACTGGCGTGGGCTTCTTTCAAAGGGCATGAGGGGGTGGTGAGACAACTACTCGCACGGAGCGGTGTTAATCCCGACAGGCTAGACAGATATGGCACTACACCACTCTGGGGGGCTTCTAGCAATGGGCACGAGGGGGTGGTGCGGCTACTACTTGCACGGGCCGATGTTAATCCTGATAGGCAAGATAACGATGGTGAAACACCACTCTGGTGGGCTTCTTTCAATGGGCACGAGGGGGTGGTGGGACTGCTGCTCGCACGAGACGATGTCAATCCCAACAAACCAAACCCTTCTGGTGGAACACCACTCTGGTGGGCTTCTCGAAATGGGCACGAGGGGGTGGTGAGGCTACTCCTCGCACGACACGATGTCAATCCCGCCAGCCGGATAGCTGCGGTCAAATACTATTGCAAACCACCTCTTGGTGCAGGTAAATAATCGTTATAGTACTTCTCTAGTCTCGGACAACCCCACTCTCTGGTATGGATTAAGCTCGGGGCTACAGAGGTTTTCTACAGTCTCGCTCTGTTCTTGTTTATATACATTCCTTTCGCATCAGGTTTACTACACATACCCGCTACCAGCACCAGGTCCAACCCTCTCCTCATAGCTCTTTACTCTCACTTGATGTCCTTTTGCCATCTCCTGCCAACCCTCCCTCTCGGTTTCTTCCCTTTGAGTTTTTCCTGAACTCCGGTATTTTGTTTCATATAAGACATGGGCTCGGCTCGTGAAATCATTATGTTATGTAGCGTAAGAGGTTTTAGACCCCTCGGATATTTTCTACACAAGGTGTTTGGTAGAGGATTACCAAATATATCTTCATCCTCAGGATCAGGATTTTGTGTGTTACCGCCTCTAAAATGCTTCATTTTTTACACACACAGATCTGCTCTCTCGTTCAATATTATAATTTATTCTCTCCCACATCTTGCTTTGGAGTTCTAGCCCTGTGTTCTTACAAGCAACAAGTTAGTCCTTGTTTGTAGGAACTGAAGAGGAATTAATAGGAGAAACCCGCTAAACCGATGGTTCTTTGAACAGCTAGCCTGGTTTCGGGGCGCAGCCAAAACCTCCTAAGGTCTACTACACTTGCGCGGGGATACAATATGTGGTGTTTGGGATTTAGAATCTTATCCTCCGTTCGGCACGTTCGAATGCAAATATATAAGGTTGAAAACGGTATACACGCCAATCAATAATAATAATAATTTAGATGTGAAAATATATATCAGTCTAGAATATGTTCCGTAACTATGGGGAGAGAAAAGGACGGTTATATAATTTCCTCTAGAGTATCCTATGGGTTTGCTGTGTTTTTAAAATATTTTCTCACTGGTGCTGTGCATTATGCTAACAATAGTGACGCAAATAGAGTTTAGCCTAACTGTAAATATATAGAATAGAGCTTTCTTATAAACACAATAAAAAAAAGAGGGGGCGCAGCACAGCTTGCTACTTGTTGCTGAATACACCCCTAAATCCCAGGATATGCTCAATCACATTCTACAAAAGTGGTGCGCCGAACGGAGCATTCATTAATTATGTTTTTATATATTTATTTTACTTTAATACCTATAAGGTAGCATTACAGATGATCTCGTGAATTGCGGGAGACCTCTGAGCCAGGGGGCTAATTTTGTGTGGTGTATGAATGATATAAGCTGGAGAACTTGACAAAAGGGGCGAGTGAACGAGGGGGGTTAAGAGCGGGTTGTGGGATCCCGCTCAGAAATCTGGCCCATAAAGCAAATCCCAAGAGAGAGACGTTCTGATAGGAGGTTATGGAGCAGGAGGGTTTGCAATTATAGCTTCCGACGAGGAGCACTTTCCCGAGCCGCGGCCATGGGACATCACTCGGCTATATGAATCTGGAATTTATTGAAATTATTATTATTATCTTCCATTATCCTCAAACAACGGTTATGTCCTATGCATTCCTTTCCTATATCATTCCGTTCTATTCGGTTTCATCTTATGTGGTAGTGAGACATTGGTTGGGTCTTGATTATCTGGCGGCTATTTCATGACAGTCACTAATGTTCTCTATGCATGCTCAACCATTTGGCCCTCTCCTTTGGTTATAGCAAGTAAGAATGTTGCAGCGAGTTGGGTGTGCGCAAAGACTTTATCGTTTCGCTTCCATGAATTGGTTAGGCTGGCGTCCCTGAGGATTGTACTGTACTGCTATGCGTGTCGAAGCCTAGATCGGCACGACTCCATTTTGTTTCATAATAAATTTTGATTAAAACACATTGGGGCTTATTCCAACAGAATTTCAGATCATTTCCTCAGGTTGAGGCCGGGGATGAGATCATGAGAATAAGTGCGACAGAAGGTGGAGCTGGCAAAAGAGGCAAAATACTGGAGTTAAAAAAACGGTAAACCCTTTCTATTGAGTGGATTCAAACTGTAGACCTCCACTGCCACTGGAAATGGCCATGTTATTTTTTTTATTAGTATCTTCAGAGCCTACTCGAGTATTTTGGGCTGGTGCCGCTTCCGCTTACAGCAAGAACTTAAATAATTGAACCTCGCCCTAAGACGTCTGAAATTCCCTCTCTTGGATAGGGGACGGAATCATACCAGAAACTGACCGCTCGAGGCCCAGCTCACGACAAAAAAAATCAAAAAAGTGCCAGAACTTACTAACAAAGGTAAATCCAACGTCTTAGAGTGAGGTTCAATTATCTAAGTTCTTGCGGTATTTGATCTCCCCTCAAGTAGAGAAATAAGAACATCTGTGAGATTGTCTGGTAGTTGTTAGTTGTTAGGGAGGCCTTGGAAGACTTACTCCATTAGCGAGGCGCTTTATTTTGTCATGTCGCTCGCTTTATAAGCCTCCTTTGATCAAGTCGATAATATGGCATGTGCTTTAGCGAGCTCAGATTGTAATTAGGTAGTGGCGAATGTCAACAGCTGTCAGCAGGACGAATGCTGGAATACTCATAAGTGGCCCCCATAATGGGTGACGAAGCAATAGCCTAGGTTATTCGTGCTGAGGACAGTTTGCTATGAGGGTATTTTGGTAATATAGATATGGCATGTGGTGAAGCCGTCGTGGATTACTAATGGCCTGTATGATGGATGGTGGGACGGTGATTTTCTATACCCCCCTGCTTTGTCTGCCAAGTATGTACATTGCAGTATCATACTTGTAGATATTGACTGAAATAGATTTAGAATTATTTATCGAGTGATGTGCTATGATGCGGACAAAGAGTCTGGGATTGAAAATGGGTACGGTAGAGTATGATTTCAGCTAGTTAGATGGATACAGGACGGTAAGTTAGGATCTGATTACGACTAATCACCCGTGAAAGGTGAAATTCATAGAAATAACCACTCTATTCCCATTGAGGCAACTTGAGTCTCTGTTGATGGGTAGGATTCGGTAATGTTAGGGCCCGTTTTCCGATCCGTCTGGTTAGAAAATTTTGGTGTGGAAACTAGACGGTTGCGTCTCAGCCGTCTAGTTTTCACACCCAAATTTCCTAACCAGACGGATCGGTAAACGGGCCCTTAGAGTGATGTACATACTTCGTAATTCCGAACAAGGCTAAGATGTTGACACTGGGTACACACAAGAAAGGTTCGGAAAATACAGGTCTTCCCGGCTCATGGAGTTCGAAGGTGGGGTCACTGACAGCCTTGGTATGGAAATCGGCTGGCGCTTCCATCTGAAACAATCACCTGGGGTAAGTAAATGAGGGTAATTCCACTTTCTCTGTTGTGGGCGTTGAAACCTATCTTCCCTGGACAAAATTCACCGCGCACCAAGCAACAGGAAAAACTTTAGCCATGACAACGGCGCTTCCCCACCAACACATAGACGAGTTGAGTTGGCTTCCATCGGGATAGTAATGCTGCAGGGTGGTGCAAGCCCGGACAGGTATTGTCCCCTAGCAAAAGTAACTGAACATTTAGCCCTGCAGCGTTCCACCACATGCATCGTAACCCCACCCCCCACTCCCAAACCCACCATACATTTATCATACCATAACAAGAAAAATATCTATAAAATGGGTGGATAACAAACAAGGTGTTAATTAAGATTACATGTTTGTTTCCTTTTTTAAATATTTTTTGGCTGTAGATTGGCGGGTTATTTGTTGAGTTTAGTGTGGAAAAAGAAGTGCCAGTCGTTGCATCGGGGTGTTCGGTTACTTTTGCTAAGGCGCAATATGATAGTCGCTCCCTTAACGTAGTTATAAATAATGGGGAATGAACCTACTAACTCTACTATCATGAAAACTAAAGAGAATTAAAAATTAAAGATGTAAATACATAGTATAATACAAAGTAGAATACATAGTAGAAATTAATCTAGAGAAATTTCGTCAGGCGGAAGTGCGCGGTGTTCAAGAGGGCTGTGTTTTAGTCTATGGTTGGTGGGCGGTTAATTTTGTCCATAGACCATGCTTTGGCTGGACCCCGTGGAAACATAGAATGTTGGAGATAGAACTGACTAGAGCTAGTTCCTGACTTTGGCACTCATTTTGTATCGGTATTGTTTGAAATGCGAAACGGTGGAATATTTCCTACATTTCTTTCGTTGGCAGTTCCATCTTCTGTCTCTCTGATTTCACTGACTCTCTCTCTATAAAAGACCTCGTGTTTTCATTGTCGATTACTTTTTGTCATCGTCTTTCATCCGGCTGCTTTCTTCGCTCGTTGGATCCCAATCTGGTCTTTTGTCGCTTGCCTATTTGCTCTCGTATCGAAGTGAATATATCGAGGTTCCAACCGCCACGCTCAGTATTCGACAGTGGGAAGTTCATCAGATACCGCAATACACTCCTCTACTGTTATTACAATACTCTATCATCTCACTCACCACTGAACCTTATCAAATATGAATATATTACTTGGCATGAACAGAGGATCAAGCCTCACTGGTGCTTCCTGCCAATGTGGCATGTCAAATGCCCGTGCAGGCCGTAACGTCAACGAGAGTGTTCGCGGCCGGGCGAACCAGAACGGTGGGGATGTGCTAAACTGTTATAATAGCACAATCAACGTGGGGCTAAGCGAAGAGGACTTGCGGATCAAAGAATGGTTATCGCCGCTCGAGTCCAATACAAAGCATCATTATGTGAGGAACCGGAGATTGGATGGTGTTGGGGACTGGGTTCTGCAGAAGGATGAGTTCGAGTTGTGGCGCAAAAGTTAAGATGGTTCAGGGAGTCCTACTCTTCTATGTTATGGGGATCAAGGTGTTGGAAAGACATATATAAGGTAAAAGAGTTTTTTCAGAGACTATAGGCGATGCTAACAAGGAAATAAATCAGTTCATTGGTAATAGACACTTTATCGGAGCAAGCTTATGGGCAGGATATCGCGGTATTATCCCTCTATTGCGATTACCAAGCGCAGGAGGACCAATCGGCCGTGAATATGATAGGGAGCCTGCTCAGGGAGGTTACCCTGGGAGCGGTGGGGATTGTAGTCGAAATTCGGAATGCCTTTGAGAAGTCAAAGCAGGGGGGTGGAAAAGGTCTCCTATTGGCGGAGATGGTTCAGTTATTCGTCAAAACAACCGGTTCTCTCGAGCCAGCATATATCTGTGTCGATGCAATAGACGAGTTACTGCCACAGCATCGGTCGGATTTCCTCCGCTCGCTACAACAGATTATTCAAGAAGCACCTTGTACTCGGTTATTTCTCACGCGGAGGTCGGATATCCGTCGGGGGCTTGACAAACGCCTCACGAAAGGAGCCTATACTATCTACATTGTACCCGACGGAAGAGATATTGTTAGATACCTAACCTGGAAAATGGACGGCGACGATGACTGGGATCCGGACTTGAAGACCGAAACTCTGGAACATGTTATCATACAAACCATATTGGAAAAGGCTTCGGAAATGTAAGCAGAAGTAACTCTATTGTGAATTTGGATCACAGATTGACATTCTGCTTAGGTTTCTGCTCGTGGCTTTATATATTGACGCCATCCTGGGCGAGATCTCCCTAGCAAAGAGAAGGGAAATGTTGAAGAAAGTGGCAATGACTGGTGTAGACCTAGGCTGTGTCTACGCCCAAACACTGCAGCGAATAAGGGACCAGAAGGGTAGCCGATCGAGACTGGGGATGGAGGTGCTAATATGGGCAGTGCTCCCAACGGGCCAGGTAGGCCAGGCCGGGCCGGGCCCGCCTATAGGCCATATAGGCTTTTTCCCGGTCTATATATAGCATCGGCAGACCGGCTCATAGCTCAGTCACGGTAAATATTTTCTAAATACTCAATGAGATTAAAAATAAAGGAACAATTTCGCTTTATTAAGAAAAAGTACTACAAAAAGGTACGATACTAGAGATAATGAATTCTTTAATTGAATTAATGTAGAAAAAGAGCTGCGGTTGTGGGGAGTCAACCGTGCACACTAGGCACTAATACCGGGGGATTATCTGTAAATAGTGTACAAAACAACATTAAAAATACAACAATTTCGCTTCGCCAGCTTGGGGATTGAATTTAATTTGACAGAAGGTAAATAGGAAGGAATGATGAAAGGATAGTGATGGAGGCTCCGATCTAGCGGAGAGAAATATGCCGCCGTACAAGCACCGAGTGACTAAGCTGTGAAGCTGTCGTCGTGAGAAGTGGGAACCCGGAACGCTGAGTGTAGGAAAACTGAGATGTGTTCGATATTCGATGAATATGACAAGTGTTGGCTAAAAGGAGTGTAGACGAGAAGTGCGATGTCTACAGAGAAAGGGAACGCAGCTCAGACTAAGTACAACTTTGTGGTGGCCCGCACAGTGGGCGCACTCTACCACACAACACCAGTCACCGCCGTGCGGTCTGGTCATAGCCCTGCTCACACCTATAAGTGTGCCCTAACCTGACATACCACGATGGGGTTACTCCATCAGATAGGACTGTGCTAGTGGCTCTGGAGGTGAATCTTTAAGACTTTATTGAGTTAGTTGGTATCACTCGTTTTATGATCAATTAAGAAAGCAATACCCTTGGCCAAATGTAAAGAGAGAAAAATATCAAAGAGGAGAAACTTGAAAGAAGGGAGAGGGTAGGGATACCCTTAAAGCGATCGGTTCTTAACATTAATTACCGAGCCTATAGGCGCCTATCAGGCCTGATAGGTTTCGTAGGCCAATCAAATTCGGCCTAGATCGGCCTAGGCCATGTTCCGGAGTGGTCTGCCTTGGCCCGGCCTATGGCCTATAGGGCGGCCTGGCCCGTTGGGAACACTGTCTATTACGGTAGAGTGGGTCGACCGCAGGTCACAACCTCGGTTCCCGGCGGCCACCATTAACTGAGACAGAGATGTTGTGCACATGACGATAAGCTTGTTACGAGACTCTATCTTCCTTACTGGGAATGTGAGTTCTAAGAGAGTTTTGACTTGGGCATACTGGGTCTCCGAGCCGGGAGTCCGTAGAGGCGTGGTTGTGGCAGTTGGTGCCTTGTATGTTTTATTCCTAATGGCAAGATTCTTTTTCAACGATAGTTGCGTTGCACAAAAACTCACGCACTTTTGTCCTCCAGGTCCGGAGGCCTATAGCGACCAAATCGCCATCAAACCGAAAAGACAAAAAACTATTCATTCAAAACATGAAAACCAATTTGGATTAACAACAAATTTCAGCAACTAAGAAATTAAGAAAGATTAAAGTGTGAAGAATTTAAGAAATGTAACGTGATACCAAAAAGAGAACCAAGAAACAAAAATACTAGGCAGGAGGCAAAATAAGATATGAGAAAGGGGCAGAAATAAGAAGGACACTAGAGCCAGGCAGAAGAGTAAACTTCGGTTAAAGAACTACTTGGATTCATTCAGAATTTAGAACCCAGAGCTTTTGTTGGAGATCAAGTTTACTTTAAGACAGGCAACCTGTGTGAATAAGATCGCAATAGTGAGAATAATCTAAGCTGAGCTCGATGATATTTAGATAAATGGTCTTTGCTGACTTCTAGAAGCAGTGGGGATGACACTGGAGGGGACTGCCAAGAGCTCCGGAAAAGATCGAACAGTACAAGGTAGTCTGTCCTGGACTATGAGCTCACAGGACAGTAGTTATTTTGACGGATGACAAGCCCCACAATGAGAGACAATTTCATGTGGAGGGCTGCTGGGAGAGGTGGAGGAGAGCTGAGGATGGCAGAAAACAGTGGAGGATAGTGCAGGATGACAGGGAATGACAGAATGTCTTCCACTATGGGACTTGGGTTGTAACTGCTCCCTGGGGCAACGGTCTTGCAAAGGGGTAACGGTATTGACTCTAACCAAACCGGTGGTGTAAACGAGTTCAAGTACTGGAGACGTCAACAAGTAGTTGAATAGGCTCTATTACTTTATCGAATCTACTAAGAGAAGGCCAAGTGCGTTAGGCCTGTGCAAAGCTCGAAGATTCTCGAATCGAACTGAATAGAAGATAACTGTTCAACCAAGCATATTGAAAACTCTGTCTGTCGAAATCTGATCTCTCTAAGTGCTGAAAGATGCAGGTCTTTTAAATACACTTGCGATAATCCATCTCGCATCAATCATAACAAAATCCTAAGGCATCAAACGATACCTAACCCATAAACAATCAAACAATAAACAAGGCTTGGGAACTTCCGGAGTTCGTATCCTGAAACAATACAAGTATCAAATAACCCGGCTTACTAGTCTCCTGATCTCGTATCCTAAAACAAAACATAACACAAACTAACAAAGCATACAAGTCACCTGAACTTGTATCCTGAAAGAATACATCAAACAAATCCATACCTAACCTGGTAACCTGTACCGGTTACATGGGTCTTAGTTGTTGGGAAAGTTCACAAAATAACTGGACAGAACGAGACAATGAGGCCGTCCTGGTCCTAGTCCAGAACGAACGGACTTCCCCATTGAGAACACTGCTTCCCAAGCATGGTGTCAGCTGCCACTTGAAAATATTAGTATTACAGGTCCAATAACTACTAGTATCCCTATCAATAAGGTTGCTTATCTTAAACTCAGAGATGTGGGAAATGACTTTATCACTTACAGAGAGAATCTTGCCCTCTCCCTTCAAGCCACTCATAGCTATTGCGGTGAACCCTTAGTTGACATACAACAACAATCACCTTTAGAGATTAATCTTGAAATTGATGAGCACTTGGGTGAAATGGACTTGGTATATACTTTACAAGACTCTGATGTCGAGGAGAAAGGTTTAGCTTCTGGAGTGAAAACAGGGTATGGGGGCTTCAAATACAATGGCGAAATAAATATTTTGCTTTTTACTACTAAAATATTTCGCTTTCCAGCTGGTATTTTTGGGTTTGGTTTTGTAGTCGGTAGTTATTTGTTGGTGTTCTCCTAATGTAAAATAACTCTCATTTTCTGTTGCATTGTTTTTTGCCTTTTCGGCTTCGTGGCGATTTCGTCGTTATAGGCCTCTGTACTCCGGGTATATTGTTGCCAAACGGCGTTTCTGCTCTTTCATTTTGGAATGGGAGGGAAATGGTTATTTGTATGTGATAACGGAATGGGACTAGCGCAACTAAACAGCCTTACTGAGCCTCCACCATGAGACATCACTTTTTTGTGCGATGCCCCGTGCCACGATGTGCAGGTCACTTCGCAGGACGATCAGGCCAATAAAGAGAATGAGAAGAAGTGTCTAGAATCTATTAAGGTAAAAGACTGTCGGGCTGGCAGCACCAGCCAAACACCGAGAGGGTGGTAAAAATTTCTACTGTGTGAATTTAGACCTCAACTGCCAGAGCTTTGCCATCTTTTCTCTTGCATCCTCTGAGCCTTGGAGAAATGTGAGTTTTCTTGAGCTCGGCTGGTGGTTGTCGCCAGCGCTTGGAGCCGCCTTCCAAGAGCTACTCCATTAGCGAGACGCTTTTGTCATGCCGCCCACTTTGTCAACTCGCCTGTGATCAAGCTGGCAACACCTGAATTACTCAAGCTTGGCTTACAATTGAGTCCTAGCGAATATTCAAAAATTCATGGTTGGATGAATACGCTGGTGGGTGATCTTATGCATCCTCCCATTCCCATAAAGGCAGCTCTTATAAATGTGGTAGACTGACCGTGCCAGTGGCGAGATTGACCCTCTCGGCGAGATTGTGGTGAGTAATCTGCCAAGACATATGTAAATAGCTAGTGTGAGTGTAAAAAGGGAATGTCAAAATGAAGAGTATGAGCTTGGAAGAATATATAGAAAAGAAAAAATCTAATTGGTATTCAATGAGAATATAAGGAAATTAACGATCCAAACATGCAGCGAGACCTACAAGAACAGATTGGAATAGAAATATTAGAAAAGGGTGAGGTGGTATCACAAAAGGAGGCTTCTCAGGCGGTTGATATCCCATATACAACATTTAATCACCGAAAGGTATGGCCCAAAAAAAAAAAAAATAAAGAAAAATAAAGAGGAAGAAGCAGTAGAGAATTAGCTAACAAGAGAGTTTATTGAACAGAGAGGCCGACAGTGAAAAGAGGATTCAGACAAGAAGAAGCAGCGAATGACACCAGCAGAAGAGACAGCATTGATAGATAGAGTCTTACAGCTTAAGCAGTGGGGGTTTCCACCAAGTGTCTATACATTCAGACAAATTGGAATGTATATTTATCGTCAACGGGTTCCAAATGGTACTCTTGGGTCCACATGGCTGCATGGCTTCTATAAGCGGCACCCTAATGTAAAAACCCAATATTGTCAACCTCTTGACTATGTCCGCTCAGTTCAGGGGAATAACCTACCAGCTATTAGCGAATTTTTTCAAGCTGTAAGTCAACGTCTTTAAATGTTAGTTTTTATCTTATTTATTTTAATTAGA
>Ga0307509_10003358_pt1 | contig 24397 bp, 24 predicted proteins | sample 10_EM_MG_FD_202245 | JGI IMG/M metagenome (GOLD analysis project Ga0307509, IMG submission 202245) | Populus trichocarpa ectomycorrhiza microbial communities from riparian zone in the Pacific Northwest, United States - 10_EM | ecosystem: Host-associated > Plants > Roots > Unclassified | place... | reverse complement strand
TATTCGTTGTTAAGGTACAAGAAACAGTGTGGAGCGCTAGCTATGACCGAAACAAAACCATAAAACAATCCAACGGCCCGCTTCACCTCATCATGGGACAAACAAATACCCCCCGCCCGTAGGCAAGTAATCAAACGAGGAAACCTCGCCGTACCCCCAAGACCCTGTGGTATGGGCCTAACCGCACACCAGCCACCAGCCTAAACCAATGGGGAGGAAAGCATAGGAAAGAATAACCAAGAAGAAAACCAACATAAAGACGTACAGGAGCAAAGAAACCCTTCAGCAGGCCCCCCAAAACAAAAGAAAGGATTTGCACGGCACAAGCGCCGACAAAGAGGAGAGCTAAAACTACTGTTGCCGGGTGCCTAAACGAAATACCCCGACCAAAACGGCTAAGGGGCAAGGCGTTGACACGGGCGGGGTGCCCGGTAATCGGCGCGCTTCGGACTTTAGCATGGGCCACGGAGGTAGTGCTATACCACGACCCAGCGTAACCTACCAGCGAGTTGCGACCGTAGAGTAAATCGCGTGGCGGATGAAGGAGGCGAGGGGAGCCACCCGGCGAGGAGAGCCACTCAGCAGTGAAGGTGCCAGCTACGGGGAAGGGGCAGTAGGGTGCCAGCCAGTGAGGCAGTAGGGGTGCCAGCCAGAGAGTGCGTAGCAGTACGGTGCAAGCGGATCTGACGCGTGGGAAGCGGGAGAGGGAAGGCTCGCCAGTAACCAAGAAGTACGAACACGGAGGACGGAGACGAGGTCACGATTTTTCGAACGCCGACCGTACCGACCGAGCAACTCAGGAGAGAGTGCAATACCAGAGAGCAGGGCCACCAGGGCAACTACTTCACCGATAGCCCGAAACTAGCGACCGTGTGTTGACGATGGAAAGAGGGTTGCCGACCGTGCAAATCGCTAAGCGAGACGCGTCGCGAAGTGCGGGGTAAGGGGGAGAAACATCAACGCAAGCGTGCTTAAACGAAGACAGAATCGAGAACCCCGTGGGAGGGGAGGCCAGAGACCTCAGAGAGAGGAAAGGGAGAGACGAGTGCGTACTACTCCTAGGCAGAAGCCATCAGGGGAGAGCAGCGGCGGTAGACACTCTCACGATGATTTCTCATGGTGTTGAGATTTCAATCGCTGGAGGTGGAGCGGACGAGAAAGATGGTCGTAAGTTCTCCTAGTGGAGTGGTATATGTAAAGAGAGTAAAATGTAATCAGATTGCAATATCTTAAGTATAGAAAAGTACTTAGATGGTTGCGTGAAGATCCTATCCCTTGGTCGTTTTTTTTCTGTTTTTTCTTTTCGTTTTTTGTAATCATGCATTATTTGTTTCTAGGTACAAAAAGCCTTATGCAGCGCTAGCTATAAAGAGAGAAAAACCTATAAATGCAAACCCACAGCCTGCTGCACCTCTTCATGGGAAAAATCAAACACCCCGAGTCCATAGGAAAGGTTTCCCACGCCTAGCACCTAAGATAATAAACCCCAGACACGTAAGGAAACAATACATAGAAACGTACAGGTAGAGAGACCCAAACCTTTCAGCAGGCTCCCCAAAACAAAAGAAACGACGGGTGTTCTAAGGCCCTTTCAGGGCCTGAGGTACAGGATAGATGATCGCCAACATGGGAAAACACGGAAATCGTAGGCCCACAAGAACCACTTGCGTGGTTGTGCAGGTCATTACCTCGATCCAAGGCGTTGGTCCATAGCCACGGAGGCAGTGCTATACCACGACTAGGCGTAACTGAGGAAGGGTCGAACCATCGGAGGAGGAGGAGGCCGAGCGGAGCCACCGAGCAGAGGGGATGCCAGCCAGGAAGGTGATGGGTAGGGTGGCAGCCGGTGAGTAGCAGTAGGGTGCCAGCCAGAGGGGGGGAAGCAGTGGGGTGCCAGCCGGGGGAGGAGTTTTTAGCAGTAAGCTGCTAGCTTAAGGGGCAGTACGGTGCTAGCGGACGGAACCGGGAGGGGGGTAGAGGAAGGATCACGAACGGGCTAGCCACAACCGACTAACGGGCCATAGCAAGGGCTCTTGGGACGACAGCGAACCCGAGCGGGACCGTCATGATACTAACCGAGACCTTCCCCATAAGAGGTACAAGCCCAGCAGAACCGCAGCCTGACTTCGACCGAGAGTCCGGACGCCATATCACAGACCGTTAACGAAGCGAGAAGCTTTCTGACCTTGCAAAATGCTAAGCGAGGTGCAAAGCAAGTGCGGGGTAAGGGGCAGAACCGAACTTGATGAGCGGGTGTCAACAATGAACGGGAACAAAAACCCCAAGGAGGGGAGGCATGCGTGCCTCAGGAGAAAAGGGAAGATGGCTTAACGTGAACCCCTAGTCAGTAGCCATGATGGGAGAAGAGATGTCGGTGGGGGAAAGTGACAATGATTTCCCGTGGTGTTGAGATTTCAATCGCCGGAGGTGGAGGAGAGATGGTTCATGGTCCTATCCCTTGGTCGTTTTTTTTTTCTTTTTCTCTTTTCTTTTGTGTAATCATGGGTTCATTGTTTTTAGGTACAAAAAGCCTCATGCAGCACTAGCGATGGAGAGAACAAACCCTATAAATCAAAAACAAATAACAAAAGAAAGTCACGGCACCATTTAAATATCCACTATCGCGCAGGTTTCTCCTCCGCCGGGCCATCGGCTACATATAACAAGGAAAGTACCACCAACAACTCAGTCGTCTCGAAAGGAAAGCCTACATAAGACAAAGGAGAAAATGCCAACGACCGTATACCTCAGCCCACGAAAAAACACGAAAAACCGGGGGGGGCAGCCTGGGGGGTGAGAGAGAACGGGGGGGAGGAGAGGGGGGTGGTGGGCGGGAACATCGTGGGGGGAAATCCCGTGGAGGTGACGCCTATAAAGGAGGCGAGTCTTTTTAGCAGCGGGAGGGATGACCAGACTGGCGCTTCAGGACCGATATCGGTAACACCGTGGAGGAGGTGCGACATACTGTATTGTCTCGAGGGGCAGGATAGGATGGCGTGCTCGAAGCTTGCAGGTTCCAAGCCACAGCGGGGGCAGGAGGTATCGGCGTCGGGGGACCTCCAGGTTGGGTGGGCGGCCAGATAACCTTTTCCGGCTCTCATTTGGTGGATTCTCCCGGCAACGAACTTGCCCAACCCTATGAAGGGCCTCGGGGACAGAGCATGAGGGTGTGAGTAGTACCCTGGGGTCGGGAAAAGGGAGGACCACTCCTCGAGAAGTTTCTCTCTTACCCTCTTCTGTAGGGCGGAGTAGGTGTTGTTCATCAGGGAATGGGGCGGGAGGGTAGGGGTGGGGCACACAAGGTGGGAGTTGATCATGGGCATCCTTGATAGCCAGAGGGGGAAGGATATTGTCCGGTGAGCCACCGCGTCCACCGGCAGGTGGTTTCTCATCCTGGGGACAGGGCGGGGCGTTTTCGAGTGTAGGGGGAGGTAAACAGATGATAGGCCTCAGGTTAAGGCCCGCGAGGAGTCAGGCGCCCGATGTGCCGAGAGGGAAGGGAACGAGGGATGAAGGCGGGCAGTTGCCGGGTTCAGGCTAGGAGGGGAGCAGACCACCCTGAGCGCCGCCAGCCTTGGTCGGTGGGTGATCAGGAGGGAGACGGGTGGGAGGCAAGACTCCACCGAAAGTATCCCGGTAGATGTAGCTGAGAAGCAGTTTGTGGTCCACCTTTGGACCTTACGCCAGAATGTATCGAGGCAGGTTGTCGTGCCCACCCTAGGTGTGAACAGATCCGCGCCGTCGAGTAGGATGAGGGCAATCAGCGATGTCGCCAACCGGTCCCATAAGCAGGAGGGGAGGCCCGCACCGGGCGGACTGAGGCGACGAATGAGGGCGAACGCACCCTGGGCCAGGGCCAGGCGACGCGAGAAATGGGCAGCGGGGTCGAGGGCCGGAGTGAACCAGTACCCGAGCCACCATACAGAGTTGCCAAGGTGAAAGAATTCCCCCTGGATTTGAATAGGTACGACGCAGTTCGGCGACTGCCTCTGGCTGGGGGTCCTCCAATGTATCAGTTCTCTCTTCGCGACCGAGAAGGAGACGCCCAAGCGGGACGCCTTTCTCTCAAGCCTGTGGAATAGATCCTGAAGCCGGCGGATGTTGCCACGATAGGAGAGGGAGGCCACTGTGAAGGCGAAGTGGTCGACATACGAGATCATCAGTCCCTGAGGGATCCCGAAATGTAGCGGCGCAATGTAGAGAACAAAGAGGAGCGGAGAGATCTGAGACACCTGGGGGGCGCCGAAGTTGACTTGGGCAGGAGTTCCTGGTGCCCCTTGGAAAACTAGGGTGCAGCTTCGTTCACCTAGAAAGGATGAAACCCAGGAAACCAGGTAGGGGGGAATCCAGCCTTCCCTCAGGATTCGGGCCAAAGTGTCGCTGTCGACGTTGTCGAAACCTGCTTTTGTATCCAGAAACAGGGAGGAGACCTTGAGGAGGGGTCTCTGCAGGGTTCTGACATTGTTGGTGAGGGTAAGGCACGCCTCATAGGTGCTGAGCCCAGGGAGCGAAGCACATTGGTTATACAACAGCCCTCTGATCCGGGCTGCCGTAAGTAAGTGGGCTGCTATAATCCCCTCAAGGATCTTCGGGATTGTGCGGATCAGGACGATTATCCTGAAGGAGGAGGGGAATTCGTAGGAGGGCTTCCCTGGCTTGTCAAGTACCACTCCATTCGAGCTTTTCAGCGACGCAGGGTGATACCCCAGGAGGACCAGCGGGGCCAGTATATGGAGGAGGATTGAGGGATTGATCTGGTTGACCTGTTTCCAGGTAGAGTAGGGTACCCCGTCCGGGCCTGGGGCCGAAGTCGGGGAGCACTTGGAGAGAGCCGCGGCTATTTCGTCCGCCGTGAGGGGGGGTGCCGACTTGTTTGGTCTGAGCCTAGGTGCCGGGGAGAAGGGTTCCTTAGGGGGGAAGAAGTGGCCCACGAGGACATTGTTCATCTGTAGTGGGGTCTCGGCCCCTCGGAGGGAGGGGAAGCGCGGCTGCGCGCGCCCGTAGGCGAACCTCTTAGCCGTCCAGAGGCTCTGGGGAGTGGCGGCCAGCAGAAAGGCGAAGCAGTGCTTGTCTTTAGCGGTCTTGAATGCCTTGAAATACCCCGCCTTCGGAGGTGGCGGCAACTTCCCGCATGTGTGGTCTGTCGTGCTTCCTCGCCGCTCTCGCGGCCTTGTGATACTCATGACGGAGGATAGACAGGTGGGGGGTCCACCAAGGCTTGGAGTGATGGGAAGACCTGGATACTGGGGTGTGTTCCTTCAGGAGAGCTATCACATGGTTTACCGATTCTGACATCCATTCGTCCAGTTGTGGGGGGGTGGGGCATGGTGGTGCTGCTGGGACCGTGAAACCCTTAACGATTGGGTCCAGGGTCGCCCGGTCCGAGTCGGCCCAGCGTGGTCGCGGGGGTTTTTGGCTCAGGGAGGGAGCGGCGAGGGTGATTGTTATTGGTATGTGGTCGGAACCCGTCGAGGGGAGGGAGGCCTCCCAACTCTTAATTAGGAGGAGGAGGGAGGGGTTTGCGAAGGCGAGATCTATGACCGAAGGGCGAGCGTTGCCCACCAAGGGAAACCTTGTGTACTCACCTGCGGGATTATGGAGTGCGAAACCTGATTCTGCGGCTTTCTCAAAGTAGGGAGTTGTGGACGAGATTTCCCAGTGCGAGAAGTACGGCAGAGGGTCTGAGAGGGGGTTGTGGATGTTGAAGTCTCCCAAGACAAGAAGGGGAAACCCAAGATCGGGGAAGAGAACTTCTGGTGAAATGGAGTGAACCCTGTCGTTAGCAGTATTAGTGGAGTAAGCGTTAATAACCCTGAATGAGTGGAAGGCGGTGCCAAAAAGAGGCTCATTGGAGGAGATGTCGAGGGCGAGAACATCGTCCACCCCCTTAAACCTGGGGAGCACTGTGTAATTGGAAAGAAAAGACCTATGAACGTAGGCTGCCACACGTGGCATCCTAACCGGGGGAAAGAAGGACTTAAAACCATTAAAGGAAGGAAGGTGAGCCTTGTTGACAGATGGATCCTGTAAAAGAACTATCGAGGAGTAGGTGGTCGCTTCTTTGAATGACTCAAACAAAGAAAGAAAAACATTCCAGCTCCCAAGCCAGTAATTTTGAATGATGGAAAGAAAAGCCGGGGTGGGGGCCCCTGTGCCGGGGGAGGACGCATGGGACGCTTATTCATTACGGGGACGACCCCGACGATCGCGAAAAGCAGGGGACGGGCTTGACTCCTCCAGGGAGAGCGGACCACCGAAACTGTGAGTAGTGCCAGGATGCGTGGAGGGTCCAGCTGGGGGAGGTTGCCTGGTGGTTACTAGGTCCACCTTAAGGGGACCCGTCCCAGACAGGGGAGTAGTGGGTGCCGGACCCCCATCGACCGCCAAATCCATGTGGTCTTGACCGGTTAGGGCGGGGGCTGGTGAGTTGGTTCTGGTGGGGACAGGCGGGGGAGGTCGAGCCAGACATTCCCTGAATGTGGCAGTGTGGTCACCACCGCAGTTACAGCAATGGGGGGGCGAGGTCGGACAACAGGATGGGACTGGCTTATTGTTCCCGCTCCTGGGGCAGGTTGGATTCTGGCATCTGTGAGCCGCGCGAGTATGGTGAAGCGCACAAATGGGGCATGTGGGGTGGGTGGCGGGGCATCATTGATGGGCGTGTCCGTATCTCCAGCAGTTCTTACACTGGGAGGTCTTGGAGGCGGAGAAGGCAAGTTCTACCTTGGGTTTCTGCAAGAGCAGGACGACCCCCGAAGTAAGGGCCGAAACGTTCTGGGGGTCGACGGTGATAACCACCGAAGTGGCCTGCTTGGTCTCGCTAGAATCTCGGCTAGGGTTAAGGTACCTGGCTGAGAGAATCTGGGTCGCTTTGTCGTTGAGGATTGCTTGCCGGAGATATGGGAAGAGTTCCTCTTCATCTTGGGGGAGGAAACGTGGGGAGAGGCCGTGGATGGCTAGCTGAACGGCAGTAGGGGCGAGGACAAGGGTGCACCAGGGGTTTTCACCTACCGGGAAGGACTGATTGAGGGCCCTGGAGAGGGAGTCAAAGTAGGGGGCGTACGAGGCGGCTGGGGTGGCTTTGTCGGTGACGGTCAGGGAGACGGAGCCACGAGGGTTGACAGTAGTGGAGAAGCCAAGGGGGAGGAGGCAGTTCGATTCGCGAAGGAGGCGAGCGGCGATGTCAGGAAAAGTAGCGGCAATACTAAGAGCGTCTGGGTGAGGGGAAGGGGACTGGGGAGGAGCAAAGAAGCCTCGTTGGGCACCGGGGAGGGAGGGCGGCCCCTTTTTAACAGGGGGGGCGGTCGTACTCGCAACAAGTTGGGGGGAAAGAGGCTTCCCAGCTTTGTTTTTGCCCTTGCCGCCCGAGCCTGAGCCGGAGGCAGCTTGCACATGGGAGGGGGAGCGGTGTACGTCAGGGTGGAGGTGGCATGGGGTGAAGGAGGCCACATCGTATGCCCCCCTCCGGTATTCCCCTGCTTCGTATAAGTGTGGATAGAGCTTGGCGTACATCTCGGGGTCACCAAACGCCTTGCCAAGCCTCGTATCGTAGAATGGTATGAGGTATTTAGGGTCATCAGCCGCGGCTGAGGGAGGTGTGGGTGGTGCACGGGCCCATTCTTTACCCTTCCTTGAAGGAGGAGGCCGGCAGTTGGAGGGGGTTGGGGATTTCTTTGTGGGGGGGGGGCTTGTGGCAGGGGGGCAGGGATCGGGGCTGACACACGATGTGACAGGTCACGTATGGATGCTAGGAGATCGGCGATCCCCGGAGCGGTTTGTTGTTCTCGGGTATGGGGGAGGTTCGCGAGTTGAGAGGAGAGGTCATGGCGCTCCTCCCTGAGGTTCTCGTTTTCCTCGAAGATGGTGGCGACCGCCTGGGTTACCCCGCTCAGCTCGTGTAAGACGGTCACCAGGCCCAGGACGAGCTGGGAGAGGAGAACGATCGTGATGGACTCGATGGGGAGGGTGCCGGCCTGCACATCGGGGCTAAGGTCCGGGAAGTCTTGGTTGCTGAGCTGGAGGGCGCTCCTCGCCTCAGCGGGTTGCCTCATCATGAACTCGATGGGGTGATCGGTTGAGCGTGTTCCTGAACGCGACGGGAGGGGGGAGTTGAGAGCTGAGAGCCTACCAAAGGCCGCGTTCCCTGGGGGGAGGTTGTGGGGATTCACCATGGCGACGAGTAGGTGAGGAAAAGTGGGAGATGCGTTTGTTCTGGACGCAAAGCGGGGTAGAGTTGGGTTTGTTTGTGAAGTGTAGGGGGGGGGAAGAAGTTTGCGAGAAGCGTGGTCCTATTCCTTGGTCGGTACCAAGCGCCTTATATAGGCATCTTCCCACAACCCTAACCCTGTTGACTCATCACCTCGCGCTACATAAACCTCTATGACTCGTAGTGAGTCATAGCGCGAAATCCATCGATGACTCATATGAGTCATCGCACAACACTTCGTTAACCAATTAACACTCATAAACCAACTCATGTGCTTCAAACGAGTCCCATGCGCCAAACCCATGACTCATAATGTGAGTCATGTGCGAAAGTCATTACATCATACGACGTCACAATCGTGAGTCATAAAACATTCAACCAATCATAATATAACGATGACTCGCAAGTGCGCAGCCATGTGAGAACTATGAGTCAAGTGACGTCATAGCCTGAAATGCAACATACCTCATGACTAATAAGTATTAGTCATGTGAAATCTGCCTTGCTTAGTCACGATTTGTGACAACAATGGCCCGTTTATCTGTCTGACAGCTGCTATATTATCTCATTTACTGCAATGTTGGCGGACTGGCATCTGTATCGATAATGTGGCTTTCACAAGGGCCGCTTCCGGTGGTAAGAAAAACAATGTGTACTGGCAAGTTTCGAAAGTGTCAGGATCCCCCGACGGCCCGGGCATTCTGACACTTTTGATCATAGCCAGTACTCGAGTTGGGTGAAAGGTCAGCTAACGGATAAATAGCCCTCCTGGAACGTCAGACGCGATCTTGGTGCAAAACGTGAAGAGTTTGGCAACATCGAATAATACAGCGGATAAGGACAACATTGGGGGCCAGAATCGCCATGGAGTGGGGAAAGCGGGTTCAGAGGACTGCGGGATATGCAAATGATGAGCATGTATTGAGGTGGGAGTTTGGTAGTGATACAGAGATGTATGAATTGGAGGCCGCAGGCGGCCTCGCGGATTCAGGGGGAGGACATGGTCGGCAGGAGCCGCGGCGAGAACAGGGGCCCAATCCGGGAGCACTGGTTGGTGCAGCGCAGTTCCAAGACCCTGGGAAGGCAGAATTGCATGTTGAAGAAACCGCTCGCTAGGATAGGGAGACTGGTTTGATCACCACTCGCTGATCGTGTATATATATGTAATCAAATTAAATTAAATTACACATGCTAAAAGGGTCAGGAATGGTCAAACAATAGTGGTGGGCGAGTCGGTGGGCGGGAAAGGTATGGGAATGAATTGCGTAGATGATTATAAGCCGTGCAAGTGTGAGTAAGACATCGGGCGGACAATTGTAGGTTCAGAAGGCATGGGAATGTGTCGTGCAGAGGGTTATAAACTGCGTGGGCTTGGGTAAGTCGTCTAGCGGGCACCTGTAGGTTGACAGGCACAGGAATGAGTCTGGGGGGCTGTTAGAAGCCGGGGAAGACAGTGGGAGCCCGCCTGTGGACTGTAAGAGGCTGGGGATGCGGCGAGAGCCCGCAAGTGGCCTGTAAGAGGCCGGGGAGGCGGCGAGAGGCATGGAGCAGACGAGATAGGATGTGGAGAGCTGAGGAGAGAGCCACACAAAAGGGACAAGAGAGGGGGGACGTCCGCCGGATATTGGAGGAGAGGGGCTGGGATCAGAGAGTGGAGGAGGAAGGGCTGAACGTGTTGGGAGGGATGAGGGTGGGGGAAGTAATGACGGGAAAATGTCCGCCGAATACGCAAGAGGACTGAGGGAATCCAGGAGTGTAGGAGAAGCGGAGGTGATGTTGGTGGGGTTCCAGATGAGAAATGGATTCAGGGAGAGGTTAGTGACGGGGTTAAAGGAGAGAGGGTATCATGGAAAGAAAGCTGGCCGGCGGGGGTATCAAGGGGGTGGCCAGGAGAAGAGATGTCGCGGCTGCAAGCAGTCCGCAAAAGGGCAGCATGGGAACAGGTGCATTGGGAGCGAAGGTATGAAGAGACTGGGCACTGGGGGTAGAGTATCAGTGGGGTGGCTGCGCCAGGGGGCATCAAATGCGTCAGGACGCAAAAAGGGCCGCGTCCAATGAGTCCGGACGCTGACTTGCGCGTCCCGACGCATTGGACGCAGCCCTTGCACTTCCAGACGGAATGAGGCCGGGCGGACGCACCCAGAACAGGAGTTTACGTTATACGCGCCTGGAACGTCCGGCGCCCAGGGTGAGCGGGGAGAGACAGAACGCAAGGTATGTTTTTTGCTGATATACCAAGCACCCTAGAAGGAGTACATTACAGACAACCGGGTATACTGAACATTTGGGGGAGACTAACGCCCTACCACAAATTCCGACAGTTCCTCTTAGCGATGATAGCAGTGATGAGTACCAGAACTCACGCAGATCTGATCAAACTAAATCAGACACAGAACCAGACGCAGAAGACAATGATATTCCAGATGACAACACTGCACCAGGGACTCGTCAGGGCTCACGAACAGCGGACAGACGACAAGCAAAGAGCCGTGTTTCGACTGAGCGACTTTCCACCACCTCGGGATCGCAAGGGGCAGCGCCAGTCAGGCCTACCCCAGCTGGTCCACAATGTATAATGCAAGGTAGTGCGTACAGTCCACCAACCTTCACATCTTCCAGTGTACCACCGTATTCATCGCGGCTGGCCACCCACAGTGCCACTACGTCTGCAGTCAGAAGCTCGTGTCCTCCCGCCGATCCGAGTACGCCCTGACATCAGCACATCTTACCCGGTACTAAATCACGGCGAAATATAGCCATTGGAGCCGAGGCACACGTAATAACGCGGGCCAAGACTCTCATTCTCCGGTACACCGTGTTGGTTAATCATATACCACCAGCTGCTACTTTGATATCTGAGGTCCACCGATCTTGGCTGAAGGCTCTCAATGACATATCCGACGCAGGAAATCTTGAACCATCGGATGCAAGCTTGAAATTAGTAAGTCGACGCTGATACTTAAACATTACGCATGCCGCCGGGGGTGCTTACTAAATGTGACTGATACGTGCCAGACACTCTGCAGGAAGATCCGAGTTTGTTTTCCACGTAAAGGATCGAATTGTAAATTTGTATGATCTCCCAGAAGACCCGACGGCGATTGGGCGTAGAGTGGACTACCTGCTTGAGTGGGATAGATTTATGTACTCCCCAAGGGGGTATGAGGTAAGTGTGCGCTATGTAGTGAGCCCGGCCACAACTAATGTATATGAACATGAGCCAACAAATAACGAATCGATTCCTCGCGCCCCAGATCCCCGAGGCAATATGGGGAAAGTACTTCAAGGGCAAGAAAGTGTTTGGGATTTCCGAACCTCATTTTCTTGGTCACATCAATGGCATCATGGTTTGCTTAACGTGTACCATACTGTGCCATACTGTGCAATACTCTGCGAGTATGGCAAAAGGGGGTGTATCTTGAAACATGCAACTTCAAGCCAAAGGCAGTAGCAGGTCAGCCTGACCCGGAACCCGGGTCCTGTCCTTGCGGCTCAGATGCTAACATGATGTTGAGCTCGGAAGATCTTTTTGGCCCCCAGTGCCAGACTTGGGGCTCTTGCCCCGGCTTGGTACAGACTATGATTCTCAAGAACATTCGCAAGACCATCAAAGCCAAGATGCAGCAGGAGCGAGCATAGGGTCCGGCAAGATCACCGTGAAGGGTTTACTGACGATTGGGCTGCAGTCGCTGCTGAGGTACAGAGTCAGATTTCGAGTCGGGCCCCCACACGCGCGACTCCACGAATTCAGAGTCAAACTCCCAGAAACGGCGGAATAAGGGCCGAGGAGGCCCCCCCGGGTAACCAATTCGATTCACAAGAAACTGTCACGTCTTTTGATTTCACCCAGAGGGCTCGACTCGTTCCCACACGCTCCACTCCACAGATTCAGTGTGAAACTCATAGCGACCTTGGAATCGGGGCCCTGGCAGCCCCTCCGGGTAACCAATTCGACTCACAAGAAACTATCTTATCTTTCGATTTCAGCCAGACAGCAACGCGACTCCCCAGCTCTCTCGATTCCGATCCACAGATCCCGGACGGCTCACAGGCGGTCGCCATGGGGCTAACTTAGCACAATGCCGTGACTCCTACTACTTTGAGACAACTCGCGCTCAGCATTGAAGATCAAGAGTCGCCAGAGGAGGCTGCTGTGCATAGCGAGCTGTCGGATATAGAGCAGGGGCAAGGTGGGAGTAATGATGCGTGCAGTTAGGAGATTGAGAAAGTGTAGGATAGCTGTAATCAATATTTGGATGCGGTTGTCGCTCTCACATGTGGGAAAGGTACCCGGAGGAGCTTAGTATTAATATGAGGACATCAAGCAAAATCAAGGATTCAGAGCAGAATTCGTGATACGCGATCAGGATATGGTAAAACTCATGGTGACAGCGTTAGGAAAAGCCTCTTGGCATAGGACCATGATAGCATTAGACTTAGTTCATCATGCATCAGAGATCACAGGGCCACGTCTCATAGAGTCATGCTTGGATCAGGACACGGCATATATAGAGGGTAAGATCAGGAAGAACAGACCAGACATCAGGAAGAGAGAGATCAGGATCGTGGGATCCGGACGAGGGAGGCACGAGCAGCCAGAATGCGGGCGACAGGTGGTAAGCTCCACGAAGCCCGGATGTTTGGTGTGAAGGAACGGGCATCCGGGCGCAAGAGTCTTAGATCAGACATCGTCCGGGCGGGAGAGTCGTAGACCAGACGTCCCAAAGGCTGGAGAGTCGTAGATCACATGTCGTCAGGGAGGGAGAGTCGTAGCTCAGACGTCGTCAGGGCGGGAGAGTCATAAATCAGGCGAGGTCAGGACAGAAGAGTCCTGGATGAGGCGGCGTCAGGACACAGTAGCGGAGCACCAGACGCAGTCAGGACGCACCGGACGCAGGGGTCCAAGTCTGGATGGCGTCAGCACGGATGGCGCCAAATAAGGCAAAGTCAGGACGCAAAGTCAATCCGACGTTGCGTCCTGATTCGCAATTAGCATTCCAGCGTCAGGTGCGTCAGACGCATGGAACGCAGAGAATACAAGGTATTATTTTTGCTGATGAATGCAGATACCAGTATTGCCTCACATAAAAAGACTTTGACCACAAGAACCTGAATCAACTTGACATGTCAACATTTTCTTGTGAAAATAATAAAGAAGGGGTAAAGGCAAATAAAGAAACGTCAGATAATCCACGTAGAGGAATATTAAGGCTTATAGTTTATAATGAAATTAAATAGAAAGTTGAATGATATATATGATTAAATAGAAAAAGGAAAGGGAGGTAAGAATTATTAGATAAGATAAAAGATATCTTAAAGGGAAAGAAAAAGTCCATTGTTATTGGAGTTACCAAGTACATTAGATTCGAAATAATTTGTTTTTTGATACAACTCATCATCTGCTATTTCAAATTAGTATTTTTAGTATAATGTAGATTTCAGATTAAAGATTACTTACTATTGGAGGCAGTATATAAACTATAATTAATATTATAATAATCTGATCTGGAAGTGGTAGGTATTGATGGCTTAGATATATCTGAGTCCGTAATTTCAGCTGGGAAATTTCCCATATTCTTTTCCTCTTTCTCTTCATCATCTGTCGGTATTAGCTGCATTGTATTATCACCTGATATACCAATGATACCACCATGATGAGCCTCGATCTTCTTGGTACTATGAGTAGAAATCCAGTCTGCAGCTCCCAATGCACGTCAAGCAAGTTCTACCTGACCATCACAAGCAATATGTCGAGATACTTGATCACGTAAATATAGATAGGCTTCTCGATGATGTGAATCACTGTAGGCAAATTCTCGAGGATATCCACCATTCTTCCAAATCTTCCCATGCAGGGCAATAGTTGATGCAGGTCAATATTCATCGCCATCGTAGCTGGCCACTTCCTTCTCTAATCCTGCTAAAACCTTTTCATCAACCTTTTCTTTATAGTCTTTTGCCCCTTCAGGATAATAATAGAGCAGAAAATAGTGACCAGTTGGAAGATAATGCTGACCATTTCGCTGATGTCTGATAGGATGTGAATTGTGAACCTCAATAAACTGATGATTATGTGATCGAATCATATCCATATACAGAAATTGTAGACAAGACTTATCAGTTTCACCGCCATCAAAATATCCATCCGCCTCTAGTTTTGCAAAATATACTTTTCATTCTTGTGTTTGACCCTCAGTTAAAATGTTCCACCAGGCCTCAATACATTGATTCTTAGTAGATTTCCCATAGGAATATGCCTTAGCAAAAGGAAGATCTGGATTATTCACTCTTTGTAATGTTAAATGAGATTCTGCTAAAAGAACAGTTTTAGTTCCTTTCACAATTGTATTAGCATTGAACAACGCATGCAGAAAGAGTCTAGAAAATATATTTAGATGAACTAACCTTTATCAGAGCGGATCAACTTTGGCATATGCAGTGTTGTACGTAAGAGGCGTAAATACTGCTTGTTGACAGATATGGCAGTTCTGTTTGAAATACCAACATAACACCAGACAATATATCGAGAATATGTATCAATTGCCCTATAAATCTCAAATCCAAATCTAGGAAGCTTATCATGTCCATCTATTGATAGTACACGATTCGGTCCCTTAATAGTAAATTCTTTCCTCTCTCTCTTCTGTCCAATCAATTGACCTCGTGCTGATACACCTTCAGGGTCAACTGGGTGTATAGCTTCTCGAATTTCCCTTCTAAAACCAGCTGTTAAAAGATAACTAATTAAGTTTTAAGAAAAATACGGAAGGGTAGTTGACTGACTGAGAGATAAATATAGCACTTAACCGAATATTGGCAAGTGCATACTGCCGTCCATCCCGAAGTGCCTGCCCTGATACACCATGTTCACAGAAATAGGTTTCTGCAAGCATTGCTGCTTGGAGCATAGCCTCAGGTGTATGTGCTGTTCCCATTAGAAGTCTTAGCTCCGGATGCAAGAGTAAATTTTTCAGCTGAGTTGGTGAGAGATGCCAGCCATCAAGTTGCAAGCATCGAAGAATATTAGCTGAACTAAGATTTCTAGACCAGAGCTCCTTCACCTTATTCACAAGGCCAGTGTTTTTGAATAGGAAATCCTGTTTTTTGGAAAATTCACATTCAGCAAACTTTAAACGATATGCTCGCTCACTATACTGATATTAGTTCTCTTAATCTGGCTTATCTTAATATTAAGGTAACTAACCTTGGAGTAAAATTATGGCATTTTGACATCTCAGTCATTATATCTTTCAAATCCATATCAGGTAGGGGATACATTTCTCCCAATTTCTCATAGTATAAGTCCCAATTGTACACACGCGGCATTGAAGAAAAGAGTCAAGTTTAAGGTGAATTTAGTCAATTAAGACAGATGACAGATAGATATAAAAAACAATAAAATTATTTCAAGAATCACTCTAGCGATAATTAGCATATCTTATACTTATTTATATATGTTCCATCTCACCGGTCAAGGGGATTACTTGGTGAAGAGCATACGCTTTTGGTAAACAAGGTCACTTTGCAAGACGGATATGCTATGAACCAAGTGCTCATCGTAGGCATCCCCCCCACAAAGTATTGACAAACCCTGGACTGCAGCCCTATTAGAACACATTGTGGGATAGCTTAACTCGCATGAGTTTATTAGGCTGTTGTTTTTTTGTGTAAGGTGTGCACTCATTCATATCTCTAGTCACCCACGACCGCGCTTGCACACATACCAGAGACCTGATAAGCTCTCTATAGATGGATATGATGGAGCTGAATGTCAATTCCTATACTCCATTTACCGAGCAAACCTTCCAACAATTTACCCAATGGCTTGATCCACCCGATCACAAAAACCACCTATGTGAATCTGTTGGATGCCCGGATTGTATTTCAATCGCAGAGAAACTAATTGTGCATGGAGTTTTAGTGGCTCTTTGATCAAGATAAATGGTCTTGTTACCGGAACTGGTTAACGTTTCCAAATGAGAAGCCAGCCCATGGTCCCAAGCAGCAACCGCAGTACAACCAGAGACATGATGGGCTTACCTACTACCTCATCAAAGATGGCAAACGCTTTCGAAAGGGAACTGCTCAGAATAATATTCCTGGGCTGGACCGTGAGGTTGTTCGGCCTGCAGGTATTTTTTATAAAATTCAAGCAGTGCATACTCAGCTCGAACATGCAGGAATGAATAAAACTACCATTGGTGTGAGAGATTGCTACTATGGAATAACCCAGACGGAGGTTGAGTGGCTACTAACGCATTGTGAAACCTGTCTCCTCGGCCGGCAAAATCGCTCACGGGCCCTACCCGAACCCATTGTCTCCGACCACACACTCTAGCGTATCCAGATTGACCTCGTCGATATGGGCATGAGCCTGATGAGCAATTCAAATTGATTCTTCATATCAAGGACGATTTCAGTAAATGGTCATCCTTATTTCCTTTAAAGAGCAAGACAGCTGCTGAGGTTGCCCCCCAAATGGCAATTTGGATTAGGTGTTATGGGGTTCCTGAGATTCTACAATGTGATAATGGGCGTGAGTTTAAGGGTATTCTTCTTATTCTTCTACAAAAACATGGAATTAAGGTACGGAATGGACGACCTCAAACCCCGCAGATACAAGGCCTTGTAAAGCAAGCCAATGGAACTCTGAAGACCAAACTCCGAGCATGGAATCTAGATACTGTGGCTTCAGGTGGTAATCCACATTGTCCGTCTCAAGCGTTGCCAGAAATTGCGCTCTCAATAAATCGGCAACCACATTCCAGCCTTGGAGGCCGCTCACCCTATGAGGTGATGTTTAATCGAAAGCCTTGCTGGAAGGAAGCAATACCTATTCACTCAAGACTTCAGCAGACCTTGAACAATATACCCGAAGAACATGTCCAACTTGGTTCAGGAATTCAAGACCAGAGGGATGAAGAAAGAGACATGCTTGTAGAAACTATGCCACCGGTAATCAATGCGGGGGCACTTGGAACCGGGTTTTCCTTTGATGATATGGATTATAGTCGAATGAGTGATGCAGGCCGGAGCCCTGTTCAGGAGCCGGAACTTGAAGTAGAGAATCAAGCGCTTCCAATACCGGATATTCACTCCAGTCCAGTGTCTATCGAGAATATGATTGTTCCAACAGTACTTGAAGAAGCGATGCAGGATGAAGCAGCCAGAGCAAGAGCAAGATCCTCCAATCAGTATAATAAGCAACATACTATTGAATGCTTTTTGGCAGGGGATATAGTAAGTCTTAAAATCCTAAGGGAGGATCGGGCAGCCACAGATTCTCCAAGGATATTCTGGCAGGTAATTACAGAAAGCTATCCAAATCGCTATAAACTTCAAACATCGTATGGAGTTCTTAAAAACTTCTATCCTGTTAATGTCCTCCTCCGGGTTCCTGAGGCAGCTGGAATTAATCTCTCAATTCCTACCACACTTATGGCTACAGGTATTATACGATATGCGGCTGCCGGAATGATATCTACAAGTCATCGCATTAATATCTGCTGCAACTGCCAAGGTCCTGAGTGCAGTGGAAGATGCAGGTGTATCCGGAATAAAGTGCCATGCTCTGTTCATTGTCATTCCCTTGAGTTCAACTGCGGCAACCTATCTCCGCTTGCTACTCAAACGGAATTAGCTTTAATCGAACGGTATTCCCCTGATACATGAATGCTGGATTGATATTTGGAGCTGGGTCACAAGTGTACTTCAAGTTAAATGTGCCAGGTACAGGTAGTAGTGAGATGGTATCTGAGGTGAAGTTGGGGTAGTGAGTATGGTACTGGCAGATACTTGTACTACAGAGATAGAAATGAGAGAGAAAATCCTGTTGCACTCACAGTAGTGAATGTATTCTAGTACTAGTAATTACAATTTGGGTACTTAATTTGCTTGGTTGGTGGGATCGGACAAATCTTTCATTGTAAGAAGCATATCCCACCCCCAAAGTGGCCTACTTCAGGAATAGCATATCTTCTTGATCAACAGCATATGCTCTTCGTTAAGTAATTTCCTTGGCCGGTGAGATGGAACATATATCATAAATATGATAATTTGAGCAAATAAGGACAAATATATGAACTCACACACCTTGTTAGTTATTGAACTAAGAATATCCTGAAACATAAAACTCATCAATGTAGTTGTATTCCAAATTCCAAATAAAGAAACTTAGCGATAAAATCAAATATAAGAAATTAATAACAAAAAGAATCAGATACAATTATCAATCTTGTGAACAAGACCACTTCTGAAGATTTTTATCTGTCATAAAAACTATAGAATAACGGTCACCATCACCAGGCATATTATAATGAGAAATAATTGCAGAACGAAACATAATAATAGAACAAGCAGGGAATGGAACACATGCGCTAAGTTCTGTTAAAACCAACTCACCTCCTTTAAACTTACCACAACAGATAATAACACATATTCCACATTTAATATCTCCTAAATCCTTATGAATCTTATTCTGCACTAGCTTATTAATAGCCACTGAAGCAAAGAGTCCGGCAAACTTGTGACATCCAGCTGGTACCTTTATCTTACTATAAATGTCCCATCTATCGGGACAATTATTTCTGATTAGATCCTCAACCAATTGAAACAGATTGCGATTTGCCTTCTGAAATCTTTTAGCTGCAATATAGTGTTGGGTGTCAAGACGCTTGTAATTTTTTCCTGAGTGTGGTCCACGATAATGGGCTGTCATATAAGATTGAAGAAATCATCCTGATTTAAACCAGCAGCCAAGAATACAGACCTGATAATTGCCTCTTCTATCGGTGTAATTATAGTTTGGAAAAGTAATATTGGTATGATACTCTTGAAAGGAGGTAGAAAGGATTGTGAGAAAATCTGAAGGAATAGTTGTTTGAGGAAAGAGGTGAACAAGTACTCTCTTTTTAGAATCACGGATGATTAAACCATTCTCTACATGCTTTAGGGTAAAGTAGTAATACTAGTCTCGAATTTGTTGAGCTAGGCATTGGAAATTGCTTGGTGGCTGTCGTCCACGGGACCTTCGATGCAAGCATGAATATTGGCATACTCAGCAACCTCAACATATTGAGTTTGATCCAAAGTCTCTACTACCTTCTGCTTCTTGTCATTTTCCTATTGTCTTTTCATTGCTGGAGACTTCCGCTTCTTCTTCCCTTTGCCTTTCTTGATTTCAGGTTTAGGAATAGCACCATCCTGAATATCTTCCATATCAGAGAATTCAATCTCTTTGCCATCACTATTAACTGGGGATCTTGCACTATCCTAATGCCAGGCAGGTTCACAAGAAAGTGTGCAGGACGAGGAGGAGGTTGAGGTAAAACTAAGCAATGATGTAGCTCATTATCAGTGGTCGAGGTAGTAGAGGAAGCGGGATATCCGATTATTAGTAGATTCCTGGTAATCGAGATCTTCAGTAATGGGAAGCTCAAACACTTCGGTATCAGAACGTCCTGAATCTTCACTATCTGCCAAATCAGGTTGCATTAACTCAGGAATATCATGATTTCCAGGATTGAGCTTGAAATGATGTGAAATGGTTGATGAAGTCATTGCTATATCTTGTTAGTATAATGAGAGCTAAAAGAAATAAGTTAAATATTATCTTACCGTTGACTTTGAATAAAATAATACCACAGTAGAATCTAGCTTAAGTCTAATAAAAGCGCGGCAAAAGTCGAGAGAAATCTCAGCCAAGTACAGTAGCTAATGGATACTAAACATGTAAGATTAAATTCGATTCTAACTTTAATAGTAGTTCAAGAAGGGTAGTTATGTATATTACTTACAATAAAAAAAACCCGGCAGGATCTCGGCGCAGACTCGGCCAAAATCAGGAAATATCTCCGCCAAGGTCCAGAGAGCTCTCGGCAACAGTGCAACCACTACATGATACAAAACATGTTAGAACAGCTAAGGTTAAATTGTTTAAAGTATTTCTTTGAAGATAGTATATTCTCTTACAATGAAAAAAACCCGGCAGGATCTCCGTGCAGGTGTGATCAAGACTCGGCGACAATCTGAAAATATCCTGGCAAAAGTCCGGAGAGGTCTTGGCTAAAGTGCCACCACTACTTAATATGAAAACGTTAGAACAGCTAAGGTTCAATTATTGAGAGTATTTTTATCAAGATAGTATATGCTCTTACAATAAAAAAAACCCGGCAGGATCTCAGCACAGGTCTGGCAAAGACTCAGGGAAAGTCTGAAAATATCTCAGGAAAGGTCCGGAGAGCTCTTGGCAAAAGTGAAGCCACTACTCAGTACTAAACTTGTTAGAATTGTTGAGGCTAGATTATTGAGAGTATTTTTATCAAGAAAGCAATTCTCTTACAATAAAAAAAAGCCCGGCAGGATCTTGGGGCAAATGTATTAAAGACTCGGCGAAAGTCTGGAAATATCTTGGCAGAGGCCTGGTGAGATCTCCGCAAAAGTACAGCCACTACTTAATACTAAATATATTAGAACACTAAAGAGCATTAAGAGTATTTCTTCAAAGATATTATATGCTCTTACAATAAAAATAAACCCTGGGCAGGTGCTTGGCACAGGTCTGATAAGGGCTGAGCAAAGTTCTGGAGAGGTCTCAGGAAAAATTCCAGAAAAATATCAGTTGGGATTCTGCACGAGCTTAGCTAACAATTGCCACTTATTAGATATTTTACTCTGTTTCTTAAAGGGTAGTATAAATTCTTACTTTAAAGATGCAGTCTGAAAAAATCTTCAGAACCGCTGAGCACTATTGTGGTAAAGGCACTGTTGCAGCTAGGTACTAAATGAGCCTGTACCAATAGAAATTCAAGCATGGAGCATTATGGTTCAAGATGGGAAAGTCCAAGGCAACCAACATGACCCACAAAAAATGTTTGGAGAAAACATCACTTTTATGAATTGACAAACTTTAAACCACTACTACCCATTCAAGAAAAATTCAAATATTAATTAAACGCATGTAAAATTTACTGCAACACTAATACCTTTATGCAATAAAAGAATATTTTAGAAATAGGCCTAATTACCTAGTTTTCTGTGCATTATTATTTTGGATCTAGGTGGACGACCCCTTCTCTTAGGAACATTTGTCAATAACTTCTTATCTCTTGCAAGCACCTTCTCAGGAGTCTTCTCTTCTATTTTCTCCAAAGCTGTATTAGTTGTAGATGAATGGGATTTATTGACATTACCTGAATGCTTGATTCTTTCTGTCTTTACCGACTGATCTTCTTTCATAGTAGTATCATAATATGAAATTTAATAGCCAAAGACACAAGATTCTATATTACTATATACTTAATTAATGTTTGAATCAATACTTAAATACACACGGTAATTTTAATTACATTTCCTATTGTTTTTTCCTTGTAATACAGACATCATAGCATATCACTTGTATTATATAAGCAAAGAATATTGGTAGCATGTAACACCAGTATAGGAAATAGGAGAGTGGCAAATAAATGCAACCAACTTCAAACTGAAATAGTGTAACAAGGAGTTGACTTTACAACATAATTTTTCATGCTATAAAATCTCAAGAAGCTAAGCTTATTTTACAGGGAAAAAAGTGAGTTTTACAAATTTACAGATTGTTTCACATAAAATGTTCTACAGAGGTCGTTAGATGATAAATAATATTTTCTAAACTGCTGAATATATACTCTAGATGGCTAGCTAGGTGGCTAAGCCAAAATAAATCATCGGCAAAGGTCTCCAATGCCACGGAGCTTTATGTTTTATCCCTCCAATGCCACAACGCCCTCCAATGCCACAAGATTGTGTAAGATAGAACCCTGATCGGATAAGAAAATATTTTACCGTAACTTTTCTTGTTAAGGTGCGAATGGTGGCCGTTCAGTGGGCCAGCGAGACAACGACCACACCCTGCACCAAAGCCAGGAGTATATTACTTGGAATGTCCGCGCTTGCACAACTCCCGGCTTCGCCAGTGCTGGGACAATTGTTCCCTGCATTTACCATCCTTAAGGAGCTCGTGGAGGATTGGTCTGGGAAGGAAAAGTTTTCATTCAAGGAAGCTGATAAAGATCATGAGCGGGTGATCTATACCTGTGTGGTTCCTGAATGTGGATGGCGTATCAGAGCAAACCAGACAGGGGAACAAGATGTTAAGGTCACAGTACTAAATTCTGAGCATAATTGTCTTCCCGGAGATGGACTAAAGCGCTATTCAGTCCACAGCTTGCTCAGCTGGCTCCGCCAACACCTTCCACAATCTCTTAATGTTACACAAGCAACCAAGCCAAGAGAGATTATTGACTGTCTTCGCCACAACTCTGCAACCTGCCGTCAACCTCATGCTTAGAGCTGCCATTTCTCTATACATATTTCCTTGGTCCTTTTCCTCTCAAAACTAAGAGGTGGCTATTTTGACAGCAGATAGGATAAGTTGAAGGAGTGGTGCTATGTTTACCGGATGTGTGTCTAGGTATGGGTATTCTGCCTTTCATATGTACTTTCCTGTATCCTAGTTCTGGTATCATACTATGTGTATAATGAAAAAAAGTCACGGTAAAATATTTCCCTATCCGATTAGGGTTCTATCTTACACAATCTTGAGGCATTGGAGGGTGTTGTGGCATTGGAGGGATAAAACATAAAACTCGGTGGCATTGGAGACCTTTGCCAATAAATCATTTGTTATTGTGGCCTAAGAGTGGGTTTTCTATTGGTACAGACTCAAATGATTAGTTAAATTCTTAATACTATTGTTATTTTTCTTACCTGCACCCTCAGCAATAAACAAGGGCTTTGTATAGGGCTTAACCCTAATTTTTTCCAACGCGTTGCTTCTCGTTACCCCTCTTAGGTCAACCATGTCTTTGAGAGGTAACTGGGGAACTCGGAATCTGAACTTGAATAAAAATAGGGGTAGAAGTGATAAAAAAATAAAGAGACCTCAGCTTGCTAAGGTTGACGTTATGCAATCTCTTATTTTTGCCTCTTAGTAGTCTCTTTATTTGCACGTAGTATTCTGCTTGGTTGGTTGAGTGTGGTAACGAAGCGATGATAGAAAAACCAACCATGAGTAAAAACATCAGAGGCTTTCCTGCTTACATAATCAGATCCTGAGCTGTGGCCCCAACTCGCTTAAGACCTTTTTTTTGCACTCGATGTCTACATGACCCACCGTACGGGCTAGCCCAACAAAGGCCCGACCCATTGCAGGGCTTGGATACAACGGTTCAATTCCGTTCCTCCATACAAAATACCCTTTTCCTTCCCTTTCAGAACGGAGAGAATGCAGTTTTCACAGCAGAAATGGTGGCCCAGCGGAACGGTCCCATTTTTGCCAACCAGGCTGTGAGTTGCATGTGGTCCCACTATTGATGTTTTTACAGCATTATATCGCCGTCACACCCATATATCTCCACCACAATCACACCCATTCTCTAAGCTCGAAGCTACATGCAGACCGTGTCTGTACCCTTACCCTAATGCCAGCAGGTCCATGACTATGTATAAACAACTAAAGTCCCACTTTTGCTGCCAGTGCGGTATAAAAGACCACAGAAAACTATATAAGTAGCAGCATCCCACGCGCTTCACTGAGAGGCAGCACCCGAAACCAACCACTTTCATACAAAATTTCCCATGATTTCCGCAAGTTTTTGCAGTACCTCATGCCCCCCCCCCGGGCTCTGCATTCCGGGAATTGGATATCTGTTAATAAAATGTTTCTTCTAACAGAGTGTATCCAAAATCGCCGTCTCTTCCTTCTGACCGCTGGTATTAATGCTGGTACCACTATCTAGCAAACCAAAGCCATAGAGCGAAATTTTACTTCCAGGCTCGATAAACACGATTTAAAATTCGATACAATCTAATAGCCGGTTACCCTCCTATTCGCTTCGCTCATAGTCCGGAAAACCAAGTATTACACAAAAGCAAGCGTTACGCTCCGCTTTTTTTCTTTTTTTTTTACTTGTCAACCAGCACAAACCCACCCGCGACACCCGTGTTCCACAAAGTTAATCCCCTTTCAGCAACTCCGATGGCAGACCAATCCCTCGCACTACCCGATTCAATATACTCGAGTCCAACAAATCATTCCTCCTCTTCAAGATCACCGTTCACTTCACTCCAGCCAGACCAATCCCAGTCATCCAGCTCTAGCGATTCAACTCCCCCGGGTCCATCTCATTCAGGAAATTCCTCCATCATGTTCAG
>Ga0307509_10003357_pt1 | contig 24404 bp, 23 predicted proteins | sample 10_EM_MG_FD_202245 | JGI IMG/M metagenome (GOLD analysis project Ga0307509, IMG submission 202245) | Populus trichocarpa ectomycorrhiza microbial communities from riparian zone in the Pacific Northwest, United States - 10_EM | ecosystem: Host-associated > Plants > Roots > Unclassified | place... | reverse complement strand
ACATTTCTTTTGTTTAAATAATTCAGATTTAGAGCAGGATACTTTAACCGAAGAGGATTGGATTGAACTTCAAGCTGCTGTACGCATATTGCAACCATTTCTTCGATCCACATTAGCCCTGGAGGGCCAGGCACCGAATTTGTGGGAAGTTATCCCGGAGGTGGACTACCTTGCAGGCATCTACCGGTTGGTTATTTCTCTCACTATGTCTTACTTGTGGATATAAGGGGCCTAGCCTAAGTAACTTTATAGTGATGTGATTAGATAACACGATCCTGAGGCTTATCTTTCCTGTGCGGCACAGTTAGGGTTTGCAAAGCTGCGGGCATATAGTACTAAAATACGCGAAATTCCTATGTATATTGCGGCTGTAGTTTTGGATCCCCGCCAGAAGTGGAATTATTTCGATTTGGCAATTGAACAAGGAGATTGGCCTATTCGCGAAGTTCAGGCAGGCAAGGAAACTGTACAACAACTATGGGAAGATCAGTATAGGGTTACCACCGGAAGTTATTAACCAAGTAGAGATGATACATCAGCAATGGGGAATGCGGAACCAGGAAGCTTAGGACTAGTAGAGGAGGAGGAGCAGCATCATCGCCGGTCGCAGGCCAAAAGGCGCCGTGTCACACCTGGTCAGTACCATAATCTCATCCTTTCTATTAATATTCCATATATTGTATTCCTAATTCACCTAGCCTGTGATCCTCAGATGATACCTATACAAGATATATCCAATCACCTCCTGAACCAGATATCCATTCACCTTTCAACTATTGGCTCAATTGCGCAAAGTCTACAAACCGACTTGCTCCGATGGCCGTCGATATCTTTTCCATACCCGCAATGTCCGCCGATCCTGTGCGATTATTTTCCAGTTTCAAACAGGTTCTTAAAGACACTCGCAACCGGCTTAAGAGTGAAGCTTTGGAGGCCCTAGAATGCCTTAAGTCATGGGCGAAGGAGGGAATTCTTCTGTCAAACGTCTACAGATTCAACCCCTTCCCCGAAGATAACTTTCTGACGGATTATGGTCTTGAGAAGGACCTTTGATAGTGAAGATTTCTTGGTCCTATTACGAAATACGGGACCTCAGTTTTCTTCCATCCCCAAACCCCTGCCCCCACCTTTTTATACCCCCTATATCATGTTATTCAATCACTTCCTATATGAAATCTATGTACCTTGCTGTTTCTCTCTTTGTTTCTTTTGTATTCACACTACCAGTATATTATCACCACACTCTGTATTCCTTCATTCATAGTTCTTTTCCTTTATATCTCCTTCTCCTTTATCATTAGCCATAGATTAATAATTCTGCTCTCAAAAATTGCTATTCCTCTATTCATATCTATATAATTCGATTCTCTGCAGGCAACTTGCCCTCCAAGCGTAATTCAGCACCTCACTTGTAATCTTTTCATTAGGACTGGTCAAATACTGGTCTACACTAGACCGGACCTCGAGTGCTGGTCAGGTCTGGTCAGCATCATCCATGATTGTTGGACGTCCAGTCCTACCCTTAAAACCAGACCGGTCTGATCATTCGGAACCCTGGTCGTCTCGCCCGAGGAGAATTTTTACCACTCCCTCACGTCCTGTTCGAGCAGTATACGAGAGTGGTGTTCGGCTGCGGTTGTCCGGTTTGTCAGGGCTAACGTCGCCCCGCCCGAGTAGCACTTTCACCACCCTCTCGTGCCCATTCCAAGCAGCATAGCAGAATGGCGTTCGGCCGTCATTATCTGGTCTGTCGGGATTGACGTCATCCCGTCCGAGGAGCATTTTTACCACTCCCTTGCGCCCAGTCCGAGCTGCATAGGAGAGGGGTGTTCGGCCGCGGTTATCTGGTTTGTTGGGGTCAATGTCGCTCCGCTCGAGTAGTGCTTTCACCACTCCTCCATGCCCATTCCAGGCAGCATAGAAGAGTGGTGTTTGTCCGTCGTTAGCTGGTTTATCGGGGTAAACGTTGCCATGTCCGAGTAGTATTTTCAGCACTCCCTCACGCCCATTCCGAGCAGCACAAATGAGTGGTGTTTGGCCGTACATATCTGATTCGTTGGGGTTGACGTCGTCTTGTCCGAGGAGTACTTTCACCACCCCCTCGTGACCATTCAAAGCAGCCCACACAAGCGGTGTACCACCCACACAGTCTTTTTGGTTAACATCGTAGCCTTCCATCTTTACCAAACTAGCTACAATTTCCACAATGCCGAAGGCAGATGCACAGTGCAAACCACTGAATAGGGAAGGTTTATCGAGGGCAACAGCGGGGGAGTACAGCTTCTGTGCTTTCAAGAATACCTTAGCTGATATGTGGTAATTGTAGTTGTCAAATAACTTGAACGCAAGTAATTTCGTGCAATCTGAAAAGTCCCTTTTGGCGTGAATTCCCCAATATAGAGAAGAATATTCGAGAAAGGGGGCGTTCTCAAGGTCAAGAGAGGAACTGGCGGAAAGAGCCTTGACTTGGTAGGAATTCAGATAACTTAAGCAAGTTTCTGCCATTGTCGAGTGAACTATCTCAAAGAGTTCGGGATGAGCTCGGAGGTACTCCTGAACTGTAAAGTGTATTAGCCGGACCGTGGAAGCTTCCTTGTCTACCGAAATGAGCCCTTGACAACAGGTCAGCAATGTCCCTATCGAGGGAACATTGTCGGTATTGAGATCCGGCGACCCTATTTCGACTGCTAGGCAGGGTTCCGAATGGTCGGCGGAAGACTGGACTGGACTAGCTAGTCCGGTCGAAAGTCAAGTCTAGTCTAATGGTGGAAATTAGACCGACTGGACAGTCAGGATTATTGAAACCGACTCGACCAGGGCTAGTCCGACCAGGCCCGCCAAGCAACAGGATATGTTATTTTTATCACAATATGTTACGTTCAAATAAAGCTTTTCTTAATAAAGCTTATTGTTTCCATCGATTATATGGTGGAGATAGTGCCTTGTTTAGATTAGGGGTGGCGAAAATAAGTTCTCAAGTATTGAACTATTTTTCATGCATTAAGTGAGTGATATTTCATGATCAACTGCCACTATACAGGTATTCGATGCGACTTATCCATCGCGTAATTGCATTTCCACCACATGCTATCCTCTCCAGGATCTTCTATCAACCTGTATTGAGGGCCTGTTGATTTATACCATGGCAAACGGCTTTAAAATCCTACTATCGCTATGCATCTATTCTTAGCGAGTGTTGGCCTGGGTGCCATTCTTCAAACGATATGGGCTATGACTTGTCGAGAGTACCTTGGGATTCTTATTCTTTCTACGTCTCCAGACGTGTCCTATATATACACAATCTTGACTTTACAGAAAGAACCAGTCTTCCGCAACACCCTTCAGCCTTTTCTCCTGTCTTCGCTTTTCATCTGACTCCATACAGGTTTCCCGAAACTTCTATTCCCTCCTTCGATGCCTTTCATTTCATCCTCCAATAGCATTTCTCCCTTCTACTGCGATCCTGCGCAGTCCTGACACGACCATACGTTTCCTATCCTTCATAGTGTGACACTTAACCGTTCCAACTCCTTGTAAACCTTAATCCCTAACCTCCGGTCTTCCCTAGTGCCAATCCCTAAAACATCCTAAGCGTTTCAACCAAACAAACCATCACTCATCTGATACCATACTAGTCAATCGTGCAACAAACATCAAATACAATTTCTCTCAGCCCTGTCCCATCAGTGTTCCGACTATGGCACAGGTATGGAATCTTCGTGAATTTCAACACGCCCCCTCACGCAGTATTCCATACCTTGCCCTCCCTGCGAGTCCCATTGCCTTTGTGTGCTTGTTGTGTGGTGCTCGGGGAAGTGACTTTGTCATGATATCAGCAATCATGTTGCCACTGGGGCAGAAGCGGAGGTCCAGTTTCTCAGAGGTGACAAGGTCTCGTATAAAGTGATATTGTATATCAATATGCTTTGTGCGCACATGATATTCTGGGTTACGAGCCAGAGCAAGGGCCCCCTGGTTGTCGCCGTTGAGTATTGACATAGGTGCTATATGCTAGAAGGCTCCTATCTCGTTTAGAAGAACTCGGAGCCATAGCATTTCTTTGGCCGCTTGGGTCATTCCCATATACTCAGCCTCCGTGCTTGAGAGCGGAATAGATGTCTGCTTCTTACTCCCCCAAGATATTGCCCCTCAGTTGAGTAAGCAGACAGAACCTCCTACTGACTTGCGATCCTCTCCGGATTCCCACTCTGCATCCGAGTATCCCCCAGAAGCATTACTAAGCCCATACCACAGAGCGTAGGATTTCGTCGCAATAAGGTAGCGAAAGATTCTCTTAACGGCGATCCAGTGCTCGGGCTTTGGGCAGTGGTTGAACTGACTCACTAATCCCACTGAGTAGGCTAGGTCTGGGCGACTTCCCAGCATCGCATACATTAATGATCCAACCGCGGACTGATATAGCTCAAGGTTTACTTCTTGATCTTCGGAGGTGTTGTGGCTCATAGTAGATATAAGCCGAGTATTGTGATCAAGAGGGGAGAACGGGGCGGGCATCCTGCATCCCATGGCGATGTAAAATCCGATCGATGTAGTTGTGTTGACTAATACTAAGTACTCTTTGCTTTCGATCGCGCTTGATTTCTAAGCCCAGGAACGTGGTCAGTTCCCCCAAGTCTCTCATCTCGAATGCCTTTGCTAGACAGTTCTTAATCCAACCGATATCCTCTTTCTCTGCTGGAGCTAACACCAGATCATCAACATAGACCAAAACCAGAATCCGCTTGTCATAGTTAATATAAAGACTGTAGTCCTGACTACTACGATAGAATTCATGGTTGATAAAAAACATATGGATTTTCTGGTACCAGGCGCGCGGTGATTGACGTAAACGGTATATTGCTTTGATCAGGCGGCATGCGTAACCTGGCTCCGGTATCTCCTCAACTCCTTCTGGATATTCCATAAAGATCTCCTCTTCAAGCTCTCCATTCAGGAAGGCAGTCTTCACATCCATACTGTGAAGCTCCCAGTCGTTCTCGGCCACTAGGGCTAGCAGTACTCGTAGAGTTGTAAACTTCCCGACCGGGGCGAATGTTTCTTTAAAGTCGATACCAGGCTGCTGTGAGTACCCTTTCGCTACTAACCGGACCTTGAATCTCTCATCTTCCTTTCTCCTAAATAGCCAGCGGCAACCAACAATGTTCCACTCCATGGGTACCTTCGCAATTACCCAGGTTGCATTCTTTCGTAGCGAGTCCAGCTCACTCTCCCATGCCCGCTTCCAAGCTACAGCATTCTCCCCCTCCAGTGCTTCCTGCAGAGTAAGTGGTTCATCCACAACAGCCATATAGGGTGGCCAGGCCAGGAGACCAAACATTTCCTGTGGTTGGTGAATGCGGTGGGATCTGCGGAGTGTTGAGGGCTGATTTAATCCTGCCTCAGGTGCTGGCGGGGACTTGTTGTTTTCTGAAGGCTGTGGTATCCGAACCACAATGGTGTCTTGGTCGTAGGTATCCTCCATGACGGTGCTTTCATCTCGGTCGATTGGTGGAAGTCGTTCGCCCATAGTCACCTCATTTTCGGCTTCTTGAACTGGTAGTATGCCTCGCTTACTTGTTAGACTATCTGTTCCAATCGAGTCGCAGTTAGGTATATCCTCCGCGCATTCTGCGTTGATCCAGTCTTCCTCAATTGTGGTCGGTTCTTGGGAGTCGTTGTTTAAGTGTTTCTGTCTCTCTTCATTAAATACCACATCCCTTGTAACGAATGCCTGTTTCGCTTCCTCATCATACACGCGATAAACCCTGCTGCCACTCTCCTCTGGTATCCCACTAACCGACATTTTCTTGCCCGTCTGTCCAGCTTTCTTTGTGTCGGAGCGGGTACATGCCGGTAGGCAGTACCACCAAAAACCCGAAGATGACTGATTGAAGGCTGTACTCCAAACCAGATCTCAAAGGGAGATTTGTTGTTGTGAGTGGTACCCGGTAGGCGGTTGATAATGTGAACAGCGGTGAGAGCCGCATACCCCCAAAACTCTCGCCTCAATCCGGCATCAAAGAGCATACATCTAACCATTTCCGTGATGGTACGGTTAGCTCGTTCAGCGATACCATTGTGCTCCGGTGTATATGGTGGCGTCATCCAGTGCGTAATCCCTTTTTTGGCAAGATAGTTCCGAAAGCTATGCCCCGTATATTCTCCTCCCCCATCCGATCTTAAGTGCTTTATCTTTTTCCCTGTCTGCCTCTCAACCTTTGCTTGATATTCCCTGAACCGTTCGAAGAGTGCTGACTTATGCTTTAATAGTGATATAGCGATACGTCCTGACCGCTCGTCGATAAAAGTGGCGAAGTACCTTTCACCCATCAACCCCTCTACTGCCATCGGACCACATATGTCTGAATGAATAGTGTCCAATACCTCTTCGCACTTCACACGTTCGCCTGTAAGATTCTCTCTTGTTTGCTTTCCTTCCATACATGTGCCACATACGGTACTCATTCCCTCGTGTTCCTTTATCGTAACAATTTCCAATCCCGTTACTGACTTTTGAATCTTCTCCACAGCTTGCTGGCTTAGGCTCCGATGGCCTATTCGTCTGTGCCAAATTTCCCGTGATGTACTATCGCTCGTTCGTGATGATACTGCTAACGCTACTTCTTGCAACCCTGTAAAATAGTAGATATTCCCACTTCTTTTCCCGATTCCTTGAATGGTATTTCCTTTACTGACCGCGCATGTCGTACTTGTAAACTCGACCCGAAACCCCTGATCCACAATACTGGCTACACTAATTAGGTTCTGATCGATATCAGGTACCTGGAGAACTCCTGTAAGAAGGATGGTTCCGGAGGTTGTTGGTATTTTGATATTTCCTTGCCCTATAGCATTGATTTCCTTCCCATTTACGATGGTAATGGCCATGGACTGTATGCTGATATAGTCTTCTAATAGGTTTCTATTCGCAGTAAGGTGTCTGGATGCCCCAGAGTCGATGATCCAATCTGTGATCTTGCTTTGCTGACTAGCCAAACCAATGAAGGCTAGATGTCCACTGCGTGCGTTCCGTTGAACGTCCCCCTTCTGTTTAAGACACTCATTTTTCCAATGACCTTCTTTATTGCAGTAGTGACACCGGCCAATTGTACTACCTCGGCCACTGACTCGTCCGCTAAACCCACCGGAAGAACCCCCTCTCGTCCCTCTTCCAAAACCACCCCTACCAATCCCCCGATTTCCCAACCGATAATTCGTTCTCCCTATATACCCGCTAGGGTGATATCCAGAACCAGCAGCCAGAGCGGACAATGGTTGCTGACTGGCCTCGACAGTACTAGTGCTTGCCGCTTGTCGTCGTGTGGCCTCTTGCAGTAGCCTGCCTGTAAGGAAGTCGAAGGTGATGGTATCTGCCCGGGACTGCACTGCCATTATCAATGGCGCGTATGACTGTGGAAGTGAGAGGCTGAGCATCGAGACTAAATCACTATCTGGTATGCCAATTCCATTTGGGGAGAGATTGGCCACTTGGGTGGACAGTTCTTTAAAGCTGTTGAGGTGGGCTGACATGTCCTGACCCTCCTTTAGGTGTAGGTTCCATAACTGTTGCATGAGCACCATGCGCCCATTCGAGCCTATCCCTTGATGAACTTTGGCAAGTGCATCCCAAGCTTCTTTTGCGTTCCGAGCAGATTGGATATGCGGAATTTGGGAGTCACGTATGTTGAGAGAGATGATTGCAAATGCTTGATCGTTGACTCTATCCGTAGTCCCTCTAACGGTCGATTCATCAGATGCGCTAGCCCCTAGTGCACCAGCAAGACCTTTCTCTTTCAGTACTCGAAGTACACGAAATTTCCAAGCAACGTAGTTGCTTTTTCCGGTCGCCATTGAGCCATTGAGCTTCTCAATGGAATGACTGAGTGAGGTATAAGAATGAGGAGCAGCAGATCCTGGAGTTGTAGTTCCTGCTGCCGCACTGGCTGCAGCTGCTGATCGTGTGCTAGCCATGGGGAAAGCTTTGTCGAAGAGTGGGGAAGAGAAAGAATATTCTAGGCAATTCAGGTAACGGTGTTTGAAGAGAATGATTGTCAGGCGCAATCCGGGCTGATAACCTCAAACGATATGGGCTATGACTTGTCGAGAGTACCTTGGGATTCTTATTCTTTCTACGTCTCCAGACGTGTCCTATATATACACAATCTTGACTTTACAGAAAGAACCAGTCTTCCGCAACACCCTCCAGCCTTTTCTCCTGTCTTCGCTTTTCATCTGACTCCATACAGGTTTCCCGAAACTTCTATTCCCTCCTTCCATGCCTTTCATTTCATCCTCCAATAGCATTTCTCCCTTCTACTGCGATCCTGCGCAGTCCTGACACGACCATACGTTTCCTATCCTTCATAGTGTGATACTTAACCATTCCAACTCCTTGTAAACCTTAATCCCTAACCTCCGGTCTTCCCTAGTGCCAATCCCTAAAACATCCTAAGCGTTTCAACCAAACAAACCATCACTCATCTGATACCATACTAGTCAATGGTGCAACAAACATCAAACACAATTTCTCTCAGCCCTGTCCCATCAGTGTTCCGACTATGGCACACGTATGGAATCTTCGTGAATTTCAAAAATTTCAAGGCGATCAAGGCCGCCAAAAACAAGCATTGGTCCTCCTTCTTGCTAACCGCGACACTCCAAAATCTGTGGACAGCCAAGAGGTTCGCCTACAGTCGCGTACAAACACGCTTCCCCTCCCTCTCTGGTGCGCAGACCCCGCAACAAATGAACAGTGTCCTTCTGGACCACTTCTTCCCACCTAAAGAACCCTTCTCACCACCACCCAGGCTTAGGCCACACAAGACGGCACCCCCCCTGACAACGGAGGAAGTAGCATCCGCTCACTCCAAGTGCTCCCCTACCTCAGCCCCGGGCCCGGACGGGATCCCATACTCCAGCTGGACGCAGGTGAACAAGATAAACCCGTCAGTCCTCCTGCAGACCCTGGCCCATTTGGTCAGTCTCGGGTACCACCCCGCCTCACTGAAAGGTTCGAACGGTGTGGTGCTCGACAAACCAGGGAAGCCATCCTATAAATCCCCATCCTCTTTTAGGATAATCGTCCTCATCAGAACATTCTCGAAGATGCTAGACAGGATCATAGCAGCCAGACTCCTGACAGCAGCCCAGATGAAATGACTGTTGCACCCCAACCAATGTGGTTCTCTCCCCGGGCTTAGCACCTATGATGCATGCCTCACCCTTACCAACGACGTCAAAACTCTGCAAAGGCCATGCCTCAAAGTCTCCTCTCTGTTCCTGGATATCAAGGCTGGCTTTGACAACGTCTATAACAACACTCTGGCCCGAATCGTGAGTGAAGGAGTGATTCCCCCATACCTGGTCTCCTGGGTTTTGTCCTTCCTTGGCAAACGGAGCTGCACACTTATCTTCCAAGGGGCCCCTGGGACCCCAGCCCCTGTCAACGTTGGAGCACCTCAAGGCTCCCCGATCTCACCACTACTCTTTGTCCTCTACGTGGCCCCCCTATACTTCAGGATCCCTTGTGGCCTGATGGTCTCGTAGGTGGATGACATCGTCCTCACTGTCGCATCCCTCTCCTACCGTGGCAATATCCGCCGTCTCCAGGAACTCTTCGCAAAGCACGAGACCAGGGTATCCCGACTTAGAATCTCTTTCTCTGTCCCCAAAACAGAGCTAATACACTGGAGGACCCCTAGCCAAAGACACTCCCCGAAGTGTAACTCTCCAATCTTGATCAAAGGGGAAATCTTCCACCCTCGCGACTCTGTCCGATGGCTTAGATACTGATTCACACTAGCCCTTGACCCCGCCGCCCATTTCTCACGCTGACTAGCACGCGCCCAAGGAGCATTCGCCCTGATAAGACGGCTCAGCCCTCCGGGCGCCGGCCTCGCCCAATACCTATGTTACAGACTGGCGACCTCTCTGGTAGCACCCATCCTACACTACGGCGCTGACCTGTTCACACCCAGCGTGGGCACCACAACTTGCCTGAACACCTTTTGGCACAAGGTCCAGAGATGGACCATGAATTGCTTCTCCGCCACACCCGCCGGGATTCTCTCGCTGGAATCCTGTCTCCCACCAATTTCTCTCCTAATCACTTACCGGCAGAGGCTAGCAGCGCTCAGGATAGTTTGCTCCTCCCCCAGCGTAAATCCCGCTACGGCCCGCCTCCACCTCTCCTTCCCCTTGCTCTCTGGGCATCGGGCACCTGACTCCTCAAGGGCCCTGACAAGAGGCCTCACGTCCGTCTATCTCCCCCTACACTGGAGGACGCCCCGTCCCGTCCCCCCTATCAGGAACCACCTGCCGGTCGATGTGGTGGCCCACGAAATACTGCCTTTCACCCATGGGCTCTCCAAGATGCCCATGATCAACTCCCACCTTGTCTCCCCAACCCCCATCCTCCCCCCCCAGTCCCTGATGGACAATACCTATTCCGCCCTGAAGAAGAGGGTGAGGGAAGCCCTTCTCGACGAGTGGGCCAGCCTCTTCCTGACCTCAGGATTCTACATCCACTCCCCCACCCTGACTCTGCGGCCCTTCATGGGTTTAGGGAAATTAATGGCAGGGAGAATACATCAAATGAGAGCTGGGAAGAGCTACCTGGCCGCCCACCTGACCTGGAGGTCACCCGATGCCGACACCTCCTGCCCCCGCTGCCGTCTGCAACCTGAAACCTTCGAGCACGCAATCCTTTCATGCCCCTCAAAGTAATAAGACAGGTCGTGCCTCCTCCACGGTGTTACTGACGTTGGCCACGAGGCTCCACTCTGGACTTCCCTCCCACTACTGAAAAGACTCGCTACCTTCATAAGCGTCATCTCAACGGGATTCCCTTCGATGATGTTCCCGCCCTCCACCCCCCGTGTTCCCCTCCGCTACCCCCCCCCCCCAGCGTGCCCCCCCTTGTGTTTCGTGTTTTTTCGTTAGTTGAGGTTTAGGGCCTTTGGGTTTTCTTTCCTGTAACTTACGTAGGCTTTCCTTTTTAGACGGCCAAGTTGTTAGTTTGTACTTTCCTTTTTTATGTGGCTGACGGCCCGGCGGAGGAGAACCCTGCGCGATAGTGGATATTTACTGGTGCCGTGACTTTCTTTTGTTATTGTTTTTGATTTATAGGTTTTGTTCTCTCCATAGCTAGCGCTGCATGAGGCTTTTTGTACCTTAAAAGCAATGAATGCATGATTACAAAAAGAAATATAAAAAAATAAACGACCAAGAGATAGGATCTTCACGCAACCATCCAAGTAATACAACACTTGGATACAGGAGCACGGGCCAAGCTCTTTGACAGTGACCTTCCCGTTGGGCAAGATATACAATTCTACTACTCTACTTCTTACGCAAACCTCTATGGCTTGAACGCAAGGCCCCAGTCCACTAGTGATTGGACTTTCTACCTTCCGGTCTTATAACGTTAAGACTTCCTCCGACGAGAATATGATGATAGGCAATATTACGCACTACGATTAGTCATTCTCCGTTTAACGAAATATCTCCATGAATGTGTTTGTAACAATAACAGTAAAACGATAAAAACAAGAGACAGGTACTCAGAGGTTAAGGAAGACAGCTCCGCAGATAAGAAGTGAAATACAGGTATGATCCAAGGTCAGTGTACTTAGAGTATTACAATTGATCAGAATTTGCTATAATTTAGTAGTAGTGGAGCAGTTGTTATTATATTTTTAATATATACTAATATAAGAAGTTCTATGTACAGATTTCTCAACTACAAGTTGTTTATACACTCAAAATCACTTACTCATCACTTGGGAATATGTCTTAACCATATTGAAAAAAGAAACACTTCTATAGTTGTTGCCCTTTTAGCAATATAGTTCAATAGTTAAACCATTTACTACAACTACTTAGTAATTTCTACTAGAGTACATAGTAGTGGCTAGTGTTTTTATAAAAGTATTAGTACAATAACAAAGATTATATTACCAGGAACAGGCTTATAGTTAATAGATTTTTCTCAATAATATTTGATATAGAATTGTTAAATTCAGTGGAACAATATATATATGTAAAATTAAAGAGGCTGAGCAAAGTGGTATACAATATGAAAATGTAGATATCTGAGGTTAATTGAACTTGTGAGAGTTGATATTTTTACTACAATATAACAAGGAAAAGGCATAGTGTGATTAGAAAGGTTTCAGTATGAAAATACTAGATTCACTTTTGTAATAAGATGAATTTTGAATTACACTCTGAGTAAATCTTTTTCTTGTGAAGTAGTACCAATAAAGTAAGTACAAATGAATATTTCTTTCACTGGAATTGTATGTGAGTATTATCTGACCATTCTTGTGTAATTTTCATCACATACGCAATTGCCTAAGATAGAACCTGCAAGATAACTTCTTATATTATAATCTATATTAACATATAATAACACCAGCTCCACTACTGCTACAAAACAACAAATCCTTATTAATCATGATACTCTGAGTACACTGACCTTGGACTCCACCTACAGTTCACTCCTTATCCCTGAGGCTGTCTCCCTTAACTTCTGTCAGTTGTTTTAATATTTTTATCATTTTGCTATGAAAGTGACCTATTTCCCAGAGGTTTCAGCACACTTTAGACTTCAATCAGGGCCAACAATAATTTTCTATATTGTCTCTGCAAGTAGCAGATTACCCACATCCAGTTTTTAAATGATCTTGCATGCTCTTGTATCTTAGCCTGTTCTATCTTCTTTCTTGCAGTTTTTAAGTAATTTTTCTCTCTTTTTCTGGTATCCTTTACTGGAGAATCTTCTTTTTTTATTTTTCAGGCATAAATTAGCTCTCCTCTCCTTTCTCAATTGATATCACCTTGTTTGGTCCAATTTGGTTAAGAATTGGTTGAGTTGTTGTATTTTTTAGTTGTGGTTTTCATGGTTGCCATATGTGACACTTCTAGGTGCTGTGACACTTCCCGGTGATTGACGTTACCCTAGCGTGACCCCGGCGGGTTGCCCACCGGAGTGGTGTTAGATCGTATATGTCAGGTTTGTCGGGATTAACGTCGTCTCGTTCGAGTAGCACTTTCACAACTCTCTCATGGCCATTCTGAGCAGCACGAAAGAGCGGCGTTCGTTCGTACTTATCTTGTTTGTTGGGGTTGACGCTGTCCCGTCTGAGTAGTATCTTCACCACTCCCTCGTGCCCATTCCAGGCTGCGAAACTTATTGGTGTTCTGCCGCATACATCGGGTTTGTCGGGGTTGACTTCATCCCGCTCGAGTAGTATCTTCACCACTTCTTCGTGCCCGTTTCAAGCAGCAAACAAAGGTGAGTGGCGTCTGGCGGCCGTTAACTGATTTTTCTGGGTACACCTCGCTCCGTTTAAGTAGTATTTTCACTACTTCCTTGTGTCGATTACAAGCTGCCCATAGGAGAGGCGTTCTGCCCCGGATATCTTGTCTGTCTGGGTTCACCTCGTGCAGTCCCAGCAGGGTCCTGAGCACTCGCTGATGCCCATTCCGAGAAGCCCACCAGAGCGGTGTTCGACCGTCGTTATTTGGCTCGTCGGGGTTGACGTCATCTCGTCCGAGCAGCACTTTCACCACTGTTTCGTGCCCATTCCGAGCGGCATAGCAAAGTGGCCTTTCGCCGCGGTTATCTGGTTTGCTGGGGTTGACGTCTCCCCGTTCGAGTAGGATTTTCACCACTCCCTCGTGCCCGCTCTCCGCAGCACAACAGAGTGGGGTTTTACCGTAGTTGTCTAGTTGGTCGGGTCCAACGTCGTCCTGTTCTAGTAATATTTTTACAACTCTCTCGTGACCATTCTGAGAAGCGCAATGGAGTGGTGTCCGGTCGTACTTATTTGGTTTATTAGGGTTGACGTCATCCCGCTCGAGTAGTATTTTCACAACTCCCTCGTGGCCATTCTAAGCAGCACAGAAAAGTGGTGTTTGGCCGCCGCTATCTAGCTTTCCGGGGTTAACGTCGTCTCTCTCGAGTAGCCTTTTCACCACTTCCTTATGCCCGCCCCAAGCAGCACAGCTCAGTGGTGTTCGGGCGCCGTTATCTGGTTCGTTGGGGTTGACCTCGTCCCTTTCGAGCAGTATTTTGACTACTCCCTCGTGCCCATTACAAGCAGCACATAAGAGTGGTGTTCGTCCGTAGTTGTCTGGTCTGTTGGGATTGAGGTGGTCTCGTCCGAGTAGCATTTTTACCACTCCTTCATGGCCATGCCAAGCGGCCCACACGAGAGGCGTACTGCCCACACAGTCTTTTTGGTTGATATCACGGCCTTTCGCTCTTACCAAGCTAGCTGCAATCTCAACGATCCCGAATATTGACGCACAGTGTAGACCGCTGAATAAGGAGAGTTCGTCGAAACCAGAAAAGTGCGAGTAAGGCCCCTGTGCTCCCAAGAGGAATTAATAGATATATGGTTATTATAGTCGTCAAATAGCTTCAGTGCAAGTAATTTAGCGTAATCTGAAAGGTCCTTTTGTGCGTGTATTCCCCAATATAGAGAAGAATATTCGAGAAAGGGTGTACTCCGAAGATCGGGAGGAGGATTGGTCAAAAGGGCCTTGACCTGGTGGGAAGTTAGATAACTTAAACAAGTTTCTGCCATTGCTGAGTGAGCCGTGCCAAAAAGTTCGGGATGAGCCCGGAGATACTCTTGAAGCGTAAAGTGGATTAATCGTACTGTGGAAGCCTCCTTGTCTACCGAAACAAGCCCCTGACAGCACATTAGCAATGTCCTTATTGAAGGAACATTGTCCGTATTGAGGTTCGGCGACCCTATTTCGACTGCTAAGGCGTGGCACAATTCTTCGGCATTCAGGGGCCGCTCAAAGTGCAAGATCCACATCAATGCCGCCATGCCAATTCTCGATTTCTCCCCTCCTTGTCCCTTTATCCGATCTAATGTTGCACTATAGGCGTACCCCAATCCCAAGCCATCGGTCATCGCGCCGAGCTTCTGTCGCCTGCGGTGGATCGTGGGTTCTTGTAGGATGGCATCAGTATTTAGCGAGACTAGAAGGAATCTAAAGATCTGTTAGTAGATATCTTGGGGTAGCCCACCCGATTCTGTTCTATGTACATTTCGGAAATATTATCAAGAATTCTCTTTAGGATGTCTGCCTCCAGTCTAATGTCCATCGCATCTGGCGTTGTCTCATCAGCTATCCTTTTATGAAGATTACCCACAAAAGAGCCAATACAATGTTCCACTGCATAGGAACGCATGAAAATAAGGGAACCTAGAGAATATATCTGAGTCACTTATTGGAATTGGATAAGATGGGCGGGAGTCTCTACATGTAATGGGCTCTTGGCACTGGACGTTAGTCCAAGGCACACAACGATAGGAAGGTTTTAAACGATGACAGTTGTTTAGCGTAAGAGTTCAGAGATGACAATCTCAGGTCACCGCTGATGGCGTAACGGCAGAGCAGGGTCAGAGTTCATGGGTTCTTGCAGTAGATCTTGGATATCAGAATAGAGGTCGTTATATTCTGAAGTAGAGGAGTCGTGAAAGAAATACCAGGTAGCGTAAAGAATGAAGGAAATAGGGGGCGGGGGCCCATTTTATAAAAGGAAATCCTAGCAAAGCCTGTGCCGCCCGACTCATACCCTTGTATGAGTCGCATATCCGCGTAACCAAGAAAACAATACAATTTGTCATAAACCTTTACAAAGGAAATCCCGCATAACAACCGGGTAAAATAAGAAAGAACACCAATGGTATCCCAACATATATCTCACCAGGAGACTGTGAGAACAGGGCCCTCCCAGGGCCGAAGTCCCCTGAGGCCTATGCCGGATTCTCTGGTAATGGTCCAGGCTTCAGGGGGTACCGTTCGTGCCCCTCGTCAACCGCTTTTAGGTCGTTGAATGATTCAGCCGGTTCCCATGTGTTTTCTTCGTAGCCTTCCCATTTTACCAGATATCGTAGTCAATTCCTAACCAATTTGGAATCCAAAACTTCTTGATCCTGCCACTCCTCTTCTCCTTCAACTTCCACTGGCGCAGGTGGTAGGATTATTTGTCCTTCCAGTTGGTCATTGGCTGCGAGATCCAATAGTGACACGTGGAAGACGGTATGTATCTTCATAGTATTCGGCAAATCCAGATGGTAAGCGTGTGTTCCGATCTTTTGCTTGATCCCATAAGGTTCATGACGTTTGTTGTCCAACTTTCGTGAAGGTCGACGTGTCCTAATATTTTTAGCGTTCAGCCAAACCTTATGACCGACTTGGAAGGAGGGAGCTGGGAGTCTGCGTCGTTCAGCATTTTCTTGTTGCCATTCTTGAGCATAACCCATTTGGGTTCTAAGGTGTGCATGAAGTTCCTTCATAGTGACCACCAAAGATCGTGCTTCTTGGTCTTCAGTCAGGAGAGTTTATTCGTCCAGAAAGTCCATACGAGGATCATAGTCATAGTTGGTAAAGAAGGAAGAGGTGTCGGTAGTCTCGGACGCATGGTTGTTCCCTATAAACTTGGCCATTGGGAACCATTGACACCAGTCGTCTTGTTCATAGTTCACGTACGACGGGTAATACTGTTCCATGATACCGTCAACTCGTGCCGTTTGGCAATCAGTTTCCTGATGGAATGCACTAGATAAGCGTCGGTCAATCTTCAATCTGCAACAGGTAGTTCCCCAGAATTCAGCAGCGAATTGCGGTCCTCGATCAGATATAATCGTCAGTGGTAACCCATCGTGTTTCCAGATGTTATCCAGAAATAGGTCGGCAAGAGAGGGGGCATCGATAGTAGTGCGACAAGGGGCAAGATCGCGCATCTTGGTTAACCGGTCCACCACTACTTAAATTGCATCGTTACCATTACTCTAGGGTAGGCCGGTTACAAAGTCCATTGATATATCTTGCTATGGTCGATAGGGAATAGAGAGAGGGGGTAGGATACCAAACGGAGCATGGCGAGTTGTTCGACTCCGTTGACAGGTATGGCAATTGGCTAAATACCGTGTAATCTCTTTTCGCATGCTGGGCCAGTAGTATCTTCGCGTGATTACATTGTGGGTTTTGGATCTGCCAGGATGACCAGCAGCAGGAGTATCGTGATTTTCCCGGATGGTGGCCAGTCTGAGGGGTTCGTGAGGGTGAACATAGAGACGATCACGGTACTGTAGTCGATTACGATCCGTCGTACATTCAGCGAGGGATATAAGGCGGGTATGTCATACCCCTTGTTCCAATATTGTGAGTACCTGATTCGGAAGGGGGTCAGCTTGATAGGCTTCTGGCAATAATTCATTTAATGGGGATCCAAAGTGAAGCGGAATATCCGCCCACAAACTCCGAGACTGGGACTTGAGAACCACTTGTGTTCTATGCATCTCGTCCTCCAATGCCTCTTCTTTTGTTTGCCCCGCCATCCTTGTCAATGCATCTGCCTTGCCATGTGCTTTACCAGGTACAAACTCAATTGTGTAGTTGAATTGTGACAGGAATTCAGACCATTTGGCTTGTCATTGGTTCAGTAGCCTTTTCGTGGTAAAGTATCGCAGGTTCTGATAATCCAATAGTACAGTGACAGGACGGTTGACCAGGTAAGCCCTCCATTCCTCAAAAGCTCGTACCACAGCCATCAACTCTTTATCGTAAATATCGTAGTTACATTCGGCCGGGGTGTGTTTTTTTAAAAAAACGCCATTGAATGTAAGAGGCCATCAGGTCCAGGGTGAGATAGTATACCGGCAGAGACGATGTCAGATGCATCGGTCTGCACCACTATCTCCTTATCGAAGTCAAAATGGATCAGCATGGGAGCCGTAGTAAAGGCGTCCTTCAATCTTTCGAATGCGGCTTGACACATATCTGACTACACGAATGGCGTACCCTTTTTGGTTAATTGGGTCAGAGGCCTGGCGAGATTTGACTAGTCTTGAATGAAACGTTGATAAAAATTTCCAAATCCTAAAAAGAAGCGGATATCATGTAAGTTCTGAGGAACAGGCCACTCCATGATCGTGCTGCTTTTTGCAGGATCTATTGGTAGGCCCTCCGTGGTAATAATGAAGCCAAGATATTCGAAATTGTTAGTGTGAAATTCGCATTTCTGAGGTTTTACCTGAAGTCCAGCTTTCGTTAATGCATCCAGGATTTGTTTGACATGTTGGATATGTTGTTACTCATTCCCAGAGTATATCAAGATGTCATCAAGGTATGCTGTACAAAGCCTATCGAGAAATGGGCGTAGCCCATCGTTAATATACGCTGCAAAGGTAGTGGGGGCATTGGTAAGTCCAAAGCGGATGACAAGGGATTCAAAAAGGCCGTATCGGGTACGAAAAGTTGTTTTCCATTCTTCACCTGCCTTCATGCGGATTAAGTTGTAAGCTCCGCAGATATCTAGCTTAGTGAATATCTTTGCTCGTGAAAGTTGCATAAAGGTCTCTTTGACTAGGGGTAAAGGGTAGCGGTTCTTGATCGTTCCCTCGTTAAGTCCCCTATAGTCAACACATAAGGGTAGAGATCCTTCCTGTTTCTTGACAAACAAAATCGGAGAAGCATCAGGGGAGGATGATTCGCAGATAAACTCTTTGTCTAAGTTGTCATCTCGCCATTCTTATAAGGCCGATCATTCGGGTGGGCTAAGACCGTATATAGGTCCAAAAGGAGAGACGAATTCAGGGCGCGGCGGTATCTCATGATCAAACCTTCCGTGATATGCTAGTTGATCTTCCGTTTTCTCGAGGAATAGTGGAAGAAATTGATGGTAATATTTGGGAAGTATCTGAAAGACCTCATCCTTGTCGAGGACTTTATGTCCAAGGGCACAGTGTGCAGCATAAGCCCGTAAAAAGTGCGGTAATTCTTGCTCGGTTCCATAGGCCATGGTAACATCGTTAACCCTGTTCTTCAAACAGTACTCAGATTCAAAGGTAAGGGAGTTAGAAGTGAAGTCAATCTTAACATTGTGGTATTTTAACCAGGGTATATCAAGAGTCAGGTGGTATCCCCCAAGTGTAGTAACAAAAGCAGGAATCATTTCGTGATGGTTGTTAATTGACAACCTGATCTTGGTAATATGAGTAATTGCTCCGGAACTCACAGGCCGTGGGTTCATCAGCAAAAGCGGACCCTGGGTCTGATCCGTCGGCGTTGCGTCCTGACGCAAGCGACGCATCTCCTGCGTCCCATGCGTCCTGTGCGTCCTGACTTGCGTTGCAACGCCCCGCCACATCTCACGCTTCCAGATGCTACCTGGCAACGTTACTTGCGTCCTGACGCAACCTGTCTCCCTCCCTACGTCTGGACTACCCCAGACTCTTTCTCTCATCACTTCTTTCTCCTGATGCGGCGATAGCTCCTCATCACCTCTTCTCCGCGTCCTGACCCACCCCTCATCCCCGCTCGTGTAATCACAACTAATTTGCTACTTCCTCCAAAGTCACCTGGTGTCTGGGGCGGCAGCACCTTTTTTGGTCACTCCCGGGTCTCACACCTCACGTCTCACGCCTCACTGGTCTGGCGAACTAATGATCTAGGTTTCAAGAAAGTCGCTTATATATCTTCTACTATATACATTATCAATATGTAGGATTCTCTCGCATAGCCGAATCCTGATTCTCACGCATCGCCGAATCCTGATTCTCTCCTCCGGATTCCTTAATAAACCTCAATAAATGTTCTCAAATCAATCCGGCTATTTATAAGCCATCGCCGGTCCTCCTCCGGGATCAGGTGTGCCAGACCGAGAATTGTTCCTATATCAACTATTGTAAACCCTCGCGTGGCTTCCCTCATCTGCACTGTAACCGAGCCATGCAGATCCGATAGACGCCCTGAGTTCACTGGGGTCAGCAACTGAACACCGGCGACTCGACGCACAGTATCCTCGGATCTGAGGTCCCTGATCTTCAAGAGGGCTACTAGCTTTGCCGGGAGACGACCCCTCAGCGCACCATACATTTCTTCAGTGCCCGCTTGTACCCAAACCCAATCATTGCGACTGCCCTGGTTTCTAAAGTGTAGGGTGCCCGTGGATCGTGCACGGTGGATCACGTAAACATCGGCTTCTTGGAATGTAAGAACTGGGACTTCGAGTTGTGTCAGTAGTTCAATGGGAAGTGATCGAAGCGTCGCATGGTCTTCCGTGAGACCGTGGTCTATCGGCAGGTTATGCCTGCTATATCGTATCAATTCACGATATATAATCTCGAGAGAGACTCGCGAGATCCGGCTAAAATCAACTATATTGGCCACATCGCCCCGGCGTCCTTTCAAGATCCTCCTACACATGACTGGCGGCGATACCGTACTGGTTGTCCTGTCTAAATGCTTCAGGACGTCGGGGGTGAGATCTGCGCCCCGAGTTTTCAGTGATTGCAAGTTCAATAGTCTCATCCGGATTGCATTTTGCCGACCGTAGCTATGCACGATCTGGCGCGCGGCATCATTTTTATTTGACTGGCACCATCCTTCCTTGATTTGCGTCTTGTGAGCTAGCTCTCTGATCTCCGTGGAATACATCAGAATATTATCAAACTCGCGTATATGCTCACAAAAGTGGCTTAGTAGATACATCTTAATGAAGTTGAAATGTGATTCGCCGTGAATCATGTTGTAACGACCCTACAGATAGGTAGCTACAGGGGCCTACACTCAAGCCCGTATGGCATACCAAGTGGTAACCGTATTGTGGATAGGCCAGTATACTTAGTATACTACCGGTAGACATGAGTTGGTACAAGTGTCTACAAAGTGACTTGGTTACATAGGGTTAGACAGGGTAACCTAGGTAGGCCAAAGTTACCCAACTAGGCAGGGTAACCTTCGGGGGGTAAGTTGGCATAAAGCAAAGGACCCATAGTAAACGTTGCACGCGTCTCCGGGGCAACATTATATGTGGTCGCCCGGACTCGCGAAGGAAATAAAGGCATGATAGGGTAAAGTTACCCTACCTTGGAAACATGATTACCCTACCTTGGGACCCCGGTTACCCTACTGAGGTACCCCAGTTACCCTACCTTCACCGACAAAGTCATCTGCGGACTTAGGGGAAAGTTATCCCACTATAGTGGGGCTCTTAGATGTTCATAGGGCGGCTTCGTATGGTACGAAACGGACTACTGACGGAGCAGGAGTGGTCCGAACCTCCTGTAACTTTCAAGGGATATTCCTAACGCCCCCCTGCAGCCCCAGCGTTGGTCCGGCGCGACAGCACGGTACGGCTGTGTAGTTGTGTGCTTCCTAGTAAAATGAGATCCATAGGAACGCTCCCACAACACCGGATGAGTTGTCGCCGTCCAACCGACAAGAGGCTGTTCGCAGGATATATAAGGGGTGTGAGGGTGACTACCTCCTGGGGCGCCACCTGGATAACACCTGGGAACCACCTACGGACATACTTTGACCTCCGGGTAGTTGTATGGTTAACAGTACAGGGCTTGGGGCGGACCGGGGAAGCTGCAAGGCTTCTACGACAACCACCCCAAAGCCACTCCCAGGCTACCCCGTGAGCTGTAGCATTACCATGGGTTATTAGTGGACTCTAGAGGTGTGAGTCTTGTCACGATTTAAGAGGGTCCCGCATGGTTGACTGTGGGTAGCGCACATGCAGTCAGGCAGCAGGAGATTTCTTATCGTGGGAGCAGGCAGTCAGGTTTAGAAGGTTAGTATAGCGAAGTAGATTTGCCGATGGACTGCGCAGCTTGTATAGACGAAACCACTGCTGGGCCAGTGAGTCACAATTGATATTATCTCTAAGGTGGGCCAGTATGTCCCAATGGATATTATCTCTACGGTGAGCATGTCAGTCGGCCACTGATATGCTACGGATAGGAAAGAGTTTTCGCTCATGCAGATGTAGTTGGACAGACATCACCGGAAGCACTTCCTATTTCTGGAGATAGTTAATATCCGAGCGGTCCGACTGCCTCCATGTGTTAACCCACTCTCGGCGGGTGAGTTGGACAGCCCTGAGCCGAGCAGGGTGCTCGCGAAAGGTCAGAATGGTTGACGGGTGTCCTCTGGCTTTACATTATTCTACTTAACTAAAGCGAGAGACAGCCTATTCTGATAACCAACAATCCTCACGAGAACTTATTGAGTGAAGCTTTCAGGCTTAACGATATTAAGTTTTACGGGTTGATTCTACTTTGAATTATGTTTATCTTTATTTTGATCCTTACTTCTACTTTGAGTCTTCGGTGCGGTCGCACTCTTAGGATCCGTCTTCCTACCGAGTGGCCCCGTTACACATGTCTATACGCAGTTCATCCTCTTCGTCTCGATTGTCGTCGCGCATCCGGCGCTGTTGGGATGTGGCCACACGCTTACGCATTAGTGCTCTCTGACGTCGAATGTCCTTTCGTTGCTTGTCGACCTTGGCTTGTGTGCCTTTTGTCCCTCGGAACTCCAAGAAGATGTCCTTCATCCTATGGAACTAGTCCAGATACTCACCCGTATAGGCTATGGTGTCAGGTGTGTGGCTTCGGTATTGTGCCATCATATTGAAGTCAACGAGCGCCCTGACGCATCTGACAGCACGTTTGAAAGGTATTGCTTGAGTACCTCCTGGCTGGCGAAGAGCTACGGTGAGAACACCCAGAATACAACGCCCCAGACTCCTCCTCTCTTTCCCTTGCCACTGCGTAACCTCGCGGTAGGCTTTTTTGGGGACTAAGAATCCTGCGTATGGTGGTAATGCCTTCCAAACCTCATCAAATGCCTGCAGTCGCCCGTGTTTCTTCAGAAAGGCTTCGATCCAGTCCATCATATGCTTAAATAGCCAGAGATAAATTGTATAGAGTATGTCTGGTTTGTACAGATCAGACGCCGAAACCCGGTCGAGTCCGTGGAATATATTTTGGCCAGTACCAAGATTCATAACGTGGTCGTCATCGGTCTCCAAGCCTGAGGTTTGATTTTCAGGTTTGTAGCGTTGGTACCTTGCATAATCTCGGGCTCGATAGCTTGTGGCATTGGTTCCTAATTCGTTGGTCGGAACCTCGCATTTAGGACAGGCGTTTGTTTTCAACACGTGAAGTGCCACGTTTTCCATATGGTCCGTGATCCACGCAGAGAGAATTGGGAAGCAAAGTGGAACCTTGCCGTCGGCACAGTCAATGGGGATGCCGACATGCGCCACATCCTGAAGGGGTGCAAAGATGAGTTCGAATCTATCTTGTAGGATGTCAGCGTTGATTTTTCTCTGGCGTCGGTCAGCTTTAGAGGACTTGGAGAGTTTGGCTGGAACCGGTAATAAGGCAAGAAGAAGAACAGCCATTGATCCGGGGCTGTTGCGCCGAGCCGACGGATGATTTCCGATCGTAATATAGACAGGCCACGGTTTCTTGTCTCCCGAAAAGTTGGTGAGGTTAGTCTGATCTGACATCCCAATTATTGGAAACAACGGTAGCACCTGGCGGAAGCGTCTCCTATGATCAGTCCGCTAAGGTCTTCCAAACAAGGGTGGGACTCAGATGCTCTACCTGCAGGTCCCACCCCCAATCCGCCGTATGCATTTCAGCATATATTCTCTGCCCGGAAGGGTCATATTCACGCCGTGGCGCGTAGACCAAGTTCTCACGGTATGCGCTCTGGCGAAGGAGATATCTGACACAACCTAGGATGTCGCGGTAGAAAAATGGCAAAGTCCGCTGGCCATCCGCAACCTGCCCTTCGAACCATTGCAGATATTGGCTGCAGGGATCCAGGAACTGGAGGTGGTTCTCCAGCGTGTGCATAGAGCTATACCGGACTGATTCGGCATTTCCTAGCCCACTCGAGAAGTAATCGTTGATTCGGGTTTTCGATACTTTTCCGTCAATGAACCAGGATGCCAGTTTGAAACCTTGCGGGCTATTGAATAGTGCCCAGGGGTCTGCGCACAGGTTGCTGTGTTCGTCCTCAAATCCGGCAACGTCTCCGATTACTGCTCCGGCGCCTTCAAAATGATTCAGTTTCCCGGCACAGGCTGAGGTAGTATCGCAGACTTTAGCATCAGACTCGTATGCAATGTCTGGGCAAAATGCATCAGGTTCCAATCCAGCAGGGCCCGGATCGTATTCATCGTCGGAATCCTGGCGCTGACTCGTGTCGGCGTTGAGCAATTCGCCTGTTTGAATGTTGTTATATTGTACGGTCAACGCGAGGACAATGTCCAGACTCGCGTGCGCAGTTCGCAGGTGCTTCTCATATGCACCAGACCTGCTGTATTTTTGGCGGTAGAACGGACATTTGCTAGGCATGGTTGGACGTTGCTCAGTCGATCGCGGGGCTCCGAGTCCGTGTAGATTCGATGGTAAGGCTATGATATGTCAAGTCTTGACCACAGTGCGTGTGGATCCCATGTAGGGCCAAGGGATGCCATATTCATGATCTAGTTGTGGATAGAGTTTAGCGTAGGTGTCACGTGGTATCAGCTATCGTGTCTTTCAACATCTGAGACGGCAAAGATTATA